>Ga0182011_10001070_pt1 | contig 23929 bp, 21 predicted proteins | sample 711E1DmetaG_FD_120481 | JGI IMG/M metagenome (GOLD analysis project Ga0182011, IMG submission 120481) | Permafrost microbial communities from Stordalen Mire, Sweden - 711E1D metaG | ecosystem: Environmental > Terrestrial > Soil > Wetlands > Permafrost | place: Sweden: Stordalen | collected...
ACGAAAGCGCCGCTGCGGAGGCTGCGCAAAACGCTAACCCTGCCCCCGTCTGACATCCCCTGTATAAAACAAAATCAAAGATGACAACTGACCAGTAGGAATGGAGTGCTGTCGTGCAATCGAAAAATGCAACAAGAAGGGTCAAGCCCCTTAACTTGCGTTTCTGGGGTTTTTGGGACGATGATCCCGGCCGCATAATCATTATGCGGCTACTGGAGAACGGGAAAGCCTGGCGAGGTATACCTTCTCCAGCGGACCTTGAGTCCGCGAACGGACGCTGGAGAAGGTATACCGAGCTAACTCTTCGGGATCATCGAGAGGATGAGCTCCCAGACTTCGAGCACCCTGTCCAGCGCGGCCTGGTCGTGCTGCATGCATGTGTACATTCGCGTACCGGCCAGCGAGTTTACCCCGTTGAGCGCGGCGACCATCTGGTAGTCCTCGGCGGTCTTGCGCCGCGTGATGACCTCGAAGGCCTTCTCTCCGGTGATGTCCACCCAGAAGAACCCCGTAGTCACGTACTGGATGATCGGCCCGAAGTTGTAAAGGAAGAACGGCAGGTCCGGCCTGGTGGCGAACAGCGCGTTGACCTCGCTGGTGATCTTGTCGGCGATCGCCGTCGACTTCGCCACCGCGTCGTTCTCCTCCATCAGCCTGATGGCATGATAGCAGGCGCCGCACGAGATCGGGTTGCCCGCCAGCGTGCCGCCCAGGTACGGGCGCTGACCCATGCCCGCGCCGACTATGTCCATGATCTCCTTGCGCCCCGCGACCGCCCCGGCCGACGGGTAGCCGTGAGCCACGATCTTGCCCAGCACCGTAATGTCCGGCTCGATGCCCATGTACTTCTGCGCCCCACCCATGTCCAGGCGGAAGCCGGTGACGACCTCGTCGAAGATCAGCAGGGCCCCGTTGGCCTTGCACAGCTCGGCGCAGCGCTTGTTCCAGTCCGGGTGCACCGGGTGCACTCCGCTCTCTCCACCCACCGGCTCGAGCACCAGGCACGCCACCTCGCCTTTGTTGTCCTCGAAGAGCTTCTCCAGGGCGTCGAAGTCGTTGGGCTTCACCTCGAGAAGGTTGTCGAACGTCTGCGGCGGTATCCCTGGAGAGTTCAAGCCCGCGGTGCCGGGGACGTGCAGCGAGAAGACGTACTGGTCGTACCAGCCGTGGTAGCTGCCTTCCATCTTTATGACTTTCTGGCGCCCGGTGACAGCGCGAGCAATGCGCAGCGCCGCCATGTCGGCCTCGGTGCCCGACTGCAGGAAGCGCACCACGTCGACTGACGGCATGTGCTCGATTATCTTCTTCGCCGCCAACAGTTCGTACTCGGAGGTCAGACCGGTGGACGGCCCTTTCTCCTTGATTATCTTGATGATCTCGTCATCGAGCGGGTCGTAGTGGTGTCCCAGGATGATCGGCGCGCCGCACATCAGAAAGTCGGTGTATTCGTTGCCGTCGACGTCCCACATCTTGTAGCCCTTGGCCCGGTCCATCGCCAGTGGGAACGGGTGGCTGGTCGCCAGGTTGTGCTCGACCCCTCCGGGGATAAAGCCCTGGGCTTCCTCGAAGATGGCCAGCGACTTCGCCCGGGTCTTGTAGAACTCGGCCTTGACCTTCTGAAGGGCCTCATCGGGGATCGGATGCAGCTCATCGTCCATGCAGCGCTTGCGCCGCTCCATTATCTCGTCGTAATCCATGGTCTCACCTCGCTATGTCGGCATGCTCCAACGATCGGTTTCCGTGCTGAGATTTTATCAGAAGGATTATCGGCGTGGCATAGCACACGCGCCTTCGCGCTATGTCTGCCTGCTGGTCCCCAGAATGCGACCTGCCGCCCGGGTGAGTAATCCCGGCAGCGACTGGTTCTTCATGATGTAGCCGTCCACTCCCAAATCCAGGAAGGACTTGGCCACTTTCTCGTCGTTGTGGCCTGTGACTACGATCACGGCCGGCCTGTCGGTTAGTTTCAACAGGACCTGCATGAGCTCAATGCCGTAGCCGTCGGGAAGCATGTAATCGAGAGTAACCAGGTCAAAAGGCGAAGAAAGCAGCTTTTCCCGCGCCTGGCTCAGATTCTCGGCCACAATCGCCTCGACCCCGAAGTCTTTCTCCAGCAACTTCACTATCAGGCTGGCGGTTTCGCTCTCGTCCTCGACCACCAGGACTTGTCTCGGTCTCCCTTTCTCAAGTGCGGCGGCCACACCATCAGCCATTATGCCTTGAGGCTCATTTCGATGCGCCCCAGTTTCTTCTATGGTTGTTTCGTCATACATGCTGCGATCGAACCCCCTGTTTAAGCTCCCTGATGACCTAGTTCCATGCGCCCCGATCAAAACCTGTGCCTGCTGGCGGTCTTCGCGCGCGCAGGGCCGCTGCGCAGCGCGTGTCAAATGCAATAAGATAGCCGAAGCAACAGGAGAGCAAGGAGGCGGAGGCTGTGGGCTGCGCCGCGCAGGAGAGAATTGACACCGCGATCAGGCTGGGAAAGCCGGACCGTGTGCCTGTCGCCCCCATGCTCGATATCTTCGCCGCCCGGTACGCGGGCGTGTCGCAGCACGACATGCTCTTCCACGTGCGTCGCGGGGATGCTGCTTTGGAGAAGGTCCATCGCGAGCTGGGTCCCATCGACGGCTTCGGCATGTCAAACTCGGGGCTGGCCAGGATGATGCAGGCGCTGTCGGTGGTGCCCCCGGTCCTGCCCGGCCTGGACGGCGCCGACGAGAACTCGCTCTGGCAGTTCGACGAGAAGACCGTCATGTCGGCGGACGAGTACGCCGAACTGGCCCGTGACCCCGCCGCGTTCATCTACGGCAAGGCGCTCGAGCACAACCCCAACATCAACGGCAAGGCTTCCTACTGGCGCTACTCGGCGCTGGCATACCTGGCGTTCGCCAAGATCGCGCTCTCGGGGAGGCGGTGGCGCCGCAAGGGAGTCGAGCCGATCGTGGCGGGCAACAACATCTTCTTCCCCATGGAGTACATGACCATGGTGCTGCGGTCGGTGGCCGATTTTCTGCCGGACCTCTTCCGCCACCCGGACGAGGTGCGCGCCGCCAGCCGGGCCATGATGATAAGCGACCGGGGCAAGTGGCTGCTGGGCCCACGGCTCAGCGGGATCAAGAGGGCCTTCATAGGGCTCACCAGGACCAGTGCCACGTTCCTGTCCCCCGAGCAGTTCGAGAAGTTCGCGCTCCACGACCTGCGAGAGCTCTCGGACTACCTGATTGCCCACGGGGTCACGCCGGTGCTGCACATGGACAACAACTGGACGCCGCTGTTCCACTTCTTCGGCGACTGGCCGCGGGGCAAGTGCATCGCCAACCTGGACGGGAACTCCGACATCTTCGAGGCCAAGCGGGTGCTGGGCGACGTCATGTGCATCATGGGCGACGTCCCGGCAAGCCTCTTGAAGCTGGGCGAGCCGGACGATGTGCGCGATTACTGCAGGAAGCTGATCGACGAGGTGGGCGCCGGCGGCGGGTTCATCTTGAGCTCGGGGTGCGACGTTCCCATAGACGCGAAGCCCGAGAACGTCAAGGCGATGATCCAGTCGGTCCACGACCACGGACGCTACAGGTAGGCCGGTGATGGATGCAGGGATAAACACCTTCTTCGAGCCACGGGGCGTGGTTCTCGTCGGCGCGCGCAGCAGCCCGGGCTTCGGATATGGCATACCTCTGGTCCTCAAGAGCCACGGCTGGGAGGGCCGGACGTTCCTGGTCAACCCCAGGGGCGGGGAGCTCCACGGCATGCGGCTGCATGCGAGCCTTGCCGACGTGCCCGGGCCGGTCGACCTGGCGGTCATCATAGTGCCCGCTCCGTCAGTGGCGGCGGTGCTCGACCAGGCGGGTGCGAAGGGCATACGTCACGCCGTCATCGAGAGCGCCGGGTTCGCCGAGATCGGCGGCGACGGAAGAGCGCTTCAGGAGGCGGCGCTGGAGACCGCCAGGCGCAACGGTATCCGCGTGGTGGGCCCCAACTGTGTGGGCGTTATCAACACGGCCAACAAGTTCAGCACGATCGAGGTGATCGAGGAGGCGATGGTGCCCGGCCGGACCGCGGTCATCGCCCAGAGCGGCGTTTTCGGCACGGTGCTGCTGGACATGCTCCACGAGCACGACCTGACCATCTCCAAGGCGGTGACCCTGGGCAACCGCATGGACCTGGACGAGTGCGATTTCCTCGACTATTTCCGGGACGACCCCGGCACCAGCGTGGTGATGATGTACCTGGAGGGCGCAGCGGACGGCCGAAGGCTACGGGAGAGCCTGCTGGCGCTGGCCCCATCCAAGCCGGTGCTCGTCCTCAAGAGCGGGCGGACCGCCTCCGGCAAGGCTGCCACGGCATCCCACACCGCCAGCCTCTCCGGCGAGGACGAGATATACCAGGCGCTGTTCAGGCAGACCGGCGCTATCAGGGCGGACACCATCGAAGAGCTGGTCGAGATGACCCGCACCTTCGCGACTTCTCCGCTGCCGAAAGGAAACAGGCTGGGGATCGTCACCTCGAGCGGCAGCCTGGGGGTCATGTCCACCGACATGGCGGTCTCCTCGGGGCTGGTCGTGCCGGAGCTGTCGGAGTCGTCCCGCGAGGCCATCCGCGCCGGCTCTCCGGCCTGGATGAACGTGCGCAACCCGGTGGACGTCGGCCCGTCGCCCATGTTCGCCGCCGCGCTGGAGGCGCTGCTGGCCGACGACGATATCGACATGGTGCTGGCGATCACGGTGCTGCCCTACGTCATCTTCAAGACGGTCACCGGCAAAGGCTCCAGCGGCAGGAACTGGTTCGGAGACCTCGGTGAGATAAGGAGCAGGTTCCCCGACAAGCCGCTGGTGCAGTGCGCGGTCGGTCATCACGAGTTCGTGGACAGGATGCGAAGGATCGCGGGGCCAGCGGTTCCGCTGTTCATCGCCCCCGAGCCGGCGGTGAGGTCGCTCGCCGCGATGTACCAGTACTCAAAGCGCATAAAGGGGACAGGCACCTTCATTCATTAGGCGATCATGCGGGTCCGCGGGTAAGGGCGCGCAGCTGGTTCCTCACCAGCGCGTCGGCGAGGTCGGCGAGGTCCGCGTCTCTCTTCTCAAGGACGTACTCCATGATGATGTTGATCATCGCGCCGTTGACGATGGTGGTGACCAGCTCGACGTCGCAGGGGATCATCAGCCCACGCTCGGCGACCATCTCAAACTCCTTGACCATGCGGGTGCGCGCCAGGCTGGAGAGCTCGCGCACCTTGTCGGAGAAGCGCTCGTCCAGGCCCATTGCCTCCCTGTAAACCAGGGTGGTCAGCTGGGGGTTCTCGCTGTGGAAGGTCAGGATGGACAGCGCGTTCTGTCGCCAGGCGGCGGGGAGGTCGCCGCCCGGTTCTAGGGCGTCAAAGAGCCTCTGGTGGTTCTCCTCGAGTATCTCCGCGAAGCGGGAGAAATACCTCTCGATGAGTGCGAGGAACACTTCCTTCTTGGACTCGAAGTAGTGGTAGAAGGTGCCTCTGGCCACGCCGGCTTCGGCGATTATGTCGTTGACGCCCGCCGTGCGGTAGCCCTTCCGCGAGAACACTTTGGCGGCCGCCGCCAGGAGCTCCTCGCGGCGCTCCTCCGGCGGTAGGATCTTCCTCTTGTGTGCCAATATTGCCACCTTTCAGGTCATCCACAGCATATCAAGGGCATGCTTCGCTGTCTCTCGGCCCCGCCCTATTGACTTGAAAGCCTCCACCATCATAGACTAGACCGACACGTCAGTCTAGTGGCCGGCAATTCCGGCGAGGAGGGGTACCATGATAGAGGCGAAGGACCACGTCACCGTGAACGAGTACTTCAACGAGTACGTCCCGAAGATCTTCGCGGAGCAGCTGCAGTCCACGGCGGTGAGCGGAATGGACGGCACCGAGGCGAAGATCATGTTCAACATCGCGGGCGACGACCCGCAGACCTGGAGCATCGTCATCAAGGACGCCAGGGACCTCGAGGTCGTACAGGGTCCCGTCACCGCGCCGCTGGTCACCCTGGACATGGACGAGGGCACCTGGCGCGACGCGGTCACCGGCAAGCTGCCCGGGGCGATCGACATGTTCACCGACGTGAACAAGGTCGCCAACCGCGGGCGCTACGACAAGATCAGCGACATGAAGGGCACGCTGGTGCTGAACCTGGCCCGGGCGGATGGCTCCCCCATCGATCTGGCGGTCACCTTCAACGGCGCGGAGCGGCCGAAGGCCACCTTCACCTGCTCGATCGACTGCTGGAAGGACCTGAGCAGCGGCAAGGTCACCGGGGTCACCGCCTTCATGGGCGGCAAGCTCAAGATCGAGGGCGACATGCCATTCGCGATTGAGCTGAGCAACCTCGTAGGATAAGCTTCACCCGGCGGTACGCTCGCGGAGCAGAATGTCTGGCAAAGCGGGCAAGAAGGTTGTTCGATCAGACGCCGGCCATCTGTGATGCGAAGACACTTATTGGAGTTGATATGACCCTGACCGTTGCCAATCTCGTCGACAGGGCAGCCGCGAAGTTCGGCGACAAGCCGTTCATCTTCTTCGACAACCCCATGCAGTACAAGAACCTGGGGCCGGGGCCGGAAGCCACCTCCGCGTCGTTCACCGAGGCGCTCGAGTTCACCAACACGATAGCCGCCGTCATGCGCGACGAGCTGGGCGTGAAGCCCGGGGACCGCATCGCGGTAGCGCTCACCAACGTGCCCGAGCTGGGCCTGGTGTTCACCGCCGCGGCGCGCATCGGCGCCATAATGGTCCCGTTCAACTACATGCTCAAAGCCGAGGAGCTCACCCGCTCGATATCCGACTGCGAAGCCAAGGTGCTCGTCACCGAGCCCGACCTCTACTGGCTGAACATCCGCGACAAGGCCAACATCGGAGGCATCGAGCACTGGGTGATGATCGGGCCCCAGGACCAGGTGCCTGACGGGTTCCACTCCATCGACGGGCTCACCGAGGGCTACCGCGACGCCAGGGTCGAGCCGGCGACACTGGACCCCGACGCCCCCGCCGCGATCTTTTACACTTCCGGTACCACGGGCTTTCCCAAGGGAGCGGTCCTCACCAGTCGCAACCTGCTGTCGACCATCACGCTCACGACCCGCATGCTGCGCCTGGGCCCGAAAGACTTCGGCGTCGCCGCCCTGCCCCTGGCCCATATCTTCGGCTTCACCACCAGCATAGTCGGCGGGCTGTACTGCGGTGCTTCAGGCATCCTGATGAAGTACTTCGACCCGCAGCAGGCGCTGGCCAACATCGCCAAGCACGGCGCGACGCTGTTCCTGGGCGTGCCGGCGATGTACAACATGATGCTGCTCTTCGAGCCGGAGAAGTACGACCTGTCCAGCATGCGATACTGGCTCTCCGGCGCCGACGCCATGCCGGTCGAGCACATCGCCAGGCTCGAGAAGCTGGGGGGAAAGTTCATCGAAGGCTACGGCCTGGTGGAGACCTCCCCCATCATCTCGGTCAACCCGCCCATCCTGCGCAGGGTCGGCACCGTTGGCATCCCGATGCCCCGCGTCAAGGTCAGGGTCATGGACGACGAAGGCAGGAAGCTGCGCCGGAAGAAGGTCGGCGAGTTCGTGGTCAGGGGACCCAACGTCATGAAGGGCTACTGGGGCGACGACGAACGCACCGCGGAGGCCTTCAAGTACGGCTGGTTCCACACCGGCGACATGGGTTTCCGGGACAGGTTCGGCTACCTCCACTTCGTCGACCGCGAGAAAGACGTTGTGAAGGCGGGCGGTTACTCGGTCTTCTCCCGCGAGGTCGAGGAGGAGATCCTGCAGCACCCCGCGGTCTACGAGGTCGCCCTCATCGGCGCGCCCCACCCCACCAAGGGCGAGGTGCCGGTGGCATTCGTCCAGCTCCACGCCGGGGCCCAGGCGACGCCCGACGAACTGCTCGAGTGGTGCAAGGAACACATCGCGGGCTACAAGCGGCCCCGCGTGATCAAGATAATCGACGAGATGCCCTTGACGATGACGCTGAAGGTGCTCAAGCGCGAGCTGCGCCAGCAGGTCATCGAGGAGGGGCTGTTCGCCGACGCATAGGAATGAAGCACGAGTCGAGGACGGAGGGTGTGATGAGGAAGGCACTGGTGACGGGGGCTGCCGGATTCATCGGCTCGCACGTGGTGCGCGAGCTGATGATCGAGGGCGTGGCCGTGCGCGCCATGATCCTTCCCGGCGAGGACGACCGGAACCTGTCTGGGGTCGACGTGGAGAGGGTCCCCGGGAACGTGATGGAGCCGGACAGCCTTGATGCGGCGCTCAAGGGATGCGATACCCTCTTCCACCTCGCGGCAATCTACTCGCTCTTGAAGCCGGACCGTAAGATCTTCTTCGACGTCAACCTGCAGGGCTCGCGCAACACGCTGTGGGCCGCCAAGAAGGCCGACCTCGAAAGAATAGTCTACACGGCCTCGATCGCCGCCCTGGGCGTCAAGGCCGGCACGCTGCCCGCCGACGAGGAGACCGAGTTCAACCAGTTCGACGGCGCCAGCGACTACGTGCTGACCAAGTACCTGTCGCAGAGAGAGGCACTGGCGTTCGCCGAGGAGGGCATGCCCATAGTGGTGGTCAACCCGGCCTTCCCCTACGGGGAGGGCGACGTCGCACCCACACCCACCGGCAAGATAATCCTCGACGTCGCCAACCGGGCCCAGTTCATGGCTTATGACGGCGGCATCAACATCGTCGACGTCAAGGACGTCGCCAGGGGTCACGTGCTCGCGGCGAAGAAAGGCGTAGTCGGCCAGAAGTACATCCTCGGCAACCGGAACGTGACGATGAAGAAGCTCTTCGAGATGGTCGCCGACGTGGCCGGCATCAAGACCCGCATCATCAAGATGCCGATGTCCGCGACCCTTGCCTATGCCTGGCTGTGGCAGAAGCTCGCGGAGCGCAGCGGGCGGCAGCCGACGGTCACGCCCAAGGAGGCGCGCTACTCTCACCAGTATCTCTACTACGACACCAGCAAGGCCCCCAGAGAGCTGGGCCTCGAGCTGACCCCGGTGGAAACTTCACTGGAGCGCTCCATCGACTGGTTCAGGAAAGAAGGGTACATACCGAGGTCGGACCCCTGGGTCACTTTCACCAAAGCCCTCCAGAAGATCTGCAACATCGGGCTTTCCTGAGCCCCAGCGCGGGCCGGAAGCGCTGCTAGTCCAGGTTGAGCTTCTGGGTGTTGGTGCCGTAGGTCTTCAGAGCCGGCTTCCTGCCGATCGCCTTCATCAGGTACTGCCAGCATATGTCGCCCGCGGCATAGAACGACAGCACGGGATGAAGCAGACACACCAGCTTCCCCGTCCGCACCGCTTCTCTTATTCCCTGTGCCAGCGGCACCACCACGGTGAACGCGTAGGGGATGAACAGGTATTTCTTGATCCTGATGCGCCTCGGCTCGAAGCGCTCCCTGTTCACGTAGCCGATAGCCACCACCTCCGGGTAGTGGATGTTCGTCTTCACCCTCCAGTCGAGTTTCTTGAGGTAGGTCCTCAAGCTGTCCGCGGAGTAGTGGACGATGTAATCGTCTTTGAGGATGGCGACACGGGGAGACTTTCGCGCCGAGAGGTAGAAGAGCCGCGGCGGCACCAGGGGGTCCTTCAACTCTTCGGCGAACTCGCCTCGCGCGTACTCCAGGTCCACCGTTGTGCCCGCGCACAGATCGACCGTCGGCTGCACCTTGTCCGCGGAGAGCTCGAACCCGGCGAAGCAGTCGGTCTCCTCCACCACGTGGTAGATCTTCTTCCAGCTGTCGACGAACACTCCGGCGTCACCCGAGGTGCCGGTGAGGAAATAGTTGAAAGGATCGGCGAAGTGGACCTGGTAGTCGTTGATGGCCGAGGCTCCCGGCGGGGTCCGGTATCCTCCGGCGAGCATGAACTTGTATGAAGGGTGGTCGCGCAACACCCCGGCCCGCGCCGCCAGAGACCGGCGGCTCTCGAAGCACTCGTCCGAGTCGATGAAGATGGCCGCCTTTCCGCGCGCGTTCTGAAGACCGATGTACTTGGCGTACTCCTGCTGCACCATCGGGTTGTCCAGCACCTCGCAGCCGAAGCGGGCGGCGATCTCCCTGGTATCGTCCGTCGAGCCGCCGTCTATCACCAGGATCTCCACCCGGTCCTGGTCGTACTCCTGGCTGCGGATGGACTCCAGTGTCTTCGCCAGCGTCAGCGAGCTGTTCAACGTCGGGATCACCACGCTGAAGTCCGGTAGATCGCTCACGTCTTCACCAGGGTCTCGAGTATCACTTCGCTCGGCTGGCGCTCCGGCTTCAGCGGCTCTTTCCTGTAGGACCCGTACTCTTCGACGAAGCCGTCCACCATCCCCAGGTCGCCGCCGTAGAGCAGCGCGTTGGAGCCCAGCCCCTCAGGGCCCTCGGTCTCACTGCGCAGGATCAGGCAGGGAATGCCCAGGTGGTAGGCCTCCTGCTGGTTCCCTCCTCCGTCGGTGATGAGGAACTCGCAGCCCGAGAGCAGCCGTGCAAAGTCGACGAAATCGAGCCGGTCGAGCAGGACGACGTTCTCCGCCGAGAGCACCCTGCGCATCAGGCCGTGCTGCTCGAGCGCCTTCCTGGTCGGCTCGTGCATGATGAACACGCACTTCATCCGCCCGGAGACTTCGACCATCTTGTCGACGATCGAGGCGACAAGCTGCCTGTTGTAGATGTTCTCCTGCCTGTGCAGGACCAGGACGAAGTACTCGCCGGTCACCAGAGGCGCAGCGGCCTGCGCGTCCCGGGCGCGGTCGAGCGCCATGTTGATCGCTTCGAGCTGGGTGTTGTGCCCCATGTTCACCTTGACCGCTGCCTTTCTGATGTTGCAGACGGCCTGCTGGTTGGGGCAGAAGTTGACCTGCGCCAGCGCCGTGGTGATCTGCCTGCTTATCTCCTCCGGGAAAGGGCGCAGCCAGTTGCCCGAGCGAAGGCCCGCCTCGATATGAACGACTTCGAACCCGAACAGGCGGCCCAGCATGGCCCCCAGGATGGTCGAGATTGTGTCTCCTATCACGACCATCGCGCGCTGCCTGCCCGTGCGGGTCCTTCGCATATAGAGTGGAAGGAGCACCAGGCTCTTGAAGAAGGCCGCGAAGAACCAGGTCGCCAGCCAGAACGGCGCCTGCGGGATGGGCCTCGCGGTTATCTGCAGGTCCACTCCGCCGACCTCCGACATCTCCAACAGCTCATCCTCGAGCGGGAAGTTCTGTCCGGTGGCGATCAGGTGCAGTGGAACGCCGGCGCGCTTGAACCGCCTCAACAGGGGCATCATCTTGATGAGTTCCGCGTTGGTGCCAAGGAAGAAATAGTAATCTGTCGTGTCCAAGAAACCTCCAGGCGGCCTCATGTGACGGGGTTCCTGGGGCCTAGTCTACTCCTACCGGTGCGCCGCTCGCATTGATAATGTACCTCCGGCCTGTGAGCACGGCGCGCGCGCTCCTCAGTTGTCGTCGCCGTAAAGGTAAGCGGAGATGCTCTTGTCCTCGGTCTTTGTCCTGGCGAGCTTCAGGCCGTATGTGGCGACCTTGAGGACGTAGCCGGCGTCCTCGAGGCTCCTGATCTTGCCGAGCATCTTCCAGGGCCGGTGAGAGATGTTCCTCATGAACCTGGCTGTCGCGTCCTCGCGCGCTGCCTCGATCTCGCACGCTTTCATGGTAAGCGAGTCGACGAGGCCGAAGGCCACCGTCGTCTCGGGCGGAACCTCGATGCCCTCTTTCACGTAGATGTCGAACAGGTCGGTGCCGGGGAAAGGCGCCGCGCAGTAAAAGAATGCAAAGTCCAGGCCTGAGTCGATGGAGAAGCGCACCGAGTCCTCCATCTGCTCGCGGGTCTCATACGGGAAGCCCAGGATGAATGTGCCTATCGTCCACATCCCCAGCCTGTTGGCCTCTTTGATTATCTCCAGCGCGTGCTCGTGGGTATACCTCTTGCGGATGAAGGCGAGCGTCTCGGGGTTGCCCGATTCGACCCCCAGCGTCAGGCGATAGCAGCCGGACTTCTTCATGAGCTTGAGCAGCTCCGCGTCCAGCGTCCAGATGGCGATGCCGCTCGCCGGCTGCCAGCGGATGTCTATCTTCCTCTCGATTATCAGCTCGCAGATCCTCTTCAGCCGCTCGCGATGGACCGAGATGCTGTCGTCCATGAAGTGGATCTCGCGGACGCCGTAGTCGTCCACCAGCATCTGCACCTCGTCGACCACGCTCTCGGCGGAGCGTGGCACCCATTTCCTGCCCCAGGTGCAGCGGAGCGCACAGAACACGCATTTCTCCGGGCAACCGCGCGAGGTTATCATCGTCGTCTGCGGCCGGCGCATGAAGTTGATGCGGTCCTTGCGCAGAGTCTGGTATTTAAAATAGACGTCCATCGGCAGCAGGTCCCTTCGGGGAAGCGCCAGGCTGTCGAGGTCCTGAATCCTCGCCCTCTCGCGGATGCCCGTCACCGTCCCGGCGGGTGCCATCGCCAGAAGGCCTTCGATTGAATCGGTCGGCTCTCCCAGCTCGAGGGCGCCACAGAGCTCGGTGAGAATTCCTTCGCCCTCGCCGATCGCGATGTAGTCGACCACGCCGGATGAGAAGACGTCCTCGGGGCAGGTGGTCGCGTGCGCCCCGCCCATGATCACCGGATGTCCGCTGCCGAGGCACTCCTTTATCTTCACCGCGACGTCGATGGAGTCCGACGCGTTCGCCGTGTAGCCACAGGCGACCCCGGTGATGTCGGGCTTGAAGGCCTGTGCCCGTGCGACGATGTCGTCCGCCCGCATGCCGATGCGCACCCTGCCCTCGTTGTGCTCGACAGGCATCGGGTACAGGCCGAGGGAGTCGACTATCTCCACCTCGTGGCCCGCGCGGGAAACCGCTCCGGCCAGGTAGGCGAGGCCCAGTGGCGGCGGGTAGGCCATGTCCCCCCAGAAGTCCTTCTCGGATACGCTCAGGGCGGGATTGATCAGCAGGACTCTCAAGCCCGGCCACCTGCCGCCCAGGCCTGTTGAATCCTGCCGGACACGCTTTTCAGGTTGCCCCGCTTCGGCGACGAAGCCTCCCGCGTAAGCCTGAAATACGATGATCTGCCGGACATGTCCTCTCCTCGCTTTTCCTGCTCAGGTCACGGTTATCATAGCACGCGGCCTCTCACGGGCACCTCGACGAATATCAGGCGCTTTGCTTGACAGAGGAGACCGCAGGGAATATGTTAGCGTTCACTAACGTTAGTAAACGCTAACCGGAGGTGAGCGTTGGCGAGCAAGCGCCCCGCGGAGGCGGGCGACCGAAGGAAACAGATCATAAGGTCGACCGTGGAGATCATGTCCGAGGTCGGCGTCGCTGGCGCCACCACGGCACGCATCGCGGCTGACGTGGGCGTCTCCGAGCCCGCGCTGTACCGCCACTTCAAGAACAAGCAGGGGATGCTCCTGGCCGCGCTGGACGATATCAGCGCGCGCCTCATCGTCCACACCGTCACCGCCGCCAGGGACCAGGACGACGTGGTCACCCAGCTGAGGTTGATGAGCGCGGCTTTCTACGATTTCGTGATGTCCAACCCCGAGGAGACCCGCGTGCTCTTCGAGGTGGTGAGCGCGGTGCGCGGCGAGGACATGCGCCGTGCGGTGCGGGACAGGTTCGCCCAGTTGCTGACCGTGATCGAGGCCGTCCTGGAAGACGGCGTCGAGCAGGGCGCGCTGCGCAAGGACCTGGACGTGTCGCTCGCCGCCTGGGAGATACTCTCGCTGGGGGTCACGCTCTACTTCGCGTCCACCCTGGGGCTCGAGGACGTCCTGACCAAGGACAAGGCGCTCACGGCGGTCGAGAGGCTGCTCGATTCCATAAAGACCAAACCCAAGGAGAGGAGCAAGGCGAGATGAAAGCACTGGTGATGGGCGGAGGGATGTCGGGGCTGGCCACGGCGATAAACCTGCTGGACCTGGGATTAGAAGTCGAGATCATCGAGGCCGACGACATGTTCGGCGGGCGGGCGAGCTCCTGGCTCGACGAGGACGGCGACATGATCGACAACGCGCTGCATGTCTTCTTCCCCTACTACGTGAACCTGGTCAACTTCTTCAAGAAGCTCGACATCGAAAAGAACATCATCTGGAAGGACTCCGAGTTCTACTACGCGCAGGAGGACGGGAAGGAAGCGGTTCTGCGGTTCCCCAACCTGCCCGCGCCGCTGCACGCCGCCGCTGCGTACGTCTCGCTCATCAAGGCCTATACCGGGCTGCCGAAGTGGAAGATGATCTTCACCGCGCTGGGGATGGGCATGGGAGTCAGCAGGTACTCCAAGGCGCAGCTCGAGGAGCTCGACGACATCACCTTCGGCATGTGGTCGATGCGCGTGGCGCCCAAGGGCGCGTTCAAGCCGATGGAGCCGGGGATAAACGGGCTCACCTTCACTCCCTCCAGCATGATCTCCGCCAAGGTCATGATCAACTGGTTCAAGAAGGTCAGCGGGTCGGCCGAGACCTCGCGGGTCGGCTTCGCCAACGGCGGCCTGGGCGAGATATGGGTGGGCAACTGCCTGGACTACATCAAGGGCAAGGGCGGGACCTGCGAGCTTGGCAAGGCGGTCACCGCGATCGACATCGTCGACGGCAAGATCGAGGGCGTGACGGTCAACGGCTCCGAGAAGAGGACGGCCGACATCTACGTGTCGGCGATCAGCCCCTACGCCCTGCGCAAGCTGCTGCCCGACGAGTCCTTCAAGCTTGGATACTTCCAGGACCTCTGGCACTTCCAGTACGCGCCTTCCATGTCGCTGCAGGTGTGGTTCGACCGCAAGCTGACCGACTGCGAGGTGACCTACTTCTCCAACGACTGCATCTTCAACACCTACGCGGACCTCTCCAACGTGCTGCCCCACATATTCAAGGGTGGGAGCATGTTCGAGATGGTCCTCTCCCCCGCCGATCACATCGTAGGGCTCCCCGACGAGGTCATCTTCGACACCGCCATCGAGCAGATCAAGAAGCTCTTCCCGCTGGCTCGCGAAGCCGAGGTGCGGAAGTGGAAGGTGGTGCGCGAGAGGCAGGGCGTCTACCGCGCCTACCCCGGCATGGAGAAGCGACGCCCCTACCAGCGCTCGCCGTACGACAATTTCTACCTGACCGGCGACTATACCAAGACTCACGTCTCATCCGGCGGAATGGAGGCGGCGACCTGGACCGCCAACCACTGCTCCGAGCTCATCGCGGCCGACAAGCTCGGTAAGACCATCTCGCTCAACGAGGAGTTCAACCCCGACCGTGGACTGATGCCGTACATCAAGCCGGCCATGCGCTACGGGCCACCGCTGTTCGGCGCATGGGCGGCCTGGAAGATCGCCAGGAGGCTGATCCGAGGGGGAAAGGCTTGATGTCGGACCGCTATGCACCACCGGTGCCTGGCACCGGTGGTGCACTATAGTTGGGGACAGGTACTTTCCACTGTTTTTCTACTGGCTGTTGTTGAACGGCGTCCAATAAGTAGAAAAAAGTGGAAAGTACCTGTCCCCAACTATTTGCATATTGCATATATATCACATGACATATATTATGTCGGCATGTCCGAGAAAGAAGACCTTGCCGAATACCAGACGCAGGTGATCATGACCATCCTCCACATCATGGGGAACCTGAGGCATTCGGGAATGGACATGCTCTCGGAGGTGGAGCTCTCCTATCCCCAGATCCTGGTTCTCTACGCCCTTCTGGAGCGCGGCACCAGCACCATCGGCGACCTCTCCAGGCACCTCAAGATCTCGCAGGGGGTCATCTCCCGCACGGTCGACCGGCTGGTGGAGAAAGGCATGGTCGAGCGGGAGCGAGATTCCGAAGACCGCCGCGTGGTGAAGGTCGCGCTCTCATACGACGGCTCCAGCCACGCGACCAGGATGATCACCTACCACGCCGAGAAGTTCGGTGACCAGTTCGGCAGAGTCTCCAGGAAAGACCGCGACGCGTTCCTGGAGATGCTCCAGCAGATTGACAGGGCTCTGGAAGAGGAAGCCTAGAGGGAGCGGACCATTGGTTGAGACCACCGAGATAATCACGGTGAATGACCTGGTCAAGACCTACCACCTCGGGGAGGTCGACGTCCCCGCCCTGCGCGGCGTCTCGCTGCACATCAAGAAATCCGACTTCCTGGTCATCACCGGGCGCAACGGCTCGGGCAAGTCGACCCTCCTCCACCAGCTGGGCCTGCTGGACAGGCCTGACTCCGGTGAGTTGCTGCTGGAGGGCGAGGACGTCACCCTGATGCACGAGAAGAAACGGACGTCACTGCGCCTGCGCTACCTCGGCTACATCTTCCAGGAGTTCGCCCTCGCCGAAGAGCTCACCGCGCTGGAGAACGTGATGCTGCCGGCCATGATGATAGACAGCGTGAGCACCTGCAGGACGCGCGCGCTGGAGGTGCTGGAGCTGGTGGGCCTCAAGGGCCTGGAGAACCACCAGCCCAACCAGCTCTCCGGCGGCGAGCAGCAGAAGGTGGCGATCGCCCGCTCGCTCATCAACGACCCGGTGGTGCTGTTCGCCGACGAGCCCACTGCCAACCTCGATTCGGTTGCCGCCGGTGAGGTGATGTCGCTCTTCACCAGCCTCAACACAGAGCACGACCGGACCGTGGTGATGATTACCCACGAGCAGGAGGAGACGCGCCTGGGCAACAGGCTCATCCGCCTGGCGGACGGGGTGATAGTCGATGAGCAGTGATCGCTCCGTGACCGATCAGCCCGGAATATCCATCACCGAGCGGAAGATCCCCTTCTACCTCATCTCGCGGCACATACTGCGCGGCAACAAGTGGACGCTGTCGCTGGTGATCTTCCTGATGTCGGTGGCCTTCATCAACCTCATCTTCATCAACTCGCTCTTCAACGGGATCGTGCTCGCCTCGGACCAGCAGGTGATCGCCACCACGTCGGGCAATATCACCATGCAGACCACCCCCGGCCAGATGTTCATACCGAACGCCCCGGAGGTCGTGAAGAAGATCGATTCGACGCCGGGGGCCGTCGCCGCCAGCGCCCGGACCCTGGTTCCGGCGGGCCTGCTCTACAATGGGATACAGGGCAGCTTCCAGGTCATGGCGATACAGCCGTCAGAGGAGCGCAACACCACCAATATCAGCAAGAAGATGACCTCGGGCGCTTACCTGTCCGACTCGGATACCGACTCGATCGTCATCGGGCGGCAGGTCGCCGGCGGCAAGGGCGTGGAAATGAACGCCACCTCGTTCAAGGGCGCGAAGGTCGGCGATAAGGTCCTCTTCACCCTGAACGGCCAGAGTAAGCTGTTGAGGATCAAGGGCATCTTCTACACCAAGTACTTCGAGGCCGACCGCCAGGCGTTCATCAGCAACAGGACTCTCGATGCCATGCAGCCATCCTACGGCGGCGTGGCGACGACCGTGATAGTCAAGACCGAAAAGAAGGGCGACGAGAACCAGGTCATCAAAGGCCTGCGCAAGGTGCTGCCGGGCGGCCAGTTCATCACCTGGAAGGAGGCCTCGGGCCTGATGAAGTCGGTGACGTCCAGCTTCCTGACCATCAACGCCCTCTTGACCACCGTCGGGTTCATTATCGCCGCGGTGGTGATCTTCATCATCATCTACGTGGACATCTCCAATAAGCGCCGTCAGATAGGCATATTCAGAGCCATCGGCATAAAGTCCTACCTGGTCGGTTCGACCTACATACTGCAATCCACCATATACTCGATGGTGGGAGTGGCCATCGGCTCTGCGATCTTCTTCGCCATCATCATCCCCTACTTCAAGGTGCACCCCTTCAAGATCCCGCTCGGCGACGTGAGCCTCTATGTCGATTACGTCGACTTCCTCTGGCGGGCCATCGTGGTGATCGTCGTCTCGATCCTGGCGGGGATGCTGCCCGCCGTCCTCGCCACGCGCAAGCCCATCCTGGACGAGATAGCCGGCCGCTAGGGGAAAACCGGGACCGGGGACTTTTCGTCCCGCTTCCAGCAAGACGACTTTGATGAGGGGAAGAAAAGTACCTGGTACCGGTTTTCCCTCTGATATCATTGCGACATGTCCATCAAGGAAAAGAACGCCCGCGCCCGCGTCGGGCTCGCGAACCACATGGAATCGCTCGACAGTTTCGCTCACGAGCTTTACTCAAAGCTGGTGACGAAGCGACGTTGGTTCGCGGTTCTGTCGGCTTCTGCGGTGGAGTTCCGCAGGAAGAAGATGCGCTACTTCACCGGCTACTTCGCCTACAACGGCTTTCTGGGCGTGCTGGCACTGCTGATCGGTCTCGCCTCTCTGGTGGGAATGTTCCTGAAATCGTACCCGAGCCTGAAAGACAACGTCTCCCCCATGTTCAAGACCCTTATGCCGGTGATCGGCGGGACGCCCGGGCAAGCCATCAACGCGCTCACCCAGTACAGGAACGTGCTGGGCGCGGTGAGCTTCATTGCCCTCATATGGACCGGCACCAAGATATTCGGCGCGCTGGAGCTGGGCTTCTGCCAGATCTGGGGAATCCCCAAGAGGAAGTTCGCCAGGGGTAAGGTCCTGGGGATAATCTTCATCACGGTCATCGGCCTGCTGTTCCTGGCCTCGATAGTAGCGCTCTTCGCCTTCACCGCCTTCTGGGGATGGGCCGTCGGAAAGCAGGGCGCGCTGTTCGACACGGGCAACATGATCTTCAAACCGATAGTCAGCCTGGCGTTCAACTTCGCCCTGTTTCTATTCGTCTTCCAGGTGGTCCCCCCGGTGAAGCAACAGCTCAAGAAGACCGCGATGGGAGCTCTCGTGTCCGCGCTGCTCTTCCTGGCGATGCAGTACCTGCTGGCGTTCTACTTCTCGAGCGTCTCCAACATACCTAACGTGTACGGCAGCATAGCCACCGCGGTCATAATGGTGGTGTGGCTCTACGTCACCGGCCTCATCGTCTTCTTCGGGGCCGGCATGATATACGTGATGCAAGACGAGGAACTCCTCAAAGAGCACAAGGAACAGTACATACTGCCGGGGCTCTTCAGGTCGCTCCGTCAGATCGAGCTGAACGACACGACGGCTGGTGGACCGCTGGCGCCGGCGGAGCCAGAACCGGTCGACAACGACGCTGGAGAAGACACGGCCAGCTGAAGCGCGTGCGACGCAAAGGACAGGGTGGCGCGCGGGAGAAATAGGGTTGGGGTGGGGAAGGAGGGTCGCATGGCAGCGGACGCGGAGCCCGGCGGGCGTGGAGATGCGGGATCGGATGAACTAGAGAGGCTCAGGCGCGAGAACGCCGAGCTCAAGGCCAGAGTTCCACAGGGCCAGCCCGGCAGGGGGCGCTCCTTCTTCTCCTGGCTGCTGGTCGTCCTCATGTGCGTTGCCACGTTCGGCGCGGCGCTCACGGTCTGGGTCCACTACACCACCCTGAACACCAGCCGCTTCGTGAACGTGGTGGCGGGGTCGGTGAAGGAGCCCGAGGTCGCCAGGGCCCTCAGCCAGGAAGCCATCAACCGGCTCTTCGCGAAGTACGACCTCGCCAGGCGGATGGAGACCCAGCTGAAGAACAGGCTCCCCGATCTGCTCAAGGGCGCCGCCCAGCCGCTCTCTTCGGGCGCGGAGGGCCTGGCGAAAGGCCTCGCCAGCGACGTGCTCAAGAGCCAGGCTTTCCAGGCGGCCTGGCGGAACATCCTGGCCATGGCGCATTCGCAAGCAGTAGAGGGCGTCCGCGCGGACGGCACCGTCAGTATCAACCAGCAGGGCGAGGTGGTGCTGGACATCTCCAGGCTCCTCGTCGGCCTCAAGGACAGGCTGGCCTCGATCGGGCTGGGCTTCCTCAAGGGAGTGGACATACCGAGCGACCTGGGGCGGGTGGTCCTCTACAAGAACGCTCAGCTGGGCAACGTCCGGACGGCCGTAAGAGCCCTCGACACCCTGTTCTGGGTGCTCCCGTGGGTCGCGGCGTTCCTGCTGATCGGGGCGGTGCTGCTGGCGGACAACCGCCGTCGGGCGCTGGTCGGGTCGGCCATCGGTGTGATACTGGTGATGATAATACTGCTGGGCGTCGTCAAGGGTGTGGAGGCACACTACGTCTCCCAGATCAACGATCTCACCAACCGCACCGCTGCGATGCTCGTCGCGGGCCGCGTCGAAGGGGGGCTCTACCTCGTCGAGTTGGGGCTGGTGCTCCTGAGCGTGTTTACACTTGTCTCGGCGGTCGTGGCGGGTCCGTACGGCTGGTCGGTCGGCCTGCACCTGAGAATCTCACGGTCGGGGCGCAAGGCGAAGCGACTGGGCACGCCGCTGGAGGGCAACTTCTTAGACGCGCACGCCTGGACCCTGAGGCTGACGGGCCTGGCCGCGGCGATGCTTCTCATGCTCTACCTGCCCTGGGCGAACGTGGCGGTTGTGGTCGTGGCGTGCGCGCTCTTCGCGGCCTGGCTTGTCGCGCTGGAGTTCCTCAGGTGACCGCGCGCCGGCCCACGCCGGCGGGATGAATTGGGAATTAGGCCTCGAAGCATTAGAATACTGAAGCGGAAGAAGCTCACAAGGAAAGGGGCATGGTATGGGTACTGGGATGGAGAAGTGGTGGTCCTACCTTCTGCGGGGGATCCTCGCGCTGGTCTTCGGGATCATTCTACTCGTGTGGCCCACGGCGACGTTGTACGTCGTCATAATCCTGTTCGGTGTTTACGCGCTGGTCGAGGGGCTGTTCGCGATCGGGTATTCGATCGCCCGGGCTTCCAGAGGTGACAAGTTCTTCGCGCTGTTGATGCTGGGCATCATCGGCGTGCTGGTCGGCGCTATAGTGCTGGCCCGCCCGGGCGTCAGCAGCCTGGCGCTGGTCTGGGTCATCGCGTTCTGGGCCCTGCTCAGGGGCGTGATGCTCATCGTGTCCGCCTTCGAGATGACCGGATCCGCCGGCGCCCGGTGGCTCATCGGCCTGGTCGGTGTCCTCGCGATAATCGTGGGCATCATACTCTTCGCTCATCCCGTCGCGGGAATCTGGACCATCATCCTGGTGATCGGCATATACGCGATAGTGGCGGGCATCATCCTCATGATAACGAGCATCCCCGTGAGGAGCCGCCAGAAGAAAGAGGCCGCGGCCGCTTGAGAGCCACGACGCAGGCAATTGACTGACGGATAGTCGCGAGGAGCCCCCGGCAGCGGGGGCTCCTCTTTCCATGCCAGGCCGACCCCCATCGACACGGGAGGGATGAAGGTGTCCGCAGCACACGACAGGGTCCTCGCCGCCCTGGAGAACCGCGAGGGAGACCGGGTGCCGGTCATGGACATGATGGTGGAGTTCGCGAACATCTACGAGATCCTGGGGAAGAGGAAGCTGAAGCTCGCCCCTCTGATGAGCAACCAGTATGTCGCCAGAGCGATGGACTTCGCGGGCGCGCACGCCTTCACCACGCTCCCCCTGGACTTCGCGATGGACGGCTTCACCTACGACCGCACGGCGGCCTCGGTCAAGATGGGATACGACTGCGCCTGGGTCGGCCACCTCCCCATATGGATGTCGGGCGACTCGCGCACGATGGTCGACATCTACGGGCGGAGGTGGGAATACACCTTCGACGGGCGCGGCAACCTGGGCACGCCGATGTACGTGGGGGGCATGATCGACGGCCCCGCGACGTGGAGCGCCTGGGACAAGGGTGGCATCTTCAAGCTGCCAGCCAAGAACAACCGCGCCTACGCCCGCTGCCAGAAGGACTTCGGCGAAGAGCTCTACATCATGGGCGGCTTCAGCGGCGGGCTCTACGAGGTCGTGTGGCAGAGCATGGGCTTCGAGCGCTTCGTGCTGTGTACCCGCAAGGAGAAGGCACTCCTCCACCGGATGATAGATTTCTACACCGACCTCTACTGCGTGATACTGGAGGCGATGGCGGACGCAGGTCTGCCGGCTGCGATCTACTCGGACGACCTCGCCTACCGCTCCGGACCGATGTTGAACCCGCGCACGCTGGAGGAGTTCTTCGGCGACGGGCACCGCCGCATCACCGAGACTGCCCACTCACTGGGAATGAAGATCGTGATCCACTCCTGCGGGAACGTCTACGACCTGATCGGATGGTTCGCGGACTCGGGCTTCGACGGCGTCCACGCCCTGGAGCCGACCGCCGGGGTCGAGCTGGCGAGGGCCAAGGAGATCGCCGCCGGCCGCATCTGCCTGCTGGGCAACATCGACGTCACCCATATCCTGGTCGACGCCAGCCGGGACGAGGTCTTCGAGGCGGTGCGACAGGCCATCGAGGACGCCGGCACGGGCGGCGGCTATATAGTCGCTCCCACCAACAGCCACCCCCAGATGTCGGTGCAGAGGCTGCGCTGGATGATCGAGGCCACCCGCCAATACGGCGCCTGTTAATGAAACGAGCCGGGACGTGCGCCCCGGCTCGTCAATCAGTCCTACCGATAGATCAATCCATCATCTCTTTGTAGGCTTTCTCGATCTCGTGCTTCTTGCCCATCGCGTAGAACGCCAGGACGATGTCGAAGACGCCGACCACCAGGGCGTATATACCGATGAGAACCGCGGCCGCGTAGACGCTCCCGTAGGGGTAGACCAGGATGACGATGCCCAGGATCACAGAGAGGATCCCCAGCAGGCCGACCCATCCCCTGCCGGTATGAGGAGGCATGTCCAGGCTACCGGCGAGCATGATGATGCCCATGATGATCGCCCAGAGGCCGACCAGCACCACGATGAGTGTATACAGGACAGCCGGCCGCGAGATGATAATCCCGCCGAAGAGGATTGCGATCAGGCCCCAGACGAGCGTCCATGCCCATTTCTCTTTGTTCACCGCCCGCATTATCGCCAGGATGACATTGACCACGCCATCCAGCAGCAGGAATATTCCGACGATATCCGCGAGCACCCGCGCCGTGGCCCCCGTCCAGGCGATCAGTATGACCCCCACGATCAACGCGATGATGCCCCTGAGAAGGTAGGACCACCAGCGCCTGAGGACGATTACGCCTTCTTCCATTTCTTCCTCCCTTTCTACCCCGCCCGGTCGGGCTCGATTCCCTTTTCACTTCTTTTGGTGCCCGGTCTTCCCTGCACCCCGAGGGCGGCCGCGCCTTGGAAGGCAATCCAGGCACCCGTCCCTGGAGGCAAGTCTATCGTGTTGTGCGCGGACAGGGAAGTCATCAATGCCGGGCGGACAGCAGACCCGCGATCGAGGCTGCGCCGAACACCACCAGCGGCCGGCACCTCGTGGCGAAGAGCCCCTGGCGCCGGGCGCGGTCCCTCTCCGCCGGATCAGACAGGTCGAGGCCGATGAGCTCCCTGCAGACCACGCTCCCCTGCCCAGCTTTGAAATCCCGCATGAAGTCGGCGATCACGTCGTAGAGCTCGTCGCGGGAGTCTGTCGGTTCATCCCGCCCCAGCAGCCACCCGCCCGCCATCACCGCGCCCGAGACGACTCCGCAGAGCTGGCCCGCCTGCGAGACACCGCTGCCGAAACCCGTGGCGACCCTGGGAAACCACTCACCACGGACGCCCAGGTGTTCCATGTTCGCCTGAAGTACCGCCTCCGCGCAGTTGAAGCCCGAGCCGAACAGCTCCCCCGCCCTCTCGCCCACTTCTCGCAATGGCGCGCTCGACATCAGACCCGCGCCTGGCTCTGGCGGCCGGCGTCCTTATCCAAGTCGCGCGAAGCGATCACGTCCACGCCGGTGCCCATGATGTCGGGCACGATGACCTGCCCGTTGCTCACCGGGGCGTCGACCACCACTTCCGCCAGGCGGCGGGTCGCGTCGAGGATGAGCCTCCTGGGTATCGAGGTGGTGGTGCGCACCGGCAACAGCGGCAGCAGCCCGTGTCTCACCGGCACTGTGGTGGTCACGACACGTCGCGGGTCGGCGAACTCCTCGGCCGCGTACCTTTCCCCCACCTTGCACTGGGCCCCGGTCACGCTCTTGACCTCTCCGTTCTCCTCGGTCAGCTCCAGCGCGCAGCTCATCGGGCAGTTTATGCAGGTGTACT
>Ga0182011_10001071_pt1 | contig 23920 bp, 22 predicted proteins | sample 711E1DmetaG_FD_120481 | JGI IMG/M metagenome (GOLD analysis project Ga0182011, IMG submission 120481) | Permafrost microbial communities from Stordalen Mire, Sweden - 711E1D metaG | ecosystem: Environmental > Terrestrial > Soil > Wetlands > Permafrost | place: Sweden: Stordalen | collected...
ATCGCCCTGGAGCAAATCGCGCGGGTCAACCCGCGCGGTTTCCAGCAGAATAACTTTGCCGGTGGCCAGTGCGTGTTCCTGCACGGCGGCGGTGCCGAGCAGCCATGCGCTTTGCAGCGCAAGCACGAGGATGAGCAGTTTTAGTTTCATGGCGCGATCCTTTTTATTTCAAGTATCCCTTCAGACGCTTGATTAGCAGCTGGTCGCACCGGTCGCGGGAAATGATCCCGATGCTCTGGTAATCGGGATGATGCGAGTTTTGCATGTCCACAATCACCCACTCGCCCTTCCGATCACACACCACGAAATGCACAAACCCCTGCTCCGAGTTTTGTGGATTGAAACCATAGTCCGCGTAAAGCGCGTAGTCGGCCGCGGGCGGATTAGCCCGGACAAAACTCCGGAACTCACGCGCCAGATTCCACAACCCCTTCATCTCGTTCGGGTCAGCCAGCGAAGTCTTGAGGAGAACCGGCTGTTCGGCCTGAACGGCCTTGCACAAGCCCACTTGATTGAGCAGCCGTACGACGTTGGTCGCGCTGGGGACGCTGACTTCGTTCCCGCCAATCCGTGCCGGATAAACCAGCAACGTTGCGCCGGGTAGCGCTCGTTTCATCGCCTTCTGGCGTTCGGGAAGGGCGTCCCTTTCATTCGCGGGCGGCAGGCCGCTCCGCTCATCCATGATGGCCGCCAGCTTACCCGGTTTGGCGGCCTTGGCCGTTGCTTCGTTAAGACCGAGTTGCGGACCCAGCCGTTCGACGAGCAAAACGGACATCGTCATCGGATCCCGCTCTCCCATTTTTTTGAACGCCTCATCCTGCGGCGTCTGCCGATCCGTCCAGACCACCGCGCCGGTTTGATCCACAACGACCGCGCGCAGTTCATTCAATCCGGTTTGACGATTGCCATTATATTCGGCGTAAAGCGCGTGGGCGGTTGTGATCGGATTGGTCTTCACAAAGGCGCCAACGGCGGCGGCCAAACTTTCCAAATTTGTTTCAGCCGGTTCGAACGGGGTTTGTCCCAGCTCGATGTTTTTCAATCCTTGCTGTTCGAGCAAAACGCCGACCACCTCGGTCACGCGATCCCACGGTTTGCCCCCCAAACGCACGGGGAGGATGGTCAGCGAGGCGTCCGGCCCCTTGGATTTCATCAACGCCAGCCGCTGCTGCTGGTCCGGCGCGATGCCGGCTTGCGGTTCAGCGGCAACCGGGAGACGAGCGACACATACCGCGAGCAGGACCATTAACAACGGCATGGCCACCGCGCGGAACGAACTATTGGTTGTGATTGTATTTTTCATGGTTTTATTTCTGCAGTTTGCGATTTGATTTGATTCATCAAGCCGCGCCGTTTCTTTTCGAGATAAACACCGAACACAATCAGGAAAATTCCGGAAACCAAAAACATCACGCCCGTCCGCGCCATGGAACCGAACAGGTCGAAGTAGGCGGCAAGGATGTTGAGCGCGATGAAGACCACGCCAAGGTTGACGAGAAACGGCGAACGTTCCTGGATGCCGATTTGAATTTGCAACAGGCAGAAAACGAACAGTGCAAGCGAACCAACCAGGTAACTCCACGATTCACCCCAGAAATAGTGGCGCGATTCACCGGCATGATCCAACTGCCAGCAGCCGAACCAGACCGTGGCCATGAAAACCATCATTCCCAACAGCGCCGCGAACCACGTCCAGCGCCATTGCCGGGTGAGCGCGGTGAGATTTTTGAAGCCAGCAACGAGCAACAACAGCGCAAATACTGCGAGCGCGGGGAAAACCCACTGGCGGATTTCAGGATTTTCCAAGCCAAAGAAATACTTCCACGTCAGCGGATAGACGAATATCAGAAATGCGAACAAGCCGAGTTTTTCCGTCACCCCGGCAAATCCAGAAAACGTCCCGCGCCGCAAACAATAACCCGCGCCAAGATAAACCAGCCCCAGCAATGCGTAGAGCAGGATTTGACGCTGCGACTCACAATAAATCAGACCGCCGCGTTCGTTCACTTCAAAACCAAACCAAATTCCGAACGCAAGCAAGAGCAGAACGTGTTGCGCTTTCGACCGCAGCAGCCATGGCAGCGCGGCGATGCCAATCCACCAGAGCAGAAACGCGTTCGGCGGGCGGGAGACGATATTGTAGATCTGACCGATGAGGGCGATGTTCGCCAAAAACAAACACGAACCGACGAAGTGCAGCGCCTCGCCGGTCTTGTGGTATTTGCCCTGAACTTCGCGCAGCCACCAGCCGCCGGCGTGGAAACCAAGCATGAGCAGAAGTCCGGTGGCGATTTTCACACCGCGCGGAATCTCGTTCCAGTGCGCGGCAATCAGCAACGTGATTCCCGCCGCGATGAGCACGGCACCGATGATGGAGACGATGGCGAGGAAATTGCCGCCGCTGTCTTCCTTGAGATTGAAATGCTCGATGATTTTTTGCCGCTGCCCATCAGTGATGAGCCCGGCTTCGTATATCTTCTGAATGTCGCTGTGCTTCATGTTTTCTCCGGGTTGCGTTTCTGTTTTGAACCAAACCGCTTGCGCAATCAATCAATTTCCGGCTTCGGATGAAGAATATCGAATCTTGCCGTTGAAGTGTTAATTGATAAAACTTCACAGAACATCGGCTGGCTCAATGAATGTCCATCACCTTGAACTGTTTTATTACGTCGCCAAACACGGCGGCATCATGCCGGCGGTGCGGAACATTCCCTACGGCATCCAGCAGCCGGCAGTCAGTTCCCAGATTGCGCAGCTTGAAGAATTTCTCGGTGTAACATTGTTTCAGCGGCGACCGTTCGCGCTGACGCCGGAGGGGGGAAAACTTTATCAGTTCATCCAGCCGTTTTTTTCGAACCTCGACAAAATCGCCGGTGAATTTCAAGGCGGGCAGGCGCGGCTCATTCGCATTGGAGCGTCACCGATCGTGCTGCGCGAGCATTTGCCGGAACTGCTGCAAAGCATCCGGGAAAAATTCCCCGAATTGCGCCTGTCGTTATGCGATGGCGGTTCGACGGAGTTGGAGACCCTACTGGAGCGCGAAGAAATTGATCTGGCCATCACGTTGATTGAGAAGAAGGTGGCTGCGGGAATTCATTCATTGAAACTGATTGAGTTGCCGCTGGTGTTGCTGGTGGAGAAAAAGAGCCGCATCAAATCGGCGGAGGAATTGTGGGAGCGTGACCGGATTGAAGAGCCGATGATTTGCCTGCCCAAGACGGAGAGCATCGCCAAAATCTTCCAGGAACAATTGAACCGGCGCGGCGTGGATTGGTTTCCGGACATCGAAATCAATTCGTTGGATTTAATTGAAACTTACGCGGCGAATGGATGGGGCATTGGCGTGTCAGTGGCCATTCCCGGAAAAACACTTTCGTCCAAAGTGCGGGCGCTGCCGTTGCCGGGTTTCCCACCGATTGTAGTCGGAGCGTTGTGGCGCAGGAGTGTGACGCCATTGTTGCAGGCTCTCCTTGATGAGTTAAAATCGCGCGCGAGAAAATTCGCGTAAATGGGCGCACGGCAGGCTTCAGAATACATGCAACCTGTGTCAGAACAAAAGCCGCAAATGACGACGCAAGTTCCTGGCCTTTTTAAATCCGGGGCGGCGATTGCAAAGTTCACCTTGAATTTGCGTGAAATACTGCTTGCAATTAAAAACCGGACGACTTAATTGGAGGAGCAAATGGGTCTGACATTCCTGAATAACCTTGCGGGTGTTGCGGGTAAAAAGCGGGGACAGATGATGTCCGTTGATTTGGGAAGCCGCATGACCAAGGCTGTTCTTCTGGAACGGCGGGGGGGAGGTTTTGCCTTAACCCGGTATGCCCTGCTGGACGCGCCCATTTTCGAAAAGTCGTTTTCCCCGGATGTATTGGCGGAACATTTGAAGGCTGTCAACGAAGCACTGGGATCCAAAACCAAATTCATTACATTAGCCATCGGTGTGAACGACGCCGTGGTGCGACCGGTGGAATTACCCCAGATGCCGGCGGATGAAATGCGGCAGGTGTTGAAGAACAACACGCGCGGCTATTTCCAGCAGGACCTGCCAAACCGTGTTTTTGACTGTCACATCACCTTTCCAAGATCCTCACTCCAATCCGCTGAAACGGGCAAAACCACGGCCATCCCGAAATTGAAGGTGCTGGCAGCCGGGGCTAAAAAAGATTTGATCGATGATTTTCAAACCGCAATCAAGGGCGCCGGGCTCATACCGGATTACATTGTGCCCGGTATGATCGGCCCGGTAAATGCTTTTGAAATGGCGATGCCGGAAATGTTTGCAAAAGACTCCGTCGCGCTGGTGGACATCGGTTTCAAAAATTCCTCGATCTGCATCCTGCATCAGGGGGAGTTGGTGCTGAACCGCGTGGTTGACATCGGCGGTGACAAAATGACGGCGGGGCTGGCGGAAGCGATGAATATCAGCTATGCCGAAGCCGAAGGCATTAAAATAGGCATGCCCTCTGAAGTTCAGTCTGCCTTGGAAGGGCAAGTGCTGCCCTTGGGTCGCGAATTGCGGGCATCGCTTGATTTCTTCGAACACCAGCAAGACCTGCCGGTAACGCATGTCTATGTAAGCGGCGGCTCTGCGCGTTCGGAATTTATCCTGCAATTATTACACGGCGAACTGACGGCGGAATGTGAAGCCTGGAATCCAACAACATTCCTTCGACTGGCATTGTCCGACCAGCAGGCTGTTGAAATAGAACATGTCGCCCCGCAACTCACCGTGGCCATTGGCGCCGCGATGGCAGCCTTTTGATTTATGCCGATACGCATCAATTTGCTTGCAGAAGCCCAGGCCACCGAGGATTCACGGCGGCGGGACCCGGTTAAGCACATGATCATGTGTGGCATGTTTGCGGTGGCATTGATGTTTCTTTGGTGGAGCTGGCTCGAGCTTAGAGTTGTGGTGGCCAATCAGGATTTATCCCGAATCAAAGCGCAAATTCAATCCCACACCAGCACATCTCAATTCGTGCTGGCCAGCCATGCAAAGATTGTTGAAGCAAACGAAAAGTTGGCGGCATTGCAAAAATTGACCCAAAGCCGTTTCCTGGAGGGCAATTTGCTGAATGCGCTCCAACAAACCACAGTGGACGGGGTGCAACTTATAAAGCTGCGGGCAGACCAAACTTGTTTCACAACCGAGGCAACCGCACCCCAAACCAATGGCACCACTATTACGCCCGGCCAACCGGGGACTGTCACAGAAAAAATTGTCGTGTCACTCGATGCGCGTGACTACAGCAGTAACCCCGGAGATCAAGTCAACAAATTCAAAGACGCCATCAGTCAACAACCCTATTTCCAAGCCGAACTGAACAAAACGAACGGCGTCCGTTTAGTAAACCGGTCCCCGCCACAAGTCGGCACAGATGGCAAACCGTCCGTGCTGTTTACTTTGCAGTGTTATTATCCCGAGCAAACCCGATGAAGCTGTCAAAAGAAAAACGCAATCAACTCGTCCTCGCCGTCATTGGTACGGTGGGTGTGGTCGCATTGATGTGGTTCAATTTGATTAGCCCCAGACAGGCGGCCCTTCTCGAAGCTAGAACAGCCAAAAATAGTGCCGAAAGCAAACTGAAAGACATTCAAAATGCCATTAAAAATGCTGACGCCATAGCCAGTGGGCTGACCAACGTGACACAAGCCTTCTCACGCGCTGGAGACGACATGGCGTCCGGAGACCTTTATTCCTGGATTTATGACACCATTCGTGCCTTTAAAACGCCCTATAGAGTGGACATCCCGGAGGTGAGCCACCCTGAAGTAAGTGATGTAAATTTGCTGCCATCCTTCCCGTTCAAGCAGGTCAAATTCACCATTCACGGCACAGCTTACTATCATGACTTGGGCAAATTCATCGCCGATTTCGAAAATACGTTCCCCCACATACGCCTGGTCAACTTGGAAATCCAACCGGCCTCTAGCGGCAACGACGGGAAACTCTCGTTCAAGATGGATGTCATTGCTCTGGTAAAATCCACTTCCTGATAGACGAAATAAAATGAAACAGCGCATGAAGAATTTCCGCAAGAACACGATGGCCGTTCTGCTCTTGATCGCGTCCGCAACGGCGCTGGCGGTCATTGCTGCTCCAGTCGCCCAGGCCGACAAGGCTGACAAGGCTGACAAGGTTAAAACAACCCGTTCCGTTTTCATCATCCCTTCAAATTCCAAGGAAGGCTGCGACCCGTTTTTTCCCAACTCTAATCGGCCCTACGAAATGGCTGCGGCCGCCAACGCACGGACTGGCAATGTAACCTCCCTTGTTTTGAAGGGCTTTTCCGGTTCGCAGAATCACCGGCTGGTCATTATCAATAACCACACTTTTGCCGCCGGCGATACAGGTGACGTTATCACTCCCGAAGGCCGTGTTCATCTGCGCTGCATCGAAATCAAAACCAATTCTGCCGTCATCGAGATTGGCGGCCAGCGCCTTGAGCTTGTTTATTCGCACAAACCCTGACAATATGAGGACACATTCATCCGCAGTTTATCCGTTGGAAGAATGCCTGCTTTTCAACGCGAGCTCGCCGGTGGCCAAAACCCGTCCAGTCAAATGGGTTGACAGGCTTGCGGTTTCACGAGAAGAAAAGTATTTGAACCGCTGCATCTTTGGCTTACTATCCGCCCAATCAAGCTAAAAACCAATCAAGCAAAAATTATGAAATCGAAAATGTTAATCGCTGCGCTGTTTGTGGGTTTTGTCTCCCAGCAGTGGGCCGTATCTCAAACTGATACCAGCGCTGTCGCAACGAACGAACCCGCGGTGAGTGGAACTGTGCCGGCCACTACCACCACCACTGAAACCACGAGCGTTGTCGCCACCAACACGACAATAGCGCCGGTTGCCGGCACCAACGTAACCACAGTTACCACAGTTACCACCAGTGTTACCACCAGCAATGCGCCGGAAACAACTGCCGTGAGCCCAGAGCCTTCAGCCGCGGTGAGCACCAATGAAACTGCCGAAGTCACCACAAATACGCTGGTTACTGTTTCCACGAACACGTTGCCAATTCAATTCCAGGATGTTCCGCTCACCACCGCCATCGAAAATCTGGCCCGCCTGGCTGGCATCAATTATTTGCTTGATCCCCAAATTGCCTATGGCCAGGCCGACCAAAATGGGAAGATTAAAACGGAACCGACCATTTCTGTCCGCTGGGAAAACATCACTGCGCGCCAGGCGCTGATGGCTGTCCTGGATAATTATGGCTTGCAGCTCGTTGAAGATCCGAAGACCCAAATTGCGCGCATCACCGCCAAAGACCCCACGGCACCACCGACGCTCTCTACCCGCGTCGTTCAACTCAAATACGCCAGCACGTCGAACATGGTGGATGCGGTCCAAGCCGCGCTCCTCGACAAGCGCAGCCGCGTTATACAAGACACGCGCACCAGTCAATTGGTCGTCGTCGCCACTGAAAAAGAACAAGACCAAGTGAATATACTCGTTGAGCAGCTCGATAAACCCACCCGCCAGGTCTTGATCGAAACCCGTTTGATGGAAATCTCCAGCTCGCCCAGCACCGTCAAAGGCGTTGATTGGTCAGGCACGCTTGCGGCGCAACACGTCGGGTTCGGAAACAATGTCCTTGGAGGACAGTCAGGTCAACCCTACTCGCAGACTTATGCCTCAAATTCTGTCGGAGGAATTACCACCACTTTCGGCGCAAACAACCTCCTCGGCGGCGGTGTCGCCGGTACGCCGAATTTGCTGATGGATACTATGCATGGTTTCAACCCAACAACGGGCTTTCTCAATGCTGACGGCTTGTCTGCCGTGCTCTCTTTCTTGAACAGTGATGCCGACGCGCAGGTCATTTCCACTCCGCGCGTTGTGACGCTGGATAATCAACCCGCGCATATTGAAGTCACCCGGGCCGTTCCCATCTTCGCCACCACTGCGGGCACCCAGGGTTCGCCCGGTGGTTCGCAGGTGACTTATTCCAACTTGGGGACTATTCTGGATGTCACCCCGCGCATTTCCGCCAATGACTATATCTGGCTCATCGTTACGCCTGAAGTTTCCAGCGTGTTTGACACCGTTAAACAAATCGTTGCCGGTGTGGAAAACGATGCGTTTGAATTTGATGTGCGCAAGGTCTCAACCCAGGTTTTGATTCCCAACGCCAACACGCTTGTCATGGGCGGCTTTATCAAAGACAACACCAAAAGTATTTACACCAAGGTTCCGATCATGGGAGATATCCCGATTTTGGGTTACGCCTTTCGGTCTGAAAACAAAGGTCTGGATAAAGACAATCTGCTGATTTTCATCACCCCAACCATTGTCCAAGACACGGACTTTCGGCCTGCGGCAACGAAATTCCTACAGTCCAGTCCCTTGGGACCAAAATCGCCCATGAATCCAAACACAATGTGGAACAGCGCCAAACCTCGCGACTGGAGTAATCCGACAAACACGGACCCTTACTACAGAGAGGCACACCCGCCCACAACCGAGTGGCGGGCAACCACCAATGCCCCGGCGAATCCTTAAAGGAAACTGATATTTAACGGCGCGCTTGATTGAGCGCGCCGTTTTGTTTTTTATTTTCGCCTGTAGTACCAATCACCGGAGACATTCGGCACATTCTCTTACGTTGGTAGGGACGCGCGGCCCGCGCGTCCGCTTCGGTCGCCTCGGCCCGGCTTCGCCAAGCTTCGCCGAGGCGAGCGAGGCGACCCTGCCTTTGCACCGATTATCACTGGGAATTGGTATAATCCGTTCGAACTTTCTTTGCCATCGCTCCATCCATCCACCCGATTATTCCGACTTTGTTTGACTCAAACCCGCGCTGTATTAATCTCCATTCTTGGTGAAAGCCGACGACAAAACCTCACCGCCGGATTCAAATCAAGACTGGCGCAAACCGACCGGACAAGTCTCGCTCTCGGAAGTTCACCACACCGTACCCGTGCCACATGCCAAGGCTCGCTTCTGGCGGCAATGGATGGCTTTCTCCGGGCCGGCGATACTCATCAGCGTCGGCTACATGGACCCGGGCAACTGGGGCACGGACCTCGCCGGCGGCGCGCAGTTCAAATACGGACTGCTCTGGGTCGTGGCAATGGCCAGTTTCATGGCCTTGATTCTGCAGGTCATTTCCGCGCGGCTCGGCATTGCCACTGGCAAGGACCTGGCGCAATGCAGCCGCGATTTTTATCCCCGCTGGACGCGCTGGCCCAACTGGATAATCATGGAAATCGCCGTGTGCGCCACGGATCTGGCCGAGTCTCTGGGCAGCGCCGTCGCCCTGAACCTGCTCTTCCACATCCCGATTTTGTGGGCGATTGTCATCACCGCGTTTGACGTGCTGCTGCTGCTGTCGTTGCAGGGAATGGGCATGAGAATGATCGAGGCGGTGGTCGCCGTTTTCGTGCTGACCATCGGCGTGTGCTACGCCATTGAGATATTTATTTTCCCGCAGACCCAGCCCGTCTTCTCCGAAATGGCCGGGGCGCTCATCCGGCCGGACCTGCATCAGGCCGGCATGCTCGTGATTGCGGTTGGCATGATTGGCGCGACGGTGATGCCGCACAACCTTTACCTGCATTCGGCCCTGGTGCAGTCGCGTAATGTCGGACGCGATGAAAACTCCATCCGCACCGCCATCCGGTTCAATACCGTGGATGCCAGCGTCGCGCTGACGATTGCGTTCTTCGTCAACGCGGCGATTCTTGTGCTGGCGGCGATGGTTTTCTACGGCAAAACCAGCGTCACCGTGGCCGGCGGACAGGTCGTCGCGTTCAGCCCCGACAGCGACTGGATCCGCATTGCCTATCTGACGCTGGCGCCGTTGCTGGGCACGGTGGCCGCCAGCACCCTGTTCGCCGTGGCGCTGCTCGCCAGCGGCCAGAGCAGCACCATCACCGGCACATTGGCCGGGCAGGTAGTGTTGGAAGGCTTCATGAACTGGCGCATCCGCCCGTGGCTGCGCCGGATGATTTCGCGCATGCTGGCCGTGGTGCCAGCCATTGTGATCATCGGCATCCGTGGCAATGGCAGCATCACCGACCTTGTAAACTTGAGCCAGGTCTATCTCTGTCTCGTCCTGCCATTCGCCATGTTTCCACTGTTGCAGTTCACCTCCTCACGCAAAATCATGGGGCAGTGGCGCAACGGCTGGTTCCTGCTGGTTTTGGGCTGGGCCAGCGTGATTGCAATTACCGGGATGGACATTTACAGCCTGCCGGATGCGCTCAAGCAAGCCTGGCACGTCATCATCGGCGGATGAAATAAACCAACGAACCTGAATCCTAATCCAATGTATAAAAAAATTCTTATCGCCCTCGAAAACAGCTCCACCGATCAGGTCATTCTTGACCATTTCAAGCCATTCGTCCGCCTGACGAAGGCGAAGCTGTTGCTGCTGCACGTCGCCGATGGCTGGGCGGCGCGGAATTTCAACAAGCTCGAACTCGCCGAGTCCGAGGAAATGAAAACTGACCGCGAGTATCTGAATAATGTCGCCCGCCAACTGCGTGATGACGGATTTTCCGTTGAAACCATGCTGGCGCTCGGCAATCCGCCAACGGAAATCATCAAGACCGCCGAGGCCGAAGGTTGTGATTTGATTGCGATGGCAGGACACGGTCACCGGCTGTTCGGCGATTTATTTTATGGCAGCACCATCACCCAGGTCCGTCACAGAACTTCCATCCCCATTCTCGTCATCCGTGAGCAAAAAAAATAACCGTGGCGGCGCTCTATGAACGTCGCACTTCTTCTCCTTCCGGAGGTCACAGACCGCCGCTACAAAAATCCACCGGACGCTCGACCAAATGCAACAAGTTGCCTTCGCAATCTTTAAAAAATAAAACGCGGCCGCCGCCCGCCGCCGGACGGATTTCTTCCTCAAATTTGACACCGCGCCTGCTCAATTCCGCCTTCGCGGCTTCAATGGAATCCACGCGCAATGCGACGTGACGAAAGCCCGCGAGTTTATTGTTGTCGCGCCCGGCCGGTGGCGCTTCCGCCGCATAGATTTCCAGCCACAAATTTGACAGCGCGATCAAGCATGTCGGCGGATTCTGTTCGTTGTCCCAAACCGGTTGCGCGCCAAGAACGCGCTCGTACCAGTTCCTCAAAGCGACAGGATCAGTGGCCGGAATGGCGATGTGTTCGACGGAAAAATTCATAAACGATGGGTTTTTGTTTCACACCCGGTCATCTCCTCATAAATCCACCTGCGCCTGTAACTGGGATTTTGCCCTGCATGGGAGCAATAAAGCTGATTGACGCGAAACCGCAAGGCAATCAAATTTCCACGAAAGCGGGGCATGTGCCTGCCTTCAGTCCTTGAAAACTGACTCTGGTTAAGTTTCATTGGCAGAAGCGGTTGAGCCATTCCCGTTAAGAAATCAATCCATGCCTGAAAAATTTGACTGTTTGATTGTAGGCGCCGGTTTTGCAGGCGCGGTGCTGGCCGAACGTCTTGGTTCCCAACTCGGCAAGTCGTGTCTCGTGGTCGAGCGCCGCGACCACATCGGGGGGAACGCCTGCGATTTCCACGACAAGGCGGGCGTTTTGTTGCATCGCTATGGACCGCATTATTTCCGGACCAACTCCGACCGCATCGTCGCTTATCTCTCGCAATTCACGGACTGGCATCCGGTCGAATACAAAATCCTTTCGTGGACGCACGGGCGTTTCTGGCAATTTCCGATCAACCTCAACACCTTCGAGCAATTGCTCGGTCGCCCATCCACGACTGAAGAAATGGAAGTCACGCTAGCCCAATGGCGCGTGCCGATTGAAAATCCCCGCAATTCGGAGGAAGTCATCCTCTCGCAAGTGGGTGTAAAACTTTACGAAATGTTTTTCAAGAATTACACGCGCAAACAGTGGCGGCGCGACCCGAAGGATTTGGACGCGAGAGTTTGCGGGCGCATCCCCATCCGCACCAACCGCGACGACCGCTATCTTTCGGAAAAATTCCAGGCCCTGCCCAAGGATGGCTACACGCGACTGTTCGAGCGGCTTCTGGCGCAACCGAAAATCAAAGTCCTGCTGAAAACGGATTACCGCGAAGTCATGCCCCAGGTGCGCTACAAACATCTGATTTACACAGGCGCGATTGACGAATTCTTTGACTGTTGTTACGGCCCGCTGCCGTACCGCTCATTGCGGTTCGAGCCGGAGACGGTGCAAAAGGAATTTTTCCAGCCGGTGATGCAGGTGAATTATCCGAACGACCACGAATTCACGCGCATCGTCGAAATTAAACATGCGACGGGGCAAAAACTGCCCGCGACAACCATCGTCCGCGAATACCCGCAGGATTACGGGCCGGGTCGTGAAGCGTATTATCCGATTCCAGCGCCTGATGCGCAGGCACTTTACAAGCGTTATGCCGAACGCGCGATGACGGAAAAGAACGTCAGCTTCATCGGACGCCTCGCCACTTACCGCTACTACAACATGGATCAAGTGGTGGGAATGGCATTGGCGGAATTTGAAAGGCTGTCTCAAGTCTGCATTGAATCCGACTGAGAGACTGTCCCATCAAAGCAAGGACACAAATGCTCGCGCGCTGTGGCAATAATGCCGTCCAACAAAAATGAATTTCTCTTTTTGTGGGCCGCAGCGCACGCCGTCAACCATCCATCTGGATTTGCAATCCAACCTTTGACCAACTGCGTTCCCTGTTCCAACCATTCGGCAATGCTGCGAGGCGTCTGGTTCAATCCTGCCTGCGGATCGGTTGCCACACGTGTGCCGCCCAGTGCCAACGTAAAAGTCGGCAGGGCAGTGCTGTAGGCTTCAGGAATCGCGCTGCTGGATGAATCATGCAAGGTGGGATACACAAACAAGTGTGCGCGCAAATAGGCCTTCAAAAGTTCAGTGCGCGCAACCATCCCGTTAAACCTAACATGGGTTTCCAAATCCAAGTCCTTTGCCAATTGTTTCAACCGGTCAATACCCTTGCCGTCGGAATAAATGTCCAGCGAAGCATTGCAACCTGCACGGCGTAAACAATGGACAAAGTGGATCGCCAACTGCCCTCCCTTCCACCAAAGGAAGCGGCCAGACCAGATGCAGCGAAAATTTTGCCGCAACTCTTCCCGTTGTTGCAATCTCGTGGAAAGGGGATCGTTCGGCGATTGTGATAAATCAATCGCATCGGGAAAGGCCACCGCGGTTGCTTTGGCTCCCGCCCACCGCAAAAGGTGTTCTGTTTCCTGTGTTGTTGCCAGGACCATTCGCGCCTCTCTAAGAACGCGCCGCCCTTGAGGGTTCATCAAACAGGCGTAATTCAGGGCTGGGCGGAACGACTCTTTGACAAATTCAGTCATCGGCAAAAAGGACCCCCGCAGCAACCGAAATGGCGCTGTTTCTCCACCACCTAACGGCCCCAATGTGTAGGGAATCTGCAGGCGGAAATAGCTCGGCAACATTCTGAATGAACCCATGATGGGATGATGTAGTCCGACGGGTTTGATTTCGTGTATCACCTCCATGCATTTGGGAATTAACTGATGACACCATTGATGATAGAAAAAGTAATGGAGAAGGCCCGGCAGGGGTTTTCGTTTGATGTCCAGCGGATGGAAAACCCACTCGTTACATTGTCCACTGCGTTTGCAGACGTCAGCGGCTTCGCTGGCACAAATCATGTGCACTTCATAAAATTTCGACAACGCTTTGGCCCAAGCGAATGCTTTTCCCGGCTCACTGCCCCGGTTTGGGTGAGGATCGTAAGCAGTAACAATGAGGCGGGGATTGCCCATATTAAAAAATGGTTCAAGACTAGTTAAGGCAATGCGAACACTGTATAAAGCCAATAATGACCACTGACGAAACCGCCCGCGCCTAAATTTTAATTCAACCGGAACAAAACTGGCCAATGGGTGGGACGAAAGCAATTACATTTGGATTTTTTTAGCGCGAACACGGTTCCACCAGATGGCTGTGGGCTTCGGCACATCAAAATGGATGCGTTGTTCGGGGCTTTGAAGTGTGTAAATGGAATAGCCTGTTGGACGCATGAAGAAATGCCCGGCGGCAAGACGGCGCAGGCGATGATGTGCGACCCAAACCGGTTCAAGCATTCGAATCCAAAGCGGCGTCATGGCCTTTGTTTTTGCCCTTTCACGCAGTGCATTGGGCTTTAAATTCATGTTTTTGCCGGTATCTGTAAAAACCGATGTGAAGCTTTTGCATACCGCCATCGGCGCTCTGTTTTTCGTCAGTGCCAGGATCCAGTGGAAATCGCCGAGGTCGCGCCAATGCGTATCAAAAAAAATGCCCCGTTCATGAATGACGCCACGCCGGATAAAAACGGAACTTGTCAGGATCGGAAACCGGTAATGAACGCCTTGAGGATGCGGTGTCATTGAATGGCGATGACAAATGTATTTCCCGTCGCCGGTAACGACAATGGTGCCGGCAAGCACCACTTCAATTCCAGGATGCCCTTTAAAAAAATCACTTACCGCTTTGAGCGCGCCGGGCAGGTATTGTTCATCGCAATTCAGATAGGCGAGAATGTCGCCTTGTGCATGGCGATAACCGCGATTGATGGCATCATACATGCCATTGTCTTTTTCTACGAACGCTCGAACGCGTTTATCATATGGCAACCAATCCTGCGTGCCGTCGTCCGAACAGGAATCCTGCACGATATGCTCAAACTCAACCCCTTGCTGGTCGGCCACGGAGGCGATGCAAAGCTTGAGCCATTTCGAACTTCGGAAGCTCGGTGTGACGATGGAAAATTTCATCAGGCGGATTGATTGGCAGAATCGGAAAATTAAACTGTCACCCGGAATTTTTGCGCAATGGGAATGCGACGTCCAATGCCAAACGCGCGAGGTGATACTTTCAAACCCGGCGCGGCCTGGCGGCGTTTGTATTCACTGAATGTAACTTTGTTCATGACGTCGTTTACAACCATCGCGTCAAATCCGCGCTTGATGATTTCTTCCCTGCTCAAATCCTGCACGACGTAAGCGTCCAAAATTTTGTCCAAAATCTCGTATGGCGGCAATGAGTCCTGATCCTTTTGGTTCGGCCGCAGTTCGGCGCTGGGTGGCTTCTCGATTGAGGCGATGGGAATGATTCCCCGTTTCCAGCCTGCTCGCGACGCCAGGTCGGAGTTGATCCATCGCGCGATTCTGTAAATGTCCGTCTTAAAAACATCCGCGAGCGGCGCCAAAGCGCCGCACATGTCGCCATAAAGCGTGCAATAACCGACGGCCATCTCCGATTTGTTGCCGGTTGTCAACACCAGCGCGCCAAACTTGTTTGAGAGCGCCATGAGGGTCACACCGCGAAGCCGCGATTGCACGTTTTCCTCGGCTTCATCTGGTTTCATTCCGGAAAAAACCTTTGTCAATTGTTTTTCAACCGATTGGAAAACCGGTTCAATCGGCAAAACTTCATATCGAATGCCCAGATTTTTTGCGAGCGCCTTGGCGTCGCTTAAGCTGCCCTTGCTCGAATAACGCGCCGGCATTGAAACGCCCGTGACCCTGTCCTTGCCGAGGGCGTCCGCGGCCAGCACACCGACAAGCGCGGAGTCAATGCCTCCGGACAACCCGACGATGGCTGATTTGAAACCGCATTTGTGAACGTAATCACGAATGCCAAGTGAAAGCGCTGTAAATAACTGCTGTTCGCGCGGCGGAAATTCCCTCACCCGGCTTTCAGCCACCCTCTCCCCGCCCAGCGGGGAGAGGGATGGGGCGAGGGGCGCTGAATTTTTTCCCAAATCCGCTACAAGGACCTCTTCTTCAAAACCTTTGCCCAGCGCAACCACTTCGCCGTGAGAATTGAGCGCGACGCTGTGGCCGTCGAAAATCAATTCGTCATTCGCGCCAATGAGATTGACATATGCAAGCGGAACATGCTCGTCCCGTGCAACGTGCTGGAGCATTTCCAACCGAACGCGCTCCTTGCCATCGTGCCACGGCGAAGCGGAAATGTTGATAATCGCCTCCACGCCTTGCGCGATGAGTTCCTTGACAGGATCACGGCGATACAGTCGTTCCGGCCAAAAATCCCGGTCATTCCAAATGTCCTCACAAATTGTGATCCCCAATTTGTGTCCGTTAAACTCAAACGGCGTTATGTTTTTTGCCGGCTCAAAATAACGTTCCTCGTCAAAAACGTCGTAAGTAGGCAACAAGCATTTGTGCGTGCGCCAAATGATCTTTCCTTTTTGCAAAATCGCAGCGGCATTCCGGAGCGCCCGTCCGGGCCGGTCGGGATTTTTGTCAACATAACCAACACACAGGGGAACCGCGCCGGTGTTTTTGGCTGTTTCCGCCAGAGTCGCGAGATTGGCGTCAATGAAATCGGCGCGCAACAACAAATCGCGCGGCGGGTAGCCGCACAAAAATAATTCCGGCGCGACAACAAATTCCGCGCCGGAAGCGCAGGCTTTCTCGTACCCGGCGAGGAGTTTCCGGCGGTTGGCCGTGAAATCACCGACGGTTGAGTTGAGTTGGAGCAGGCCGATTTTCAATGCGGTCAGGATAGTTATCGCAGCCGATTCCGCAATGAATTTGGCGTTTTTGTGAAACGGGTGCGTCGCTGGTCGTTTAGAGGCTGGGCTACTTGCAATTCGAAACAAGACGCCGGATGGCCATGATGCGTTCCGTTGCCAATTTCTCAAAAGTGAACTGGCGCGCCCGGGTCAAGCCTTCAATCCGTAATCCAGCAACAAACGCGGAGTCAGTCAGAATTTTCTTCAAGGCGTCGGCTGCCGTCTCGGTGTCATCGAAGTTCACAAGCAACGCATGACCTTCAGTCACTTCACGCATTGTTGGAATGTCGCTCACCATGCATGGCGTTCCGCAAGCCATGGCTTCAATCACACAACGCCCAAAGGTTTCTTCCCGGCTGGCGAGACAAAAGGCAGCGGCGTGCCGATATAGCGGCGCGAGCCAGCAGTCGTCAATCCAACCCAGGAACTTGACGTCATGTTCAACACCGAGGGATTTTGCTTGTGCCCGGGCAGCGTCAAGCCGGTTGGGCCAATCACCGCCGGCCATCACGAGCGGATGCAAGCGGCGGATTTCCGGATCAAGTCGTGAATAGCCGGCGATAAGTTGTTCGGGCTGTTTGTAAGGGTAGAAATTCGAGACCCAAAGAAGATATCCCGGAAGGACGCCGAACTTTTTTTTGAGCCGTTGTGGTTCGTCCGGCGCCGCAACGGTATTGAAAATTTCGTGCTGAAGACCTTCATAACTAATCACGATGCGATTGTGGAGTTTTGGACAAAATGCCAGTGCTTGACTGGCCGTCCACTGTGAATTCACGAAAACCAAATCGGCTTTGGGCCATCTGTATTTCATCATCCAACGCCGGTATATTTCCCGGAACAGCCCGATTCGGTTGCGTTTGTCGAATGCGTGCAACGACAACACGTGCATTGTGGTTGACAGACATTTGCGAGCTGGAACAAATCCCACGGTGACCAGAACGTCGGCTCCGCGCGCGCGCGCCGCAGGAGAAACCTGAAAATGGTCGGCCAAAAGACGGCGGCCCAAACGGTCGTTGGCGGGAAAATCGCGGATGACCTCCACACGATTATCAATGATGTTCCATTCTTGATTCGGTCCGGCAAAAATCAGCCATGACACGTCCGGAAAAATCCTCAAACCATGCGAAACAAGCTCGTGAAAGAGCGAGGTCAATCCTGTTTTGCGCAGCGGATTTTCGCAGAGGATGGTTAGCGCAATTTTCATCAAGGACAATAAGACCTGCAAATCGGGCGATTCATCATGTTACGCATTCCGCGTCCGACGCAACAGCGCGCGTGAATGTGTATCGGAACCGGGGCGAAAGAAAGATTTTTTCAACCGCAACTTGTTGGATTTTGGGGGGTTAATTTGTATGCTGCCGGGAATTCCATGCGTACACCGACCGTATGAATTTCAAATCCGCTTTTGTTTTGGGAACGCCCCTGACGGCGACCACTTATGGCGAATTCACTGTTGCGCTGCAACAGTTGACGAAGCAATCGCGCCCCCTAGCGGTGGATTTTTCCAACACGCATATTGTCGCGCTGCGCCGGCATGATTCAAATTTTCGGGAGCTGACCGACAGTTTTGATTTTTTTATCCCGGATGGAATACCGTTGATTTGGTGCTTGAACTTGCAGGGCATGAGATTGTGCGGTCGCGTTTATGGGCCGGCTTTCATGCGGCATTGCGTATTGAACAGTCCGGCGCCATTCACACACTATTTTTTGGGAGGTTCGGATGAATGCTCCCGAAAGTTGAAGGAATTTTTTCTCAAACAAAATTCACCCGCGCAAATCGTCGGCAGCCGCAACGGCTATTTCAAGCCGGAGCAGGCGAAGGAAATCGTGGATGAAATCAACCGGCTTTCGCCGGACTTTATTTGGGTCGGGCTGGGCACGCCCAAACAGCAGGAATGGATTTATAAATACAAAAATCAGATTGGACGCGGGATTATTTTGGCCGTCGGGTTTGCTTTTGATGTCAACGCCGGAACCAAACCCGACGCGCCGCTGTGGATGCAATGGCTGGGATTGACCTGGTTGTTTCGCGTTTGTTCCGAACCGCGACGGCTGGCAGCACGATATTTCAAATACAATTTCATTTTTTTGTTTTATCTGCTTTGGGATGGTTTACGCGGGCGGGCGTTCGAGAAGACTGGGGCGCCGGCAAAACAATTTGATTGAGTGAAACAGCGCGATAAGTTACCTAAAAGGCTCGAATTGTGCGTGCATGAATGAACGGGCCAAACCCAGAGTTTCCGCGGAATTTCGGGCTGATTTGTTGGATTGCTGGCGGCGCCTTCCAAACAAAGGCTTTTTTTCTCTTTTGTTGGCAGCATGGCTGACGCTGTTCCAGTTTTTGGGTAATTCAGTTTTTGGCTACATCCACAGCCCATCGCTGCTTGCGTGGATGTTCAATGCCTACACTAGTGAGGGTGTTTCCAGCGATGATGCTGTCGGGCTTTTCATCCCATTTCTGGTAATTGGTTTGTTTTGGTGGAAACGCAAGGAGCTGCTGCAATTGCCATTGAGAATCTGGCCGCCCGCCCTGATGCTCGTCGGTCTGGGACTGGTGCTGCATATTTTGGGTCATGTCATCCAGGAACCACGCCTCTCCATCCTGGCGCTGTTCATCGGCATTTATGGATTGATGGGATTGACATGGGGTCCTGCATGGTTGCGCAACAGTCTTTTCCCATTTTTTCTTTTCATTTTTTCCGTGCCAGTCAGCACGGTGGTTGAACCGATTACTTTCCCCCTGCGAATCTTCGTCTCCGAACTGGTGGAGTGGGTGGCGCACGGCATTCTTGGAATTGGCGTTTTGCGAATGGGCACGCAACTGTTCGATCCGCTGGGAACGTATCAATACGATGTCGTGGCGGCGTGCAGCGGCATTAATAGCTTGGTGGCTGTTTTTTTGTTCGCCACGGTCTGCGGATTCGTCATGTTCCGCTCAACGTGGAAAAGGTTGCTCATGATGGTGTTGTCGGTTCCATTTGCTGTCTTGGGGAACCTTTTCCGGATGCTTTTAATAATCATCGCAGCGGAAATGGGAGGTCAACGATGGGGCAACTATGTTCATGAAAGCATCGTCGTCAGCCTCGTGCCTTATATTCCGGTTTTTCTGGGACTGTTGTTTGTGGGATGGTGGTTGGAAAAAAAATCCCAGGCATGAAAAAGCAAAAAATCTCCATTTTCATTGTTGTGCTCGCCTTGATTGGCGGCAGTGCCTGGGCATTGGTTTGGCTTCGTGCGAATCAAAAGCTCGGCACACCGGGCATCAAAGCCACATCTATCGCCGGAACTGTGAAGATGGATTTTGACCTGCCGGAACACGTGTTGGATTTCAGCTCCAAACCCACGCCACAGGACAAAACTGTCTTGGACCAATTACCCAAAGACACGAGTTTTGCTCAACGCCTTTACACCGCACCGGATGGATTTTGGGTGAATGCAAATATCGTCTTAATGGGAACGGACCGGACCAGCATTCATAAGCCGGAATTTTGCATCCCCGGTCAGGGTTGGCGCATTGACCAGAAAGAAAGGATCAATCTTTCCATAGAAGGCCGACACCCACCCCAATTGCGGGTTGCAAAATGGATGATTACGAATTTTATTCAGGACGCCGGCGGCCAGAAAAAGGAAGTGCGCGGTCTTTACGTGTTTTGGTTCGTGGCAAGGAATGAAGAGACGACCGACCACTGGCAGCGCATCTGGTGGATGACGCGTGATTTGCTGACGACTGGTGTGTTGCAACGCTGGGCTTATATCAGTTATTTTGCCGTTTGTGAGCCCGGCCAGGAAGAGGCCACATTTGAGCGTATGAAGAAATTGATTGCGGCTTCGGTGCCGGAGTTCCAATTGACGCCAGAGCTGAAATAGAATTGGTACGATTTGGATGTTGAATCGCCAAAGAATCCAAGCCACACACGGTTTGGCCATTGGGAACGGGAAACGCTTCGTTATTAAAAGTCATGCTGAAACGAGACCGCCAGATACGGATACAGATTCATCAACTAGCTGACGCCTGTCTGTTTGCAGTTGCTCTTTGGTTGTCCTACACGCTGCGATCCAACCCGCACATCATCGCATGGTTGAAGTTGGAATCCGCCAGTCCATTTGAAAATTTTGCGTGGCTTTACCTTGTATTGATTCCCTCCGCACCGCTCATCCTCGAATCACAGGGATTTTACAATCATCCTCCACTATGTTCCCGCGGCTCCGTCTTGTGGCCATTGTTCAAAGGCTGTGTGTTCATCACGTTGGAATTGGCGCTGACAATTTATGTTTTTCACCTGATTGTAGCCCGGGGAATTTTGATTTTGCTCGGTTGCATTGGCTTTTGCATGGTGTATTCGAAAGAGGAATTGCTCCGTCTCTTATTCAAAAGCAAAATGGCTCAATCACAATTCAAACGGCGATTCATTCTCATCGGCACGGAACGGGAAACCGCCAAAATGCGGCAGGAACTGGAAAAACGCGCGGACGAAGGCGTTGAAATTGTGGCCGAATTGAATCTCCTTGAAATCTCGACCCAACAAATTGTGTCCACGCTCCATCATCACTCGGTCTTCGGTGTGATTCTTAACGCCAAACACACCTATTTTGAACGGGTGGAAGACGTCATCAAAGCTTGCGAACTGGAAGGGGTCGAAGTGTGGCTGGTTGCCGATTTTTTCGCCACGCAAATTTCGCGCACAAGCTTTGATGAATTGCTTGGACGACCGCTGTTGATTTTTCGCACGACTCCGGAAGCCTCCTGGCAGGGTGCCGTTAAGCAACTCATGGATCTCTTCGGAGCCTTGCTGCTGCTGATTTCATTGTCATGGCTGTTCGCTCTTCTGGCTGTGTTGATCAAAATCACTTCGCCCGGTCCCGTGTTTTTCAAACAACAACGTTCCGGTTTGAACGGCGCGCCATTCACGCTCTATAAATTCCGCACGATGGTTACAAACGCCGAGCAATCCAAGCACGAGCTCGAAGCCATGAACGAAATGCGCGGACCGGTCTTTAAAGTCACCGGCGACCCCCGTGTCACGCGCATCGGTAAATGGCTCCGCTACTACAGCCTTGATGAATTGCCGCAACTCCTCAACATCCTGCGCGGCGAAATGAGTCTTGTCGGTCCGCGCCCGCTGCCGGTGGACGAGGTCAAACGTTTCAATGATTTGGCCCATCGCCGGCGTTTGAGTGTAAAGCCCGGCCTCACCTGCCTCTGGCAAATCAGCGGTCGCAATCAAATCAATGATTTCAAGGATTGGGTGAGACTTGACCTTGAATACATTGATAATTGGTCGCTCTGGCTCGACTTGAAAATTCTGCTCCGGACGATCCCCGTCGTGTTTCTGGGCACCGGAGCGAAGTAACCGGACACTCGACATTCGCCTCCTGCTGCTTCATTCTTCCTGTCCATGCCGTCTCCGAATAAAACAAAACAACCCGCGTCCGTTGTAACCGGCGCGGCGGGTTTTCTCGGTTCGCATCTCACCGACCTTCTGCTCGCACGCGGCCACAAAGTCATCGGCATTGACAACTTCATCACCGGCAGCGTGGACAACATTGCGCACCTTGGCGGCAATCCAAACTTTAAATTCATCCTGCAGGACGTTACCGAGTTTGTTTTTCTGAATGAGCCGGTGAATTACATCTGGCACTTCGCGTCGCCCGCCAGTCCGTTTGACTATTTGAATTTTCCCATTCAAACCCTGAAAGTGGGTTCGCTCGGCACGCACAAGGCGCTGGGCCTCGCCAAGGATAAAAAAGCCCGGTTTCTCCTGGCTTCAACTTCGGAAATCTACGGCGATCCGCTCGTTCATCCGCAAACCGAAAATTATTGGGGCAATGTCAATCCCGTTGGTCCGCGCGGCTGTTACGATGAAGCCAAGCGATTTGCCGAGGCGATGACAACGGCCTATCACCAGGAGCATAAAGTCCAGACGCGCATCGCCCGTATTTTCAACACCTACGGCCCGCGCATGCGGCTCAATGATGGCCGCGTCGTGCCTACGTTTATCAGCCAGGCATTGAGACACAAACCTGTTACGGTCTTTGGAAAAGGCCGGCAGACGCGCTGCTTTTGCTATGTATCCGATTTGATTGAAGGCATCTACCGGCTGATGATGAGCCATTACGATTTGCCGATGAACATTGGCAATCCAACAGAATTGACTGTGCTTGAATTCGCGAAGGAAATCATCCGTGCGACTCATTCGCGCAGCAAAATTGCCTTCAAACCGCTGCCGCAGGACGATCCGAAGCGGCGGCGGCCTGACATTACCCGCGCAAAAAAAATCCTCGGGTGGTCGCCAAAAGTTCCGCTCGACAAAGGCCTTTCACAAACCATCGCTTATTTCAAGCGCAGGGTCTGATTGCAAAGTTCGTCCAAATGATTTTTCGAGCGCGCCAGTTTGAATTCGTTTTTCCCAGACCGGCGCTCGTCATGGGCATTGTCAATGTCACGCCCGACTCGTTTTCCGACGGCGGAAAATTTCTTGATGCAAATGCCGCCGTTGCTCATGCACTGAAACTCGCCGGGCAAGGGGCGGAAATCTTGGACATTGGCGGCGAATCCACGCGCCCCGGCGCCGAGCCGGTGGGCGAGGCGGAAGAACTCCATCGCATTTTGCCGGTCATTGAACAATTGGCCGGGCAGGTTAAAATTCCGCTTTCGATTGACACTGTGAAGCCCGCCATCGCCCGTGCCGCCCTGGAAGCCGGCGCAAGCATCGTTAATAATATCGCCGCCAATCGCGACAATGATGCCATGCGGCGTGTTGTGGCGGAATATCAAGCTGGTTATGTGTGCATGCACGCGCAAGGCACGCCGCGAACGATGCAGGAAAATCCGGTTTATGCCGATGTGGTTCGTGAAGTCGGCGATTTTTTCCGCGAGCAGCTGAAAAAATTGAACGCCGGAGGCGTTTCTGCCGATCAAGTCGTACTGGACGTCGGTATCGGCTTTGGCAAGACGATGGAGCATAATTTACTGTTGCTCGCAAACCTGCATCGCTTTACAACAATGGCACGACCGCTGCTGATGGGTGCCTCGCGCAAGTCGTTCATTGGGAAATTGCTTGGCACAAATCTGGATGAACGGCTGCCGGCCTCGCTGGCGTGCGCATGCCGGGCAGTGGGGTCGGGTGTGCAAATCATTCGCGCGCATGACGTGGCGGAAACAGTCCAGGCCGTGCGGATGACAGAAGCTGTGCTTGCTCGAATAAAAAGATGAACTTGTGGACCTACCTCCAGGAAGGTTGGCGGCCCGCGTTGGAAATTTTAATCCTCGCGGTGTTGATTTATTATGTCTTCCGTTTTTTGCGCGGCACGCGCGGCTGGCCGGTCGTCATCGGCTTCGTCGTTGTGTTGCTCGCATTGGCGCTGGTGACAACAGTCCTGCATTTGCAGGTGTTGCGCTGGTTGCTCGGCAC
>Ga0182011_10001072_pt1 | contig 23912 bp, 17 predicted proteins | sample 711E1DmetaG_FD_120481 | JGI IMG/M metagenome (GOLD analysis project Ga0182011, IMG submission 120481) | Permafrost microbial communities from Stordalen Mire, Sweden - 711E1D metaG | ecosystem: Environmental > Terrestrial > Soil > Wetlands > Permafrost | place: Sweden: Stordalen | collected...
CCGTCCGTGACGGGGCTGGCTCCCCAAGCGATGACTGCCGCGTTGCTCGCGAACGTCTTTGCGGCTGAGTACGCGTTGGGCCGGCGAGAAGCGCTGTACTACTGGCTGCTCATGGTGGCGCTCCCCTTTATCGGATTGACGAGGACGGCAATGGTCGCCGCTGCCGTAACGCTTCCGCTGACTCTGGCCCCTTTGCGGCCACTCAAGCGCGCCGCATTTGCGGCCATTGTCGTCGTGGTCGGTCTTGCGGCATTCCTGACGCCTCGAATTCAGGCGAAGATGTTCTACTCGGGCCATGGAGACATCAGCGACATTTCCCTCGGCAACGCAGATTTCAGGACGACCGGTCGGGAATTTGCGTGGGAAGAGATGAGGAACGAGATAGACGCGAAACCCTGGTTCGGGCATGGGGCCAACGCGCAGGAGTGGTTTCTCGAGGAGTTGTTTGGGACCCTGACGCAACCCCACAATGACTGGCTACGGCTGGAATTCGACTACGGCTACATAGGTACAGGGTTGTTCGGGGCGACCCTCTTGGCGCAGGCGCTCCTTGCCTGGACGCTGGGAATGAAGAGCTCCGGCCCGAGGAAGATGCTCTTCCTGTCGGGTGCGTCGGCCTTTGTGTCGTTCGTGTTGATCATGGTAACGGACAACATCATCCTGTATGCGGTCTACTTCGGTAACCTCCACTTCGCGATAATGGGTCTGGCATACGCGGCAAGCAGAGACGAGTTGCGTGGACGAGAGCACGCTGAGCGGCTCGACTACGCCCCCAGGAGGTTCTTCGCGGTTGCGGCGCAGCGACGGGGCATGGCCAAGGGGCGTCCCCGGGGATGACTTGCAGATGCGCGTGAGAGAGAGTCCCAAGACCACGACGATCCGGTGGCTCATACTGGCCGGAGTTCTTGTCGTTCCCGGAGCAGTCTATTCCACCCATCTCACCGACGATTTGTACGGCGATGAAACTGGGCAGACCATCGAGCTCGTCACCCAGGGCAGTTCTCTGTTCAGCGTGGTGGACCCCAGCAGCGTCCATCCGCCACTTTTCTTCTTCTTGGCCAAGGCATCGTACTTGGTCGTGGGAAAGGCATGGGCCATTCGCCTGCCCAGCCTGCTGTTCGCCCTCGGAACTATTCTCATTCTGCCCTTCGCTGCGCGCGGGATCCTGGGAGAGCGTTTCTTCTTCCCGGCTGCCTGGCTCGGGTTGCTGTCGCCGTTCATCCTGGAGTTCTCGGCCGAGGGCCGTTCCTACACGATGATCGTCTTCTTCTCCCTTGCGGCGCTGTGGTTCCTGGTCCGTTTCATCAAATCAGACCGCCCGCGGGACCTCGTCGTCCTCCTGGTGCTTTCCGGCCTGGGGGTCCTGACCCACTATTTTTTCGGTCTCCAGATCGTTTACATGGGAGCGGCTTACCTGCTGGAGAAGCGACGCCTGCCCTCCAGACTATGGAAATATGTGGTGGCGGCCGCGGTGGGGGTCGCCGCCGCGATCGCCGCCCTGATGCTGGGGCCGGGTCCGCATTTCTTCCAATACCTCCAGGGGGGGTGGTCCAGAGGCTATTTCAGCGCCTTCAATTTTCTCGTGCGCCTGCCGGTGGCCATATCGTACGGTTTTTGCACCTTCCGGTTGCCCGCCCTGGATCCCGCTCGCAATGTCAATTGGTCCATGGCGCGGGAGAACGCGGCGACCATCCTCATGATCCTGATTGCCTTCGGCGGGTTCCTTTACGCCTGGATCCGGATGTGGAAGGACAAGGTTGCCTGGTACGGTCTGCTCGTTCTGGGAGCCGTCATCCCGACGGCACTGGCTCTTCTGATCGGAAAACTCGGCTTCTACCTGCCCCGGGAGAAACATCTTGCGGTGATCTGGGGATGCGTCTTCTTTCTGCAACTCCTGGGCCTGGAACGCCTGTTCCGCTCCTGGCCCGGTCGTGCCGCTGCCGGCTGCCATCTGGCAGTCGTGGCCATCTCCATGTTCCACTACCTTGCCCAACCCAACGAATATTCGCGGCGGATGAACTGGACCGGGCTGAACGAGGCCATCGAACGCGCTGTCCAAAGCGATGACTGCCTGCTCTACTATCACTATGACTTGGGCTTCCTGAGTATGGACCGGATGGCGGTGCTCCGCCGGAACATCCCCAGGCTCAGGCTGACTGCTCCGGCAGCGGGTGAGCCCGATCTTGAAACACAAGCCCGGTTGCTGGACCGGAACACCCGTGGGACGATTTTTCTCGTCGATCATGAGGAGGCACGCAACATCGTCGACCCATCCTCCCTGATCATCCGCACCCTGACCGCACTTCGGAAGGCGCACCAACAGCGCTTCGGACGCAATCTGATTCTGTTCGTCTTTTCGGCCCGCTCGCCATGAGCGGGAGGCACCCTCAGGACCTCACCGCGAAACTGGAGCCTTGGGCACGCTCTGGATCTTGTCTTATTCGAGGGTTGTACTTGGCCGCACCCGAGGCGGAGCCTGTGGATCGAAACCCAGTGCCGCGCAACCTGCGATCGGGGATGGAGTAATCAGTCGGGTCTGGGGGGACCGCACCGGCGTGCCGCCGCCGAGCGGCGAGCGCTGAGCCTCATGAGAGCTTTGCTGGCGTCAATCTAGGGACCGAACATGCGTGTCGTCTTCGTTTGGCAGCGGTTTCTTGAGTACCACGTCGCCCGGTTGGGCGCGGTGGCTCGGGTCCTGCGTGTCGCGGGGCATGATCTCGTGGCCGTGGAGGTCGCGACAGCGGATGCGGCATATGGCTTTCCGGTCGCGGGGGGCGACAACAACTTCGAACATCGCATCTGTTTCGTCGGCGAGAACTACCACTCATTGAGCGCCGCGCGCGTCCGGCAGGCCGTCCTCGCCGTGCTTCGCGGGGAAGGCCCCGAGGTGGTCTTCGCGCCGGCCACCGCTTTCCCGGAGGGGATGGCGGCGATCAACTACCGGCTGGAGTCGGGCGCCCGCGTGGTGATGATGGACGACGCATGGGAGGGCTCCGATCAGCGCGGTCCGCTCACGCGTGCGATCAAGCGGCTGGTCCACCGGAACGTTGATGGCGCATTCATCCCCGCACCGTCGCATGCGCCCTATTTCCGTGGCCTGGGGTTTCCGGACGAACGGATCGTCTTCGGTGTGGATGCGGTTGACAACGACTACTTCGCCGCGGAGACCGCACGGGTTCGCGCCGGGTCCGACAGCGAAGGGGCCGGCACGGTTCCGTACTTTCTCTTTGTCGGGCGCATCCTTCGGCGCAAGGGTCTCGAGTCCCTCCTCCGGGCATACGCTTCCTACCGGACGGCGTGCGGCGCCGGGCCCTGGGGACTCGTGGTGGTGGGTGGTGGGCCGGGCGCGGAGATGGCCGGACATGCGGGCCCGACCGACGGCATCAGCTTCGTCGGTCCGTGCTTCGGCCCGGAACTTTGCGAGAGCTACGCGCGTGCCGGAGCCCTGGTCGTCCCGAGCCTGCGCGACCCTTGGAGCCTGGTCGTCAACGAGGGTATGGCAAGCGGCCTTCCTGTCCTCGTCAGTCAAGGGTGCGGCTGCGCCCGTACATTGGTGCAGGAGGGAGAAAACGGCTGGACCTTCGAGGCCGGAGATTGGGCGACGCTCGCGCGCCTCATGGCACGTATGGCTGCCCTCCCGGCCGAACGCCGGGTTGAGATGGGGCGGCGGTCTGCGGAAGTCATAAGCCAATGGGGGCTTGCCCGGTTCGTCAACGGGGTCGAAATGGCGTTGCAGGTTCCACGCCGTGGGCCGGCACCCTGGTTATCGGATCTAGTTGCCCAGGCGTGGATGGGGCGCGTGACGATTACCTGAAGCGGGAAGTGCTGAGCGAGGGGTCTCGACGCTGCCGATCCGGCGACGAGTTCAGCAGACGCATCCCTCAGCTGGCGACCAAACACAACTGAGGCCTGGGGCCGACCACTCGCATGCGCATTCTCCTTGTTCACAACTTCTACCGATCGTCCGCGCCGAGCGGCGAGAATGTGGTCTTCGAAGCCGAGCGGGACCTCCTGCGGGGGCGCGGGCACGATGTCGTCGAGCTCACTCGGACGAGCGACGTGCTCGAAGGGCGACCGCTCCTCGGGCCGCTGCGCGGCGCCCTCGCGACGCCGTGGAACCCGTTTGCGGTGCGCGTGGTCCGGCGGGCCATCGAGCGCGAGAAACCGGACGTGATGCACGTCCACAACACGTTTCCGCTGCTCTCGCCCGCGATCTTCCGGGCAGCGCGGGGAACGGCAACCGCCACTGTCGCGACGCTGCACAACTACCGGAACTTCTGCGCGGCGGCCGTTCTGACGCGTGACGGCCGGCCATGCACGCTGTGTCTCGATCGGCGCAGCAGCCTGCCGGCGGTTCGCTACGGCTGCTATCGCAACAGTCGGGTCGCGACCCTCCCGCTTGCCGTCATGTCCGCGTTGCACCGCCGGCTTGGCACGTGGACGAGGGACGTGGACCGCTTCGTTGCCCTGTCACTTTTCCAGAAGGACTTTTTGGTCCGGGCCGGCCTGGCTGCCGAGCGGATCGAAGTCAAACCGCACTTCCTGGCGGCACCATCCCCCATGCGGCCGTGGGCGGAGCGGGAAGGCGCGGTTTTGTACCTTGGAAGGCTCGGCCCCGAAAAGGGTGTGCGGTCCCTGGTCGAGGCGTGGCTGAAGTGGGGCGACGGCGCCCCGCCTCTCGAGCTGATCGGTGACGGTCCCGAACGGTCTGCTCTCGAGGCCCTCGTCGCCGGCCGGGGAGGGAAGCCGCGCATCGCATTCACGGGGCCTATGGCTTTTGCGGACGCCCAGGCGCGGCTGGCCAGGGCACGGCTGCTCGTGTTGCCGTCGGTGTGTATCGAGGGATTCCCGATGGTGATCCGCGAGGCGTATGCGGCGGGTGTCCCGGTGGCCGCGTCGCGTCTCGGCCCGCTTCCCGAGTTGGTGCGCGACGGGGTCACCGGGGTCCTGTTCGAGGCTGGCAACCCCGAGGACCTTCGAACGCGTGTGGCGCCCGCGTGGTCGGATCAGCCCCGCCTCTCGGAGATGGCCCAGGCGGCGCGGCGGGAATTCGATGCCAGGTACACCGCCGAGATCGGGTACCGGAGGCTGATGGAGATCTACGAAGAGGCGATCGGCGCCCGCCGCGAGCGAGGAAAGGCAAACGGTTCATGAGCCGGCTTGCGAGCGCGGCGGGATCCCTCGTCGGCTCTGCGGCTGGCTTCGGGACGATGCCAAGGTTCAGAGACGGAGGCGTGTGGAAGGGCGCCTTGACGAAGGTGTGCGCGTGACGCTCCGCCGGGAGCCGGTGCTCGGTTTTCCGGTCGCGGCGGCCTCGTTGGAGAGCTGTCTCGACGAACTGGCGCAGCTGGGAGGCGCATCCTCGCGGCCCGTCGTCCTTGCCTGTGCCAACCCGCACTCGCTGGTGATCGCCCGAAAGGAGCCCACCTTCCGCGCAGCGCTCCTGGCTGCGGACCTCCTGATACCCGACGGGGTCGGGATTGTGCTGGCGTCGCGCCTCACGCGGGGCGAGATCCGGGAGCGGGTGACCGGGACCGATATCTTCCTCGGCTTCAACCGACGGGTCGAATTGGGCGGCCTGCCGCGGAGGGCGTTCTTCCTCGGCTCGACGGTGGAGACTCTCGATGCGATCAGGGTGAAGATGGCGCTCGAGTTCCCGGGGGTTGAGCTGGTCGGTACGTACTCGCCGCCGTTCCGGGAGTCGTTCACCGAGGAGGACGATGACGCGATGGTCGAGGCCGTCAACGCGGCGCGGAGCGAGGTGCTCTGGGTGGGGATGACTGCGCCGAAGCAGGAGATGCTCATCGCGCGCATCCGCGACCGGGTCGATGTCAGGTTCATCGGGGCGGTCGGAGCGGTGTTCGATTTCTTCAGCGAGCGCGTCGAGCGATCCCACCCAGCATGGCAGGGGGCCGGGCTGGAGTGGCTGCCGCGGCTCGTGCGCCAGCCGCGGCGGTTGTGGCGGCGGACGTTCGTCTCTGCGCCGCACTTTTTGTGGTTGGTTCTGACTAGTGGGCGGCGGCCACACTAGAAACTGGCGTTTCGTGTAGCGGCCGCCCCCGAAATTGGAAACTGGGTTCTGTGTAGCGGCCGCCCGCCGGGCGGCCGGTGGTTTGTTGGAATAGCAGGTCCGTGAGCGGCCGGCCAGCGGCCGCCCGCTGCATTCGACCGTGCGCTTCGACCAGGGGCGGGGATTGTCCCCGCCCTTCGGGTCATTGCGGGCGAAGCGAAGCAATCCCGCCGAACTCGCACAGTGTCGCGCCTGGCCCGGCCTCATCCCGGGATGCTCAGCGATCGCGCTTGCCGGCCCTCGTCATGAACCGGCCGAGAATCCCAAGGATGTCCGGGCTCAGGCGGGTGCGAATCTCCTGTCGGTGCGAGGCGGATGACCGGGCCGGATGCGGATCGAGTGCTTGAAAGTGGTCCCGAAGGTGGTAGCGTGGCAGGAGATCAGGAGGGACTGCCCATGATCGTGGCGCGGCGAAGTTCACGCGGGAAGGGTCGGCTCACCTAGGTGCCTATGGATCCGGTTGATCTGAGGAGTCTGGAAAGCGCGGTCGGGGCGCTCGAAAGGCCGACCTTCGCGATGCGCATCGTCAACCTCATTGGCATGCCCATCGAGGCGGCGACGAAGCTGCTCCCGGCCAAGGCCAGCGCGATCGTGGCCAGGGCGACCACGATGGCCGTCCGCAAGGCCGTTGTCGCCGCGGTCTCGACCATGGGCACGAAGCATCGTGGCGCCCCCTCCAGGTGGCTTCACCGCGCGGCCGCAGCCGGTAGCGGCGGGGCGGGAGGGTTCTTCGGCCTGCCGGGCCTTGCGGTCGAGCTGCCGATCTCCACCGTGATCATGCTCCGCGCGATCGCGGACATCGCCCGGAGCGAGGGCGAGGATGTGGGTAGCGTCGAAAGCCAGCTGGCGTGTGTCCAGGTGTTCGCCATGGGTGGGCCGGCCCCGGCGGACGATGCCTCGGAGACTGCCTACTACGCCGTTCGGATCGGTCTCGCCAAGGCACTCTCGGAGGCGGCGGAGTACATCACTGCGAAGGGAATCACCGAGGAAGGAGCGCCGGTCGTCCTCCGGCTCATTGCCAGGATCGCGGCGCGCTTCGACGTGGTCGTGAGCGAGAAGGTGGCGGCCGAGGCCGTGCCCGTTATCGGCGCCGCCTCCGGGGTTGCGATCAACTTGCTCTTCGTAACCAGCTTCCAGAAGATTGCCTCCGGTCATTTCGTCGTCCGACGGCTGGAGCGGAAGTATGGCCTCGACGTCGTCAAGAGCGCGTACGAAGAGATTGCCAAGCGCACGGGCTACCACAGGTCAAAGCAGCGTATTGGAGCCCTGCACCAGTAGTTGCGTGCCAGGCTTCAACAAGACGGCATAAATGGAAGCAATTCGGTGTTCTATCAACGAGGCGGAGGTGTGTCGATGAGAACCATGTCGATCGTTTCGGCTCTGATGCTCTGCGGTGGGTTCGGCCTTGCGCTTCTGGCCGCGGAAAGGCCGCTGCAGACGGTGCCCTCCGTGGATCTCCAGCGCTACCTCGGCACCTGGTATGAGATTGCCACCATTCCCGCGAGCTTCCAGAAGAACTGCGTTGGCGTGACCGCAACCTACACGATGCGGCCGGACGGCAAGATCGGCGTCTTCAATCGCTGTCGCAAGTACACGCTGGACGGCAAGGAGAAGAGCGTCAAGGGAAAAGCGTGGGTGGTGGACACGAAGACCAACGCCAAGCTGAAGGTCCAGTTCTTCTGGCCGTTTAGCGGCGACTACTGGATCGTCGAGCTGGATCCGGACTACCAGTACGCGGTGGTCGGCCACCCCGGCCGCAACTACCTCTGGATCCTCTGTCGCCGGCCGCAGATGGATGAATCGCTCTACACGCAACTGCTGGGGAAGATCGCCGCCCAGGGCTACGACGTGAAACGGCTCGTCAAGACCCTGCAGCCGATCGGCGAAGCTGGGAAGTGACAGCGGCGAGCCGGCCGCACGCCGGGCGAAGACAATCCCGTCGCACTCGCACGGCTTCGCCCGTCATCTCGATGGGCGCGTGCAGAGACAACGCCGCGTCGACGAAGGGCCGTGGGCCCCGAGGCGCCGCTAACGGCGGCGAGCTGACACCGACGTGGTCCCTTGCGCGGGCAAGCGCCTCCGGATGACCGCATCGCTGCGCAGCACTTCGCCCCTCGTTTGTGCCCGGGGTGTGAAGGCGATCGTGAGACTGTCCTTTCTGGATGTCCTTTCTGGATTTGACAGAGGCTCGAAAGGGGTTAAACTCAAATCAAATCAACCAAGGGCGATTCGTCCCTGTGAAGGAGAGGAGCCTGCGATGAGGATGCGCGGTTTTCTTCAGACGGTTGCGGTGACGATGACGCTGGCGTACGGAGCGCTTCCGGTGCATGCGGGCGAACATACGGCCCGCGCGGAGGGTGGGCATGAGGCCGCGGCGAGCGGGTGCGGAGAAACCTGGACCGCGCGCACGTCGGGGACGACGGCGATCTTCGATGACGCGGCTTGGACGGGCACACAGCTTGTGCTGGTGGGTGGCATGGTCAGTGGCTCAAACGCGATCTTCACGAGCCCGGATGGTGTCACGTGGACCCCGCACGCTGCAGGGACAACCCTAGAATATCGGGGTGTCACCTGGACTGGGACGCAGCTCGTGGCTGTCGGGTGGGCAGGCGCGATCCTCACCAGCCCGGAGGGCATCACCTGGACCTCGCGCGCCTCGGGAACGGCCGCGAACCTCTACGGCGTCACCTGGACCGGTTCACAACTCGTAGCGGTCGGCCAGGGAGGCATGATCCTCACGAGTCCGGACGGGGTCGCTTGGACCGAACGCAGTTCAGGAGTGAGCGCCAACCTCTTTGATGTCACTTGGACTGGGTCGCAACTTGTTACCGTGGGCGAAGATGCGACGATCCTCACGAGTCCAGACGGGATCGCCTGGACGCGGCGCACCTCGTCAGCAAACCTCGACGGTGTGACCTGGACTGGGACACAGCTCGCCGCGGTTGGTGTGGGTGGCGCCGTCGCCACAAGCCCGGATGGCGTGACCTGGACCTGGCGGACCTCGGGAACTTCCGTGGTGCTTGACCATGTCACCTCGGCGACGGCGAAGCTCGTGGCGGTGGGCTGGGGCGGCACCGTCCTGACGAGCCCGGACGGCGTCACCTGGACCTCGCGCGCCTCGGGGACCTCCGCAAACCTCTTCGGCGTCACCTGGACAGGCTCGCAACTCGTAGCGGTGGGATCGGCAGGTACGATCCTCACCAGCCCGTGCAGCGCTCCCGCCTATCCCTACAGCGTCTGGGTGCCGGTGGCGAGCCACAACTCCGGCAAGAACAACAGCCAGTGGCGCAGCGACCTCGGCTTGCTCAACGCCGGCAGCGTCACGGCCAACGCGCAGATCACGTTGTTCCTTGGCGACGTGCTGGCGAGCAACACGACCTACGTGCCGGCCGGGACGCAGTCGATCCTCACCGATGTGGTCGGGCAACTCGGGGCCAGCGGCTCGGGAGCACTCAATATCCTCTCCGACCAGCCGTTCAAGGTCACCTCGCGAAGCTACAACGAGGTCTCCTCCGGCGCGAGCTGTTACGCCGGCGGCACGCAGGGGCAGGACTACCCGGCGGTGGCCACCGGCGACGGACTGGTTGCGGGTCAGAGCGCGTACCTCGCGGGACTGGCCGAGAGTGCTTCGTACCGGTGCAACATCGGGGTGGTCAACACGGGCACGGTAACTGCGACGGTGCTGGTGGAACTGTTCGACGGGTCGGGGACGAAGCTGACCGACTACACGGTGTCGTTGGCCGCGGGGCATTGGGCGCAGGAGACGCAGCCGTTCAAGAGCAAAGCGCTGCAGACGGCGATGGACCGCGGGTACGCCAAGATCACGGCGCAGACAGGATCGGGGGTCTTCGGGTTTGCCTCGGTGATCGACAACATCACCAACGATCCGACCACGGTCGTCATGCAGCGGTAGCGGAACCTGACTTCGCACCGCGGCCCCAAGATGGGCCGCGGGCACACGCCGGACCACGAAAGTGGAGGTGGCGGAGGTTGTAGCGTGGTCGAGGCATCGAGGCGGGCGGCCGCAAGGGCCGTCCCTGCAAACGGAGTGAGCTGGCGTCGCCGTGTGGGGCCGGGGCTTGCCCCCGCCCGCTGCTACCGCCGACTTCATTGCGAACCCGGTCGCTCGCGGGTTCGGGGAGATCCTTCGTCGGCCCGCCCGAGGCGGGCCTCCTCAGGACAGAGGTAGTCGGAGAGACTTTCAGGACAACGACGAGGGGTGGGGACGGGACTGCCTCGGCCCCTTCGTGGCCTCGCAGTGACGGCCATTCATCTACGACGGACGGTGAATTGGTATGGAAGTGCTCCCGAGGGTCGTAGCTTGGCAGCGGATCCGGTGGGATCGTCTATGATGTGATGGCGACACGGCGAAGCTCTCATGGGAACTGTCAGGTACGGACGCGGTGGTGCGGCGACGGTGCGAGTCGCCTCGCTGCGGGGAAACTGTGGGTGAGGAAGTCGTCTTCCTAATTGAGGGAGTCGGGGCGAAACGGCCGAGGATGCGAACGGGCGAGCGGTATCGGAGGTGCGACATGCAACGGAACGGACGGACCGGACTGAGGGTGCTGTTGGCTGGCGCCGTTGTGCTTGGGTCGATCGGGGCCGCTCGATCGGCCAGTGCCGCCGAGCGATGCTGCTTCACGAACGAAGGGTATAGCGGGGTGTGTCGCGTCGTGCCGAAGCAGGACGAGAGTTGCGCCAGCATCCTGGCGTACCTCAACGACGTGAACAGCAGCGGCAAGACCTACTGCGATGCCACAGCAGGTCGCGGGGGGTGGGAACAGGTAAGCTGCGGAAACCAGCACTCCGGGCCGACAAGCCCAGTGTCGTCACCGAGCCCAGTCTCCGCGTCGGCCGATACGGGGGTCGGCGCGGTCCTGGCGAAGGACGCCGAAACCTACACTTCGGCCACTGGGCGTACGGTGGAGTATCACCTCAAGGCGGGGACCATTTTCGGGTTCTTGACCCTCACTGGCGGATGGGGCGAACACAAAGGAAGCAACGGCTTCAATCGCGTGGCCTTCTTTGCCGACAACAATGGCGGAGATCAAAGGACCACGTGGGTCAAGGAGGAGAACCTGCAGTTCTTCTCCTGGGAATGCACTGTCAGCAAGAGTACCGGCGGGCTCACGTCCAAGAAGGCATGCACCCCCGTGGAGAAGCTGTCGCGCGCGTGGAGGCGGGCATTTAAGGTGGGTGCCGGCGAGAAGTGCAAGGAGCTGGGGATAAGGGCATTCGAGGGGAACGTCTTCGTCGAGGCCATCGCGTCCCCCCCAGCAGAACCTCCGACCGTGCCAACCACTCCCGTAGGACCTTCGGCCATGCCACCCAGCCCCGTAGAACCTTCAGCCATGCCCACCACTCCCGTAGAACCTTCGGCCATGCCAACCACGCCCGAAGGGCCTTCGGCAGTGCCGACAACCCCCGTAGAACCTTCAGCCATGCCCACCACCCCCGTAGAACCTGCACCCACGCCGACCGCTTCCGCGAAGAGGAGTTCCCCATGACCTCTGCGAAGAAGGCCGCCTCCAACCGGAGGAGTGCCTTCGAGTCCATCGGGCCGGGGACCCCCGAGGGGAAGCGGCGAGACTCCTCGCGTTGACGGCGAAGTTGCGGGCGGCCGCTGCGGCGGTGCTGACCAGGATTTAGCGGCCGGCCGCTTGCCGGCCGTGCTCAAACCCGCGGGCTCCGAGGAAGGCCGGTCGCCCGGCGGGCGGCTGGTACGTTGCTCGCTGTCATCCTGGCGGAGCGGGCGGCTCCCGGACCGGATTCGGGCGCAGGTCCTCGAGCCGGTCGATGCGGGCGAGCGCGGGGAACAGGGGAGGCCAGACAGCCGCCAGCGCGATCGTCAGCGCGCCGCCGGCGACGACCGCCGGTACCGCTCCCATCAGGGCGGCCGCCGCGCCCGACTCGAAAGCGCCGAGCTGGTTGGAGGCGCTGATGAACACCATCTCGACGGCGTTCACGCGCCCGCGCAGTTCGTTCGGCGTGGCCAACGCGCCGGTCGTGGCGCGGATGTTCATGCTGATCATGTCGACGAAGCCGCTGACCGCCAGTGCCGCCAGGGAGAGCGGGAACGAGCGCGAAATGCCGAAGACGATCATGCTCGCGCCGAATGCAGCAACAACCATGAAGAGCATTCGTCCGGCCCTCCGCATCGACGGCCTGCGCGCCAGCATCACTCCCGCGACGACCGCCCCGAGGGCGGGCGCGGCCCGGAGCAGGCCTAGGCCTCCCGTCCCCACGTGCAGGATCGAGCGCGCGAAGAGGGGAGCGAGGGCCACCTGGCCACCGAACAGCACCGCGAAGAGGTCGAGCGAGATCGCGCCGAGCAGCACCGGTGTGCGGCGGACGAAGGCGACCCCGGCGAGCAGGCTCTTCCAGTCCGGCGATCCGCCGCTTTCGGCGCGGGTGCGGGCGGACTGCGAGCGCAGAGAGAGCACGCAGGCGAGCGCGAGCACCATCAGCCCGCACGCCACGGCGTAGGGCAGCTCGGGCCGGACGTAGAAGATGAACCCGCCGAGGGCCGGCCCGGCGACGGTCGCCATCTGCATCCCCATCGTTCGCAACGCCATGGCGCCGGGAAGCAGTTGGGTTGGAACCAGCGTCGGCGGCAGTGCGCGAGCAGCCGGGCTTCCGATCGCGTTCGCGACTCCGGTCGCCGCGGCGAGCGCCACAAAAGGCCAGAGCCTCCTGGTGCCCGCGAGGGTCACGGCCACCAGCACCGCCATCACGGCCATGTTGAGCAGGAGCGCCCCTGCGAACACGAGCCGGCGCGGGAAGCGATCCGCGAGGTGCCCGGCCGGAAGCGCGAGCAGGGGCAGCGGCACGAAGCCCGCCAGGCCGATAAGGCCGAGATCGAAGGCGCTCTGGCGGATGTCATACACCTGCCAGCCGACGATCACGCCGGCCATCTGGCTACCCAGTCCCATTGCCAGCGACGCCGCCCAGAGCAGGGCGAAGTCCCTGTGCTGCAAGGCCGGCGGCACGCGGCGTCTCTTCTCGGCTCCGTTCTTCATGGACGTCTGCGGTGTACCCCAGTCCGGGTTGTTCCTGAAGCGAACTTGTCCACCGGGCGGTCCCCGTACGCTACGCCGGCGAAGTTGGGCCGCGTCAGCTCGTCATGGGCAGGTACTGGCGAGGAACGCCGACCCCGTATAGTTGCCGAAACAGTTCACGGTCCCGCCGCTGTTGTTCGTCGTGCCGACGAGCTTCGATGCACCCACGGTGACCGTGAACCCCGACCCGTTGTTGATCCAGTTCGTCGTTCCCGTGATGTTGCAGTTGCTGATGTCCGCGGACAGGCTGGACCCGGCGATGTCGACGCCATACCCCTGCGAGGAGAGGAGATCCCCCAGGAGGGTCGCGGAGGCCCCGCGGGAGTAAACCGCGGCGCCCGCTCCGTTGGTGTAGACCTCGCTGTTGCGCAGGTCGAAGGCGCCTCCTCCCCCGAAGACGTAGAGGCCATATTGAAGAATACCGTCTCTCACGTAGAAGCGGGAGTCGCTGATCGCCGGCGAGGCGCTCATTCCGTCAAAGCCGAGGCTCTGACCCGAGGAGTTCGAGCCGTAGACGTTGACACGGACGCCGTCGAGCCGCGACTCATCGCTGGAGTTGTTTGCCGCGACACCGAAGTTGGTGTACGCCCCGTGGGCGGTCAGCTCGCAGTCGACCAACGAGAATGACGTGTTGGGCTCGGCATACAGTCCATACGTGGTTCCGCTCGCGTTTGAGGGGTTTGATGCGGTGACGATCGCGTGCTCGAGAGCCACCTTGGTCGCCTGAGAGGGAAGGTAGACCGCGGTTTCGGATGCGTCGCCGCCTGAGTTGCTGACCGTGATGCGGCTGAGCCTTCCATGGTCGGCCATACTGACCGTACCGTGGGAATAGACGGTATTGCCCACCGCCGTGATCACGGTGATGTCCTGACCCGCGCCCTCGAGGGCCGTGTAGATGGGCAGCGTGAGCGAGCTCGAGCCGAGGTCGTAGATGCCCGGCCCCAGTCGCACCAGCCACGGATTGCTCGCCGACGGCGCTTCCGACCCCGTGCTCGGGATCGCCGCCACCATCGAAAGCAGCTCAGTCCCCGAGTTGACGTCTGAGGCGGTTTCCCCCGCCTGGTGGTGAAAGACGAGCACCGTGTGCGGCGGCCAGTTCGACGTCCCCCGCATCGCGTGCTCGATAAACACCGCCATCTGGTCGCGCGTCACCGGCGTGCTGGGGCAGTACTTGCCGCCGCCGCAGCCTGAAGTGATGCCGTCCAGCCCGAACTGCTCGATCCAGGGGTCGAACCCCGTCGTGCACGTGATGTCCGAGAACGGCACCCCCGGCACGCACGTCGGCGGCGTGTAGACCGACAGGGTCGAGGCCGTCAGATCCTGCTCAACGGTTCCCTGTTGTGCGGGTACCGGCGCGGCCATGATTGCGATCACGACGAATGCCGGGACGCTGAGACGAATCAACCGATGGTCCATAGTTGTGCTCCTCTCTATCCTTCCGCTGCACGCCAAGAAATGGCTCAGGCTCCTCACGGGCAGGTGTTGGCGAGGAACGCCGATCCCGTAAAGTTGCCGAAGCAGTTCACGGTCCCGCCGCTGTTGTTCGTCGTGCCGACGAGCTTCGAGGCACCCACGGTGACCGTGAACCCCGACCCGTTCTTCAGCCAGTTCGTCCCCCCCGTGATGTCGCACTTGCTGATGTCCACGGACAGCCCGGACCCGGCGGTCTGGACGCCGTACTGCTGCGAGGAGAGGAGATTCCCCAGCAAGGTCGCACTGACGTCGCTGATGTAGACCGCAGAAACATTGAGGCCTCCTCCGGAGACGTGGACCTCGCTGTTGCGCAGCTCGAGGGTGCCACCTGCCCCCTGGGCGTAGAGGCCCGCCTGGTATGCACCGCTGGCGACGTCGAAACGTGAGTTGATGATCACCGACGTGGCGGCGTTACCGACGAAACCGCCGCTCGCGCCCGTCAAGTTCGAGCCATAGACCTTCACGTGGACACCCTCGAGCCGCGACTCGTCGGTGGAGCTGTTCGCCGCGACACCGCCGATGTTGTGGGCGTTGTGGACGGTCACCTCGGCGTCAATCAGTGAGAATGACGTGTTGGCGTCGGCAAAAAGTCCGACAGCGTCGCCGCTCGAGTTGGAGGGGTTGGACGCGGTTATGGTCAGGTGATCGAGAGCGACGCTGGTGGCCGGCGAGGGAAGATAGACCGCGACCTCGTACGTGTTGCCGCCCGAGTTGTTGACGGTGAGATGACTCAGTTTGCCGTGGTCGCCCATGATCACGCTGCCATGGACTTCGTCGGCGTAGCCGGTCGCCGTGATCATGGTGATGTCCTGGCCGGCGCCCTCGAGGGCGGTGTAGACGGGGAGCGTGAGCGAGCCCGAGCCGAGGTCGTAGATGCCGGGCCCCAGCCGGATCAGCCACGGATTGCTCGCCGACGGCGCCTCGGACCCGGAGCTCGGAATCGCCGCCACCATCGAAAGCAGCTCGGTGCCGGCGTGGACGTTTGAGTTGGTCTCCCCCGCCTGGTGGTGGTGGACGAGCACCGTGTGCGGGGGCCAGTTCGACGTTCCCCGCATTGCGTGCTCGATGAACACCGCCATCTGATCGCGGGTGACGGGAGTGCCAGGGCAGTAGTTGCCGCCGCCGCAGCCTGAGGTGATCCCGTCGAGACCGAACTGCTCGATCCAGGGGTCGAACCCCGTCGTGCAGGTGATGTCGGCGAACGGCACCCCCGGCACGCACGCCGGCGGCGTGTAGACCGACATGAGGCCCCCCGCGGCGCCCGCATTGGATTGGTCGGAGGACCCGCTGACGATGGCGGTGTTCCCATCCGCCGAGATCGCTACCGAGCTGCCCTGGGAAGCAGTTCCGACGATGCCCGTGCCGACCAGCTTGCTCCCTTGCTGGACGAACTGCGCCGTTGCCGCATGCGCAAGGAACAACATCCCGAGGACCGCGCCTACTTGCCGTGTCATGGGTTCTTCTCCCGCCGCAGCCAACCAGGATGGCCATCGACACTATAGGCCCCATCTCAGGCGCGTCAAAGGCCCGCCGGCCGGCGAAGACCGTCGGCGGATCGCCGGCGTTGAGCGTGCCGGATCACGCTGGACCTTCGCCACCGACCCTGGTGGACCTGCGCAGTAGGGCCGGGATTGCTTCGTCGCCCGTGCTTGTCATCCCGAGCGAGGCGCCGTCCTCGCCTGTCATCCCGAGGACCGCCGCAAGCGGGGGAGGGACACAGATCTGGCGTGCCCGACAGCGGCACGGCCTCGCAAATCTGACGTGGGGGCGGGGCTTGCCCCCGCCATGTTCTTCACCCTCTCCCGCGTGCGGGAGAGGGCCGGGGTGAGGGCGCGGGAAGCAGATGGCAAAGCCCCCACCTTGCCTCCCCCGCAAGCGGGGGAGGAATCCGCGCCTGCTTTGACCCCGACGTCCGTGTCATTGCGTGCCGGTTGGAGAACGCGCTTGGAGAACGTGCTTGTCTGCCGGCCTGCCTTGTGATATCATAACACTCGTGAATTCAAGTCTTTCACACGATCGCAACGACGAAACCCTCGAGGCGAAGGCGCGCTGGTTCCAATCTCTTTCGCTCGCAGAACGCATGGAACTCTTGTGCGCCGTGACGGACCTAGCCCTGTCTGCGAACCCGGCTCTTGCGGATGTGAAGAATGCTCAACAGGCTCAAGGACGTATTCGCATCCTTGCAGCGCCACGACGTTAGGTACGTCGTCATCGGCGGGATTGCGGCGGTCTTGCACGGCGTCCCTCGCGCCACCTTCGATCTCGACCTGCTCGTCGAGGCGTCACCGAACAACGCCCAGCGCCTGCTTGACGCTCTCGCCGAGATCGGCATGGGCACGGCGCATCTGACGACGGCAGCCGACGTCTTGGCGCACGAGATCACCATCTTCCAGGATCGCGTCCGAATCGACGTGCAGACCTCCACGCCCGGCTTGACCTTTGCGGAAGCATGGACCGGCCGCGTCGCGATGGCATACGAGGGTCAGGACTTCGAAGTGGTCAGCCGCGAGCACCTGATCCGATCGAAGCGGGCCTCGGGCCGCGACATCGATCTCCAAGACGCATCCATACTCGAAGCCGTCGGCAAGGCGACGTAGCGGCCTGCCCCCGGCCGGCCATCCCCGTCTCTGTGGAGCGCGCATTCCGCGCGTGCTCATGGCTGCCTGTCGTCGCTCGTCACCGGCCGCCAAGGGCGATCCCTGCCTCTAATGTAGCGGCTGGTCGCGACGCGGACGACGGTCGCTCGCCCCGCTGCCGCTTTGACCATGCCGTCACTCCGCGCATAATGGGCCGAGGCACGAAAGCCAGTCCCTGTGCCTGATGCGAAGTCCCTTGGGGGACCTCGGTGAAGACCGGCCGGAGGGAGGCGACAGTGAGGCGAGGAGTCCTGGTTATCGCTCTGGTGGCCGCGCCCCTGTTCGCGGACGATGTCTATCTGCGGGGAGGCGGCCAGATCACGGGCCAGATTGTCGAGCGATCGGGTGACTCCGTGACGGTCGATATCGGCGCCGGGACTCTGAAAGTCAAGACTTCGAGCGTCGTCCGCATCGAGAAGAGCATGTCACCGTTTCAGGAGTATCGCGAGCAAGCAAGCAAGATCCCCAAGGGCGATGCCGAGGCGTGGCGAAAGCTGGCACGATGGGCGACGGGCAGGGCGATGGTGACCATGGCCGGCCAAGCCTGGTCGAAGGTGCTCGCGATCCTGCCGGATGACCCGGAAGCGAACCGCGCGCTCGGCCGGGTCCAGCTCGACGGAAGGTGGATCACCGAGGAGGAGAGCTACCGTGGCCGGGGCTACGTGCAGTTCGATGGCGAGTGGATGATGCCGGGCGAGCGGCAGGCGATCCTCGACGAACGGCGGGCCCGCGTGGAGGCGGATCGCCGGGCGAGCGATGCCCAGATGCAGGCCGACGAGCAGGCGAAGAAGCAACGCGACGCCCAGTGGGATGCCGAGCACGAATTCTGGCACACGACGCCGGCGCAGTTCGGCGATGCGACCTACTGGCCCTGGGGTCCCGGGCCCGTGTACTGGCCCGCCACGCCGGTCCAGGGACCGGGGGCCGGAACTCCGGCGACCGTGCCGACGCAGGCGCCCTGATGAAACGGGAGGCTCTGATGAGGTCGTACCTGAGAGCGCTGCCTCTCTTCGCCGCGTTGCTTGCGGCGTGCTCCTCACCCCCGTCGGTCGACGAGATCGTCGCCTCAAACCTCGCCGCCCGCGGGAGCAAGGCGAGGATCCAGGCGCTGCGCTCGATCCGGGAGATCGGGATGGCCACCGCGAGCGGCGGACGGGTCTCGCGGGTGGTGCGTGAGATCAAGCGGCCCAGCTTCCTCCGGCTCGAGTTCTCCTACCAGGGAACGAAGAGCGTCTTCGCGCACGATGGCACGACGGCCTGGCAGGTCACGCCGCTGCTGGGTCAGTTCGAACCCCGGGAGATGCCGTCGGACGCCGAGGCGACGGCGGGAGTCGACCAGCGCGACATCGAAGGCCCTCTTGTCGGGTGGCGCGAGAAGGGGCACGTCGTCGAGCTCGTCGGCCGCGAAAAGCTCCCCGGTGGAGAGGTGTTCAAGCTCAAGGTGGCGCTCAAGAGCGGCGCGATCCTCTACGACTACGTTGACGTCGCCTCGCGCCAGGTCGTCCGCTCCGACGTCACGCGCACGGTCCGGGGCCACAAGGTGCAGCTGGAGAACACGTTCTCGGACTTTCGAACGGTGGATGGACTCGTCTTCCCGCACCTCATCGAGAGCCACGTCAAGGGCCGGCCCCAGTTGACCCGCATCGTTGTCGAGAAGATCGAGCTCAATCCCGATCTCGACGATGCGCGTTTCCGCTTCCCCCGGTAGCACCTCCCCTCGGGCGAAGCCGCCGGTCAGCCGTGAACAACCGGACGGCCTCGGAAGAAGAACGGCCGCCCTGAACGGCAGGATGGGCGGCCGCAAGTGGCGCCTCAACAGAGAAGACGAATTCGGACGTAGGGGCGGTGCTGGCCTTCGCCCCGTTCTTCACCCCCTCTCCCGCACGCGGGAGAGGGGCGGCGTGAGGGTGCAGGCAGCGACGCGCAGAGCCCCCACCTGGCCTCCCCCGCAAGCGGGGGAGGGATCGACGGCATGCCTGAAGGGGACCACTTTCATTGCGAGGAAGCCCGGCGCAGCCGGGCCGACGAAGCAATGTCGTCGCCTCCGCCTGCCATGGCGAGATTAGTGCCGGCGGTGGGGGTCTCGATGTAGCGGCCGGCCGCCGGCCGGCCGTGGACATCCATGTGGTGCCGGCGGCTGCGCGGCATCCCCTCGGTTTGCGGGGGCATGCGCGCGGTTTGCGGCCACGAAAACAGGGAAGGATGCTATTTTCGTTTGGAAGATGTCTCGCAAATAGCGGACTGGACCTGTGGGCGGGGACACGTCCCGCCGCCACGATGGGACCGGCAAAAACCTGCGACAGCCACGACTTCCTCAGGACAACCCGGTGAGCGTTTCAGGCGGCGTGACCATGCTCATGGTGTCGAGGGCGCTGGGGCGGAGGATTGCGGGGGAAGGTCAGTGAGCAGGCGTGCGGCAGCAACAGCGGTGACGCGCTCGTGCAGTGGGAAGGTGTGGTCGCCGGCGTGAATCACGAACGCTCGGTCGAGATCGAGCAATTCGATCGCCGTCTTCAACGAGTGTGTCAAGGCGGGCGCTGAGGTCCGTTTGAACTCGAACCCCCAGCGGCGCCGCCCGCGAATCCACAGGAGGTCGAGCTCGGCGCCCGAATGAGTCGCCCAGAAGTAGCATTCATCGTCTGCGGCGCCCAGGTGCTGGATGACTTGTTGCAGCAGGAAGCCCTCCCACGAGGCGCCCACCTTTGGGTGGCGGTCGAGATCGCGCCGCTCTCGGAGATCCAGCAAGCCATGCAGCAGCCCGCTGTCGCGGATGTAGACCTTCAGGGCCTTGACCTGCCGCTTGCCGATGTTGGCGTGGAATGGGAGAAGTTGCCTGACGACCAAGGTGCTGGAGAGAACGTCAAGGTAGTGGCGGACCGTCTTGTCCGTCACACCGAAGGCGCGCCCAAACTCGGAGGCGTTGAAGATCTGGCCATGGTAGTGGGCCAGCATCGCCCAGAACCGCGACATCGTCGTCGCCGCGACCCTGACGCCGAGCAGCCCGAGGTCCCGCTCGACGAAGGTGCGAATGAAGTTGCGCCGCCATGTGAAGCTCAACGCCCCCGACCTCGCCAGGAACGACCCGGGGAAGCCGCCGCGCAGCCACAGCCGGTCCATCGTGTCGGCGCCTGTCTCGTCGAGGCTGAATCCGTCGAGGCTGTGGAACGCGATCCGACCCGCCAGGGTTTCCGAGGTCTGCCCCAGCAACTCGGGAGAAGCACTGCCCAGCACAAGAAACCGGGCGGGTCGCGGCCGCCGGTCGGCGAGCACCCTAAGCACGAGGAAGAGTTCGGGGCGCCGCTGCACCTCGTCCAGGATCACGAGCCCGCGCAGGGGCGACAACGCCAGCTGCGCATCCTCGAGGCGGGCCAGGTCCGCCGAGTCTTCGAGATCGAAACGCTCGGCGGCGTCCCGAAGACTCGCCATGATCTGCATGGCTAGCGTCGACTTTCCGACCTGCCGCGCGCCCAGGATCGCGACAACAGGGAAGTCTCGCAGCAGCGCGGTGACTGTCTTCCGGTGCGTTTTGCGGTCGATCATGGTGCCATGTTGCATGAAGACTCGGAGGCTGTCTCCGGGTTTTCCAACCGCACGGCTTCGGCGGTAGCAACCTGGCTTGAGCGGACGACCGCGGCGCAAGCCATGTCTCTAATGTAGCGGCCGGCCGGCCGCCGACACCTATGCGCGCTCGGAGGAAGGCCGGCCGCCCGGCGGGCGGCCGCTACGGACGACCGCGCGCTGGGAGGGCGGGAGTACCATGCGTGTCGTGGCTCTGCGGCGGTTGGTTCTCCTTTCCACTGGTGAATTTCGCAGGGCCGGTTGTGTTCACGTTGGGTGAAACTCTGGGTAACGGCCGCGCTCTTGCAGGCCGGGCGATGAGCGGGAACGGTGTTTGGAGGGAGCGATGACACTCAGGAATCGGTGTGTAGTTCTCTGCCTCGCAGTCGCAATCGTGTTCGTCACGGGCCCGTGCGCTTCGGGCGAGTCCGTCTACCGAAAGCCGCCGCAGGAGGTGCTCGACGTGCTGCACGCGCCGCTGCCGCCGTCCGCGGCGATCAGCCCGACCCACGACTGGATGATCCTCGTGTCGCCGGTCCGGTATCCGCCGATCGCGGACCTCGCCCAGCCGATGCTGCGGCTCGGCGGGGTGCGAGTGGTCGCGCGGAACCACGGGATCCACGGCGAGCGGTACGGGAACGCGTTCGTGATGACGAAGGTGGCGGACGGGTCGCAACTGCCGGTCGCGCTGCCCCCCGGCGCGAAGGTCACCTTCCCGGTCTGGAGCGCCGACGGGAAGCGGTTCGCCTTCGAGAACATCACGTCCGACGCGATCGAGCTGTGGGTGGGGGAGGCGGGCAGCGCCACGGTCCGGCGGGTCGAGGGGGTCGCGCTGAACCCGGTGCTTGAGGACGAGCTGCAGTGGATGCCCGACCAGAGGACGCTCCTGGTCAAGACGGTGCCGAAGGGGGTGGGCGCGCCGCCGCCGGAGCCGTTGGCGCCGAAGGGGCCGGCGGTCCAGGAGGCCTCGGGCGAGAAGGGCGGCAGCAGCACGTACGAAGTGCGCGACGTGCTCAAGAACGGGCACGACGAGGAGCTGTTCGACTACTACGGGACGGCGCAGCTCGCGTTCGTGGACGCCGACGGCGTCACGATCTCGCCGTTCGGGAAGCCTGCGCTGTACGCGGGTCTCACCCCCGCGCCCGACGGGCAACACATCCTGGTCGAGACGGTGCACCGCCCGTACTCGTACCTGACGACGAACGACCGGTTCCCACGCGAGGTCGAGGTGTGGGACCGGACCGGTACGGTGCTGCACAAGGTCGCGTCGGTACCGCTGGCGGACGCGGTCCCGATCTGGGGCGTGCGCACCGGGCCGCGCGAGTTCGAATGGCGGTCGACGGAGCCGGCCACGCTGATCTGGGCCGAGGCGCTCGACGGGGGCAACTGGAAGACGAAGGTGCCGAACCGCGACCGCATCATGACGCAGAAGGCGCCGTTCGACGCTGCGCCCGTGGAGGTGCTCAAGACGGAGCAACGCTTCGGAGGCTTCTGGTGGGGCGAGAGGAACGGGCTCGCGCTCGTGGCGGAGTTCGACGCCATCAAGCACTGGACCCGGGTGTTCATGGTGAACTTCAACAAGCCGACGGCGCAGCCGCGGCTCGTGTGGGACATGAGCTCCGACGAGCGCTACAAGCACCCCGGCTACCCGGTGATGCGCGCACTGCCCAACGGGTTCCACGTGATGGAGCAGAAGGGCGACGCAATCTACCTCGCGGGGGTCGGCGCGTCGGCCGAGGGCGACCGCCCGTTCCTCGACCGGTTCGACGTGAAGACCCTCAAGGGCGAGCGGCTGTTCCGGAGCGAGAAGACGGCGTACGAGAGCTTCGCGGGGTGGTTCAACCTCGCCACGGGGCAGTTCATCACGCGGCACGAGTCGCCCGCGGACCCGCCGAACTTCTTCGTGCGCACGCTGGGGAAGCGCGGCCCCGTCGTCCCCCCGGGCGAGGCGGAGTGGCTGTCGGCGTCGAGGGCGATCACGCACTTCGCGGACCCGACGCCGCAGCTGCGCGGGATCACGAAGCGGCTGGTGAAGTACACGCGCGCCGACGGGGTGGAGCTGTCGTTCACGCTGTACCTGCCGCCCGGATACAAGGAGGGGACGCGCCTGCCGGCGGTGGTGTGGGCGTACCCGCTCGACTACGCCGATCCGCAGATGGCCGGGCAGGTGGTCGGCTCGACGCAGCGGTTCACGATCATCGGCTGGCCGTTGCAGCTGTTCTTCCTCCTCGAGGGGTACGCGGTGATCGACAACCCGTCGCTGCCCGTGGTGGGCGACACCAACACGATCTACGACACGTACATGGAGCAGCTGGTGGCCGGCGCGAAGGCCGCGGTGGACAAGGCGGTTGAGCTGGGCGTGGTGGATCGCGACCGAATCGGCGTCACGGGCCACAGCCACGGCGCTCTGATGACGGTGAACCTGCTCGCGCACTCCGACCTGTTCCGGGCCGGGGTTGCGCGCAGCGGCTCGTACAACAAGTCGCTTACAGCGTTCGGGTTCCAGAACGAGCGGCGCACGCTGTGGGAGGCGACCGACGTGTACGTGAAGGTGTCGCCGTTCTTCCACGCGGAAACGATCAAGGCGCCGCTGCTGCTCATCCACGGGGCGGCCGACGCCAACCCGGGGACGGTGCCGCTGCAGTCGGAGAAGCTGTACGAGGCGATCCGCGGCAACGGCGGGACGGTGCGCCTGGTGATGCTGCCGTTCGAGTCGCACGGGTACACCGCGATGGAGTCCACGGAGGACGCGCTGTACGAGATGCTCGCGTGGTTCGACAAGTACGTGAAGAACGCCCCGCCGCGGCAGGCCGCCGCCGGCACCGCGAAGTGAGGTAGCAAGGCGCCCTGCGATAGGTGCGACCTCAGTCCCTCCCCCGCTTGCGGGGGAGGCGAGGTGGGGGTCTTGCGGAGCGCCGCCTCGACCCTCACCCCGGCCCTCTCCCACCCGCGGGAGAGGGTGCACAAAAGGGCGGGGACGCGGCGCGCGGGAGAGGGTGCAAGACAGGGCGGGGCAGGCCCGCTTGAATCCCTCCCCCGCTTGCGGGGGAGGCGAGGTGGGGGTCTTGCGGAGCGCCGCCTCGACCCTCACCCCGGCCCTCTCCCACCCGCGGGAGA
>Ga0182011_10001073_pt1 | contig 23896 bp, 18 predicted proteins | sample 711E1DmetaG_FD_120481 | JGI IMG/M metagenome (GOLD analysis project Ga0182011, IMG submission 120481) | Permafrost microbial communities from Stordalen Mire, Sweden - 711E1D metaG | ecosystem: Environmental > Terrestrial > Soil > Wetlands > Permafrost | place: Sweden: Stordalen | collected...
AGTTTCATCACCCCGGAGGATTTGCCCGTTCCCCTCAGTGCGATCGTGAATGTGTCCACCGTTGCCGGGACGGTTTCAACGGTCGCATCGAACCGGGCGAGGTCCAGGGATGGATTGTAGACCGTCCCCCACTGGCCGGTCTGCTTGTTGAGTATCACTTTCCAGCCGTCCGGGGAGGGAAGGGTCCAGAGCGTGTAGGAACCCCGGGTTACGGGCACGCCACCGAACGTCATGTCGAACGACGTCTTCAGGTGCGTCGCCTGGTTGGCGCCCGTGCGCCAGACTTTGTTCCACGGGACCAGCCCCCCCATGATCTTTCTCCCGCGCATCGAGGGGCGTCCGTAGTTTACGCTGATGACATTGGTGTCGAGAGAGAGAAACACGGAGTCCCGGGGACTGGGGATCGGCTGCTGGCCGAAGACCCCGGGTGCTGCGGCCAGGAGAGCCGCGCAAAATGCGGAACAGATGATCAGACCTCGCATAAGAGACCTTTGAGTGAGTAAGGGGAAATGGAGGAGGGGAACATCCCCTCCCGTTATACCTTTTCTATTACGACCGCGGTTCCGTATGCCAGCACTTCGGTCACGCCCGACATCACCTCGTTGGCGTCGTAGCGCATGCCGACGACTGCATTGGCGCCGTGCTCGGCTGCATGCTGCATCATCAGCATGAACGCCTCCTGCCGGGCCCGCTCGCACAGTTGCTGCAGGAGGGAGATGTTCCCGCCGAACAGCGTCTGGATGCCCGCGCCGATATTGCCGATGATCGACCTGGACCGCACGGTGATTCCCCGCACGATGCCGAGATTCCTGACGATGCGATAGCCGTCGAGTGTGAACGCGGTGGTGACGAGTTTGGGATCCATAGACCTGCCTCCGGGTGCTTTCTATTTAATCTTGAGTGAGTTGACGGTTTTGTCGTATGCTCTGAGGTACTCTTCGCTCTGGGGACGATACCAGTCCATCGTCACGCGGAACACCTTGTCGTCTTTCACGAGGAAGTAGAATTTCCTCTGCACGTTCGGAGTCGCGGCATACGTGAGCGAGAGGGCCGGCAGGCCCGACACCGTGGTCCTGGCCGTCGCCGTCGCCTTGTATTTTCCCTTGTTCTGGTCGAACACCTTCTCCACCGTCAGGCCCTTCGCGCCGAAAACGTCGACGCGGATGGAGCAATCCAGGCGCACCCCCCGGAGTTCGACCACTTCTTCGTTTGTCCCCTTCGGGACGCCGAGCTGGTTAAAGTTGTCGGGGTACTGGAGCGAGAAGAGTTTTCCGCTCACTTCCGCCGTGGTTTCCGACGGGAGCGTCGGATCTCTTCCGGGGACGGCCGGTTTCGGGAACTGTAAGGTGGCGATCGAGGCGTCGAATACCGCCCTGTATGCATCGAAGTATCCGCCGAAGCCGGCGCAGCGGACGTCGTACAGCACCGTGTCGGCGGGGATGTAGATATGTTGTCCGGTCTCCTTGACGGTTTTTGTGTAGAGCCCGGTATACCCGTACCGGGTTCCCGGCCTGCCTCCCACCGTGAGTGTCTCGGCCCGGGTGACGATAAACCCGCTCTTGATCATGTCATCGACGATCTTTTTTGCCGTATCCGGGTTGGAGGATCGGATGACCGTCACTCCGATCATCACGCCGTCGGGGAACTGTCCGGTCGGGTCAAGGAATTTCTTGTCAACCTCCTGCGCACTGTAAAATCCCGCCCGCCCGACCTCGGCGTTCGTCATCCATCCTTTCGGGTACTGGATCGAGTAGCCGAACCCCGGGTCCCTGTACGTCTCCAGCTCGCCCGGTTTCACCGGCTCCATTTTCTTTTCCCCGCCGCATCCCGCGATCAACAGGGAGAGCAACAGCGTGCTGCAGAAGAGGGCAGCGCTCGCCGCATATCGGGCGTTGATTGTCATCGGGTCCGCCTTTCCAGGATTGTGATTGGATAATGATTGTTCAATGTCTGGGCACGACAACGTCGTACCACGGTTTCCTGTCGCGGGAGCCCGCCAGGTCCACGTGGATGTGCTTTGTTTCGGTGAATTCTTTCAGCCCTTCGAGTCCGAATTCCCTCCCGATCCCGCTCTGCTTGTATCCCCCGAAGGGGGCGCGTTCGTTCAGGAGATGCCATTCGTTGATCCAGACCGTGCCGGCGCGGAGCGACCGGGCGACATCCATAGCCCGCTGCGGGTCCTTCGACCAGACTCCCCCGCCGAGTCCGTAGACGGAATCGTTCGCCATGCGGACGGCATCGTCCGTATCCCTGTACCGCAGAACAGAAAGCACGGGACCGAATATCTCTTCCCGGGCGATCGTCCAGGAATTCTCCACTCTGTCGAAAATGGTCGGCTCCACGAAGAACCCGCCCGCGCACGAAGGATCGTGCGGGATCCCCCCTCCGGTGGCGAGCACGCCCCCGTCCCTCTTCCCCTGCGCGATATAGCCAAGGACCGACTCCTGCTGGCGGCGGGAGATCAGGGGACCGAGATCGGTGAGCATGTTCATCGGGTCACCCGTCTTCATTGCGCGGGCACCCGCCGTCAGCCGTTCGACGAACTCATCGGCGATCCGTTCGGGGAGGAAGAGCCTGCTTCCCGCCTCGCAACACTCCCCCTGGTGGTAGAACGCCGCGTACAGGGCTCCGTCGACGGCAAGTTCGATGTCTGCGTCGTCAAGGACGATGTTGGCCGATTTCCCCCCGCACTCCAGCGTGATGTTCTTGAGCGTCCCGGCCGCCCCCTGCATCACCTGCCTTCCCACATCCGTCGACCCGGTGAACGCCACCGTGTCGACGAGCGGGTTGCGGCACAGCTCCGCCCCCGCATCCTCGCCGAATCCTGTAATGATGTTTACAACTCCGGGGGGGAAACCGGCGTTGTGTATGAGCCGGGCGAGCTCCATCGCAGTGACGGGAGTCTCCTCCGAGGGCTTGAGGACCATCGTGTTACCGGCTGCGAGCGCAGGTCCCAGCTTCCATACCGCCATCTTGAGAGGGAAATTCCAGGGGATGATCGCAGCCACCACTCCCACCGGCTCCCGGAGAAGGAAGTTCGTGCTGATCCCCGGGCGTGAAACTGCGTCGAGCTGCTCCGTCAGATCGACGAGAGCGTACTTCGAATAAATCCCCAGGGCCCGGGCGCTCAGGTAGACGTCCTCTTTCGCCTTCCTGAGCGTGGAGCCGGAATCCGCGACCTCGAGTTCGGCAAACAGCGGCGCGTTCGCGTTGAGTGCGTTGGAGAGTCCCTTCAGGCATGAGGAGCGCTCCTCCGGCTTCATGCGGGGCCAGGGCCCCGAATCGAATGCCTCGCGCGCCGCCCGGGCGGCGAGTCGGGCGTCAGCGGCTCCCGCACGTGCGCACGTGGCAAGCGTTTCGCCGTTGAACGGATTGAGCGAACTGAACGTCCGCTTCTCCTCCCCGTCGACGAATTGACCGTTGATAAAGAGCTGATAGAATCTCACGCTGCCGCCGGTTCGTTGCCCGCCATCCTGTGAAAAGGCGAGACAGAAGATAGGCAAAAAAGAGGAATTCATCAATTCTCCGCAACCGCTCAGGGGGAGGGCCCGGGAGTGCATGTTTTCGATCGTTCCCGCGCTTTGTGTTGCTGTTCCCGCATTTCCCCCTCCTCCCTTCCTGTCGGCTTACAATCTTCCGAGAGGCATAGACGATTCTGTTTCAATGACTTAAGTTTCGCGAGAGGGGGGCGTGATTGCTCCCTGGCGCTGGCACGGCTGTTGTAGTAGTACCGGGTTAAATGAGAGAATTCCCGGCATACTATCACCCTTTCTCAAGGAGGACCTCTTTATGAAGCTCCTGGGTTACTGTTTCCTTGTACTACTCCTCTCTGTCGCCGTGTCCGGCGTTGCGTCGGCGCAATTGCCCCCCCCGCCGGTCAATCTTACGGCGCACGCAGCAGCGCAGGCTCCGCTGGGGGTCGAACTGAAGTGGGATCTGGTCAAGATTCTGCCGCCGGTTTCGCTTAACATATTCAAGGTCTATCGTTCCGTCGACGACTCGATCTCCTTCAAGTACCTCGACATGACCGACAATACCGGTTACAGCGACCGGCAGGTGGTTGCGGGGCACACGTATTACTACTATGTCACGTGGGTCTGGATCGTGATGCCTGATTCAACGATCAGGGAAAGCCCCAGGAGCAACCTGGCCTGGGTGCAGCTTGGACCTTCCGGCGGTGAAAAGACCGGGAAGATCGCCGGGACGGTGACCGACAGCGTCAGCGGCAAACCGGTTCCAAATTCGCGGGTCATGTTCTTCCGGCCGTCCTCGCCGATTCTCTGGATTCCGGAGACATGGGCCGACAGCCTCGGACGGTATTCGGCGGTTCTTGACACCGGAACCTACCTCGTCGAGTGCAATCCCCCGTTTCTGATGGGGCGGCTCGTCATGACGGTCCTGCCGTTTCCCGTCTATAAGTCCAAGTGGTACAAAGATGCCTACGATCCGGCTCATGCCACGCCGGTGAAGGTGAGTGACGGCGGGACTGAGACCATCGACTTCGCGCTCGCCCGGTTTGTCTTCCCCACGCTCGTCCATCTCAAAGGGATTGTGCGGGACTCGGCGGGGAATCCTCTGAAGGGGGCGCTCGTGGCGATCACACGCACCGTGCAGGAGATGCATGCCATGTCTTCCGCGGGGGAAGCGGTGACGGATCTCCCGGGGGAGACGCTCGTCGTGGAGAATGTGGGGTGCATACAGGGGGTCGCGTGGAAGGGTCTGACCGACTCGGCAGGCTCGTACGATGCGATGGTTCTGTCGCAGCGCTCCTATATCGCTCTGGCGGCAAGGGGGGGATACTTCCCGCAATTTTACGACCACAAGAACACGCCGTCCGAAGCGACGATGATTCCGGTGAACGGTGACGTGACGGGAATTGATTTCAATCTGAACCCGTACCATCCGCTGCAGATGTACAGCATCAGCGGCGCGGTGTGGGATTCCGCGGGAATCAGGGTCCCCTCCCGGATCGTTGTGTTTCCCCTCCGGTCGTATGCAAGCCGGCCGGCCCGGTTCGGGTTCACCGATTCACTCGGTGCGTACTCTGTCGGCCACTTGCTTGCGGGGAAATACATTGTACTGGCTGTGCCGTTCGGCAAGTACGCGCCCGCCTTCTACAAAGCGGGTGCCTTTGGCGTGATCCGTTGGAAGGACGCGGATACGGTGACGGTCGCGGCCAATGTCACGGGGATCGATATCGGCGTCGTGCAGATACACAGCAGCGGCGTCGCAACGCTGACCGGCAGGATCACATCGGCCGGCCAGGGGCTGGGAGGGGTGAATGTGATTGCGCAGGATGCCGGCGGAGCGGCGCTGGGGTACGGCATGACCGACGGATCGGGCTCCTATGTCATCGATGCGCTTCCCGCGGGTCCGGTCACGCTCACCGCGGACTATATGGGCTACAACGGCGCGCAGCAGATGATCAGCGTCGGTCCTTCGCAGTTTGCGCTGGCGCAGGACTTCTCGCTCGGGATCACGACGTCGGTTTCCGGCCCGCAGGCGGTCCCGCAGGCGTACGCCCTCGGGCAGAACTATCCGAACCCGTTCAACCCCTCCACGCGCATCGGCTTCTCCCTGCCGCAGGCGGGGACGGTGACGCTGAGTGTGTTTAATCTCCTGGGACAGCAGATTGCCACGCTGGTGAACGGACCCATGACCGCGGGGACGCATGAAACCGTGTGGGACGGCCGTGATGCTGCGGGAAGGGTGCTGGCAAGCGGCGTCTACTTCTACCGGATCGAGGTGAAGGGACTTGACGGAGGTGCGGCGTACACGGCGATGAGGAAGATGGCACTTCTCAAGTAGGCATTGCGATGTCGCATGAACTGCGATGTCGCAGTCATTGCGATGTCGTGGTCATTGCGAGCGAATTGAAGCAATCTGGGAGGGCCGCGGCGTAACGCGGGAACGGGGGGCTCCGGGAGCGATGCCGGAGCCCCTCCGATTATCAGCTCGTGACGACTCTGCCTATCATCTGGCGCAGGAGGTTCCCGGTATTCGGCCCGATGGCGGCGGCGGCCGGGCGCCGGGGGAATGATCAGTTGAGCTATCGTGGAGGCGGGCCGGGCATCACGCTCAGTCCCATTGCCCGCCTGAGCCGGATGAGGGCAGTCCGGTAGTCGTACTGCGCCTGTATGTCGGTGATTTCCGAATTGGAGAGCGTGAGCCGGGCGTCAGACTCGTCAAGAGCCGTCGCAACCCCGGCGGCGTACTGGCGTTCGACGAGGTTCAGGTTCTCCCGCGATTCCTGGACGAGCTTTGAGGTCGCGACCGCCCGCTCGGCCGCTGCCCGGACGGTGAGCCACTGCCGCTCGACCTCCAGCATGACCCCTTCTGAGAGTGTATCCAGATCGGATTGCGCGATGTCCCTGTTCGCCCTGGCCAGCTCGACCCCCGCATCGAGCGCAAAACCCTGGAATATCGGAAGCGTGAATGATACACCCGCATTCCAGTGGCTGAACAGGGGGAAATCGAATGCGGTCCAGTTGTAGCCGCCGAACGCGGCGATCGTCGGGAGGTGCTGTCCCCATGCCGCCGTGATCCCTTCCCGGCCGGCCTCGACCCGTGCCTGGGCCGCAACGAGCTCGGGGCGGGTCCGGAGAGCAGTGGTCCTTGCCTCCTGGAGCGAGGCGGACGTCGCGGGAACGGTGAACGAGTCCACGACTGCGTAGTCGGCTGCCGGGTGGACTCCCATCGTGTTCTCCATCTGGAGCCTGGCGATCCGGAGGGCGTTCCGGGCCTGTATCAGGTTCACCTCGGCGTTGAGCGAGTCCACCTCCGCCTTTGTCACATCGAGCTGCGGACGCCTCCCCGTCATGTAAAAGGCCCGTGCCTGCACGAGATGGTGGGATGTCGTGGCAAGAGCTTCCTCGTCGACGGTAACGACGCGGCGGGCCTGGAGGAACGCGAGGTAGGCGACCTCCGTATTCAACGCGATGACCTCGACTGCCGAGGCGTAGTCGCCGTGTGCGGCGTCATAGAGGTAACTGTTCTGCGATACCCTGCCGCTTGTCTTCCCGAAATCCCAGATCGTGAGGTTCCCCTGGAGCGCGGCGGAGTAGCTGCTGTATATCCTCTGCGTGGGGGGGATTGCGGGGCTGAGGATGATCGTCCCCCCTGTCCGCGTGTCCGAAGCGCTGAATCCGATCGAAGGGAGGAATCCTGCCCGGGCCTGCCGGAATTCGGCACCGGCTGCCCGGACCTCCGCCTCGAAGCCCCGGAGCGACGGCTGATTGTCGATCGCCAGCGCGACCGCCCGTTCGAGCGTGAGTGTATCGCGCTGCTGTGCCGTGGCCGGGGTGAACCCGGGGGCCAGAATGGCCAGTGCGAGGAAGATCCGCTGGGTGTTCATTCAGGCCTCCTCTCCCGGGGCATTCATCTCCCTCTTGAACCGTTTTTCGAAAACCACGTAGAGCGAAGGGACGAAAAAGAGCGTGAGCGTCGTGGAGACCGTCAGCCCGCCTATCACCGCGATCGCAAGAGGCGCCTGCGTCGATTCACCCCCGAACCCGATCGCCATCGGTATCAGGCCCAGGACCGTGGCAATCGACGTCATCAGTATCGGTTTGAGCCGGGTCCGGCCCGCTTTCACGACCGCTTCCTCCAGCGGCACCCCCTTCTGGCGGAGACGATTTGTGAAGTCGACAAGGAGTATCCCGTTGCTCACAACGATCCCCACCATCACGATCACCCCCTGGAACGACGTCACGGAAAGCGTCGTCCGTGTGAGGAACAGCGCCCAGAAGACTCCGACGATGCCGAGGGGGACGGTGAACATGATGATCAGGGGGTCGATGAGCGACTGGAACTGGGACGCCATGACGACGTAGACGAGTATGATCGCGAGTCCGAACGCCAGCCCCAGATCCCGGAACGTCTTGTTCTGCTGCGCGACGTTCCCGCTCTGGCGGATTTCGAACCCGGGGGGGAGCGTCAGCCCGTCGATCCTCTTCTGGATGGCCTGTGCGACGGTCCCGAGATCCGATCCCTGGACGTTCGCGGTGACCTCGACGAGCCGCTGCTGGTATTTCCTGTCGATCTGGACCGGCACGTTGTCTTTGACGATCGTCGCGACGTTTCCCAGAAGGACCGGCTGGCCGTTGTCCGCCGTCAGAACGATGTTCCTGAGGTCCTCGATCCTCTGGCGGTAGTCCTGGTTGAGCCTCACAAGGATGTTGTACTCGTTCCCCGACACCGGGTCGGTGTAGAGGGAGGCGACGCTCCCGTTGATGCAGGTGCTTATCGTGTTCGAGATGTTCGCCGCGTTGATGCCGAGCGCTCCCGCCTTGTCGCGGTCGATCTTCACGCGCAGCTCAGGCAGGTTGTCCTCCCGGGTCACCTGCACGTCGACGGCCCCCGGGGTCGACCGCACGATCCCGGCGACCGTCTTGGCGAGCGCGGTTCCGGCGTCGATGTCATACCCGTTGATCTCGACGTCGATGGGGGCGTTGGAGCCGAAGTTCAGGAGGAACCTGAGAAACCCGCTCGGACTGATGTACAGCGCCACGCCCGGTATCCTGGCGAGCTTCGGGCGGATCGCCTTGATGATCTCGAAAATGTCCCGCTTTCGCTTTTCCGGAGAAACGAGGGCGACGCCGATGTTCGCCGCGTGCGTTCCCGAGTTCCTGGCGAAAAGAGACCCGCTCCGCGCCGTCGGTATCCCGATGTCGGTGATGATGGATTGTACCTCGGGGATGTTCTCCTGCAGGACTTTTTCGATTTCCTGGCAGACGACCGTCGACTCCTCGATCCGCGTGCCGACGGGAAGCTTCACGGTGATGGAGAACTGCCCCTCGTCCTGCTCGGGAAAGAATTCCGTCCCGATGAACTTGAAAAGGAGGAGCGAGACCGCTCCGGTGGCGATGATCCCGATGATCACCGAGCGGCGGTGCCCCAGGGTCCACTGGAGCCATCGTTCGTACCCGCCGTCGATCGCCTCGAGCCAGTCGTGGGCTCTGACGCGAATCCTGTCGCTCAGCGCGGTGGATTCCCTGTCCAGGTGTTTTTCGGGAGGGAGGAATCTGAGGCACATCAGCGGCGTCACGGTCCGCGAGACGAAGAACGAACCGAAGAGCGCGACACCGATTGTGATCGTCAGCGGGATGAAGAGGAGCTTCGCGATCCCGGTGAGGAAGACGATCGGGAGGAAGACGATGACCGTCGTCAGCGTGGAGACGAATATCGGGGAGGCCACCTCCTGTGCGGCTTCGAGTGTCGCCTGTATCTTCGTCTGCTGGGGTTTCCGGTCATTGTAATGGCGGGAGATCGCCTCCAGCTCCACGATCGAATCGTCGACGAGCCTCCCGACAGCGAGCGCGAGCCCTCCGAACGTCATAATGTTCAGCGAGTCCCCGCCGAACCTGAACCATATGAACGTGATGAGGATCGAGAGGGGGATCGCGACGAGTATGATGAGCGTCCCCCGGATGTTCCGGAGGAAAAGCATGATGATGATCATGGCGAGGAGTGCGCCCAGGCCCGCCTCCCGCTGCAGTCCCGAGATCGTCTGGCGGATGTAGAGCGACTGGTCGAAGGAGAGCGTCATCCTGACGTTCGGCGGCACGCCGGTCAGCTTCGGGATCGATTTGATGACGTTGTCGACGACGTCGATCGTATTCGCGTTGGCCAGCTTCTGCACGCGCATCGTCACTCCGGGCTTGCCGTCGATCCGGACCAGCTCGGTCTGCTCCTGATAACTGTCGTCCACAGAACCGATATCCCTGACGCGGATCGGCACGCCGTTGACGACCTTCAGGACGATGTCTTCCATGGGCCTGACGACGTTGAACTGGCTCTCCGTCTTGAGCGTGTAATCGAACTTGCCGGTCTTGAGATCTCCCGACGGGAGTATCAGGTTTGCGCTGGCGACAGAGTTGAAGACGCCGGAGACGGGGAGTCCGAGCGCCTGGAGGCGGTCCTGGTCGAGCGTGACATGGATCTCGCGTATCCGCCCTCCGAGGACCTGGGCCTGCGCCACTCCGGAGAGGTGCTCGATCTGCGGCTCGATCGTGTTGTAGGCGAGGTCGTACAGGTCCCGCTCATCCATGTCGGCGGCGACCGCGATGTTGCAGACGGGCTGGCTCGTGATGTCGAACCGGAGCGCGACGGGGGTCGAAATCCCCGTGGGGAGCTGTGTCAGGATCCTGTTGACGTGCTGCACGACGTCGACAAGTCCCACGTCCACGTTCGCGTCCCACGTGAAAAAGATGCGGACGGAAGAGATCCCTTCACGCGTTGACGAAACGACGTAATCGACGTTGTTCGTGGAGGAGACCCCCCGCTCGATGATGCGGGTGACCGACTGCTCCATGTCGAGCGGGCCCGCCCCGGTGTAGAAGGTGATGACGGAGACGACCGGGACGGTGATGTTCGGGAGGAGGTCCACCGGGAGCTGTGTGAACGACACGAGCCCGAAGACCAGTATCGTCATCGCGAACAGGAACGTGGAGATCGGGTAACGGAGTGCAAGCCGTGTAAGCCACATATCGTCGGGGAGAAGTTATTTCTGGACTGCCACAGGACCGTTGTTCCTGATGAACTGCTGGCCGGTGGTGATGACGTCCTCCGTCCCTTCGAGGCCGGAGAGTATTTCGGTGCGGGAGTTCTGTTCGGTCCCCGCCGTAACCCGCGCGCGGCGTGCGGTATCCTGCCTGGCAAGGTAGACGTAGAGTCCCTGGTCGTCTTTCATGAGCGCCTGCGTCGGCAGAGTCAGGGCGTCCTTCTTCTCCCCCACGTTGAGCGAAACTGCGGCGAACATCCCCGGGGCGAGGAGATGTCCGGGGTTTGCCAGGTCTACCTCGACGGCCATCGTCCGGGTCCCGAGGTCGACGGCCTGCGCGAATTTGGACACTTCTCCCGTGAACTTCTTCCCCGGGAACGCGTCGACGGAGACCGAGGCTTCGAGCCCCATCGTGACCCGGGGGATGTCCTGTTCAAGGACGTTGATGATGATCTTCATCTGGTCGAGATCCATCAGCGTGAAGAGCGTGGAAGTCAGCGCGCTGACGACCGCTCCGGGGTCGAGAAACTTCTTCGTGATCGTGCCGCTGAACGGGGCCCTGATCCTCGCATAGTCCAGGCGGGTGGTCGCAACGTCGAGGGCGGCGACCGCCACCTTCATCGCGGCCTCGGCGTTTTCGAGGTCCTGTGCCGCCACCAGTTTCTGGTCGAACAGGTCCTTGTTCCGCCGGTATGTCAGCCGTGCGTTCTCCGCGGTCGCGGCGGCCTGCTGGCGCGTCTGGAACAGCTCGGTCGTGTCGATGAGTGCGAGCATCTGGCCGCGCCGGACGGGGGTTCCCATGTCGGCGTACACACGGTCGAGGGTGCCGCTCACTTTCGGGTAGATGCCGGCCTGCTGCACCGCCGCGACATCGGCGGTGTACAGGAGGTTGTATGTGACGGTCTGGCGAAGTGCGTTTTCGGTCTTCACGACGGGGACATTCTGTTTGCGCGTGTCCGCGGCCGGATCGCCGGATGCGAGGCGCCAGACGAAAAGCCCCATGAGGAGCAAGGCGAAGCCGATCAGGTAGAAGTATTTCCGTTTCACGGGTTGTGCCTGTGTGTCACTGTTGGGGAGATGTCGCTGGGTGAGGCCGGGAGAGCTGATTGCATGAGGATCCGGTTCACGGCGAGAATGTTACTGTCTGTTCAGGATCTGGCGGACGGGCTCATTGTCCGCAAACACCCGCCACCGCGCGACGCACCCGTCGCGCACGTCAGCCTGCGCGGCCATCGGTATCTCCCACGCGTTGGCCGGGGGGAGTTCGCCCCGGACCGCCACGGTACCCGAAGCTTTTCCGGTGACGACGACGCTTGTCCCCTGGAAGAAAACCCCCGTGACCTCTATCCGGTAATCCGGGATCATGAAGAAATACGCGATCCATGCCTGGCGCATCAGGTCCCTCCCGGCTGCAACGACACCGAGCGAATCGACAAACTCATGATCGGGCGTCATGAGGTTCGTCAGTGTTCCGATTTTGTGGCGGTTGATGGCCTGGATGTACGCGAGGACGGTGTCAGCGGGGGAGGGCATAGCGAAGCGATGTGCGTCCGTTTTCTTGTCTCAGAAGCCTGAGTGGTTTTCGATGACGACGGAGATCCCCTGCCCCACCCCGACGCACATTGTCGCCAGTCCCCATTTGACACGCCGTCGGCGCATCCCGTTTAACAGCGTCGTGAGAATTCTCGTCCCGCTCGCGCCCAGAGGGTGGCCGAGTGCGATTGCCCCGCCGGATGGGTTGACCCGGTCCGGCCGGGTCCGGAGATCCCGCATGACCGCAATCGCCTGCGAGGCGAATGCCTCGTTCAGCTCGACAATGCCGATGTCGTCGATCGAGAGTCCCGCCCTGCTGAGCGCGATGGTTGTCGCAGGGACCGGGCCCATCCCCATGAATCGCGGATCGACCCCCGCAACCCCCGATGAGACGATGCGGGCCAGTGGTGTGAGCCCCGCGCTCCGCGCCCGGGCTTCGTTCATGATAAGCACCCCCGAGGCGCCGTCGTTGAGAGGGGAGGAGTTCCCCGCCGTCACGCTCCCTCCCGGACGGAACACCGGAGCGAGCGCGGCGAGTTTTTCGGGCGACGTGTCCTCCCTCGGTCCCTCGTCTTTGCTCACGCGGAGGGATTTGCCCCGCCCGGCGGGGACATCCACCGGGACGATCTCGTTTTCAAACAACCCGGACTTCTGCGCCCGCACGGCTTTCATGTGGCTCTCATACGCAAACCTGTCCTGTTCCTCACGGCTGATGCCGAACCTCTCTGCGATGTTTTCCGCCGTCTCCCCCATGCTTTCAAGGGGAAACATCTCCGCCATCCGCGGGTTCGGGAACCGCCATCCCAGAACAGTATCGAAGGCGGTTATGCTGCCGGGCCCCCGGGGCCGGCGATTTGCCACCGCGAAGGGGGCGCGGCTCATGCTTTCGACGCCGCCGGCGATCACCGTTTCCGCGTCCCCCGACCGGACGGCCCTGTCCGCCTGAACCACCGCTTCGAGGCTCGACCCGCACAGCCGGTTCACGGTAGTCCCCGGGACTGAGAACGGAAGCCCCGCCAGCAGCCCGCTCATTCTCCCGACATTCCTGCTGTCTTCGCCCGCCTGGTTCGTACACCCCCATATCACGTCGTCGACGGCGCCGGGGTCCACGCGCGCAGATCTGACGAGTGCCCCGATGACGGAGGCGCCGAGGTCGTCGGGACGCATGTCGCGGAGAGTCCCGCCGTATCTGCCGACAGGTGTCCGGAGGGCGCTGACGATGACGGCGATCGGGCGATCGGGCATGGTACTGTCCGCTCCCTCTACGGTGATTTGGCTTGCCGTACGCCCCCGTACACCTGCAGGTACACCTCGGGCTGCCTCATGTTGTTCGTCGTCACGAAGACCCCTTCAGTGAGCATGTTGGCGGGGGCTTCCGGTGTGAACTCGGCACGTATTTCCCCCGTCCCTCCGGGCGGGATGGGATCCGGAGGGAGTTTCAGAACAAGTCCTTTCAGCTGCGTCCGGAACCCGGTGAGGGAGAGGGGCGTCATGCCGTTGTTGGCCACCGTCAGCATGACGGTGCTCGTCTTGTTCACTTCTGCTCCCGGCACGATGATCGACTGCGGGTTCAGGCCTATTTCATCGATGACCGACGCGGTGAACTCGATCGTCGTGTATCCGAGGCTGTCGCCGTTTGAATTGAGCGTGACAGTCTTGTGGACTGGTCCGGTGAAATTCTTTGAGTTGAACGTGATCCGGACGGACCCGGTCCCGCCGGGGGGGATCCTCTCGGCCGTTACCATCGCACCGGTACAGCCGCACGAGACGCCGATGTTCCCCATGACGAGCGTGTCTGTCCCCGCGTTTTTCAGCGTGAGCGTCCGTTCCATCACGGAGCCGCGGTATATTTTCCCGAAGTCGAATTGCGTCCCTTCGAGAACGACGAGTTTCGCCGCAGGTTTCACCCCGGGCTTCTGTTGCGATCCTGCGGGGACCCAGATGAGGATGGCCAGGGCCATGGCTATCGCACCGCGTGGTGTCGTCACGATTGGTTGCCTCGTTGTTATTGAGAGTGGAAAGGGGGGGCGCCGGCGGGTCCTGCGGCCGTATCCTCCGGGATCCCTCTTGACAGGAGCGGGGCCGTGCGGTAGCGCTCCTCTCCGAATTCGCGCCGCAATCCCTCGAGAACCGCGCGGACCTGTTCAAAACCGATCTTCTTCCCCCATTCAAAAGGGCCGAACGGATAATTCGTTCCGAGCGTCATGGCGGTGTCGATATCCCCCCGCCGGGCTATCCGCTCCCCGAGGGCGAATGACGCTTCATTGACGAGCATACAGAGTATGCGAGGGAGCACCATGCCGGGAGAATCCCGGACGATGGAAGTCTCCTTCCCCAGGTCCCTGAAAAAGCTCTGCGACGCCTCGACTGCCCGCCGCCCGGCCGCGAGGGAGGGGGCGATCTCGACAAGCGTGCCGCGGAGCAGGGAGGGGAGTGCCGCTATCCCGATGAGCCGTTCCGGGGTCCGGACCCACGCCGACTGCTCCGTGACCGTGGTTGCGGCGGACGCCGAGAGAATCGGCGAAGCGGGCGGGAGCCAACGGTCCATCTCCGCGAGGTTCTTCCGCTTGGTCTCGCGCGATGTGTTCGTCAGCTCGATCCCTACTGTGTCCTTCGTTCCCCCGCGCGCCCTCCGCACTGCTCCCGGTGGCAGGTTGCCTCCGCTCCCCGGATTGAAGCTGACCCCCACCGCCATCCCGGCGCCGGCGCATGCCGAGGCATATTCTTCCACGAGCGGCGACTCTCCCGCAATGAAGACGCGCCGCTTCGCCTCGCTGCCCCCGGGATCATTCATATCGGTAAAATCCCCTGCCGGTCTTCCGGCCGAGCGTCCCGGCTTCCACCATGCGCCGCTGAATCGGGTGGGGGCGGAAGCGGGGCTCGTGGTAGAACTGCTCGTAGACGGACTTCGTCACCGCGTAATTGACGTCGATCCCGATAAGGTCCATGAGCTCAAACGGTCCCATCCTGAACCCGCCGGAAAGCCTGACGATCCGGTCGATCTCTTCCGCAGTCGCCGTCCCCTCGCCGAGGACGCGGAGGGCTTCCCCGTAAAACGGCCGCGCGACCCGGTTGACGATGAAGCCCGGGGTGTCGCTGCAGAAGACGGCGGTCTTCCCCATCGCAAGCGCCATCTCATGGACCGTGCGCACTGTCTGTTCTGATGTCTGGCTCCCCCTGACGATCTCGACGAGCTTCATCCGCGCAGGAGGATTGAAGAAATGCATCCCGACAACCGATTCCGGCGTCCTGGTGAGAGAGCCGATCGATGTGATGGAGAGGGAGGAGGTGTTGGTGGCCAGTACGGCGCGGGGGGCGACGATCCGGTCGAGCGCGCGGAATATCTCCTTCTTGACCTCCAGGTCTTCGGGTGCCGCTTCGATCACCGCGTCGGCGGCTCCCATCTCTTCGAACGTGCGCCGCGGGCGGATCCGCGTCAGGGCGGCCGTTGCCTCCGGGGAGGTCGCCGTCCCCTTCTGCACCGACGTGCGCAGGTCCCCTCTGATCCGCTCCATGGAGGCCTTGAGCGCTTCCCCGGATGTATCATAGAGGAGGACGTCGAAACCTGCCAGCGCGGCGACCTGGGCGATCCCGCCCCCCATCGTACCCGCGCCGATGATGCCGACGGTTTTTTTCATTCGGAGGCTAACCGGAGATCACAGCGTCGTCGGGAATCTTTTCCCAGTCCGGCGTCCAGCCGGGGATTGCCAGTCCCCATTGCTCGGCCTTCCCGCGGACTTCCTTCTCGAAGTCCAGCCGTACCTGGTGGTTGTCTCTGAGCTTGAGCGACAGCGCCCGGTAGCGCGCGTTCTTTTTCGATCCGGGCCTCCCGAATATCGCCATAACACGGGGCCACCAGCGCTCGAGCGACGCCTGGATCACCCCCCTTGTCTCGCTCCCCAGGGCGAGCCGTTTCACCCAGTAGTCGCCATGCGCGACATGTGTCTGCTCTTCCTTGAAAATCCGGTCGATTTCACGCCGCCAGGGGCCGTAGGAGGAGTGCTTCACGTCTTCAAGCTGGTGTCCCGCCCCCCGGTCCATGAGGAAGTTAAACATCACGAAGTCCGGCCAGGAGTCGATCGGGTAGTAGAAAATATTGACCCGTTTGTCCGTCCCCGCGCGGGTCGCGCCAAGGTCGGTCTGACCTTCGACCCGGTACGTGAAGTCGAATTGCTCGACATAGTCGTCGACAGGGACGCCGATGTCTTCCAGGAGGCGGTACATCGCGCGGCCGTGCCGCACCTCGTCCCTCACGATCTGTGAGACGACGAGTTTCTCCTCGGTGGTCGGCGCTTTCATGATCCACGGGACGTAGCCGAATCCTCCCGCGAGTTCCGAGTCGGCCTGCTGGGTCATGAGGTTGGTCAACAGATCGAAGTACTCGTCGCTCATCTCGTCGACGTTCTCGATCGATTCCTTCCGTGCCAGCTTCCCCTGCATGATCGCTTCACGCTCGGCGGCCGGACATGTGGCACCCCCGGGAGTCTGCATGCGCTCTCCTATGGTAATGAACGATCGGATCTCACGGGAAAAAAATAGAAAGAAAACGGCCGATTGTCAACTTCCGATGAAGGCCGGCTTCCGCTTTTCGAGGAACGCGGCAACGCCTTCCCGGTGGTCGTCTGTGGCTGAGGCGATCTCCTGGATTGCCGCCTCGTATTCCAGCAGCGCAGTCAGGTCCGTGACGAGCGCCCTGTTGAGGGTCCTCTTGATGAGCCCGATTGCCCGCGTCGGACCGGCGGCCAGCGATCGCGCCAGATCCATCGTCACCGCTTCGAGCCGGTCGGCCGGAGCGACCCGGTTGACGAGTCCCACCCGCTCAGCCTCGCCGGCCGGGATCTCCCGGCCGGTCGCGGCATACTCAAACGCCCGGGCCATTCCCACGAGCCGCGGCAGAAACCAGTGCGAGCCTGAGTCCGGCACGAGACCGATCCTGGCGAACGCCTCGATGAGCGTGGCGTCGGAGGACATGATGCGCATATCGCACGCCAGCGCGATGCTGCATCCGGCTCCCGCCGCGACGCCGTTGATCATCCCGATGATCGGCTTCTCCATCTCACGCATCCGCCGTATGAGGGGATTATACGATCGCTCGAGGGACTCCCTCAGCGACATGCCCGCCGGGCGGTGTTCCTTCAGATCCTGCCCCGAGCAGAAGGCCTTCTCCCCTGCGCCTCTCAGGACGATGCAGCGGACTCCGGGATCGTGCGACGCCTCCCGCAGGGCGGCGCTGAGTTCCTCCTTCATCGCCTCGTTGATCGAGTTATGGCTTTTCGGGCGGTTGAGCGTAATCGTCAGTACCCCTCCGTCCGCCGTCCACAGGAGTGTCGAATATGAATGGCCGGTTCCTCCCGTCAGCGTCCTTTCCACTGGGGCCTCCTCTTCTCCAGGAACGATCGCATCCCCTCCTTCTGGTCCTCGCTGGCGAAGAGGAGGTAGAAGTTCTTTCGCTCGAAAGCCAGTCCTCCTTCAATCGTCGTGTCGAACGATTTAAGGACGGCCTCCTTTGCCAGGCGGACCGCCAGTGGGGGGGAAGAGGCGATCCCGGCCGCCCAGGCCCGGGCCTCCGCGAGGAGTGACTCTGCGGGGACGACCTTGTTGATCAGCCCCCACCTGAGAGCTTCGTCGGCGGTGATCATCCTTCCGGTGAGGACCATTTCCATCGCCTTGGCTTTTCCCACGGCACGCGTCAGGCGCTGTGTCCCTCCGGCTCCCGGGATCACGCCGATCGTGATTTCCGGCTGGCCGAACCGTGCGGTCTCGGAAGCGATGATCATGTCGCACGCCATGGCCAGCTCGCATCCCCCCCCGAGGGCGAACCCCCCGACTGCGGCGATGACCGGTTTCGAAATCCTCCTGATCCTCTCCCACAGTGCGAACTGGTCGCGCCTGATCATCTCTGTCGCGGTCGCTTCCGCCATTTCCCGGATGTCGGCTCCCGCGGCGAATGCCCGTGCGTTTCCCGTGATGATGATGCACTTCACCGCGTCGTCGGCGTCCGACTCTTCGAGAGCGGCGACGAGGTCCGTCATGAGCTGCAGGGAGATCGCATTCAACACGTCGGGGCGGTTCAGCTCTATGAGCGCGTATCCCTGCTCCTGTGTGAGAGTGACGATGTCGGATGTCATTGTCGGTTTCTCCGGTGGAATCTGGTGGGGGGAGGAGTCACTCCCCCAGTACCTCACGGATTCTCTTCCCGAGCTGGAGCCTGAATACCCCGCTCTCGCGTCCCCCGGCGTACAGCGTCATCGAGGCCGTGCTCCAGCAGAGGGAGGCCGTGCTGGCGTGGAGGTCTGCGTCGGCAAGCCTGATCCAGGTCCGGCCGCCGGAAGAGGAATAATACACATGCCTGTCGTCGACAAGTGCGACGACGCTGTTCGGCGCGTGCCGGTCGCACGAGACCCGTACGTTGTCCGAATGTTTCCAGGGGGGCATGTACCGGTTCCATTCGAGCCCCTTGTTGAGTGAACGGAAACATTCCCCGCCGGGGAGATATGCGTAGTAGGTGTCCGGGTCGGTTTCGTCGAGCGCCACCGATTCAACCCGGTCGCCGGGGATTCCGTAGCGGGCCTGCTCCCAGTTGAACCCGCCGTCGCGCGAGATGATGACTCCGCCGTTGGATGTGGCGCCGATGATCGTCCCGGCGTTCGACGGGGAGAACGTGAGCGAGTGAACGGCCCACCGGTTGCCGGGCGGTCTCGACTGGTCCCATGTCAGCCCGCGGTCGGTCGAGACAAATATCCCCTGGTCGCTCGCCATAAACCTCCGTGTCTTATAAGAGGGGTGAGCCTCGTAGAGGAACGGGGATATCTGCATCGAGCGCGGGGTGGTCTGCCATGACCCGCCGTTGTCCGTCGAGACGAACACGCCGGCCGCAGTCGTGGCGTACGCAAGTCCCGGCACGGACGGATCGACCGAAAGCGAGTGTATGTTCCCTCCCGTGATCCCGGGACCCGCCTCCGACCAGCCCCCGGAAGGGCCTGCCGTATATGTCATGCACACATTCCCCGCGGCGGCGAAGAGGTGTTCCCCCCGAGGGTCGCTCGCAAGTACGTCGACGGTGGAGCCCTCCAGGTTCAGGTCTGCCCCGCGCCACGACACCCCGTTGTCGTCGGAGGCGCGCAGGCCCAACCCGCTCCCGTAGGCGAACAGCGTCCGGTGAAGACCTTCTCCGGCGGCCGCCACCCGGGTCGGGATTCCCGGAAGATCGCTTCCGACCGGCCGCCAGCTCCCCCCGAAGTCGGAGGAGAGTATGATGCCCCGCTCCGTTCCTGCGATCACGGCGTCCGGCGTGCCGGCGAGGACGGAGAGCGAGAGGATCCCGTCGAAATCCCCGGATGTGCGCGAGAGGCTCCAGGAGCTCCCCCCGTTCGTCGACTTCATGATCGTTCCTGACGTGGTTCCATAGAGGAGCGTGCCGTTCCCGTTTTTCCTGATCACGAGTCGCGTCGCGTGCGATCCCGTGGCGGAGAATTCCGGCGTGAGCCCCTTCCACGCGGTTCCGCCGTCCGTGCTGTGGATAATGCCGTAGGGTGAGACTGCAGCGAACACGAAATCCGGCTTCGAGAGATCGATCCCGATGTCATACACATCGGCGCCGGAGAGGAGGAGGTCCGGAGAAGCGTTGATCGCATTCCATGTCCTTCCTCCGTCAGGGGATTTATAGAGTCCTTTTGCTTCCGTCCCCGCGTAGATCACTGCGGGGGACCAGGGGTCGATCGCCAGTATCCATATCCCGGTCCCGGCCGGGCCCACATGGAGAGGAGTCCACGACCGCCCCCTGTCCGGCGAAACGAACGCTCCGGTCACGGTCGCCGCGAAAAGCCGGTCGGGGGTCTCAGGATCCTGGAGCAGTTGACGGATCTCCGGAGCGCCCGGGATCGCGGACAAATGCCCCCACGATCTCCCCTCCGTCGTCGAAACGGCGATTTCGCCCTTCCCCGGCGATGCATAGAGAGTCCCCGCGATCCTGTTGTCGGAGAGGACCGTGCTGATGTTCCGGGCGTACGGCCCCCCCGTCTCCTCCCAGAGCAGCACGGCTGGTCCGGATGCCCGGCAGCCGCACAGGCTTGCGGCAGCGAGGATCTGGAGAGGGAATGCGGCTCTGGTCATTGCCCGTCACTCCCTGTCGTTATCGTTCGCCATCCTGGACCGGAGTTTCCGGTAATCGATCTCCCGTTTCTCGTTGAATGCGCGGATCCCTTCAACGATCTCTTCCGCCCCGGTATGGACGGTCAGCCAGTCCCGCGCATGCCCGATCGTCATCGCCCAGGAAAAGTCCCGCCAGAAATTCAGTTGCTGCTTTGTGTAGCGCGTGCACTCGGGGAGCTTCTCCACGAGTTTCCGGGCGAGCACGTCCACAGCGCTGTCGAGCTTTTTGCGGGGGACAACCTGGTTTACCAGACCCCACGCGAGCGCTTTCCGCGCCGGGATCTCCTCGTTCAATAGGAGGATCTCCCTCGCGCGCCGGTCTCCGACGATGAGAGGGAGCCACTGCGTTGCTCCTGCCGCCGGGACACTCCCGCGCGAGGTGCCGGCGTGCCGGATGACGACGTCATCGGCGGCAACGGCGAGGTCGCACGACATCTGGAGCTCGTTTCCTCCCCCTCCCACCATCCCGTTCAGCCGGGCGATCGTCGGCTTCCCGAGATTGCGCAGGCGGTCGAATGTTTCAATGAATACGCCCATCCACTTGTAGAAATCGCCGGGGTTCCGCAGGAAATCCCTGTTCCATTCCTTCATGTCTGCCCCGGTACAAAACGCCTTGTTCCCCGCGCCGGTGATCACAAGCACGGCGACCCTGTCATCCCATGCGGCGTCCTGGAATGCCTCCCCCATCTCGCGGAGCGTCGCAATGTCCAGGCAGTTGTAGACGGCGGGACGCTGTATCGTGACGGTCGCCCGCCAGTCCCCTTTCGCGTATCGGATATTCCTGAATTGAAATTCCGAAGGGTGCTTCCCTCTGTAAGCGCTCATGCGTTTGGCCGGCATTTGGTGGACCGTCGCGTCGCTGTGAGGAGATCAGTCGGATTCGCCGTGGAAGACCGTGATGACATCGGCTGCAAAGCTCATGATATCGCGCGTGACCGCCTTTCCCTCCTGGGAGGCAAGGGCTGCATCCATCCCATCTTTGGTATCGAAGTACATTTCCGCCATGAGGTGGAATTTCGCTTCGCCGATGGGGGCCCCGGTCACGCGGGTTACCTCGAGCCTCCGGAGCCCGGGGAACTTCCGGATCAGGGGAACGTGGACGTCGAAGTAATGTTTGTCGAATTCTGCGGTGTCGGAGGGGTTCCGGTAGAGGGCGATGAGTTTGATCATGGGAGACCGTAAGGAACAGTGGATGGAGAGACGCGACGCTTCCGCGAAAATATAGCGACGGCGCGAAGGAAAAGCAACCGCACCCCCGCCTCCGGAGTGCCGGTACATGGAGATTCCGTGGTTTTTTTCGTACCATGGCGCATGATCGAACGTGATTTTCCCAGGGACCTCTTCTTCAATCCCTCCGGCGCAGACCGCGGGATACAGGCGCTCCATGAGATGTTTATACGCTCGGGGAGCCGGTTTGCGGTGGCCGACTTTTCGGCGGCGCTTCTTCGGGGATTGAAATCCTCCACGGATCCCGATCTGGCGCTGACAGGCTTTCTCAGGTTCGTCGGCACCTCGTTCGGGGGTGCAACGCTCTTCAACGACCTCCTGCAGTACCCTGCGTACGGCGATCTCCTGTTCAGCCTCTTCGGGTACTCACAGTATTTCGCCGACGTTCTTGTCCGCGAGCCCGACCTGTTCCGGTGGCTCACCGCCACGGAGGTACTCACGGCCCCCCTCACCGCGGCGAACCTGCGCCCCGAAGTCGAGCGGGTTCTGGACACATTCCACCGCCCCGAGAAGCGTCTCGATGCCCTCAAGCGACTCCACCGGAGGGAGCTTCTCCGGATCGGTGCGCAGGACATACTGGGCTTTGCGGACCTCCCTTCTGCCACGGGACAGCTCTCGGTGCTCGCGGGGGCGGTCGTGGATGCGGCTCTCCGGATCGCCGTCGACCAGATCGGAGAACCGGACGGGGCGCGCCCGCGGGACCCGTACTGCGTGATAGGACTCGGGAAGTTTGGCGGGAACGAGCTGAATTACAGCTCCGACATCGACATAATTTTCGTCTACGGGGACCGGCCTGAAGGAGAGGATGCCGGGGACTCCGGTGTGCATGCGTATTTCAACCGGCTCTCCGGGCGCCTCGTCCGGAATCTCTCTCAGCCCTCGAGCGAGGGGCAGCTCTACAGGGTGGACACCCGGCTCCGGCCGAACGCGGGAGCAGGTCCGCTTGCGCTCTCGATGGAAGCCTACCTCGCGCATTACGAGTCGCGCGGGGAGCTCTGGGAGCGCCAGATGCTCATCAAAGCCCGTCCGGTGGCCGGCGACACAGAGTTCGGGGCTGGTTTCCTCCGGAAACTCGGGCCGTTCGTCTACCCGCGCACGCTTTCTGAACATCCCGCCGCCTCCGTCGCACGGATCAAGTCCCGGATCGAAGCGGAGGTGGCCGATGAGCCGAACATCAAGCTGATGGCCGGTGGCATACGCGACATCGAGTTCGTGGCGCAGACCCTCCAGCTTATCAACGGGGGGAGCAATCCGGCGGTACGGGAGTCCAACACGCTCAGGGCGCTCGCCGCCCTCGAAGAGCACCGTCTCCTCACGAAACAAGAGCACGGGACACTTCGTGAAGCTTACACGCTCTACCGGACGATCGAGCACAGGCTTCAGATGATGCTCAACACACAGACGCACACGCTCCCCCGCGATGTGCACGCGTTCGAAGTCCTTGCCAGGAGGACGGGACTCTCCGGCGCGGCCGAACTGCGCCGCACGCTGGAGGCGAATCTCGGGGCAGTCAGGAAAATATTCGCGCAGGTGCTGGGGGGGGGAAGGGAAGACGCCGGCGTCGGGATAGATGCCCTTCTCGGCGGGGCGATGGATGAACGGTCGGCGGCCCGTGCCGCAAGCGGAATGGGGTTTCGCGACGTGCGGAGTGCGGCGCAGAACATCAGACTCCTCGCCAGGGGAGGGGCGCCTGCCGGGATGCCCGGACTTGATGCCCGCGCGAGGGAGGCCCTTGCCTCCGTCGCTCCCGGACTATTCGAGGGGATCAGGGCGACACCCGATCCTGACGTCACTCTTGCATCGTTCATTCTCCTGGCGACCGCGCAGCCTGTGCCTCACCTTTTTTACATGGAACTTGCTGATCCCGGCTACAGGAAGCTCATACTCACGATATGCGCCGTCAGTCCCCGCTTTGCACGCGAGCTCGGGAAGCAACCCCTCCTCCTGGAGTTGATATCCTCGGAGCAGGGGAGTCTCGCCGCTCCGCGCGATCCGGCCGTTCCGGGTCCCCGCGATGTCGCCGGGTTCAAGTCACGCCATGAGCTGATGGCGGGAGTGCGCCACATCCTCGGGTTCACCGACTTCGATGCGCTCACCGGGGAAATCTCCGCCATCGCGTCCTCCGTCGTGATCGCATCGCTCGCCGCGGTGCGCCGGAGAGATAAAAAGACATTCCCCCCGCTGGCCGTGTTTGCGCTCGGGAAGTTCGGAACGGAGGAGCTGGGGTTTGACGCCGACCTTGATCTCCTCTTCGTTGCGGGGGACTCGGGCGATTCCGCACGACCCGCCCAGGAGCAATCGGCCGCACGGATCCTGGGGGGAATAACCGCTTCCGCGTCGGGGGAGAGGCTCTACGAAGCAGACGTGCGGCTCCGGCCGGAGGGGAAGAGCGCCCCGCTTGTCGTCGAGGCGGCTTCGTACGCGAAGTACCTGGCGACGCGCGCGTCACTCTGGGAACGTCAGTCGTTGACGCGGCTTCGGTTC
>Ga0182011_10001074_pt1 | contig 23894 bp, 27 predicted proteins | sample 711E1DmetaG_FD_120481 | JGI IMG/M metagenome (GOLD analysis project Ga0182011, IMG submission 120481) | Permafrost microbial communities from Stordalen Mire, Sweden - 711E1D metaG | ecosystem: Environmental > Terrestrial > Soil > Wetlands > Permafrost | place: Sweden: Stordalen | collected...
CATTCTTGCAGTGTAGACTATTTAGTTTACAGTGTCAAGCGCCTGCGGTGGGGCAGACACCTTCGACTTGGGGAACGAACGGCGGCGGTTTCCCACCCTTCGCTAGAAAAAAGCGAAGGATGGGGCACCCGGCCGCCCGATCATCCCTTCACGAACTTTGCAATAGGAACCATTCTGCTGGGATGAAAAAATGGCGGAATTGTAGAATCATCCCTATCGCAGAACCTTTCAAGAACCTCACGTCGCCCACTCCAATAAGCAGTCTCTATAAAGTTATCAGCCGCCCACGCTTGCTTCACTATCCTGGCCGTTTGGCTCAAATCGGTCTCGTAATCTTCCTTCCGCTTGGTTCCCAAGACGATGGAGGAAAGAACATCATCTAGTTCGTGCAACAGTCCATCCTGGTACATTGCAGATACAACTCCGCCATTTGACGATTGATTTAACTTCACATGAAACGATACAATTCGTCGGCGTTGACAATGAAGAAAGTCGAGGAATCTCCTGGTTGGAACGAGCCCTTCTTTCTCCAACTTCTCTCTCAGGCACCTGATGAAAGTTATATCGGAAGTCTTAAACAGTTCAATTCCGCAATCACGCCAGAATCCAGCAGCCTCCGCCGTGAGATTGGGGTCCACAGCATACGCTAGCTTCCCGAAACGTCCTAGCAACCTTGTAATTGTGTCCCACACCTCACGGAAATCCTCGTCGCGCATGCTGTAGCCAATGAATAGAAACGTTTTTGTCGCCATCAGGTCTTTCAGCTTATTAAATATCAGTGGGTTCTGCGTCATGCAATTGTCGTAATCCGCTTGGGTAGCCACTATTGAGTAGGGCCGTGTAATACAACCGTGAATCTTAAGTACTTGCCGTTTTTTATCATCCCAAAACGCCAAGTCGCGGTCCTCCACCACTGGCACGAGAACATCCAACTCTCTTTCAATGAAGGGGTCCCAGTTAGTTGTGACAAAGCGATTAAAATAAGGGATCTCAGCTAGTAAAGCGCTGACCATCGTAGCTGACCGATTCTCTTCTCCTGGTAGAGAGAATCGTTCAAAGTAGGAGATCGCTTCCCGAATAAGGCGGTTGTGGTGACCGCCATCAAGCTTATCGCAAAAGTATTCCATCAATTTTGGGAAAGATGGCTCGGAATCGCTCTCTGGGAAGGCAGCCTTTTTCTTTATTGTCGCGTAGAATCCCTCATCACGCTTGGATCTCTCAGTGGTGCTTCCGGCCCCTACGAATACCACACATGATTCCTGAACAACGTCATTGAATATACGAGTCACCAGCGACTCTGCGGCTTGGTAAACGGTGTCATGCTGTTGCTTGGAGGTAGCTCGCTTCAAAGTCTCCTCGATTGAACACTAATGTACGCAACGGAGAAACATAGAATGATGTTATCTCAGCTGTCAAATTATGTCAGCGAGAGGGCGTGGCGGCCCGTCCTTGCGCTTTTTTCTAGCGCAAGGATGGGAAGCTGCGAACCTGATGCGAGCGAAGAGCGAGCGGCTGCCGCACCGCAGGTGCTTACCAGCCGCGGGTTTGGAGGAGCTGCGACTCATCCAGTCCGGCGGCGGCTAGGCCTTTCATGGTTCCGGTGACCTGTTCGCTGACCTCGGCGAGAATTTTGGGGTCGTTGAAGTGGGTGGTGGCGACGACGATGGCCTTGGCGCGGGAGACGGCTTCCTCGCGCTCCTTGGGGTCGTTCTCTACTTCGAGCGGCGTGGCGCGCTCCTTCATGAAGATTCCCGAGCCGACGAAAATGGCCTCTGCGCCCAGTTGCATCATGAGCGCGGCGTCGGCGGGGGTGGCGATGCCGCCGGCGGAGAAGTTGGGCACGGGCAGCTTGCCCGTCTGGGCCACCATGCGGATCAGTTCGTAGGGGGCCTGGTGCTCCTTGGCGGCGGCGTAGAGTTCCTGTTCCGAAAGCACGGTGAGGGCGCGCATCTCGCGGATGATCTGGCGCATGTGGCGGACGGCGTGGACCACATCGCCGGTGCCCGCCTCGCCCTTGGTGCGGATCATGGCCGCGCCCTCGGCGATGCGCCGCAGAGCCTCGCCCAGGTTGCGCGCGCCGCAGACGAAAGGCGTGGTGAAGGCGTGTTTGTCGATGTGATGGGCCTCGTCGGCGGGGGTGAGAACCTCGCTCTCGTCGATGAAGTCCACGCCCAGTTCCTGCAGGATCTGCGCCTCGGCGAAGTGGCCGATGCGCGCCTTGGCCATGACCGGGATGGAGACGGTGGCGATGATCTCTTTGATGAGCGAGGGCTTGGCCATGCGGGCCACGCCGCCCTCGGCGCGGATCATCGCCGGCACACGCTCCAGCGCCATGACGGAGGTGGCGCCGGCCTCCTCGGCGATGCGCGCCTGCTCGACGTTCATCACATCCATGATGACGCCGCCTTTGAGCATCTCCGCCAGGCCGATCTTCAGGCGCAGGCTGGTTGAGGTAAGACTTTTGGTTACATTCTCTTCCGGCATAATCCTCGACCTCGATTCAGGATGTCATGCGGACCCTCGGGGGCCGGAGAGACCGCGCTCTCGCATCAACAATCAGTGTAGCAGCGATCTTGCCGGCGGATGAAACGGGAGGCCGTCGGGCAGGGCTCCCCCGATGCATTTATGAGTCCGTTCCAATGCTTTTATCTCCCCTTTGGTCCTCTTTCTGCAGGGTTCCTCCGCATGGCAACCGCACAACCGCAGCCGGCGCAGGCCGGCAAGCCGCCCCACGAGCCCGAGGCCTCCAGGCCGGACGAGATGGCCGCCGAGCGGGAGCTGGCGCTGGCCCCGCAGACAGGGGCGCAAGAGGGGGGGATGGTCCTGAGCGGGCCGATCTCGCGGCTGCCGGTCGAGTTGGAGGTCGCGGTTCCGGTGCGGGAGTTTCGCATGCGCAACCTGCTGGCCCTGGAGCAGGGGCAGGTGATCGCGTCGCAATGGGCCAGCGGCGAGGATATGCCACTGACCTCGGGCAACGTCAAGCTGGCCTGGAGCGAGTTCGAGGTCATGGATACGCAGTTGGCGGTGCGTGTGACCCGGATGGTGTGAATGGGGCGGGACGGTTCGTGAGAACGGGCGGAGACGGAAGAGACTGGGATGGAGCGCGAAGGGATGGGAAGGACGGCGCGGGCGGCTTCGCAGAAGGGCGGGCTGGCCGGCTGGCTGCTGGAGAGATTTCGCGCCGCCCGGCATCCGGCGCCGCGGCTGGCGCTGGTGGAGCGCATCGCGCTGGCTCCGCGGCAGTCGTTGGCGCTGGTTGAAGCCGAGGGGCGGCGTTTCCTGGTGGCCACTTCGCCCGAGGGAGCGCCGGCCTTTTATGCGCTCGACGAACGGGCGCGCGCGGCCGGCCAGGGGCCTTCCTCCGGGAGGGCGCGGCGGGGCGCACTGCCGGCCGCGAGGGTCTCATGGTAGCCCTGTGGGCCGTGGCGCGGATGGCGGCCGCGGCGCCCGCGCCTCTGATTCCCGATCTGAATGCCCGGCTGCACCCCTCGGATTCGACCCCCTGGACGATTCTCCTCGTCCTCACGCTGATTACGCTGCTGCCCGCGATCCTGATGGCCATGACGCCGCTGGTGCGGCTGCTGGTGGTCTTTCACTTCCTGCGCCAGGCGCTGGGCACCCAGACCGCGCCCTCCAACCCCACCCTGATGGGGCTGGCCCTGATGATGACCTGGTTCCTGATGACCCCGGTCCTGAATCAAGTGGATCGGCAGGCGGTTGAGCCCTACCGCGCCGGCCAGGTGACGGGCTGGGAGGCCATCGACCGCGGCGCCCAGCCGGTGAAGCTCTTCCTGCTGCGCTATGCGCGCGAGAAGGACCTGGCCCTGTTTACCGCGGCCGGCCAGATTCCGCGCCCCAACTCGCCCCAGGAGCTGCCCATGCGGGTGGTGGTTCCGGCCTACATCCTCTCCGAGCTGAAGGCCGGCTTTGCCATCGGCGCGGTGCTCTATCTCCCCTTTCTGCTGATCGACATGGTGACCGCCTCGATCACCACCTCGATCGGCATGTTCCAGTTGCCGCCGGTGGTGGTCTCGACGCCGTTGAAGATTCTGTTGTTTGTCATGGTGGACGGCTGGAACCTGCTGGCCAACTCGCTGTTGAAGAGCTTCTGAAAGGAGGCCCGATGACCCCCGACCTGGTTGCCGAACTGCTGCGCCAACTGATGAAGGAGTCCCTCATTCTGGCCGCTCCGGTGCTGATCGCCGCTCTCTTGTTGAGCTTTCTGCTCAGCCTGGTGCAGACCCTGACCAGTTTGCAGGAGCAGTCGCTGACCGGCATCCCCCGGCTGGCGGCCGTGGCCTTGATTCTGCTGGTTGGGATGCCCTGGTTTCTGGCGCGCATGGCGGCCTATACCCGGCTCTTGCTCGCCGATTTGCACCGCTATCTGGGTTAGCGGAAAGAACAACGCCGCCAACACGCGCGCGGCGAGGCGAACATCGCTTGCTCCGCCAAAGGAAAGACTCCGATGCCGCAGGGAACCACGATCGACTGGACGACATTGCTGAGCGCGATGACGCTGGCCCTGGTGAGGGTCAGCGGGATGGTGACCTTCGCTCCTTTCTTCTCCTCCACCGCGCTGCCCCTGCGCGCCAAGGCGGTCTTTGCGCTGGCGGTGGCCTTTCTGCTGGCTCCGCTGGTTTCGGCGCTGCCCAACGCCCGGGCTTCGCTCGGCTTCTCGGCCCTGCTGGGCGAGGTGGCCGTGGGACTGGTCTACGGGCTGACGCTGGCGCTGCTGAATGAGATGTTGCTCTTCGCCGGCCAGATCGTAGGCCTGCAGTTCAGCTTTTCCCTGGTGAATGTGCTCGACCCCAACTCGGCGATCCAGACGCCTCTGCTGGGCGACCTCTTTCAACTGATGGGCACACTGGTGGTTCTGGGGGCCGGCCTGGACCGCGTCCTGCTGGCCTCGATGGCGCGCAGCTTTCGCGCCGCGCCCCTGGGCGGCTACGCGCTGGCGCCGGCCTCGGCGCTGGAGATCGTGCGCGCCGCCGGAGGCATCTTTCTGGCCGCCGTCGAGCTGGCCGCGCCGGTGCTGGCCGCTACCCTGCTGGTCGAGGTCGCGGTGGCTCTGCTGGGCAAGCTCAGCCCGCAGTTGCCGGTCATGTTCCTGAGCGTGCCGCTGAAGACGCTGACCGGATTTGCTTTGCTGACCGGATCGCTGGCCCTGTGGCCGCGCTTCATCGAGGCGCGCTTCGCGGGCCTGCTCGACCTGGCGGAGCGGCTGATCGCCGCTCCCGGCCCCGCGGCGGGAGGCTAGACCATGGCCGGAGAGCGCACCGAACAGGCCACCCAGCACCGCCGCGAAAAGGCCCGCAAGGAAGGCGACCTGCTGCATAGCCGCGAGCTGACGGCCGCGGCCGGAACCCTGGCCGGGGTCACGGTCATGGGAGCGCTGGGCAAAGGGACTCTCGACGCCTGGCGGGGAACCTTCGCCGCCTTTCTCGACCTGGGAGCGCCCCCCCGCTGGGAACCGGCCCAGATCGAGCCCACGCTGAACGCGCTACGCCGGCTCTCGATCGCGGTTCTCGAGCCGCTGGGGATGGTGATGGCGGCGGTGGCGGCCGCGGCGCTGGGCGTGGCCATCCTCCAGACCGGCGGCGTCAGCTTCCATGCCGAGGCGGTGGGCCTCAAGCCGGAGCGCATCAATCCGGTCTCGAACCTCAAAAACCTCTTCTCGCTGCGCGCCGCCTCCCGGCTGGCCAAGTCGCTGGTCCCCGCCAGCCTGCTGGCGGTCTTCGCCGTGCAGCGCATCGGCCGTCAACTGGCCGTGCCTCCGTTCTCGACCGCACGGCTGGAGCTGCTGGGATCCGACGTCCAGAGCCTGCTGCTGGCCGCCGCCTGGCTGCTCTTCGGCTGGGCGCTGATCGACTACGTGGTGGAGTGGCAGAGCCGCGAGTCGCGGCTGAAGATGAGCCGCCAGGATCTGCGCGACGAGATGAAGGAGACCGAGGGCAATCCGCAGATCCGAGGCCGCATCCGCGGCCTGCAGCGCCAGATGCGCCGCCGCCGGGTGAAGGCCGACGTCTCCCGCGCCGCGGTGGTGTTGACCAACCCCACCCACTACGCCGTCGCCCTGGGCTTCGACTTCACCACCATGGAGGCTCCCAAGCTCCTGGCCAAAGGCCGCAATCTGCTGGCCGAGGAGATCAAGGCAGAGGCCCGGTGGGCCGGGGTGCCGATCATCGAGAACCCTTCGCTGGCCCGCTCCCTCTACCGTTCGGTCGAGGTGGGCCAGCCCATTCCCGTCGATCTCTACGCCGCGGTGGCCGCCATTCTGGCCTGGCTCTACCGCCAGAGGGTCGAGAGCGAGATGCGGGAGCGGCGCGCCCGCGAGGCCCAGGCGCGCGGCCGGGCCCAGGCAGCCGGTCTCGACGGACGGCGCGCGCCGGATAACCGGCCCCCCGGCGCATCGCCCTCTGCCGGAGGCCCGCGATGAGCTCGACCGCATTGGCCGCGGGCTCCCTGCCCGCCCTCTCCCTCTGGCAGCGGCTGCGCGAGTATCTGCTCCCCCTGGCCGCCATCAGCGTGATCTTCGTCATGCTGGTGCCCTTGCCGGCCGCCGGCCTGGACATTCTGCTGGCGCTCTCGATCGCCGCCTCGATCATCGTATTCCTCTCCGCGGTGCAGATCCGCCGCGCCGTCGAGCTGAGCGTCTTTCCCACCCTGCTGCTGCTGCTGACCCTCTTCCGGCTGGCTTTGAACATCGCCTCCAGCCGCCGCATCCTGCTGCACGGCTCCGAGGGCACGGCGGCGGCCGGCAAGGTCATCGAGGCCTTCGGCCAGTTTGTGGTGGGCGGCAACTACGTGGTCGGCTTTGTGCTCTTCCTGGCCCTGATCGCCATCCAGTTCCTGGTGGTCTCGCATGGGGCGGTGCGCACCGCCGAGGTCACCGCCCGCTTTACCCTGGACGCGCTGCCGGGCAAGCAGATGGCCATCGACGCCGATATGAACGCAGGGCTGATCGACGAATCCGAGGCGCGCCGCCGCCGCCAGGCCATCGCCCGCGAAGCCGAGTTCTACGGGGCCATGGATGGGGCGGCGCGCTTCAACCAGCGGGACTCGCTGGCCACCATCCTGATCACCGCCATCAATATCATCGCCGGCCTGCTGATCGGCACCCTGCAACAGGGCATCGAGCTGGGCGAGGCGGTGCGCACCTACACCGTGCTGACGGTGGGCGACGGGCTGGTCACCATGATTCCCTCGCTGCTGGTCTCCGTGGCCGGCGGCATCACGCTGACCCGCGCCAACTCGGCGGGGATGCTGGGCGGCGAGATCCGCCACCAGTTGCTGGGCCGGCCGGGTACGCTTTATATGGCCAGCCTGGTCTCGGCGGCGATGTGCCTGATTCCGGGACTGCCCAAGCTGGCATTTCTGGCCGTGGCCGCGGGGCTCTACTGGGGCGGGCGCAGCATCGCGGCGCATCCGCCGGCCGCCTCCCCGGCCGAGGCGGGAGCCGGAGAAAAGAAAAAGGCCGATCAGGCGCAGGGCTCCGACCTGGCAGCCCTGCTGCGCCTGGAAGAGCTGACCCTGGAGATCGGCTTCCAGTTGATTCCGCTGGTGGACGAAAAGCAGGGCGGGCAACTGTTGAACCGCGTCCGCGCTCTGCGCCGACATCTCTCCTCCGAGATGGGCTTTCTGGTGCCCCCGGTGCACATCTCGGACAATCTGCGCCTGAGGCCGCGCGAGTACCTGTTTTCGCTCCGGGGGATGGAGATCGGCCGCTGGCAGACCGAGGGGCCGCAGCTATTGGCCGTCTCCGGCGATCCCGGCCGGCGTCCCCTGGCCGGACGGGAGACCCGGGAGCCGGCCTTCGGGGTTCCGGCGATCTGGATCGCTCCCGAGCTCGAAGACCAGGCCATCGCCGCCGGCTATTCGGTCGTGGACGCGGTGACGGTGGTCACCACCCACCTGGGCGAACTGATCCGCCAGCATGCCTACGAGCTCTTGGGCCGGGCGGAGACCAAGCGGCTGATGGACGCGCTCAACGAGAGCCATCCCAAGCTGCTGGAGGAGCTGGTGCCCAAGCTGCTGACCCTGGGCGAGGTGGGGCGGGTGCTGGAACAGCTGCTGCGCGAACGGGTCTCCATCCGCGACCTGGGCGCGATTCTCGAGGCGCTGCTGGAGACCGCCGCGGTGAACAAGAGCCTGGTGGCGCTGGTCGAGGCCGCGCGCCAGGCGCTGGGGCGGAGGCTGATTCAACCCCTGCTGGACGGCGATGGCCAACTGCCGGTCCTGCTGCTGGACCCGGCCCTGGAAGAGGAGATTCTCTCCACGCTCGCCCCGGAGACCGGACAGCGGCTGCTGGCCGCGGCCGCGCCGCCGGCTACGCCGGTGGTGCGGCGTCTCGCCGATTCTTTGAGGCAACTTATCGGCTCCGCCTCCGCCGCGGCCCTTCCCGTGCTTCTTTGTCCCAGTCCGGCGCGCTATCACGTCAAACGCTGGCTGGAGCCGGTGCTGCCGCGGCTGGCGGTGGTGGCCGCCGCGGAGATTCCACCCGAGATCCGGCTGCGTCCGGCCGGAACGGTGCGCTGAGTTGCCGAGGCGGTGTTGCGGAAAGACTTTGGAGACGGTGAAGGGGACGGGGCGATGGGCGTAGAGACGCGGGCAGCGGTGGGAGTTGGGGGCAGACAGCGACGGGGAGCGGCAGGGGGGGGCTATCCGCCCGCCGCCGCAGCCGTCCCGGGGCTGACGGGCGAGCAGGAGCGGGTGCTGCTCGAGCACTTGCCCATTGTGCGCTTTCTCGCCCGCCGCATTCATGAGCGGCTTCCCCAGCACGTGGACATCGAGGATATGGTCTCGGCCGGAGTGGTGGGGCTGATGGACGCCTTCGCCAAATTCGACCCGGAGAAGAAGGTGCAGTTCCGCAGTTACGCGCAGTTCCGCATCCGGGGAGCGATTCTGGACAGCCTGCGCACCCTCGACTGGAGCCCGCGGGAGTTGCGCCGCAAGGGCCGCGCGGTGGAAGAGGCCATCCGGGTCTTGACGGCCCGGCTGGGCCACGCGCCCGGCGAGGCGGAGGTGGCGGCGGAGATGGGGCAGGGGCTCGACGAGTATCAGCAGTTGCTGGGCGACCTGAAGGGCCTGGAGATCGGCACGCTGCACATGGAGCGCAACGAGGATTCGGGCGAGGAGGAGCTGGCCTATGTCCCCGGCCGGCCCGAGGAGGACCCGCTCTTCCGCTGTCTGCGCGGCGAGTTGGAGGAACGGCTCTCCGAGGCCATCGCCCACTTGCCCGACCGCGAGCGGCTGGTCATGACGCTCTACTACTACGAGGAGATGACCATGCGCGAGATCGGCCTCGCGCTGGGCGTGGTCGAGTCGCGGGTCTCTCAGGTGCATGCCTCGGCCGTGGTGCATCTGCGGGCGGCTCTCAAAGATCTGGCGGCGCGCGGAGCCTTTGAGCGGAGTTCGGTGCGCAATCTGCTTGCGCGGCCGAGGAGTTGAGCGGGGCGGGCAAGGAGAAGCTGGGGCGGGGGACGGACGCATGAGCGCGAGGCAGCGGAACGGAAGCTTCAAGGGCGGATGCAACGGGGGTAAGGGCTGATGGAGAAGACACTCAAGCAGAATGAAATCGACGCTCTCTTCGAGGCCGCGCGCAGCTCGGCTCCGGAGGCTGGGCGGCCCGAGACGCGGATCAAGGTCACGCCCTACAACTTCGCCGCCGCGGGGCAGATTTCGACCGATCAGTTGCACGCCATCAGCATCTTGAACGATCTGTTCGCGCGCAATCTGACCCACAATCTCTCCGCCTGGCTGCGCACCCGCTTCCAGGTCAACCTGGTCTCGGCCGAGCAGATCCAATTCAGCGAGTTTCTGATGCGCATTCCCGAGATCAGCTATGTGGCCACGGTGCGCCTGGAGCCGCTGGGGGCATTGTCGGTGCTGCAGTTGGACCTGGGGCTGGCGCCCCCGGTCATCGATCTTCTGCTGGGCGGCGAGGGCAGGGACGGCCCGCTGCGCGAACTGACCGACATCGAGGAGGCCATCCTCGGCAGTGTCATCGAGATCGTCTGCCGCGAGCTGACCGCTGCCTGGCAGTCGGTGGGCCTCAGCTTCAACTTCGAGCGCCGCCAGATGCAGACCCAGGCGGCCCGCATCATGTCGGTCAACGAAAAGACGCTCTGCCTGAGCTTCGAGATTCGCATGCCGCACAGTTCAGGCCTGCTCAATCTGGCCTTCCCGGCCGTGGTGGCCAACGCCATCCTGCGCCGTCTCACCTCCGACTGGGGGCGGCGGCGGCGCCACGCCGCCGAGACCCGGACGCGGATGGAGGCCGCGGCGCGCCGCATTCGCTTCGGCGGCGCTTTGCAGCTTCCCACCGTGCGGCTGGCGGCAAGCCAGATCGAAAACCTGGAGCCGGGGACAACCCTGCGGCTGGATCTCTCCGCCAGCACCTTGCCGGTGTGGCGGGTAGGCGGCCAGACGCTGGCCGAGGCGCAGGCCATCCGGCAAGGGCCGCTGCGCGCCGCCCGCATCGAGCGCGCCGCCGGCGGGGCTGAGTTATGAAAACCTATCTCGAGTGCTGGATCAGCGTTGCCACGGCCCTGTTTTCACAGGCCCTGGCAGGAGAGCCGGAGCTGGCCGAGTCGCTGCCCAAGCCGCTGTCGGCGGGCTCCTTCGGCTTTGCCGCCGCCATCAGCGGGGAGGTGGAGGGGCGCTTCGCCGTGGTCCTCGACAGCTCGGTTCTGGAAGCGCCGCTATTGGGCGAGGGGGCTGACCAGCAAGCCGGCTGGGGCGAGCTGCTGCGCGAGGCGGCCGAGGCCGCCGCCGGAGAGCTGCTGGCCAAGGAAGGCAAGAAGTGCCGCATCGAGAAATTTGAAGCCATCACGGGGGAGAGCAAGATATCCCGCGCCTTTCAGTTGAAGTCCGGCGAGCGCGCCTGGACGATTCTGGTCCGCGACGAGGTCCATGCCCCCAAGCCGGCCCCGCAGCCGGAAAAGGCCCCGCCGGCCGCCTCCGCTCCCGCCCCCTCCGCTCCCGCGCCTCAGGCGCCGTCGAGCCCGGGGGGAGCCTTGAGCCCCGGGATCGCGCTGCTGCTCGATATTGAACTCGATGCCTCTTTGCGCTTCGGCTGCCGGGAGATGCCGCTGGGCGAGATTCTCGAACTGGGTCCGGGGGATGTGGTGCAGTTGGACCGGCACGTAGCCGATCCCGTGGACCTGCTGATCGGCGACAAGATCGTGGCGCGCGGCGAGGTGGTGCTGGTGAACGGCAACTTCGGCTTGCGCGTGACCGAGGTAGCCGAACCGAAGAAACGTTTGGAGAGTATCCGATGCCTGTTCTGACGAGAAAAGCGCCGGCGGAGGGGCGGATCGCCCTCCGTCCCGCCTCATCCGCCCTCCGTCCCGCCGGTGAATCTCTGCCCGGCAAACCGGCGCCCGGGCTTCCAGGGGCGCGATTGGGCTTCCTGGAAAGCTGCTCCAACCCCGGTTGCCGCTCCGGATGGCTTCACCTCTGGCGCAAACGCTCGGTGCCGGTCTTTGAACAGGGGTGGACCTGTTCGCCCGAATGCACCGGGGCGAGGGTTGAGGCGGCGGTGCAGCGCGAGCAGGACGGGAGGGGCGCGGTCGAGGAGAATCACCGCCATCGGGTTCCGCTCGGCCTGGTGATGCTGGAGCAGGGCTGGATCACCACCGGCCAGTTGCGCCAGGCGCTGGATGCGCAGAAGAGGGCCGGAAGCGGACGGCTGGGCCAATGGCTGGTGCGCCAGCAGGGAGTGAGCGAACAATTGGTGACCCGGGCCTTGGGCCTGCAATGGAGCTGTCCGGTCTTGCCGTTGGAGTACCACGACGCCCAGGCGCTCACCGCCCTGATGCCCCGGCTCTTCGTGGAGGCCTTCGGGGCGCTGCCCTTGCGCGTGGCCGCAGGCAAGCTCCTGTATCTGGGATTTGAGGACCGGCTCGACCCGGTGCTGGCCTTGGCCGTCGAGCGGATGACGGGGTTGCGCGTGGAGAGCGGGCTGGTGCAGTCCTCCCTCTTCCACCCGGCGCACGGGCGCATGTTGAACTCGCGGTTTCCCCCGGCGGAGTTGATCGAGACGGGCTCCGAGCAGGCGCTGGCGCATGCGCTTGCCAAGACCATCGAGAGGGAGCGGCCGGCCGACTCCCGCCTGGTCCGGGTCCATGACTGCCTGTGGTTCAGAATGTGGCGGCGCCCCCAGAGCGGGCCGCGGCCGGAGGCGGCCTGGGTCCAGGACCTGATCGGTTCCATCCATGCTCATTAGAGCATTTTAGGAAACAACGAAGAATGAAACCGCTGAACTAAATTCAACGCGACCGGCAGGGAGCGGTGACCCTGCACAAGGTGGATAGGCCACATTCTTTCCGAAGATGCAATCGGGCGCCGGGGAGGCGAATCCGTTCTCATGGATTGAGAAAGACATCCGATAGATAGGGCAGGGGGCAGGAGATGAGCGAGTTACACACCCTGATCGTCGACGATTCCTCGGTGATGCGGAAGATTGTGGAGCGTGCTCTGCGTCAGGCGGGCCTGGACTCGCTGGTGGTGCATGAGGCCGGCAGCGGTGTCGAGGGGCTGGAGGTCTTGGGCACCACGCAGGTGCAGCTGATTCTCTCCGACATCAACATGCCTTCGATGGATGGGCTGGAGTTCTTGCGCCAGCTCCGGGCCAAGAACCTGGCTCCCGGCGTTCCGGTGGTGATGATCACCACCGAGTCCAGCGAGGAGCACGTGAAGCAAGCCATCCTGGCCGGGGCGCAGGGATACATCCGCAAGCCGTTCACTGCCGACCAGGTCAAGGAGCGGGTATTGCCGTTGCTCAATGCGGCGTAAGCGGGGAAGTTCAACATGTCGATGAATGGAGTTCGCATCACCGCCATCGCGCGAGCGCGGGAGCGGAGCGGAGAAAAGGAAATGGAGCGCGATATGACGCTGTCGCTGCGGGAGTCCATGCACGTGGTGTCCGATCCACAGAACCTCGATGCAAGTGTGGTAGAGGTCTTTCAGACGATGCTGGGAGTGAATTGCCGGCGCGAATCCGCTCCTCCGGTCAAAGAGCCGGAGTCGGTTACCGCCGTGGTGGGCTTCGGCGGGCTGCTGAGCGGAGCCTGTGTCTTCACCTCCGGCAGCGGCGCGGCCATGAAGATCGCCGGGCACATGACCGGCATGGCGTTTGATGAGATCGACGACACGGTCAAGGACGGAATCGGTGAAATCTGCAATATGCTGGCCGGCGCCTGGAAGGGGAAGGTCCCCGAACTGGCCGCCAACTGCGGCCTCTCGGTTCCGGCCGTCATCACCGGCAGCGATTACCATCTGCACGTCCAGGCCCCCGAGTTCCAGTTGCTCCATGCCTACAGCTTCGAAGACACCAGCTTCTCGGTAACCATCGTCTGCGACGGGCTGCAGTAAACGGAATCCTAGTCGCGATAGGCCCTGGGGAGAAGATGGCGGTTGGATATTCCGCCGCCTCAGCGGCGAATACCTGCCTCCGGGAGCCTGGCGAAGGAAAAAATCCGCCGCGCGGCTCTCTTCCGGGAGCATCGGCTCTGATTCTCCAATAAATCGCACGGGCTTGTTCACTCAACCGGGGCCGCGGTTACCCGGCCGAAGGCAACCACCCCCTTTCCGCGCCCCTTGCCCTCCCGTCTTCCTCTTCCGCGCCCTCCCCTTTCTGATCTTGCTCTAATCCCTCCGCCGCTCTTCCGGTCCTCAACCTGCAAAGCCTGTGCATGCCAAAGGAGGCGGGCTGATGGACAGTGGGTATTACGCGGCGATGACCGGGCTGGTGGCGCGCACCCAGGCGCTCGACACGGCGGCCTCCAATCTGGCCAATGCCCAGACCCCCGGCTACCGGGCCGAACGGGAGTACTTCCGCTCGGTTTTGCTGGGACCGGATGCCCTGGACTCCCAGTTGGGAGGCACGGTGAACAACTTCGGCCTGTTGGGCGGGGACCGCCTCAATCTGGCCCAGGGCGAGTTGCAGCAGACCGGCAACCCGCTCGATCTGGCCATCGAGGGCCAGGGGTTCTTCCAGGTGCAGACCACGAACGGCCTGCGCTACACCCGCGACGGCAGCTTCCACCGCACGCAGAGCGGGCAACTGGTCACCGCGGCGGGGGAGCCGGTGCTATCGGCGACGGGACAAACCATTCCCATTCCCCCCGGCGAGGTAACCATCGGCTCGAGCGGTGTTCTCTCGGTAGCCGGAGGCGCGGTGGCCACCCTAGGGGTATTCACCTTTCCCGCCGGCGCCGAACTGACTCCCGAGGGAGCCAACCGCTACGTCGCGCCGCAGGGCGTTCAGCCGCTGCTCGCCAAGGACGCGGCGGTCCATCAGGGGATGATCGAGTCCGCCAACCAGAGCGCGATCCAGGGGACCCTGGATCTGATCGTCATGCAGCGCCAGGCGGAGATGATGCAGAAGGCGCTGACCGTCTTCCACACCGAGTTCAACAAGATCGCCACCGAAGACCTGCCTAGAGTGTGACGGTAGGGATTAGGGGTTAGGGATTAGGGGTTAGGGAACAAAAACAGCTTGGCGGGCAGCAGGAAGTAGTCGATCACGAAAAGTCAATGCCAAGAGACGGGAAGTTGCAAGAAGTGACGGGGGAAAGGCAATGACCGTCAATGGGCAGTGTTTATCTAACCCCTAATCCCTAACCCCTCGAGGAGGAAAAGATGATTCGAGCCTTGTATACGGCAGCCAGCGGCATGAGCGCGCAGCAGACGAACCTGGACACCATCGCCAACAACCTGGCCAACTCCTCGACCACCGGATTCCGCCAGTTGCGTCTTCAGTTCCAGGACATGATCTATCAGAACATGGTGACTCCGGGGGCGGCGCAGAGCCAGTCCACCGTCTCGGCGGGGCTGCAGATCGGCTTGGGAACCAAATCGGCGGCCACCGAGGTGATCATGACCCAGGGAGAGCTGAACCAGACCAACAACCCGCTGGATGTGGCTATCGAGGGCACGGGCTTCTTCCAGGTGCAGCGGCCCGATGGAACCATCGCCTACACCCGGGCCGGACAGTTCCACATGAACAACCAGGGAACCATCGTGACCACCGACGGCGATCCCGTGATCCCCACCATCACCATCCCTCCCAATGCCACGGCGGTCACCATCACCCAGTACGGGGTGGTGAACGCGACCCTGGCGGGGCAGCAGAACCCCTCGCAACTGGGCCAGTTGCAACTGGCTACCTTCCCCAATCCAGGGGGGCTGGAAAGTCTGGGCTCCAACCTCTTGCAGGCCACGCTCAGCTCCGGAGACGCCGTGCTCGGCAACCCCGGAGGAACCGAAGGGATGGGAACCCTGCAACAGGGGTACCTGGAGAACTCGAATGTGGACGTGGTCACCGAGTTTGTGCAGATGGTGCTCGCCCAGCGGGCCTACGAATCGAACTCCAAGGTCATCAAGGCCGCGGACGATATGTATTCTCAGGTCAATAATATGACGCGGTGAACTAGAAGCTATGGGTGAAGAAATCGGGCATCGGGCGGGGAAGATGGCAATGCGCGGCTGGGGCCAGAGGAGCGGGGGATGGAAGGTTCTGTTGAAGCTGGCGCTGCTGGCTCTGGCGGCCTCGCCCGAACTCCTCAGCCAGGCGGCTGGCTCTCGACCGGCGAATCCCGCTTCGAGCCTTCCGCTCGCAACGGGCGTCGAGTCATCGGCTTCGGCGTACGCCGCCGCGCAGGCTATCCGCGAGATCGACGATCCGCACACCGGGGGGCGCTGGCTGTTGCTGCGCGACGCCGGCCATCCGGGCGGGCCGGGGCGTCTGGTGCTGGTTGGGGGCTTGCGGAACGCGGCGTGGGAGAAGGAGCGGGCAGGCGCGCCATCTGGCGCGACGCCGGCTCATGACCGGTTGCCGCCCGGCCCGGTGATCCGCGCCGGGGACCTTCTGGTCGTCGAGGAGACGACGGCCGTCGTCGAGGCGCGGCTGGAGGCGGTGGCGCTGGCTCCGGCGGCGATCGGATCGCAACTGGAGGTGCGGTTGCGGATCGGCGGCAGAGTGGTGAAGGCCGTGGCCCTGGCGCCGGGCCGGGCGGCCTTCGTGCCGGAGACGGAGGCGCGGCTATGAGATCGAGGATGTTGTTGACGGCCGCCGCCCTGATGGCGATGGCGCTGTTGCTGGCGCAGTTGGCGCTGGCCGCGGAGAAGAAACGGAATGCCGAGGCGATGATGGGCAGGCCCACTCCTCCCGAGGCGGCCCTGCGCGCCTATATCCAGCGGGTGCGGGCGCAGCAGGCGGCGGAGGTGCGATCTCCGGGTTCGATCTGGAGCCCCGAAGGGCGGCTGGTGCGGCTGGGGACCGACGCCAAGGCGCTGCGGATGCACGATGTGGTCTCGATTGTGGTGACCGAGAGCCTGGCGGCCTCGACCGACGGGCAGGTCAAGAACTCCCGGGCATCGAGCGCCAACTCCGGGCTGACCTCGTTGTTCGGCAAGCTGAAGGTCTCGAACAACCTGCAGAACCTGATGGGCATGAACGCGGCCTCGGGGCTCACGGCGCAGGGGCAAAGCACGACCAACTCCAGTTTGGCGACGACCTTTGGCGGGGAGGTGGTGGACGTGCTTCCCAACGGGATGCTGGTGGTGCAGGCCACCCGGCAGTTGACCTTCTCGCAGCAGACGCAGCTGATCAAACTGCGCGGCCTGGTGCGCCCGGAGGACGTGAGCGCGCAGAACCAGGTGCTGTCGACGGCCATGACCGATCTGGAGCTGGAAGTCACCGGCAAGGGCATCGTCAACGACTCCACCTACAGGCAGAATCCGCTGGTGCGCTTCATCGAGAAGCTGGTGGTCTTCTGAAGACAGGGAATAGGGGAGTAGGGAATAGGGGAGTAGGGAATAGGGGAGTAGGGAATTGGGGAGTAGGGAATAGGGGAGTAGGGAATAGGGAGTAGGGAATTGGGGAGAGCCATGAGGGGTGCCGGCGCGCTGGGGGAGTCGAGAGAACAAAGGGCCGAGCGGCGCCCGGTTGCGCGCCTCTGGCGTTGGATCGCAGTGGCCGCCTTGCTGGCGGCCTTTGAGTCCACGATGGCTGGCGGCGAGGCCTCTCCGCAGATGGCCCGGATCAAGGACGTGGCCAGCATCGAGGGGATTCGGGACAACCAGCTGGTGGGCTACGGACTGGTGGTTGGATTGCGCGGCACCGGCGACAGCTCGCAGACGGTCTTTCCGGCGCAGACGCTGATCTCGGCGCTGGAGCGGATGGGGATCACGGTTCCCCAGACCGGATCCAACAGCGCCAGCAACATGCAGGTCAAGAATATGGCCGCTGTCTTTGTGGTGGCCACGCTGCCGCCCTTCAGTCGGCCGGGCTACAAGATGGATATCACCGTCTCCTCGGCCGGGGATGCGCGTTCGCTGGAGGGAGGCATCCTGCTGATGACCCCGCTCTACGGGCCGGACGGGCAGATCTACGCCCAGGCCCAGGGAGCGCTGGTGCTGGGCGGATACATGGCCTCCTCCGGGGGCAATGCGCGGCAGCTCAACCACCCCACCACCGCGCGCATACCCGGCGGAGCGCTGGTGGAGCGTCCGGTGCCCTTCGACCTGAAGCAGATGCGCACCGTCAGCGTGGTGCTGAACGACGCCGACTTTCATACCGCGGAGCGGATGGCCGCGGCCATCGACCAGGCGCTGGGCAAGGCGCGGGCCCATGCCGTCGACAGCCGCCGTGTGGAGATCGCCGCGGCTTCGGATGAGGATATTGCGGCGCTTCTGGACCGGGTGGAGGCCGTCGAGGTGGAGGTTTTTCCCAGGGCCCGCGTGGTGGTCAATGAGCGGACCGGGACCGTGGTGATCGGGGGCACGGTTCGCTTGCAGCCGGTCTCCATCCTGCACGGGGGACTGAGCGTGAATGTGATCTCCCAGACCTTGGTCTCGCAGCCCAATCCGCTCTCCTCGGGAACCACGCAGGTGGTCCAGCAGACCGCCGTGCAGGCCCAGGACAAGCCGGTCAACCGCATCGACCTGAAGGAAGGGGCGACGGTGGAGGATTTGGTCCAGGAATTGCAACGCACCGGAGCGGGCGCGCGGGATGTGATCTCGATTCTGCAAGCCATGAAGGAGGCCGGCGCTCTCGAGGCCGACCTGGAGGTCTTGTGACGGGCGGCTGGAGGGGGCGCAGGGGATGCTGATGGCAGCGGGGGCAACGACGGCCGCAGGAGCTGCGGAGACGGCAACGCCGCAGCCCAGGCTGGTGCGGGCGGCGCATGAGTTCGAGGCGCAGATGATGAAGGAGTTGTTGAAACCCATGAGCGCTAGCAACGAGCTGACGGGGGAGGATGAGGATTCTGGTGGCGGCGCCGGCGCCGGTGGAGCGCTGGGAGAGTTCGCCTCCGAGGCTCTGGGAAGGGCGCTCAGCGAGCAGGGAGGATTAGGAATTGCCAATCAAATACTGCGGGATCTCGCCCCTTCCGGTAACCGGAAGGGTAACGGGCGGTAACCGGAAATCTGCACATCGATACCGTTATGAGAGCTCTTAAATGACTACAGTGATTAGTAGAGCCGCCGATAGGCCCAGCAAGGAGCAAAGCACATGGATGTTCGCAACAGTCTAGAAGGATTGAAGTCGCTCTTGGGAGCGAGCCCCTCGGCCCCGGCCGCAACGCCGCCGCCCAGGAGCGGGAGCGCGGCGAGCGCCGACGCGTTGGGCAGCGACCGGGCAACCGTGAGCAGCGCCGGGAGCGAAGTATCGCAGACGGCCGGCGAAGCCGGTGTGCGTCCGGAGAAGGTTGCGGCGATCCAGGCGGCGCTCATGGCGGGAAGCTACAACGTGCCGGCATCCGCGGTTGCGTCGAAGATGGTGGACGCCATGCTGGGCGGAGACCGGTAACCGCGGCCCGATGGAGATGAGAAGGAAGCGGGAGATGCGGAGTTTGAGGGCTCGACCGGAGCATATGGCGCTGAAGGAGATGGTGACGGAAGCCTCCCGTGCGCTGGCCTGCCTGGATGCCGGCCGGCTGGAGGAGTTGGCGCTCTCCTGTCAGGCTCTGAACCGCGATGCGGAGGCAGTGGAGCGGGTGGTGCTGGCCCATGAGGTCCGGGAGGCCGCCGGGGATATGGCGGTCTTCGCCAGGGTGCTGGAGGCCACGCGGGCCAATCTGAATGTGATGAACCGCTTGCGGGAGTTGCGCGCGGGCCGGTTGGAGTATGACGAGGCGCAGGCGCGGGGATGGACGCGAGCGGAGGCCGTGCATGGGGACAATTAGCGCCGCATTCGGCTTGATCTCGCAGGGGTTGGAGGCCGATCAATCTGCCCTGAGCACGGTGGCCAACAACGTGGCCAACGCCAATACGACGGGATACACGAGGGAGACGCCGAACTGGCAGGAGAACACACCGGTCGAGATTGGCGGTGTCTCCTATGGCGCGGGAGTGACGGAGACGGGTGCAACCTCGGTGCGGGATCGCGTACTGACCGAGCGGCTGGACCAGCAGCAGCAGTTGGCTTCGGCCTCGGACACGCGGCTGTCGTCTCTGAACACGATCCAGGCGCTGTTTACTCCGGCTTCCGGATCGACGAACTCGACGGCGGGAGACATCGGCAGCGACATCACCGGCTTTTTCAACTCTTTTTCGTCTCTTGAAGCCAATCCGGGCAACAATGCGCTGCGCCAGCAGGTGCTCGCTACGGCCAACACGCTGGCCGGGGACGTTTCCAGCGTCGCGGCCAGCGTGAACGCGCAGAGGGCGGCCCTGGACCAAGAGGCCAGCGGCGTGAGCATCCAAGTCAACTCGTTGACCGGCTCGATAGCCCAACTGAACCTGGAAATTCAGTCCAATTCGCCGAATGCCGACGCCGGATCGCTGGAGGACCAGCGCCAGCAGGACCTGAGCCAGCTATCCAAGCTGATCGGAGTCAACCAGATCACTACCGAGAACAACGGACTTTCGATCACCACCACCTCCGGCCAGTTGCTGGTCTCGGAGGGATCCAGTTTTTCGTTAACGACCGGCATGGTGGCGGGAGAGACCCATTTTTATGTGGGGACTACGGATGTGACCGCGCAACTGGCCGGCGGGGGCGGCCAGTTGGGCGGGTTGCTGACGGCGCGCGATCAGGACATACCCAGTGTGCTCTCCTCGCTCGACCAACTGGCTTACAACATCTCGACGAATGTGAATGCGCTGAACAACACGGGCACGGATTTGTATGGGGCCACCGGCACACTGGGCGCTCCGCTCTACATCTTCAATGAACCCGCCCCCGGCGCCGTGGCCGGCAGCGCCGCCAACCTGAGCGTGACGATGACCGATCCCAACCAGATTTCAGCCGCCGGGCTGGGTGAGGGCGCGGGCGACAATACGAATGCCATCGCCATGGCCAATCTGGCCAATCAAACCATCGTCAACGGCCAGACGCCGATCAACTATTACTCGAACTTTGTCGCCACGCTGGGTTCGACAGTCTCCAGCGTACAAACGGACAACACGGCCCTGAACGCCTCGGTAACACAGTTGCAGACCCAGAACGACGCGCTTTCCAGCGTCAATCTGAACGACGAGGCGGCCTCGATGCAACAGTTGGAGCGCAGCTACCAGGCGGCCTCGCAGGTCTTTGCGATTCTGAACACCATCATGGCCTCGGTATTGAACCTTGGGGAACAGACAACGGTTTCCTAGAAACTTGTTGAAAAACTCCGGCGTTGTATCAGGGTGCGCTTTGAAGTCGCGCCTTGGCCCAAACCGATTCTTTTGAAATGACGCAGCAGGATGGCCGGCACAGCCCGGCGCGGAGCAAGACAGCCGGTCGTGCGGCGGAGGAATCGAATGCGCGTGGATCCGAACTATGTCTCGAACCTGGCGAATTCGCTCGACCAGACCCAAGTGAACGAGCAGCAGTTGACGGCGGAGCTTTCCAGCGGAGTGCGCGTGAACTCGCTGAGCCAGGACCCGTTGGCCGCCGGCGAGAATGTGCTGCTTCTCAACCAGATGCAGCGGGACGATTCATTCACGCAATCCTCGAGCCTGGTGACGGGCCAGTTGCAGGTAGCCGATTCGGCCCTGGGCAGCGTGGTTACCCAACTCATCCAGGCCATCTCGCTGGCTACCAGCGCCAACAACGGCACCCTCAACTCGAGCGACCTGAAGTCCATCTCCAATCAGCTTGCCGGCATTCGCGACGAGGTGACTTCGCTGGCCAACACCAATTATCAGGGCCAGTACATCTTTTCCGGCGGCCAGACTTCCACTGCGCCTTTCACGACTTCCAATGCCACATCGCCGGCCACCACAACGTATAACGGCGACGAAGACATCAAGACTCTGCAGACGCCCAACGGCCAAAGCATCCAGTTGAATCTGCCCGGCGATCAGATATTCTCGGCCGGCGCCGGCAACGGCGTCTTTGGGGCGCTGAACAGCCTGATAGCCGATTTTTCCGGCGGCGTGGCCAGCGGCACCGCGGTGGCCGATACCCAGGCGCTGAGCACGGCGATGGGCTTCGTCTCTCAGCAGCGGGTGGCGATCGACAATTCCCTCAGCCGGATGACCGCTGCCACGGAGGCGGTCAGCGGCGAGAAGACCCAACTGACCGTCGCGCAAACCAGCCTGATGCAGGCCGATGTGGCGCAGGTTGCCACACAGCTCTCTTTATCCAAGGCGCAGCAGACCGCTTTGGAGGCCGTGATCTCGCAGTTGGGCTCGGATGACCTGTTCAGCAAGCTGTAATAGGCAACGGGTTCAACGGAGACAGCGCAAGGCTCTGCGCCCTCCCGCTGCGCGGCCGTCCAGAAGGGCTCCGGTTCAGCGCGCGCTGAGAGCGCCTTTCTCCGCACTTGTCTATACTGGATGCAAAGGGACCAACTTTGCTCGCCCCCATTCGTTTTCTCTGGAATGCGACTCGTGGCTACCGTCTGGCGCCTTGGCGGAGCGAATACCTGCGCTGGCGGGTGGAAACCTACTCTGGCCGGTGGGCCGAGAGGTTGACAGATAAAGATGTGCTGGCCTTTCTGTGGACCTCGCGCTGGGAGTTCCTGAACTATCTTTTCTGGATCAACCGCCTGGACCGCGAGGTGCGGAAAAGCAGCTAACAGATTTCAGCGAACAGCCTGCCGTGGCGGCTGTATGCCGATCGCTGTCGCTGTAGACTGTTCACGGTATGAGATTCGCCTTATTTCACCATTATTGCTTTGCGATTATTGCGTGGTTCTTTGCCGCGGCAATCTCCGGGGCGCAGCAGTTGCCCCCCGTCGAGCCTCCAAAACCGCTGCCCGGCGCGCTCGCTCACTCCGCATCGCCCACCCTGCGCATCACCGCCAATGAGGTGCTGGTGCCCACGCTGGTGGAGAAGCGCGGCGGCGGGATTCTCTACGGCCTCAAGCCGGATGACTTTGTTCTCGAAGACAACGGCGTGCCACAGAAGATTCGCGTCCAGGAGGAGATGGACACGGCGCCGGTTTCGCTGGTGGTAGCCGTCGAAGAGGGCGGGGTAAGCGCGCTCGAATTCGACAAGCTGGCCAAGCTCGGTCCGCTGCTCGATTTGTTTCTAAGCGATGGCCGAAGCCAGGCGGCGCTGGTGGGCTTCGACTCCAAGCCTCATCTGATCCGCGATTACACCCACGTTAGCGAAGAGCTCAACGAGGCCCTCAAGCATCTGGAGCAGGGAAACGGCGGCGATGCGATTCTCGACACCGTCAGCTACGCCGTAGACTTGCTGGAGACTCAGCCCAAGGAGTACCGGCGCGTCCTTCTCCTGATTAGCGAAGAGCGGGACCACGGCAGCCGTCACACCAAGCCGGCGCAGTTGATTGAGAAGATTGGCCGGTCGGACGTGCTGGTGCTCAGCGTCTCGTTTTCTCCGGCGGCCGCCGAGCTGATTCACGACACGAAAGATGCGGGCGACAACCGCATCATGAGCCCGATCTCTACATTGTTTCTGCTGGTTCAGGCCTTCAAGAAGAACGTGGCCAAAGAGGTGGCGCACATGAGCGGCGGGGAGTACCAGAGCTTCATCGGCGACAAACGCTTCGAACAGCGGGTGGTGGATGCGGCCCGCGACACGCGCAACCGCTATCTGATTACCTTCAGCCCCTCGGACCCCACCCCCGGCCTGCACACGATTCGTGTGCGGCTGGCGCAGGACTACGGAGCCCGGATTGTGGCGCGGGCGAACTACTGGCTGGTGCCGGAGCAGTAGAGACAGCTCTCAGCTTCCCTCCCGGTTGATCGCTGGCCTTTATGAAACGCTGGTTGAGATTTGAGGTTTCCCAGGTCCGAAAATGCGGACCTGGGGCACCCGGCAGGATCAACTCGGCGAACGGCTAGCGGATGGGGAGGGCGAGCATGTACCATGTATCGACAAGATAAGAAACTGGCCTGACGACACGACTTGGAGCGGTTGAGCATGGACACGTACAACACGATTGAGAAGCTAATCGCGGACCAGCATGGAAAAACGCTTGGGACGAGAAAGGCGATTGGCGATTTCATGCTCACAGACTCGCACGCCGTGAACGTCAAGAGCAACAACGTCGACAAGCAGAACTACTCACCTAACATGATCTCGATCAAGAAGATGCATGAGTGGGTATTCGAGGAGCGCCACGACCTTAGTTTCGTTTTCGTGGATTACAAACACCAACACGGTAAACTCGAGGTTATTAAGCAGAGCAATCTGATTCCGATCGAGCAACTCAGTTGGGACTGTTTGTCGATCGAAGCGCAGGGATACGGAGTTATCCAAATGTGTCGCGCTCTGGAGGTTGTTCCTAATCAGACCAAGAGGGAGTTCTATAAAGGATTTCTCGCCGCTTACGGGAAATACTTGCAGAAGGAAAAGAAAAAGCATGAGAATTTCGCCAAGAGCTTTATCAACCCGGATAGCATTAATTGGTGACATGACAGGAGCGAAGGCGCGATGAGTCGGAAGAAAGAATACGGCGACTTCCAGACTCCGCTGTCGCTGGCGCGTC
>Ga0182011_10001076_pt1 | contig 23866 bp, 18 predicted proteins | sample 711E1DmetaG_FD_120481 | JGI IMG/M metagenome (GOLD analysis project Ga0182011, IMG submission 120481) | Permafrost microbial communities from Stordalen Mire, Sweden - 711E1D metaG | ecosystem: Environmental > Terrestrial > Soil > Wetlands > Permafrost | place: Sweden: Stordalen | collected...
GAGCGCGGCACTTTGGGAATGGCCTATGACAAATCGCCCTCCGGCACTTTGCTTTTCGATGAAATTGAAAAGGCGCATCCGCGTGTGTTGGATGTATTCCTGCAAATTTTGGATGCGGCTCGCGTGACGATGGCGAGCGGCGATACGCTGGACTTTTCCAAGCACTATATTGTGCTTACTTCAAACATCGGTTCGGCGGAAATTTTGCACATTCAACATTCCACTCACGCGACAATGGAGCGTCACGTTCTCACCCGCGCTCAACAATCCCTGCGTCCTGAAATGTTCGCCCGCATCACCGAAAAACTGGTCTTCAATCGTTTGAGTTACGACGACCAGCTTGAAATTGCGAATTTGCTGCTAACGAACGAATTGAATTTTTTGAAGGAAAAAGGCTGCGCGCTTACACCGACTGAATCAGTCCTGCCGTTTTTGGTGCGGCGCGGTTTTCACCCGAAGCTCGGCGCGCGTCCCATGCGGGACGCGATTGAAAAACTCATGGGCGATGCCGTCTCTACCGATTTGCTCACCGGCGGAAAGGCCTGTGGCCAGCTTGTGGTTGAGGAAAACGGCTGCTTTTTGAGCATTCGGAAATAATTATTGTCGCGATTAGTCGAACCATTTAGAAGCGGACGGATGCCGCGACACAACCAGGATGAGAAATTTTCGGGCTTGGGCAGGATTTGCCCAAAAATTATTATGCGAAGCTCTCGCCTCACTGATAAAAATAGCCACTCTCGCGGAGTGATGAATGATTGGAACCCATGACAACATGGTCAATCACATCAATTTTGAGCAACTGCCCGGCGCGAATGAGATCGCGGGTGATTTTTATATCCGCTTCGGACGGGGTTGAATCGAGGCTGGGATGATTGTGCATCATCACAATTGCGGATGCGCTGGCCATGATTGCCAAACGAAACACTTCACGAGGATGAACCAGAATTGTGTCCATTGTTCCAATTGAAACGAAATAGTGACCTTTGATTTTTCGACGGGTGTTAAGAATTAAAACGACCAAACATTCACATTCAGGATTGAAGTAGGGATGAGTCGTGATGTGCATTTTCCAATAGGCGGCTGCCTGTTCGGGTGTTTCACACAATTGAATGTCAGCGGGTGTCGGACATTCACGCAATGAAACAATTTTCCATTCCTGCGGTTGCGGCGGGAATTTAAGCGGCTTGACGATGTTGTTTAGCGGTTGAGGCGTTGAGTTGATGTTTTCGGTCGTGTTCATGTTTTTGCGTTTTGTTTTTGAAGGAACGGGATTGCTCTCTTCGCCTCATGTCGAGAGAGCAAAACCGATCTGAACGAAACGCACTCAAGCCTGCTTATCGCGCTGGCGGGCGGCGGAGCAGGAAGCAATGCAGTGACACGAATTATTTCGTGGCGCGAAATTGCGCGGAGCAACCAGAAGCGCGGGAAGCAGGCGGATGAACACGGCGGAAATCAACGCCGCATGAATGAACAACCAAATAATGACGAAGACCGATTGATGGCTGTCTGCAAAGACCGTGCCTGACGCTGGAAACCAACACTATTTGCAGAGAGGCAAAGAAAATATCTGCTACCAAAAATCATTTCGACATGGACGGCTATGGGAAACTACTGGATTGCCAGCCATTTCTTTGAAATTCAAAATCCGATAAGTATATCCATTCTCCTGTTTGAACTTGATAGCACTGCAATGGATTCCCTGCAATTTTGAATCGCTTAAGCAAAACCTGTGAAACGAAGTGCTGATTTTCGTTCGGATTGTTCATTGTTTCAGAAGTTTTATCAGGATGCCTTCGCTTGTAGCCATTCAAATATCGCTTGACGCAGGAAATAGATCAACTTCAACATCGCGTGAAAATTTTTGGCTGGCATACTGCTTGGATGTTATGAGCACATTGATTTACGATGCCAGATTTCGTCCGATACGAATGGGGTGGTGTATCCGTGCTGAAGATACTGCCGCACTCAAAAAAGCATTCAGGTTGAATCAGTGTTTTTGGGGCGGTCGCTTCAATCCGATAATTGTAGTTGATGATGAAAAATTTGCTCGACGTTTGATTGAAAAATTTCAGGTTGACGCTCTTTTCCCTGTCAGTGACGACCAATCGTGTCGGATGTTTGTAGAAAACGTTAAACATTTACCGTGGTGGCCAATTTTTCATAAGAATTTATTTGAAGAATACGGAGCGAGAAAGGCATCCGTCCTGTTGGATATTTACCATCCGGTTAGAAAATTTTACGAAGAATATGTCAAGGACAAGCCAAATCCCGACCAAAACATATCCATATATCGGTGGAATGACGATGACCAGCTTGCCAATGTGTTTGAAGCGACATTTGGCAATTATCCCAACGCGGATGAAACCGGCATTGATTACCGCGAATTAATATTAAAAAAAGCAGCAGGCAAGGAAATAGAAATCTCGCCAACTGCCGCACTCGATAAAGAGATCATCAGAGCAATTACGCCAAATGTTTTGAGCGCACTTGGCCTCACTCAGCATTTTGACTCTGACCATTATGGATTAGGACTGTTCGTAGGTGAAGCCGATTCATTTTCGCATCTGGTTGAATTTTGGAATTTACGCGCAGCAGGCGTTGACCTTTTCTTCTTTGACCCCCGGCTAAATTCGCGTTTCGGCCTGATGATTGAAGAATTGAATCGTGCCTTTCAATCGTTGCCGCCTCAATTTCAGTGGGGACAAGATACATTAGAGCTTTGGCTTAAGTGTGAATTACCAAAAGATGTTCAAAAACAATTTACTGTTCCACTATCTGCACGCAAAGTGGATGACAATTGGGATGACGGTATCAACCCACCTTCAATGTATTTGTCTGAACATTCCGTGGTTGCACAAATTTCTGAGGGCGAACATCGTCCTACGGTAACGCTGCAAATCGGAGAAGTGCCTGGATTTAATATCCGACCATTCAATCATCAATTGTTGGTGGTTACTCTCAAACCAACATTAAATTTTTCTCGCGATGACAGATTCCTTTTTACCATGCCATTCATCCCGGAGCTAAATGACTTCTATGGCCGTGAACATTCCCTTCAATGTGATGAGGCGCGGGCTGAACGTGATGGATTAGGAATTATCACTAGCCTTTCGACGGAATACTTAACTCTTTTTGGGGTTGAACGTTTTCAATTTGCCAAGCAATTTTTCAAAGCATTTGGAATTGCAGCAACGGTGAGACAACCGGGCTTGGTCTGTGACCAACTAATCAAACAGATGGGTGGGCTGCTCGGTTGCCGTACTTTTAAGATTGCGGGCGTGCGAAAATTAATTGAACAATTCAAGCCTACCGAAAGTTTCACTCGCAGCACTGCGATGAAATTGATTGGAAACGTTGACCCGACGACAGGCCGCCCAAATTTTAGCGCATACGAAAATTTATATCTTGAGCCACGGAATACAGAACATTTGACCCCTGATGATGTGTTCACATATTTATTGAGGCGGGGTGTTTTTCGTGTTGGCTTAAAACTCAAATGCACCGATTGCCAACTGGAATTCTGGCGCAGTCTCGACGATGTGAAGGCAGAGGTTGTTTGCGAATACTGTGGACAAACATTCAATACCACTCCCCAACTTAAAGAGCGAGATTGGGCGTATCGCTTATCCGGCCTTTTTGGCCGAGACGACCATCAAGAAGGCGGTGTTCCTGTGGCGTTGACCTTACAGCAATTGGACAGGACACTTGGCAATGAAATTATCGTGTGGTTGCCAGCAATGAACCTTGACCCAACAACTGCCGTAATCGAAAAATGTGAAACAGATTTTGCTTTGCTCATTCAAAGTTTCAAAGGTCGTGTAGGACTTGTAATCGGCGAATGCAAAGCCAATGGCGAAATTACGGATGAAGACGTTCGCAAACTGTCGAAAGTCGCGGACGCATTCCCACCAAATCGTTTGGATGTTTTCATTGTATTTGCGAAAACGAGTCAATTTACCGCTGCCGAAATTGAACGCTGCCGGACGGCAAATTCTCAACATGGGCAACGGATTATTTTGCTCTCTGAACGAGAACTCGAACCGTATTCTCCCTATGAGCGTGCTGAAAAAGAATTTTCGATTGAAAAACGATATGCCTGCTCTTTGATGGACATGGTGGAAGCAACCCGCGACATATATTTTCAACCAAAAAGAATCCGTGACTCATTGAATCAAACTCGAATGTAACGGGATTATTAAGATCAGTAGGGCAAGTCTTGCCTGGCATCGCACAGGGTTATCCCCAGCGTTGATGAAAAACCTTACACGGGCAAGACACCTGTGCGCGGTTCTAAAACGAAAATTGCTTGCATCCCCCCGGCGGCTTGGCGCATAACGGATGCGTCTAAAAAAACAAACGGAATATGAAAACAAAAATAATTCTCTTACTGTTTTTAGGTTCAAATTTTGTTTTTTCCCAAAACATCCCCCCGTGGATAAATGGCGGCAAACCTTGGTGGACTGGCAGGCCGCCGGTTGTGCAAACTCCCGGAACTCCCGCAATTGTTAAACATTGGATCAAGAAAAACATAGACAGCGGTGCATATATTCTTCTTGAGGATGGTTCATTATGGCAAATTGACCCCTTTGACAAGGTTGATGCAATGCTGTGGCTGCCAATCTCAACCATCATTGTTGTCAAATCTACCACTGGGTCGCCGGGTTATGATTATCTGCTTATCAACATCGACGACAAAGAAAAGGCACACGCTAAATTCATGGGGAAAACATAACTGTGATGGGGTTTTGCCCATTTCACATGAATGGGCTACGCTCACGCCATCGCTTCTTCCAAAACTACTTCGGGATGTGTGGACGATTGAGGAAATTCTGGCCGCCACAATTTAGCTTCAACTTGACATATCAACGTATCCAGATATGATGATATAAATGTCTAACAAATCGAAGCAAAACCAGATAACCAGTGAACAAGTGTGGTATCGGCTTTTCCGATACACGCACGGAGAATACTACGGCGAGAATCAAATCGGGCTTGGCCGTGGATATTTCATTGACCTTTATGTTGGCACTCTGCCCGGACTTCTGGAGAGTCTTGAAAAATCACAAAATCACAGCCATGCGTTAAATTTGAAACTGGCGCAACTTCGATTTTATCAACGGTGGTTTGATCCAGTGATTCGGCTCCCGGTGTTATTGTGGCTGCCGTGCCTTCTGGGACATTTAAGGAGATTGAAACGTAATGCGCCCACAAAACAAATTTCCCGTCGCGCTCATCCTCAACCCTCAACGAACAATCAATAGGAAGTTCATCCTCAAACCGGCGCAAAACTTTTGGACGATAATCATTAGCCGCTTCCGGCTTGAAAGCCGAAACCGGAATTGTGCTGTGTTTGACTCGGCAAGGCGGTTCAAGATTTGTGTTCATGGCTTCACGCCGCAGCGAGTTGCAATGCCGCCAGCGGCTCGACTTCGCGTTCAATCGTCCGTGCCTTCTTGTAACGCGCCAGCCATTCAGCCGTGCCGCAAGTAGTTTTAATTGTCTTTCGAGTCCTTCTTCTTTTCTGGCTTGGACACCAACAGCCAAACAGTTCCAGTGGCTACGGCAATGCAAAGCCATTCCACCGCCAGCCGCGAGATGTCGAGTCTGGCGTCAGGCGGGGCTGATAAGATGAAACTGTAGCCTGCCGAACGAGTATGACCTCGATCCGAAATGTAAAGCCACGGTGGAAACAGACCACAGAAGACAAACAAAACCACTCCGCAAAAAAGGATGAATTTTTGCGTGCTGATTCGCCTCTTAAGCCGCCATGCAAGAATCACGCAAGCTGCTAGTGCTGTTAATAGAAGAGTCACCGCTAGAACTACTATTGCCAAACGTGTTGCGTCGGGCAGATTTTCCGCGTTAGTAGCAAAAACGATTAACCCCACAAACAAGAGCAAGCTGCCCACTAATAAACCGAGCAGTTTTGGTGTTGTAATCTTTCTCTGGAAAATCAAGACGGAGATTGCGATTAGAACAGCAAGGGTCGCACAACTCACAGCAGCTACTAATCCCCAGTCGAATCGCGGCTTGGATTCAACCGGAGTTGAACGGTTTTGCTGTGAATTAGCAACAATTTGGTCGGCCTCATCCAGCGAAAGAGTTTTTGGAGTGGTTGAACGGTTTTGCTGTCGTTCGGCAGCAACTTGGTCAAGCAAGTCTCCGTGAGACAGCCGTTGTGCTTTGGCAATTTGTTCGGGCGACATTTGTGACTCCAGCCAGTTCCTCATTTTTACAACGTTCTTGGCGGTATGTTCATCCTTACTCGCAGCGGCTAGGTTTACCCACTTGTAGGCTTCCACATAATCCTTTGCCACGCCTTGGCCATTGGCGTAGCAGTAGCCCAGATTGTATTGAGCCTCGGCAAGATTCTGGTCAGCGGCTTTGCGATACCACTTCACCGCTTCCGCGTAATCTTTGGGCACACCATCGCCGTTGTAATAGCAGACGCCCAGATTGCATTGAGCCAAGGCGAAATTCTGGTCAGCAGCTTTGCGATACCACTTCACCGCTTCCGCTTCATCCTTCGCTACGCCAGTGCCATTGGCGTAGCAGAGACCCAGATTGTATTGAGCCGAGGCATCGTATCGTTCCCACGACTTGGTTTTCGGCTCATCAAACTGGTCAAAGGGATTTTTCCCGCTAGGCTTTGGCGTGTTTGTGCTGCTTGGAGAACGCGCCCAATCCGGCACAAACCCAACCTCTTCATCGGTTAGCAGTCGCGGCTTTGCTTCCGAATTTGTTTCAATCGAATCCAGCGGCGGCGGAACAAATGGAGTTTTGGAGGTCTGTGAATAAGCTGTCCACCCACCGAGACACGACAAGCTCACAAACACCAACAAGCGTAAGAATTTCGCAGAATTTTTCATCGGCTCATTTCCCCATTCTCTGCGCGTTTAATTGCATCTCCGAACCAATAAAAATGCCGCAACCGCAAGTGTTAAAAAACACGCTCGGCAAAAGTAAGCTGATAGTGTCTCTTTTGGTCATGGTCGGAATGAGATGGTGTGCGAACAGATTATTGCTGAAATTTACTTCCCTTGTTTCGGGTCGAAAAAGTCCCCGTCATTGTGAAGCTGAATAGACGTGGAGTTCCCAATCATCCAAACTTTTCCAGTTACCGTATCAATCAGCCCAAAGGCTGCACCGTTTGCCGCCAAGTGATACCTTCCAACTGCTTCTGGGAATGATATTCCCGCTCCAATAGTGAACATCGCTACGATTCCGATAACGAGTCCGCACAACGCACTTTTTAGGTCAATTTGAATTTTCATAGGTAACAAATTCAACGCCCATTTTGAGGTTGCGTCAACGTCTTTTACAAAAACCCCACCTTTCGCTAAAGGCGGGACTCCAAAGGCGCATGGCTGGCGTAAATTTCCCCTGCCCCGGCAGGGCGGGGGGACGGGTCGCCCCGCGAAAATTTAATGGATTCCTTGCATAGTTGTTTCAGACATTCATCAAGTCGCGCACGAGCGCCTCACCTCTACCGAGTTGGTCGCGATACTACTCGATGACGCGGTCGAGGGCGATGATGGGGTTTAGGCTCATGATCTACTTTTTTTGCCTTTGGCGTTTCCAACATCATACAGGGAACCAACGTCAATGGCTGCTTTGACTACACACGCGGCGTTCTTCGCCGCGAGTTTCTGCCAAGCATCTTTTGTAGGCTGGTTCTTGTTATGTCCCCAGTCACAAATACCCTTGACCACAATCCAATCAACTTTTTCAGCGCTGGCACTGGCATACAGGCCGACGCCTTCCATCTCACCGCCGATAGCCTCAGTGAAAAGTGCTTTTAAGCTGTCCCGGTAATCTAGGTTGTCGATGAGTTTCTGGCCAGAGAGAACGAGTCCCAATTGAACTTTTGGCCATTCTGTGCCGCGACGTTTTTCTGCGGTGTCGGTCTGACGGAAGCGATTGAGGAGTTTGCCCGCGCAGCTTGGCTTATCTCCACGCGGAGTAATGGCTCCATTTTCGTTCAAACGTCCCAGCTCATAATCCTGAATCTGCGCTGATACGAGAACGTCCCCGATCTTCTGCTTGGTCTCGTCCATGCCGAATGCGATTCCAACCGCAATAATCGCTTTCGGGGTCCAATGTTCAATTGCTTCACGAGTCCTCTGCTGAGATGCGCCGATTCCTCCTGCTCCCATTTCACAGATAGTATGGACGACCACGCAGTCGCCATGTTCCCCCAAATAATTATAGGTTACTCCACTTTTGGTTACTTGCTTAGGCACCTGTCCCTCTCCAACGAAGGTATCAAGCAAAGCGTGGGTTTCGTTGTTGTTAGCGGTGACCAGCACGATAACAGGATCAGATGGCAAGTTGTCCTTTTCGACTATGCCAGCAACGTCCTCAGTGGTCTCGAACTTTAGGATTTCATCAATGGCGGCGACGGAGGCCCGCGCGATGTCTGATATTTTGGAGTAGAACGCTCTGGGATAGCCATTTTCGTGTGGGGCAAATTCTCCCGGCGTCGAGGTAATGAAGCGAGGCAGGCGTGGAAACAACCCTTTTCCAGAAAGACCGACAGATGCATTGTCAACCCAAGCATAACGCTCGGTGTGGAATGGTCCTCCGCGTTCGCGCTGCCAGGACACCTCGAACAACGCATCCAGCCAAAGCGATTGCGCATCTCGTTGGGAAAAGCCAAACGGCCAATTCCGCCAGATTTTAACTGCAATTTCAGACGGTAATTGAAAGAGCAAATTCTTCCCGTCACCGAGTAATTCTGTGAGCTTCGGAATAGGCAAAGGTCGCAATCCATCGGGAATGGCAAACACAGAAATATAGCGGTTCAGGCCCAACCTGAATGGCGTAGGTTTGCCGTCAGGTTCAAGGAATGGTTCTTCGCGAACATTCATAATTGGAAATTGCGCGGCGAGTGGTTTCTGAACTCCAAATAATCTCGCTGGTTCTCTTCGGAGACCTGGGCCAGAGCATAATAATTCACGGTCCGGCAAGTTGCCGGGTAGTTTCATGGGGACTTCGCCGATTTGGGGAATGAGTGTTTGAACCAAGAAACACTCCGTTGCGCAATGCTCGTCTATAAAATTATCAAAGCGGGTGCGAAGCTTTGCGAGATCCTCCCTCCAGTTATGCGAAGCCTTGGCTTCGGAAGGGATATACCAGGGAAGCACCCTTGTGGTAAACTCCTCTCGAAAAGGAGTTCCAAAGGCTATGTTTGTTCCGTCTTCAAATTGTTGTTTAGAGTCTCCAAATGGATCCAGGTCTCCGAAGTCGAAATGGCTATCCTTGGGGGTGATGGTCATGGTTTACCGATCTTTGTCCAGCCGCTCAAAGAGTTGCTCCCAACTCATATTGCCGAGGACTTTGTTCGCCTTTTTGCCGACGTAGGCCTTTAGGCCCGCACGGTTGATGTCCACGCGGCCAAGAAACTTGTCGCGTTTGTTGTAAGCCCGCACGGTCAAACCGCGCTGGGTTAGTTCAATTTCCTCATGCAATATGAGGTATCCCTTTTTTTGGTTGCCATAGTTTTCTTTCGTTTTGGTTAAACTTCAAACACCTTCAGCACTTCATCGCCGTAGTGGTTGATGACTTTTATAGCGATTTTACCGGTCTTGGGTTTATCAAAGGGGCGGCTCACGGTGGAATACAAGGATGACCAGGCGGCTTCGTCTATATCGGCACGGAGGGCGCGTTTCAGTTTTTCGTAAGGCTCGTCCGCGCCGGTGAAGTAGGCGTGGCGGACGAAAAAGCTCTCGCCGTTGTAATCCGTGTCAATGAACCAGCAGGCGATGTCGTCGGTGCTGCTGTTGCGGATTTGGCCGGTCGTCGGGTCGTAAATGTCCACGCCTTTGATTTCGGCGGTGAGCTTGCCGTCTTTCTGCTTCTTGATTTCCACGTCCGGCTCCCCGAAGACCATGAACAGGTTGCCCGCGCCGGTCTTCTTCAACAATTCGTCGCCCATCGCGAGGTCGGGATTCATCCGCGCAATGACGACCGAAAGTTTGCCGTAGCGTTTTACTTCTTCGTTCACGTGTGGGTCAAAGGCGAAGCCACAGATGATCAGCAAATCAAAGCCGACACCTTGCACGGCTTCTTTGGCGGCTTCCTTCACCAAGTCTGGGCCGACCGTGCCGTGTTCCGGGCCGATGCACACGGCCACGCGCCGCGATTTACCGTCCTTATCCGTGTAAGTGCCGGTAGCGTGAATCCAAGTTCCCGCAAACGGATCAAGCGAATCAAATTTCAACCGCTCCTCTTTGCGCGTGTTTTGAATGCCGGCTTTGCGGAGGTTGTCCAGAATCATCGTAGCGAAGTCGTGATGCTGGCGGGCTTCCTGTTCGGAAACCGTGCTGCCGCCGTTCTCGTCCACCGAAAGGAAACGATGTGGCGAAAGGCTCTCCACCGTGAGCGGGCCGGTGACGCGGATACGTTTGTTATCCTCGTAAGGCTGGTCGTAGAGCAACTCGGTGTCGGCGTGGCGGGTGATGGCCACGTCAATCTCCGCGCGGCTCATGCCGGGTTTGATGTCGGGATTGTTGGCGATGGATTTGAGCGTGACGTGCGGCACGCGTTTGAAGACGAAGCCTTTCTTGATGTCGTTCTCGGTCTTGATGTCCGGCGGTAATTTGCCGGCCAGTTCCGATTCCTTCTTCAAACCATCGGGTGAATCGGCGAGCAGGTAATACGGAAACTTGGCGGCCATCAGGCGCGTGCGCGCCAGCGCGACGGCAACGCGGCTGGTGTCGCAAGTAATCCAACGCCGTCCCCACTGCTCCGCCACAAACGCCGTCGTGCCGCTGCCGCAAGTCGGGTCGAGCACCAAGTCGCCGGGGTCGGTCGTCATTAAAATGCAACGCTCAATAATTTTTGTCGAAGTTTGAACGACATAAATTTTATCAGTGCCAGCGCCACCGGAAGTATCAGTCCAAACATCTGATAATGGACGAACAGTGAAATCTGCTGGAAGCCGCTTAAAGCGAATTACAGTTTTCATAGCTTGCACTCGTCCAGCAAGAATAACTCGCTTCATGCCTTCCTCTGTAATTTTCCAGTGATTTCCAATCTGTGGCCGATAGATATTTCCTTCGAGTGTCACAGGATACGAACCCGTATTTGTCGCGCCTTGCGATTGAAGATCGCCAAGAGAAATGTCATCGCTATCAGCAGAAGGCTTTTCAAGAAAAAGCCGTCGAAATTTCACTTGCTCTAAATCTTTTGCAAACCAAAGAATATAATTTCCAAGCCGGTCTAGTGTGCCTTCTTGTCGTCCGCTTGTTGTTACGAAATAAATTTGCGCGACGAAATTTTCACTGCCAAAAACTTCATCCATGATTGACCGCACGAGGTGAACATTTTCATCGCCGATTTGGACGAAGACGCTGCCACTTTCGGTGAGGAGTTCGCGGGCGACGGTGAGCCGGTCGCGGAGGTAGGCGAGATAGGAATGGATACCGAGTTTCCAGGTGTCGCGGAAGGCGCGGATTTGTTCGGGCTGGCGCGTGGCGTCCTCGGCCTTGCCGTCCTTCACGTCGCGCTTGCGGGTGCTGACCTGCCAGTTCGAGCCGAATTTGATGCCGTAGGGCGGATCAATGTAAATCATCTGCACTTTGCCTTTGAGACCTTCCTTCTCGGCGAGCGAGTTCATCACGAGCAGGGAGTCGCCCAGAATCATGCGGTTGGCCCACTTCACGCCGTCCTTGTGCTGGTAGAATTCAATGAGCTGCTCGAATTTGATGCCGTTGAAATCACCGAATAGTTCGAGGGGCAGTTCCTTCGAGTCCACCTTCGCCGTCTCGCGCAGGTTTTCGACGATGACCTGCGGGTGGATTTTTTCCTGAATGTAAATCGGCACAGCGGGGACTTCGAGCGGATGACTGTCCTGTTCGTCCTTGCCTTTCCAGACAAGTTGCGGATCGAGCGACGGGTCTCGCGGGTAGAGAATTGTCTTGGGCGCTTTTTCGTCGTCTTTGACGAAGTCGCGCAGTTCCTCGGTGGGGATGTTGGCGCGCTTGTCCTTGTGCTTGGTGGCGAGGACAGGCGTGGGGGATTTGGAAACGGATTTTTTGGGCATGGTGAATCAGGCTGCGATGAGAGGTTGCGTTACCGGCATTTCGTCCCAAATACGGCCTTCGAGCGTTCGGCCTGCCTTCTTCTTTTGGACGCCCCCCCACTGTTTGAAGAAGAACGGCACATCTGCTTCCTGACATTGATCGCGAATGTCTCTGACCCAAGCGGCGTCCATCGGACGCGCGCCCGGTCCCGACTCGCCGCCAACGATTACCCAATCCATGCCGGTGAGATCGAGGTTCAGAAGCGGGCCAAGCAGCGGTTCAAGTGACAAGAACTTCGTCTTCGCTCCCGTGGCGCGCAGGTGCTCAATGCGGAAGGTGTAGTCGTTGCTTTCGACGCTGACACCCATCCAGACATTGCCGGGCCAGTCGAGGTGCTGGCTGAGTTCCAAGAGACGGTCAGAGCGTTTGGTGAGAACTTGGAAACGATGCCACGAGGCGCGGCGCATCACATCGAACATTTTTCCGATGAACGCGACCGATACGTCTTTGTGAAAAAGGTCGCTCATGGAGTTGACGAAGATGGTTTGCGGCTTCTTCCAACGCAGTGGCAATTCGAGAGAGTCTTCGTGCAAAGTGAGTTTGAATCCGTTTGCATAGTGCGGCTGTCCCATGGACTGAAGACGCAAGGCCATACGTTCGGCATAGCAGTGCTGACAGCCCGGGCTGATTTTTGTGCAGCCCGTGAGCGGATTCCATGTGGACTCAGTCCACTCGATAGACGAATTGTTTGCCATTAATTACATGCCCTTCGTTCTGTATTTGTCGAAGATCGCTTTAACAATACTCGCGCCTGTGCGGTTAGGCGAAGCAAAGAAGAGATAATACAAAACTGCACCTTGGTCGTTTCGCATGGGTATCGGCTCTGGCACATATTGGAAACCGGCAACCTCCTGCAACCTCTTTCGGAAAGCCTCCGCAACGGCCGCATTCGTCGTTTTCTCCTCCATGTCTCCGAACAAGCCACGTTCTTTGCGATAGGCAGCGTCGCGCCAAGAATGGTCACCCCATGCGGTATCCATCCGAGACGCTTGGTTTTGATCCACCTTATTTGGGTTTCGCCACAGGACATTCATGTTCGCATCCATAATCATGAAGTTGTAGAATACCTCAATCGTCTTCATGCTTCCGGCGGTTTTCAAGACGTTCCAATTCACGTTCATGGCATACGGGTCAAGCAGACACAGACCGCGGCTGAAATCTTCGTAACGACACCGGGGAAATACTTTATCCAACAGCAACGTGTTGGCATCCTGCTCGTAAACGAAAACATTTTTGCGGTCGCCTATCAGTCTGCGCAACTCATCGGCCTTTCCACCATTCCGGTCAACGAGATGAATCTCGCTAAAGGGCGGGTTCACCAACAAGGCATTGAGCGGACTTCCGGCAACAAACTTACCTGTGTTTTTAGATAAGTGCTTTCCCGCGCCTGCGAATGCATCAATATAAACGTGACGTTTGATTGCTGATTGCGCGTGCAGGATTTTGGAATAGGCGGCGGCATACTCCCGGATAATGTCTAGTTTGACCTCTGACCAGTTGCCGATTTCGTCATATTTGAATTGTTTCATGATGCAACCTTCTTGCCTGGTAGCGCGGCATAGATTGTGTTCTTCGCATCCCACGGATCGCTAATTTCCAGAAATGCCCAACGGCCAAATTCACCGTGGCCGTTCACTGCGGGAATCCAAAGCGTTTGTGCGGTGGTGACTTTGGCTTCCTTGTCCTTCTTTTTCTGGCCGGTGCATTCCAGAATCAGATTCAGCAAATCCTTCGGGCCGTGACCATCGTCAATGCGGACGATGAAATCGGGGTAGTAGTTGTGTTCCTCACCATTGAGCGTGTAAGGGATCGTAAAACCGAGATTCTGGTTTTTGACGTAGGCGAAAACTTCCGGCATGTCCTCAAGCGTTTGGGCGAGCTTCTGTTCCCAAGCGTCGGTGTCGCAAACGACATGCGAGATGTGGCAGCGGTCGGCGCGCGTGGCGTAGGTGGGCTTGGTCGTGTCAAAGTCAATGTGTTGCGTGCTGCCGATGGTATCGTAGGGTCGCAAGATGGGTTTCAAGGCTTTGTCGCCGGGTGTTGAGGCGACAATGGCTTTGTAAATTTTATCGGCGGCATCGTGGGCGAATTGTAGGAGCAGGAGCAGTTGCGGAAACGTGTTGTCTTTGCATCGGACGCATGTGGACAGCCATTCGCGGGTGATTTCCAGCAAGCGCGGGAAACGCCAAGATTGAACTTCGGAGTCGAACTTGTGCTTCTTGGTTTTTTCGGTTTGCTTTTCACCATCCTGCCGGAAGTATTTTTCCAGCGTCAGTTTGGCCAGCAAGAACACGACTTCCTGCTCGCGCCGTTTCTTTAGCTCGTCGAGGTTGTGAATGACCGATTCGCCGATGATGGGTGCATTTTCGGTTTTGGTCGGCAGGTCGGCGGCGGAAAGCGTGAGCTGCGATTCAGCAGTGAACTTCACTTCGAGCCTGGCTTCGGGCAAGTCGTAGCGGTAGCCAACCAAACGCGGGAAAGTGATTTCGCGGTCTTTTCGTTCTTCCAGTGCCCGGACGCGTGTCGGAATCGGGCCGGGCTTCGGGTCGCCGCCGGTGCCGGCGCAAGGAATGAAGGAGAACGGCACGCCATAGACTTCGGCGTATTCGACGGGAAAGGCTTCGATCTCGACATCCTGTCCGTTGACGGGAAAGCGGCGTGCCTCGGTGGAATAGCTCATGCGCCGTAAGCCGCGACCGACTACCTGCTCGCAAAGCAGTTGAGTGCCGAAAGCGCGGACGCCCAGAATGTGCGTCACGGTGTTGGCGTCCCAGCCTTCGGTGAGCATGGACACCGAAACGACGCAACGGATTTGCTCACCGAGCTTGCCGGATTTGCCGACGGTGTTCATCACTTCGCGCAAAAGGTCTTCGTCGGCAAGCTCGTCTGGATCACGACCCGGAAAACGGAGTCGGTAGTCGGCTTTGAAGTCGTCAATTTCGCGCGCGGCAATCTGCTTGAAGTCGTTGCTCATGGCTTCGCCAGATTCCAATTGCGCACTGTCCACGAGGATGGTCTTCGGACGTGCGCTCCACGCACCGCCGATTTCGTTGCTAAACAATGACAATTTGCCGGGGACAACAACGGATTTGTCTTCGGTGATTTCCTTTTCCCAGCCAGCGATATAATCGAAAACGAGTTTCGAGACGTTGGTGTTGTTGCAAACGACGATGAAAACCGGTGGGGTGTGTCCGCGCTGCTGCGCTTCGGCGTTCTGCTCCCAGCGACGATAGTATTTCTCGTAGTTGCTGTAGAGGCTTTGCAACGCGCCTTCCAACTCAATGGGCAGCTTCGGCTCGCCGGTGATGGCGTCAGTGCCGCGTCCCTTTTTGGGTAGGTGTTCTCGAATCAGCGGCCAGATGTCACGATACATTGGAGCGTCGTGCATCATGTTGTCGTCGGCGACCGGGACGCGCGGGACTTTCACAATGCCGGATTCAATGGCGTCAATGAGCGAGAAGTCAGAGACAACCCAAGGAAACAGTGTGCCCTCGGAATAACCTGAACCACGCAGAAAGAACGGAGTGGCGGAAAGGTCGTAAACGACTTTCACGCCGATTTTGGCTTTGACGGCTTCCAAACCGGAAATCCAGATGCGCGCTTCCTCTTCGCGCTTTTCCGCTTCCTTGCGTTCGTCGCCGACGAGTTTGACTTCCTCACCGCCAACGCGCCGCCGGTAGCAGTGATGTGACTCGTCATTGATGACCAGGATGTTCTTCTTTGTGCCAAGCTCGCGGCAGACACGGCGAACCATTTGATCGGGCGTTTCCGTGAACGGGCTGGGCGCGTCGCCACTGCCGGTCAGCAAACTTTTGGTGAGTTTGCCCGCGCTGGTGTGCTCGCGCATCAGAAATGCGTGAAAGTTGGTGATAATGATTTTGGCGTTGCCCAATTCCGGCATGAGGTCGGGCGGAACGATGTCGAGCTTGCGATAGTAGTTGTCCGCGTCGTTAGACATCAGGACGCGCAGGCGGTCGCGAATGGTGATGCCGGGCGTGACAATGAGGAAAGCGTCCGTGAACCGCGCGTCTTGAGGATTGGCCAACTTGTTCAACGTCTGCCACGCGATGAGCATGGCCATGACGACCGTCTTGCCGCTGCCCGTCGCCATTTTGCAGGCGATGCGATAAAGGAGCGGATTGGCATCGGCGTTCGCCGCGTGAATTGCGTTTTCAATCCAGGTGTCGCCCTGCTGCTTCGCAACCTCAGTCAGGTAGATGAGCGTTTCGAGGGCTTCGATCTGGCAGAAGAAAAGTCGGCGCTCACGGTCGGAGCGCGTCCAGTATTGCAGAAGTTGTGCCGTGGTATGCGTGACACCAAAATGCTTGTTCTCGCGCCATGGCTTCACCCGGCTGCGGACTTGGTTGATGAATTTGTTCGGCTCAACTCGATCTTTGGTCCATTCCGTCTCGAAATAAAGTTGATCTTTGCCCTTCTTGCGCGGCGCGGCGATGGGAATAAAGTAAGCGCTTTCGCGGCGTGCTTCAACAATCTCGTTGGTGATCCCTTCGTCGCTGAACCGAAAATGTCGCTGCGGCTCCGCGAACGGTGAATTGATTACTGGATTTTCGATGACAACCTGATTCATCCGATTGGTGAAACAGATTGTTTCAAGAAATGATGAAAAAAAAAGCAAAATGTTCAGACAGCGTTGATTTCGTTTATCTCGACTCGCCGTTTAATTTTGTTAGAGGCCAATTTGCCTCCACCATGGAAACCATTTCGGTATTTTTCCATCGGCATCCAGCGGTGGTAAAATTGTTTTATGAAATCCCTTTTCACAGTGAACGAGGACACATTGATGTTTTCTCAAGTTGCGCAATTCGTAGGGTTTGATTTTGTGTTCCTCAACATTTGTGTATGAGCGCGTGGCCATTCCGCCCGAATAGCCATACGTCCTTTGGCGGACTTTTCGTTGTCCAAGAAAATCCGCGCTTTCCACTGCGCCCGTCTCGTCAGCGGCTTTGAAAATCATCCGGTTGCGAAGATTCAGTGTCAGCACCTGCGCCTTTTCCTCTCCAAGTGGCGGAATGAAAGACGTGGAAGATTGCGCGGCGGCAACCAACGTCGCCTTTGCTTCGCGCATGACATCAATGCAATTATAGTCGCTCATGCCGTCTTCGCTGGCCGTGACAAAGCGTTGCGCTTCATCCGCCCACAGGATGAGCAAATTATCGGTGGCGCGTTCCTCTTTTGGCCGGTCAAACCGGCGCAAAACATGCGTGTAAAACAGCATTTTGAGGAATGTATTTATGTAGCGTCGTTCCATCTGATATTTCTGCGGCATTGCCACGCAGACAATTTTGCAACGGTCAATTTCCTTGAAATCGAAAGTGTTTTTGCTGGCGCAAAAGATTTCGGCGATGGCCGGCGTCAAAAAGAATTGAAGATAATTCGAGATGGTTTCCTTCACGCCGCCCATCTGCTCGGCGGGCTGTCCCCGATAGCGGTGTTCAAAATGTTCAATGAGTTGCAGGTCGCGGGCAGTGGGATAATCCGTCTTCAGTTCGCCCAACGTCTTGTTCATCGTGTTGTCTTCGAGCAAAAAGTTGCGGACATTTTGCAGGGTCGCTTCCATCTCCATGCGCGTCAACAATTCCAGAGCCAGACCGATGTGCGTCTGTGCCTGATTCTTGAAAAAGGATTGTTCGGCGCGTTGTCCCAAACTCGTTACCGTATCCACGACAAATTTTGCGTAGGTGGAAGGCGGAATGGATGAATCGGAAAGCAGATTGAAGGTGTGCTTCGGCTTCCAGTCCTCCGGCGGGTTGTCCGGTTTGACCTGCAATAAAATCAAATCATTCTGGCGATTGAACTTTGCCGCCATCTCCACGAGCGTTTCCCAATACACGCCCTTGTCATCAATGCAAAGGCCGCCCCAATTCGGATCGTTTTGAAAAACCTGAAAGAGCAGTTGATTGATGCCGGAACTGGTTTTGCCGGAGCCGGTGTCGCCGGTGATGAGCCAGCCCCGGCAGAAATCCTCGCGCGTCCATACAAAGCCCTTCAGCCGGACAATATATTTACTCTTTCCGGTCTTGCCCTTCGTTGTGATGGCAAAAGCGGCGATGGCGGCAAGGATCGCCGCCACAATCCATGAGGCCGGCGCGGGCAGCGTGAAAAGTGCGCCCGTTGCCATCAGCAGCGACAGGCCAGTCGTCGTATAATTTATCCAGCGCATAAATCAGAATAGAAATTTTCCAATCAGGATTCCGGCCAGAAGCGACGCGATTGCCACGCACAAAAACGCCACGGTTCGTCCGGTGGAAAGCTGCTGGCTGATTTTGGGGACGCTACGAATCTCTTGGGTCAATTCCCGCGCCTCCTTTGAAAACTCCTTGGTCAATTGCGTCAGCGTTTGGAGTGAGACGCGAATGGTTATTAACTGAATTGAATCTGTATCGGGCGGGATTTCGATTTTGACGTTCTGGAAAAATATCTTCAACAATTCCAGCATCTGCAAAACAGAGTCGTCGTCACGAATCCCGTTCTTGCGCCGCCATTCGGCAACTGCCTCATCAAAGCTGTTCTTTTCTTCGTTCACAAAAGTGAGTCGCCGGATTTCGCTTCCTTTTTCGGCTTCTGAACCTTCGGCGATTGTGGCAGCAACATCCCGCGCACGGATTCCAGTTGGTCATAAAACTGGTGTTGCCAGTTTTGAAGCCGTTGCCGGTTGAAAAAATCGAAGGCGGGATTTTTGATGGCGGCGGAAATGGTCAGGTCGTGCTTGTTCAGATCGGCGACGATCCAATCGTAAAGTTTCGGCATGGTAATTTCCTTGGCTGCGAGTTCGTTTATCAACCGTGTCCGGGTGGCGCTGCACTCGTAGTTGGCAAACCGTTCTGACAAAGCCTCATTTTTAACAACCAAGTATCGGGCATTGTGGTTGAGCCGGTCAGTGATGTTGTGAATCTGCTCCAAGCTGTCGGTTTCGTGATTCACCGGCATGATGAGATTCAATGACGCGCCAACCTGTTTGAGCAAATCGAAGATTCGCACCTCGTCGAAATAATCGAGGAAAATGTCAGTCGAGGCTGCGCGGCAGTCCATAACAACTAAATCCGTTTTGTCCAACGTCGCAAACACCGAATCAATTTCGGTCAGGTCTTCGATGTCGAGAAACAGGGCTTCGGGATGGAAACGCTTCAGCGTTGAATTTTCGTTGTCGGTATCAACGGCGATGTGGACGATGTCCTTGTCTTTAAGATACTGAACAAAATTGACGGCGAAGAAACTTTTGCCGACGCCGCCTTTGCCGTTGATGATGGCATTGAATTGTTTTTGCATAGTTTTTTGGTTAAAGGTTTTTTGAATCGGCAATGCGCGGGCCGCGTTTGTGCCGCGACCACGGGCCTGGAATACGCTCCCGCTGTTCCCGCAAAGCCGCTTGGATGCTTTCGGGCGACGATAGCACCGGCGAGATTTTTGGGGGTTCCTTCATGCCCGTGTTGTGTTGGCGGACAGGTTTTTGGCCAATCACTTTACGGCAAAAGCGATGCACGGTGTCTTTGGAAACAGTGACTTTTACGTCCTCCAAGAGAATCCGAATGTCATCGTAGGATGCTCGCATTGCCAAAAGCCCTTCGATTTCGGTTTTGAACGGCAGCAGCAACGCGAATTTGCTCGGAAGTTTGGGCTGATAGCCGCTGGCAAGTTCCTTGAAGCGAGCATGGGCTTCCTCGGATGAACTGTTATCGCCCATAAAATTTCGGATAAAAATCGGATAATCTTCGGATAGAAATCGGACAGGTTTCTGGCGCATATCCGCCAGGCATCGGATAATTTTCGGACGCAAAATCTCTAACGAATGTTAGACGTAAGGCGTGCCATGAAAAAAGGCGGTTTAGCATTGCTCTCATGCCTCCATCTAAACCGATTTCCGGCAGTCAGGTTGTAATGAAATCATTACAACTTTTCGGAGCGGGATAAGCTAAAAAGTGGACGTGCTGTCCACCAAAACTCAATGCAACCTGAACAATGCGGAAAAATACTTCAAAGAGCATCTGCAACTCGGCGATTATTACAGTCAGGAAAACATCGTGTCCGGCGAATGGGCTGGAATCGGGGCTGAAACGCTTGGACTTACGGGCAGGGTGAAAGAGGATCAATTCCTCAACCTCTGCCACAACCAGAATCCAAGCACCGGCGAGTTGCTGACGCAACGGATGAAAACAACGCGGTGGGATTCGGACAAAATGGCAGACGTTGCCAATCGTAGGGTTTTTTACGACTTCACTTTTTCACCGCCCAAATCGGTTTCCATTCAGGCTTTGATTGCCGATGACAAACGGCTCTTGGACGCACATAGCCGTGCGGTGCGAATCGCAGTGAATGAATTGCAACACTTTGCCGGAACACAGGTTCATCGGGGAATGGACAAATCAGAACGGCTCACCGGAAATGTCGTCTGCGCCATGTTCCGCCATGACACTTCCCGCGCGCTTGACCCGCACTTGCATACGCATTGCGTCATGTTCAATGCCACGTTTGATGCAGCCGAAAATCGTTGGAAAGCATTATCCAATTACGAAATGCTTCAGGCGCGGAAATTCGTGGAGAATGTTTATTATCACGAATTCGCTCGCGAACTGCGGTCGTTCGGATACGAGATTGAAAACAAACCGCGTGGCGATTTTGAAATCAAGCGTGTGTCCAGTGAACTGCAATCGCGTTTCTCCAAACGGCACAATGAAATTGATGCCAGCATAGAACGGCTGCTAAAGGAAAAACCGGAACTGGCAAAGGGTAATTTGAAGGAATTGCGTTCGCAAATCGCCCAAGCGGAGCGCAGCCGCAAAATTTTCGGGATTGCGTTGCCTGAACTTCAACGCCTTTGGGACAGCCAGCTTACGGGTGAGGAAAGGCAGTCCTTGCGAAAGCTGGCTCACCAGTCAAAGGCGGCGATTCAATCGCCGTCGCTTACGGCGCAAACCGCAATCCAGTGGGCGGAAGAACACTTGTTCGACCACCACTCGGTCGTCCGCGAATATGAAGTCTGGAGCGCGGCTCTGGAACGCGCACGTGGGGCGGAATTGTCGGTTCAGGACATCAAAGCGGCAGGGCAGGAACGCGATTACATCCGTAACGAACACGCGCCGTCAAAAATCACGACGCGCGAGATTTTAAGCTGCGAGTGGGAAATTGTCTGCCTTGCCCGCGACGGGCGTGGAAAGTTCGCGGAATTCAATCCGCGTCATAAGATTGCCGCTGAACTCATGCCGGATCAACGCGCCGCCGCTGAAATGATCCTGGCGTCACGCGACTTCGTGACGCTGTTTTGTGGCGGCGCGGGAACGGGGAAAAGTCACACGCTACGGGAAATCGGCAACGGCTTGAAAGTTGCCGGACACATTTCTTACGTCATCGCGCCGCAGCGCCAGCAAGCTCTGGATTTGAAAAAGAGTTTTGCCGACACGCACACTGTTTCTGAATTTCTGGCAAAACGGCGGATGATGCCCGGCTCGGCGGTGATTGTGGATGAAGCCGGACAAATCGGCGGAAAACAGATGCACGAACTTTTGAGTTTCGTAAAAGTGAACGATGGCCGCGTTATTCTTTCCGGCGACACGCGCCAGCATGGGGCGGTTGAAGCCTCGGACGCCCTGCGGGCCATTGAGCGATACGCCGGACTGAAAGCGGCGCGGCTGACAAAAATTCAGCGGCAAAACCCAAAGGCGGGAGAAACCAAGTCCGAGCGGAAGCGCATCAAGCAATACCGCGCCGCCGTTCGCAAGGCGCAGTCCGGCCAATACGCCGAATCATTCGACCGCTTGGACAAGCTCGGCGCAATTGTCGAGTGTCGCACAATTGACGAGCAACGCGAGCGGCTCGTCGCCGATTATCTGACGTTGGCGGAAAAGAAAAAATCCACCGTGATTGTCTCGCAGACGTGGGGGGAAATTCACGAAATCAACGAGCGAATTCGCATCGGATTGCGAAGGGCGGGGCTGATTGACAAAGCCGATTCGACGGTAACGGCGCATAGACGGCTGGATTTGACGGATGCTCAAAAACGCGACAAGCGATTTTATCCAGACAACGCGGTGATTGTGTTCAACCGCAAGACGAAGGATTTTGCCAGAGGCGAAGTCGGCGAACTGTTGGTGGCAACTCCGACTCATTTGCTGGTCAAGACAGAAAATAGAATTCAGAAAGTTCCTTTCAACTTGCTGAACCGGCTCACGGTCTGCCAGCCGATTGAAATGACGCTCGCCAAAGGCGATCAATTGCAACTCAAGGCCAATGCGCCGTCGCTGGATGGCAAAGAATTGATTAACGGTGAATTGGTGACGGTCAAAGCCGTCAATCCAAACGGGCGTATCGAATTGAAGGACGGGCGAATCCTGCCCGAAAAATATCGAGAGTTCGTTCGCGGCTACGCGATTACGTCCTACGGGTCGCAAGGCAAAACTGTCGAACACGTTCTGTTTTCTGATTCATCGGTGAAGGCCGCGACAAATAATCAGCAATGGCTGGTCACGATTTCGCGGGGAACGCGGGCAGTCAAAATTTTCACCCCGGACAAAGTGCAACTGCGTGAGAACGTCAGTCGCTTGGGCGACCGTGAACTGGCGATTGAATTTGCCAAGCAGGATTCGGCGCAAGCGCGGCGTGTGCCGCCGCCGATTCGCAAATATATCGCCGGACTGATTCAAAGCCGCCGTTCGGAAACGGTTCAGCAAAAAATTGAGAACATTGATTTATGGAAACACAAACAAATCCCTCGAATGACGCCGCAACGGACTCGCGGGCAAAGAATCTGACGTGCTGGCGCACGGCCACAAGTCCGCAATGCTTGCGCGTGGAAACCATCAACGAGGTTCACTTGTTTCCCTACGGCTATTATCAGCACGCAAAATTCATCCGGCAAAGCGGCAAAGACGTTCTTCAAATCCAGTTTCAAGACCGAATCATCATGGTCAAAGGAAAGGGTTTAGAACCGCTGTGTGATGCGCTGGAACGGCTCGCCGTGGAGCGGATCAAAGTGCGTCCAGAAAAATATGAAGGGCTTGGCAAAAGCGAAGGAATTGTTGAGGAAATTGAAATTAAGAAAGCGAGCGAAGCGCCAAACTGACAATCTGGTGCGCTTCGGTCAAGTGCGGCAAACCGATACGGCTGTTGCGGGCGTTCCAACCAGTTAAAATGAAACCGGACTTTGATTCGGTACAGCATCCGCCTACAATCGTTTTGTCGTTGGCATTTGAAGAAGCGCAGCAGACACACTTGGATGACGAGTTGCCAGCGATCCCCCAATTGCCCGTCGTCCCCTTCTGAGCGCCGCGGTGGCCGGCGTATTGTCTGTCGCCACCATTTCACTTTGCGACAATGCAGTCTTGGCAAAAGAACGGGAGCGAGTATTCTATTCAAAATTTGTGCTCCCGTAGCTCAAATGGATTAGAGCTGCCGTTTCCTAAATGGCAGATCCCGGTTCAATTCCGGGCGGGAGTACCATTTTCCCCTTTATTTTCCGTCAAACTCCGAGCCTGAAATCTGATACCGCATCTGATACCATATTGAGTTTTTAGGGCATTTTTTGGCATAAAATAGCAAAAAGTCATGCCCTCGAAATTGCGGTGAAAACCTAAAAATCTCCAATAAAACCAATGGGAATATGCGAAAGTGGACGATAGTAAAATTTCTCCAAAAATGCTTGCACTGGTTTAGGAAACCGCTGCTCTATCCATTTGAGCTACGGGAGCGCGCCAGCCGCAAAAATACCCCCGCCAACGCGAATGGCAAGCCCATGCCGCTCCGCGGAATGACTAATTCCTAAATCCGAA
>Ga0182011_10001078_pt1 | contig 23866 bp, 19 predicted proteins | sample 711E1DmetaG_FD_120481 | JGI IMG/M metagenome (GOLD analysis project Ga0182011, IMG submission 120481) | Permafrost microbial communities from Stordalen Mire, Sweden - 711E1D metaG | ecosystem: Environmental > Terrestrial > Soil > Wetlands > Permafrost | place: Sweden: Stordalen | collected...
CAGCTTGGTCACACAGCTCTCGGAGATGAGGGCTTCTCTGAGGTCGAGTGAGAGCCAGCGAGCCTTGTTCTTCCAAGGCAAGACGAAAGACCCCCTGCCCGTCACAATGCGGAATTGTCCGCCGTCACTGCCGCGCTTGGATCCCGACACCACCATCGCCTCGTTCGGCGCTGGGATTCTGTAGAAGAACATCCGCCCTCTTTCTCTCGGCGGATCAGCAGCTCGTCACAAGCAGCGTCCGCGACGACAGCTGCTCAACGACGACGATACGTGTGTTCACCGCGAGCGGCTCTTCACTTTCAGTGTACGCCGTGTAGGCCTCCGAGCCCCCGCGGATTTGGATGATTACCTCGCCTGGAACGCCTTGGGAAATAGGCACGGAAACGCGCCCCATCTTGCCGACGGCTTCCTCAGCGTGCCCACCGGAGTCCAAGTCCATCTGCTCGAGCGCTCCTCCTGGTGCCACGGGGCTCCTGCCGACCATGTCCATGCGGACAGGCCGGAGACGACCATCCCTGATCGGTCACCTGTCAAGCGTACTTGCCGGCTGGCACTTGACCTCCGAGACGGCTGGACATGCAATCGCCGATATCGGCGTGCAGAAAGTCAGAGCTTCGCGATTCCCGCGCTGCGGGCCTATGCATCCCATTCGTGCACGCAACCGGTGTCTCTATTCATCGGCAGTTGCCTGCAATGTCGATTTGTATCCCACAGACGAGCACCGCCGTGTCAACTCTACCGAAGCACGGACAGCCGGCCGCTTGACTTGCCTGCCCTGAGCATTCGCCATTGACAGGCCCAAGCAAATGTCTATACATTTGAACATGCCTCAGAGCGTCTCCTCCGCAGATCGGTCCCATGGCGGGCGCACGCTGTACAGCCAGGTGGCCGAGCAGGTGGAGGCTCTCGCGTTGGCAGGCCCCCTCGGCGAGGAGACGATGCTGCCGCCCGAGTGGGAGCTGGTCGAGCAACTCGGTGTGAGCCGAGGCACGCTCCGAAGGGCCATCGCCGATCTCGAGCGAAGCGGCCTGCTGTGGCGAGAGGCGGGACGAGGCACCTTCGTCAACCCGGCAGCGCGCCTTCGCCGCGTTGTCTGGGACAGGTTGGCCCAGGTGGCCAAGCCTGATTCCCGGTTCCACCTCGATTTCACGAGCTTCATTCCCGACTTCGAGGGAAGCTCGAAGTGCGTGGACGTAATTCGCCAGATGCCCGAATACCGCAGCGCTCGCACGATCGTGACGATGCCGGACAACAATTTGGAAGGGTTTCGTTGCCAGGCACTGGCCGATGGCAAGAAGCTCCTCGTCTTCACCTACGGGATGCTTCGCGGAGTCGTGATGCTGAACGAATATCAGGTCTCCTCCAAGGCCCGAAGCCTGGCGGCGACTCTCGACGGCATGGAACGCTTCGGTAGCCAGCTGTCCTTCGAGGAACTGCGCTCAGCCGGTCCGCTCGACCTGCTCGTGACCGGCGCAGCAGCGGTCAGCCGCGAAGGCGTGCACTTCGGCAAGGGCCACGGTTATCTCGACCTCGAATGGGGCTTGCTCTCCGAGATGGGCCTCGTCGGCCCAAGCACGCCGGTGTTCGTGTCGGTGCACGACTGCCAAGTCGTCGACGAGCCGGTGCCCCATGCCGAGCACGACGTCACTGTGGACGTGATCGTCACCCCGAGCGAGGTCATTCGGTGCCGGCCACTACCCAAGCCCACCGGTCTCGTCTGGGACCGGTTGCCGCGCCAGTTCGCCGAGAGTCGTCCGTACTTCAAAGAAGTGAAACGACTTCGCCGGTCCGGAAAGCACGCGGCGTGAGCTGATCTGACCGCATCACCGCATCGAAGGGGCAATCGTGGGGAACGACGTAGGCGAGGAAACCGAAGCAGGAAGGGCGGCGATTCGCGTGGCCGTCTGGGAGCGGCTTCGGGCGGTCGCCCGACCCGACACCCGTTTCGTCTACGACCTGACCAAGTTCATTCCCGACTTCGAAGGCAGCGAACAACTGCCCGCGCGACTGCAGGAGCTGCCCTTTTATCGGGGCGCCGGACCCGTTTTTGTCGCGCCGGACAACTGCCTGCAAGAGGTGAGGCGGTCCCTCATCAGGACGGGTCGCCCGCTCCTGCAGACGATCGCCGTGGCCATGGGCTTCCACTTCGTCGCGCCGGGCAGTGTTGCGCCCTCCGAGGCCTGGTTCGCGGCAACGCTCGACGGTGCCCAGTTGCTCGCAAAGCAAGTGGAATTGGACTTTGTTCGCGATCTCGGCCGGCTGGACTTCGTAGTCACCGGCGCCTGCGCGGTCGACCCGCGCACCGGCGTGCAATTCGGCATGGGCCGTGGGTTCTTCGACATCGAGTGGGCACTTCTGTCCGAGCTCGGAGTGGTCGACGAGAAGACACCGGTCGTGGTCTGTGTCCACGACTGCCAGGTAGTCGAGTTGGGCCTCACACCCTCGAGCCACGACACTGCCGCCGACTGGATACTCACTCCAACCCGAACTATGCGCATCGCCGGCCGACGCCGGAACCCGTCGGGAATTCGTTGGGAGCTAGTGGACGAAGCCCGGCTCGCGGAGATCGATCCCTTGCGCCAGCTGAGCTCGGCGCGGGCGGCAATCGCCGGCACCAGGACCGCAGATGCCGGCAGACCTGCGTCGAGCGCCGCAGCCGAACCGCCAACCGCGACCGATGCTCAGCGCTTGGTCCGCGAGAAGGTCTGGACCTCGCTCCGCAGCGTCGCCCGCCCCGACTCGCGCTTTCACTGGGACTTCGCGTCGTTCATTGCCGACTTCGAGAGAAGCGACGTCTGCGCCGAGCGGCTACGGAGCTTCGAGTCGTGGACCAGCTCGCAGCTCATCTTCATCACTCCTGACAACAGCACGGAGCCGGTCCGCAGAGCGGCCATTTCCGACGGCAAGGCGTTCTTGATGTCGACCTATGGAATCCGCCGCGGCTTTCTTGCACTCGACCCGCGGGACGTACCTGTGAGCGATCTTGCCTACGCGGCGACTCTGGATGGCATGGACCACTATGCCCGGCCGGTCAACTTGGACGAGGTGGCGAAGCTTGGTCACATCGGCCTTCTCGTCACGGGAGGCTCTGCCGTGAGCTTCGACGGCCTTCGGCTCGGCAAAGGTCACGGGTATTTCGATCTCGAATGGGCACTGTTGTCCGAGGCGGGTTCCACCGACGAGTCGACCGAGATCGTCGACATCGTGCACGACTGCCAGGTCGTCGACATCGAGCCCGTAGCCGCCGAGCACGACGTTCGGGTCGACTGGATCATCACACCGACGCGAACCGTCCGGGTCCGAGGCCCGCTTCGTCCGCCCGGTCGAGTCCGCTGGGAGCTGATCGCTGGAACGGAGCTGGAGCTCATCCCCCCGGTCCGCGACCTTGCAGCCCGCGCGCGCCAGGGCCTCCGTGGCCATCGGATCATCGAGGAAGCACCGGGCAACCGGGATACGCGTTGAGCGCTGAGGAAGCTCAGGCACCGCCGTCAGGGTCGGAGCTCACTGACGAGCTGTTCGTGATCGAGCAAAGGGGCATCGATCTCGTCGGGCCCGAGGCGCGGCACGGCAAACCGGTCGATCTGTTCTGGATGTGGATGGGATCGAATCTCAACGTCTTCTACCCGGTGAACGGCGCCCTCGTGATCTATTTCGGCCTCTCGTTCTCCCAATCGATCCTCGTCATCCTTCTCGGCAACCTCATCTTCGTCGGTGTCGGCCTCACGAGCCTTCAGGGACCGAAGACCGGGACCTCCACCTTCGCAATCAGCCGGGCAGCCTACGGCCAGAACGGCGGTAGGGGCCTCTCCTTGTTCAACTGGGTGACCTGCGTCGGCTTTGAGGCTTCCGGGCTCGCCTTGATCGTTCTCGCCGGACTGGCGCTGTTCGGCGAGGCCGGCATCCATCCCACCACGGGGCTCAAGATCGTCCTGCTGCTCGTGGCGATGGTCCTGCAGGCGTTTCTCCCTGTGCTCGGTCACCAGACCATCGTGACGGTGCAGCGCTACCTCGCTTACCTACTGATCCCTTTGTTCGTGGTGATGGCGGTCGTGGTCTCGCGACGTGTCCACATCTCGTCGTTGAGCCACGGCGCGAGCTGGGCGACGGTCATGGTCGCGATCGCCTTGGTCGTCTCGGCCGGTGGCCTGTCATGGGCGAACACGGGCAGCGACTACTCGAGGTACCTCCCCGCCGACGCCGACCAGCGTGCCGTGTTCTTGTGGCCGTCCCTCGGTGGCATGATCCCGGCAGTCCTACTCGAGATCCTGGGAGCGGCGATCGCGTCGATCGTCTCTACCGCGAGCGACCCGGTCTCCGGTTTGCCCAAGGCGCTGCCGGGCTGGGTCGTGACGCCGTATCTCTTCGTTGCGATCATCACCCTGTTCGCGGTCAATACCATCGACTTGTACTCTTCCGGCCTCACCCTGCAGGCCATCGGGCTCAGGCTGAAGCGGTGGCAGTGTGTGATCGTCGACATGATCATCGCCACCTTCGTCGGCGGTGTCACGATCTTCAACTCCGACTTCAACCGCTTGTACTCGGAGTTCCTCAGCCTGCTCATCGTCTGGCTCTCGCCCTGGCTGGCGATCTACGTCATCGACTGGGCGCTGCGCAAGGGCAAGTACGACCCTGCCGCGCTGCTCCAGAGCCGGGGCGGGAGATACTGGCGCCAGAACGGGTTCAACATCCCGGGGGTGGTCGCTCAGCTGGCAGGGATGGCGGCCTCCTGCCTGTGGATCGACTCGACAGCCTTTGTTGGCCCGCTGTCCAGCCGCACGTCAGGCTCCGACTTCAGTTTCTTCACCGGACTCCTCGTCGGCGGCCTTGTCTACTTCTTGTTGGGCCGCCGCGCGGTAAAGGCCGATGTTGCCCCGTCCCCGGCGGTGATCGAGGGGGGGTTGGGCGGAGCACCGGGTACTTGAGAGCACATCCGAAACTCAGGCCTGCAGGGCACGAATAGCTTCGACGTCCCTCGCTATCTGTTCGACCAGCTCATCCTCGCTCCCGAAACTGCGTTGCTCTCTCACGAGCGTCCCGACTTCCACGCGGATCGTCTCGCCGTAGATGTCCCGGTCAAAGTCAAGGAGGTACGCCTCGACGAGCCGCTCGCCGGCTTGGTAGTAGTGCGGGCGACGACCCACGGAGATGGCCGCCGGATGACTGGTGCCGTCCTCGAGCTCCACGACGCCTGCATAGACACCGTCGGCGAGATCCACGTTCGGACCGATCCTCAAGTTGGCTGTCGGGGAGCCGAGCGTGCGGCCGCGATGGTCGCCCCTCACAACGATCCCCTCTACGTAAGAGGCCACTTCCCAGAACCTAACCTGCCGCGACTACGCACCACGTTGAAGAGACGAGCGCGAGCGGCCTCATCAGGTACATACTCTCCCCGTGACTTATGTGACTGCTTCGAGGTTTCGCGCAAGAGCCGTCGACCATCTCGCCGTGGCAATCGGCACTACCAAGGGACTCTTCTTCGTCAGCGACAGCGCGGTCGACGGGCCCTTCCTGGCCGGTGACGCCGTTCTTGCTTTTGCACAGCTGCCCGGTCGTCTGCTCGCAGCCTCCACCGACTCCCACTTCGGCCCGAACGTCCGAGTGAGCGAAGACGGGGGCCTTAACTGGGACGAGCCAGGCGCACGACCGGTCGCGTTCCCTGCGGATACAGCAACAGCACTCGCCTCGGTGTGGCAGCTCCACGTCGATCGGAGACCGAACGCCAGCGAGACGGTATGGGCGGGCGTGGAGCCGGCAGCGCTGTTTCGTTCCGATGACGGCGGTGACACTTTCGAGCTCGTCCGCGGTCTCTGGGAACACCCTGACCGGCCAACCTGGGAGCCTGGTTTCGGCGGGCTCGCCCTGCACACGGTGGTAACCCACCCGGAGCGACCGGACCGGATCACTGTCGCGATTTCCACAGGCGGCGTGTACCGCTCGGACGACGGCGGGGACACCTGGGTGGCGCGCAACCAAGGGATCGAGGCCCGATTCCTGCCCGAGGCGTCGCCCGAAGTCGGCCAATGCGTGCACAAGCTCGCCGTGGACGCGGTGAACCCCGACGTCCTGTGGGCGCAGAACCACTGGGGCATCTACAGGACCGAGGACGCAGGTGACCACTGGGAGTCCGTCGGCCATGCCGGCGAGCCGAACGGCGTACCTTCCGACTTCGGCTTCCCGATCGTCTCGCACCCTGAGGAGCCGGACACCGCGTACGTGCTGCCACTCGAGTCCGACGTATACCGATGCACCCCCGCAGGCCGGTGCCGCGTCTACCGGACGACAGACGGTGGGCTCAGCTGGGAGGCGTTGTCCTATGGCCTTCCCGGCACCAACGCACACCTGACCGTCCTACGCGACGCATTCACCGTCGGAGCCAACCCGCCGTGCCCGCTCGTGTTCGGCTCCAAGTCCGGGCAAGTCTTCGCCTCGGTGGACAGTGGTGAGTCGTGGCGTCTTGTCACGTCCTACCTGCCGCCCATCTTGTGCGTGCGCGTCCTCGACTGACGCGAGCTGCCTCTCCCGGCTCAGGTGGCCCTTGAGATCCCGTTCAGACTCGGTGGAGCCGTCCCTGGCTTGGGTCCGCCGCGTGGCAGGAGGCAATGATGAAACTGCGGATTTTCACTGAACCTCAACAGGGCGCGAGCTACGAGCAGCTCCTCGCCGTCGCACGTTGCGCCGAGGAGTGCGGTTTCGACGCGTTCTTCCGCTCGGACCACTACCTGCGGATGGGTGAGGGCGACGCGCGGCCTGGCCCGACAGACGCGTGGATCACGCTCGCCGGCCTGGCTCGTGACACGAGCCGGATCCGCCTGGGCACCCTGCTGAGCGCGGCGACGTTCAGGCTCCCTGCGCAGCTCGCCGTTATCGTCGCTCAGGTGGACGCCATGAGTGGCGGCCGGGTCGAGCTCGGGCTCGGCGCGGGCTGGTTCGAGGAGGAACACCGGGCCTTCGGCATCCCGTTCCCGCCCTCGGTCGGTGGGCGGTTCGATCGGCTCGAGGAACAGCTCGAGATCGTTACGGGGATGTGGGCGACAGCGGAGGATGACCGTTACTCCTTCGCAGGCGCGCACTACCAGGTCGTGGCCAATGCCGGCCTGCCCAAGCCCGCTCAGGTTCCGCGAGTGGCGATCATCGTCGGAGGGAAGGGCACGAGACGGACCCCGGCGATCGCGGCCCGCTTTGCCGACGAGTGCAACGTCCCGTTTGCCCCTGCCGAGCACTGCGCCACGCTCTTCGCTGCACTTGACACCGCTTGTCTTCGGATCGGTCGTGACCCATCGACGATCCGGAGATCAGCCGCGCTCGTGGTCTGCGCCGGTCGCAACGACAACGAGATCCGAGCTCGGGCAGCCGCGATCGGACGCGAGGTCGACGAGCTTCGCCAGAACGGCGCCACCGGCTCCGCGGCGGAGGTCGCCCAGCAACTGAGTTCCTACGGCGCGACCGGGGCGACAACGATCTATCTTCAGATCCTCGATATTGGCGATCTCGACCATCTTCGATTCATCGCCGAGGAAGTCGCACCGCTTCTCGAGGAGTCGGGTGAGCCGGCGTAGATGGGCAGCTTCCCCGGTCGAACATTCGGCATCGTGACCAGCAACTGACAAGGGAGACACTCGATGGAAGACCGAGAGCTGCACAAGCGCATCGCGAAGCTCGTCGCCGAAGAACGAGAGCTCGAGGAAGGCCACATTGGCTCGCGCGTCACCGTAGAACAGGAACAGCGCCTGCGGGAGGTCCGGGCCGCTCTCGACCAGTCTTGGGACCTGTTGCGACAAAGGCGGGCACGCCGGGAGTTCAACCAGGACATTGCGACGACGAGCCCTCGGCCGCCGGAGATCGTGGAGGGTTACCAGCAGTAGGCGGTCCCGCGTCCTGCCGAGGCTACGACCGACCATCGCCGGTGAGCTTGACCGCTGCCGCATAGTCTCGCGAGAGTGGTCACATGAGCCTGTCGCGCATGGTCGTCCTCGGCCTGCTCGCAGAAGGCGGCCCGATGTACGGCCACCAGCTCCGCCGACAAGCCGACTCCATGCACGTCGAGTCCTGGGGCGGGGTGAGCCCTGGGGCTCTCAATCGTGAGCTTCACCAGCTCGAAGCCGAGGGGCTGATCGAGCTCGTGCGCAGCGAGCAAATCGGTAGAGTACGCCGCTCAACTCGGAACCACAGCCCTCAAGAGCGCTGGGACGGGCATGCCCCGGGCACGCGCACAACGAGTCGCGCGTCCGCGGCGCCGCTCCACAAGCCGTGAGGACGCAACAACGCCGGCCGCCGTCGAGGGACCAAGGGGATCACGATGAAGAGCGAGCGGACCACGGAGCATCCAGGCGCCGAAGGGCAGCCCGGGATCACCTCCCACACGGGTCTCGCCATGGTCGTGGTCATGACCGGGGTCCTCATCACCGCCGTCGACACGACGATCGTGGTCCTCGCCCTCCCGGAGATCGAACGAGGGCTTGATGTAGCTCTCTCCTCGGTCATCTGGATCGTCATCGGCTATCTGCTCGTCATCACCCTGCTCGCCACCCAGGTCGGGCGGCTCGGGGACATGTTCGGTCGGGTGCGCATGTACGAAATGGGCTTCCTTGTCTTCATCCTGGGCTCCCTCGCCTGCGCGCTCGCCTGGAACGAGTCGGCCATCATCGGTTTTCGGATTCTCCAGGGCATCGGTGGGGCGTTCGTCACCGCCAACAGCGGCGCTGTGATCGCCGACCTGTACCCTCCCCAGCGGCGCGGCCGTGCCTACGGCTACAACGCGGTCGGCTGGAGCCTGGGGGCGGTCCTCGGGATCGTGGTGGGGGGCCTCATCGTCACCTACATCTCGTGGCGTTGGATCTTCTGGATCAACGTGCCGATCGGCGCCGCTGCCCTGATCCTGGCGACCAGGGTGCTGCACGAGCACGGCGAACGGGCCCGCCGCCACTTCGACCTTCTCGGCATGGTCACCCTCGGACTCGGGCTGTTCGGCGTGCTCTGGGCCATGACAACGCTCGCCACGGCCACCTTCGACGCCTCGGTGGCCGGCTATCTGATCGGTGGGGTCGTGCTCATCGGCGTCTTTGTCCTCGTTGAGCTGCGCCAGGACGAGCCGATGCTCCACCTCTCGCTGTTCAAGGTCCCGACGCTCGCGCCGTCGCTGCTCGCTGCGTTGTTTCAGGGACTCGCCAACTTCGCGGTGCTGTTCCTCGTCATCATGTACCTCCAGGGCCCCCGAGGGCTCTCTCCAATCCACGCCTCACTGCTGCTCGTGCCCGGCTACGTGGTCGGCTCGGGCGTCGGCCCTTACGCCGGCCGCCTGGCTGACCGGTTCGGGCCGGTGCTGCCGGCAACCGTCGGGCTCGGCATCCAGGTGATCGCCCTGTTCTTCTACGCGCAGCTTTCACTCGGGAGCGGGCTGTGGCTGGTCGTCCTGGCGAGCGTCGTGAACGGGGTCGGGGCAAGCGCGTTCTTCCCTGCCAACAACTCGGCCGTGATGAAGGCCTCACCGCCCGAGGTGTTCGGGATCTCCTCGGGAATGCTTCGGACCTTCGCCAACATCGGGATGGTCTTCTCGTTCTCGGTGGCGATCCTCATCGCCTCGCGCTCGATCTCCAAGCACCTCGCCTTCGCCATCTTCGTCGGCACGACGAGCCTCCACGGCCACCTGGCGACCGCGTTCACGACCGGGCTGCACGCCGCCTTCTATGCCTCTATGGGCTTCATGGCCCTGGCCGCTGTGCTGTCGGCGACAAGGGGCCAGAGTACGCGAAGGGATTCGGCCAAGAGCCTCTAACTGGGCCAAGATCAGCGGCCCTCGGACCCGACAAGGCCACACATTGGTCCGGCGCGCCAGACTGGAACCTGTGTATCCGGCCTGGACCGCTGAGCGGGGCTCGATGCCCGAGGCCGACACGGCGAGTCGTTGCAGAAGACAAGACGGTCTTCCGGCCTCTCGTGCTAACCGGTCGGCGCAGCCAGCGGGGGGCAGCGCGAGATGAAGGCGGCGCTCCCCGCTGGCGGCGCTGATGGGAACGTTTTCCGTTTGTGCGGGACCGCTCCCACTACGTCTCTAGGCTTCATCATAAACGGCTGAGATTGTGGCTTTCTAGAGGAAAACCAGGGGATTAAGGGCAGTTTCCGTGGATCACCGCGCCGCTCGCACAACGATGCAGGTCGCACGTGGATCGCAGACGACTATGAACAACCGCTCGTCGAACCGCAGCTCGGGCACGCGTAACACGAGCCGGCACGCTGCATGACGTTGCCGCAGGCGTAGCAGAACGGAGCATCCTTGCTTTCTATTTGCCCCGCCTGCCGCAGCTGTTCTGTGTCACTCGGGCGACGCCCTGCTGCTGCGTCTCCCCCAGCGCCGAACCGCTCCCGGTCCGTCCGCTCGGCATCTCCGTTGTCGACATCCTCGAGACCGGGCAGCGTCGGTTGGGTCCGTTCCCCCGTCGAGAGCACCCCGAGCTCGAGCCGCTCGTCAAAGCTCAAGTAGTCGAGCGCCAGCCGCCTGAAGATGTAGTCGACAAGACTCGAAGCCAACCGCAACTCCGGGTCATCGGTGATCCCTGCCGGCTCGAAACGGAGGTTGGTGTACTTGCGTACGAATGTCGACATCGGCACACCGTGCTGGAGCCCGAGGCTGACGGAGATGGAGAAGGCGTCCATGACGCCCGACAAGGTCGATCCCTGCTTGGAGACCTTCATGAAGACTTCACCAGGGCGGCCGTCCTCATACTCGCCCACCGTGACGTAGCCCTCGCAATCGGCTACCCGGAAGGCGAAGGTGTTGGAGCGACGCTTGCGGGGCAGCCGTGTCCGCGTCGTCGTGGCAGGGGCGACCACATGTCTCTGCTGCAGTGCGCCCTCGAGCTCCGCGATGCGCTCGAGCAGCGCGCCCTCACGGACATGAGCCGCCCGTGCGGCTTCTGGCGCGACATCGTCATCGTCGGCCAGGAGCGGGGCGCCGGCGCCTGCCCACTTGGTCGTCGCCAGCGGCTGGGCGACCTTGCAGTTGTCGCGATAGATGGCCACTGCTTTCAGGCCCATTTGCCAGGCGTCGATGTGCAATTGCTCGACTTCTTCGACCGTGGCCTGCTCGGGGAGGTTCACCGTCTTGGAAATGGCGCCCGAGATGAACGGCTGTGCCGCGGCCATCATCTTCACGTGGCCCAGATAGTGGATCGTGTTGTCACCCATTGAACAGGCGAAGACGGGCAGATGGGCGACCTGAAGATCCGGCGCCCCCAAGATGGTCTTGTGCTCGTCTATATAAGCGACGATCTGGTCGATCTCGTCGGTGCTGTAACCGAGCCGCTTCAACGCTCTTGGAACGGTCTGGTTGACGATCGACATCGTGCCGCCACCGACAAGCTTCTTCGTCTTCACAAGCCCGAGGTCAGGCTCGACCCCCGTCGTGTCGCAGTCCATGAGGAACGAGATCGTGCCCGTAGGTGCCAGCACCGTCGCCTGGGCATTGCGCACGCCATGGGCCTCCGCCAGATCGACTGCGGTGTCCCAGGCCTCCTGAGCGGCACAGAGAAGCTCCGTCGACACCAGCTCCTCATCGATCTTTGCCACCTCGCGGCGGTGCATCCGCAACACATCGAGCATCGGGCCCGCGTTGTCGTGGAAGCCGGCGAACGGTCCCATCCTCGCTGCTGTGCGGGCCGAGGTCACATATGCCGCGCCCGTCATGAGAGCCGTTATCGCCGCCGCGATGGCGCGGCCCTCGTCCGAGTCGTACGGCACGCCCTGGGCCATCAACAGCGCGCCGAGGTTCGCGTAACCGAGGCCCAGCTCTCGGAACCGGCGCGTGGTGTCAGCGATCTTCTCGGTCGGGTAGTCGGCGTTGCCGACAAGGATCTCCTGAGCCGTGAACACGACGGTGACAGCGGCCTCGAACCCCTCGGCATCGAAGGTGTCGTCGTCGTTCAAAAAGCGCATGAGGTTGAGGCTCGCGAGGTTGCAGCTGCTGTTGTCGAGGTGGACATATTCCGAACAGGGATTGCTCGCCGTGATCCGGCCGGTGTTGGGCGCCGTGTGCCACTTGTTGATAGTCGTGTCGAACTGCATGCCGGGATCCGCGCACTCCCACGAGGCTTCTGCGATCTGACGAAACAGCTCTCGAGCCCTGACAGTCTCTATTACCCCGCCCGAGGTCCGGCCGAGGAGATCCCAGTCGGCGTCGTCGAGCACTGCGTGCATGAACTCGTCTGTCACCCGGACCGAGTTGTTGGCGTTCTGGTACTGAACAGACTGGCTGTCTCTCCCATCGAGGTCCATGTCGAAACCGGCCTGCGCCAACACACGCGCCTTGCGTTCCTCACGAGCCTTGCACCAGATGAACTCCTGGATGTCCGGATGATCGACGTCCAGGATCACCATCTTCGCGGCGCGACGGGTCTTGCCCCCGGACTTGATCGTCCCTGCCGAGGCGTCCGCCCCGCGCATGAAGCTCACGGGACCAGAAGCGGTCCCGCCTCCGTGGAGCAGCTCTCGTGAAGACCGGATGTTCGAAAGGTTGACTCCCGCGCCCGATCCACCCTTGAAGATGGTGCCCTCTTCGACGTACCAGTTGAGAATGGAGGCCATCGAGTCCTCAACGCCCAGGATGAAGCACGCCGCGGCCTGCTGGGGCACACCTTCGACGCCGATGTTGAACCAGACCGGAGAGTTGAACGCCGCCTTCTGCTGCACGACAAGGTGCTTGAGCTCGTCACTGAAGGTGGCCGCCTCAGCGGAATCGACGAAGTACCCGTCCTTCAGGCCCCATGCCGTGATCGTGTCCACGACACGGTCGACAACCTGGCGGAGCGATGATTCCCGTCCCGGCACGCCTACGGTGCCTCGGAAGTACTTCTGGGCGAGGATGTTCGTCGCATTCAGGCTCCAAGTCGAAGGCACCTCCACGCCGAGCTGCTCGAACGCGACCACCCCTGTGCGGTAGTCGCTGATGCGGGAGTCACGGAGCTCCCAGACAACCTCGTCGTAGGGATGGCGGGACTCCGTGGTGAAGTGTCGTTGGATGCCGATTCCGAGGCGCTCTCCTGCAACGGCCATTGAATGGTTCCCTCCTTGGCGGAGTCTGTCCCGCCACACGCGATCGTTCGCCTGGCACCCGCCCGATGCCCGCATACCACAATATCTTGTGGTGCAACAGAATCCGACTACCAGATAGGTGGCTAATTACAGCACCGTAGTTACGGCTGTGTCAACCGACGACGCCGATCGTCGTCCCTGCTCAACGGCCGCTCGCGAAGGTTCTCGTTTGCTTGCTCGCGAAACCGGCGGCCAGGGCGCACCCGACCTGGTGGTCTGCCCGGCGCCCGGCCGGGCGCCCGGTTGGCGGACCGGCTACCGTTCCGCCGTGGCCGTCGTGATTGCGATCGATGCCGGAACCTCAGGGGTGCGAGCACTGGCAGTCGACGAGGAAGGCCAAGTCGTGACCACGTCCTACAGGGAGCTCCGCCAGTATTTCCCCGCTCCCGGCCTTGTCGAGCACGACGCCGCCGAGATCTGGTCCCTCGTCGAGACAACCTTGGCGGAGCTGCAGTCGGAATTGGCGGAACGTTCGCTCACCACGGCCACGATCGGGATCGCCAACCAACGTGAGACCGCGGTGGCGTGGGACCGTTCGACAGGCCGACCGTGCCATCGGGCCATCGTATGGCAGGACCGCCGAACAGCCGCGCGATGTGTCGAGCTCGCCGAAGCCGGCCATCTCCCGCTCGTACGCGATAGGACCGGGCTCGTACTCGACCCCTACTTCTCGGGCACCAAATGGTCGTGGATGCTGGAAGCCGGTGGGGTCGAGCGCGGCGGTTCGCTCGCCCTCGGCACCGTTGATGACTGGATCGGCTGGAACCTGACCGGAGGTGCCGAGTCGGGCGTCCACGTCACGGATCCTTCCAACGCCAGCCGGACGCTCTGTTACGACATCGGGCAGCGGGCCTGGTCGGCGGAATTGTGCGATGTCCTCCGTGTGCCGATCGAGGCACTCGGTGAGATCCTCCCGTCCGCCCACAGGTACGGCACGGTCGCTGCCGGTGTCGCCGGTGGCTCTCTCGAGGGCGTGCCGGTCAGCGGCATCGTCGGCGACCAGCAGGCGGCGCTCTTCGGGCACGGCTGCCACCTGCCCGGCGACACCAAGGTCACCTACGGCACCGGGAGCTTCGTGCTCATGAATCTCGGTGCACAGCGACCTCCACCGATCGAGGGACTCTTGACCACCGTCGCCTGGGACCTCGGGGAGCACGCGCCGAAGGGCGCCGCCGACGGGTTCAACTATGCCCTCGAAGGCTCCATCTTCTCTTCCGGAGCGACGATCCAGTGGCTGCGCGACGGTCTTGGATTGATCGGCGAGGCGGCCGAGGCGGGACCGCTTGCCTCTCAGATCCCCAGCAACGACGGCGTGTACCTCGTCCCTGCTTTCGCCGGCCTCGGCAGTCCCTGGTGGGATGCCGAGGCACGGGGCACCATCGTGGGCATTTCCAGGGGACACGGGCGAGCGCACTTCGCCCGTGCGGCTGTCGAGGCGATGGCCTACCAGTGCCGCGACGTAGTCGAGGCGATGACCCGTGCCACTGGTCAGTCCTTGATCCAGCTCCATGCCGACGGCGGAGCTTCCGCGATGAACCTCCTGCTGCAGATCCAAGCGGACCAGTGCGGAGTGCCTGTCACCCGTCCTCGCACGACCGAGGTGACAGCCGTGGGCGCTGCCATGCTCGCCGGGCTGGCCGAAGGTGTCTGGAGCTCCCTCGAGGAATTGAGGGCTTTGGCGACCAACGCCGACGTCTTTGAGCCCGAGCCGAGGCGTAGTCGGGCGGACGCAGATCATGCCGCCTGGCGAACAGCGCTCGCGCGCTCTCGAGGCTGGGCGCGAACCTCAGCGCAAACCGCGAATCCCTAGTCGCCCGTCAAGGCTTCGAACGCCCCTCAGGGATCTGAAAGCCAGCGCGCAAGCGCCTGCAGGCCTCTCATAGATCAGGTCGGCGCACCAGCAGCGCCGATCCGACACCCGGGCCGGCTCCAGCTCGCTCTCAATGCCCCGTCCACCTGTGCCGATAGTCACTCGACAGCTGTTTCACCCAAGGATCACGTGGGGCCGGTGAATCGATGGTCGGACGCGTCTTCACACGAGCAAGGAGAATCCGGGCCCGGTGGGTCCCGCCCTTCATCGCCATGTCGATGGCGCTTCTCATCGGGCTCGTCCTTCTCCCCTTCGAGTTGGTCAGGGCCGGCGCTGCGAACGGACAGTCTCCGCCGATCGGTCGCCGGGCGCCTGCCAAGCTCGCCGGCGGGCGAAGTGCTGGATCTCCCGACTGGTGGAAGGGCGGGACCTGCGATCCCGCGAACGCCCCGGGATCTCAGAGCCTTGGTGCCTCCTGGCACGGTCTGGTCGCGTGCGGCCCGGGTCCGACGCAGGGCGGCAGCGATCAGCTGGTCTCCTACTTCCCCGGCGCTTGGGGCGAACTCGAATGGGAGTGCGTCGAGCTCTCCATGCGCTGGATGTACCTCGCATGGGGTGTGAACCCCTACCCGACCGACGGTTGGGACCTCGTGGGCAACTACGAGCTGGGGTCCATCAAGGCCGAGTACAACCCCGACGGGCCTCAACTCGTCGTCGTCGCGAACGGCACGGTCGGAGCCGTCCCACAACCCGGCGATGTCGTGTCGCTAGGCCGCACGCGAAACGACAGCTTCGGCCACACGGCGGTCGTGACCGCGAACGCAGTGGACTCTCAAGGCGACGGGACGATCACTTTGATCCAACAGAACGGCGGCGCCGGCAACGACGGATGGGCCACCTATGCCGTCAGCAGCTGGGTCGTCGCCGATGGGGTCACCGGCTGGCTCCACAACCCTTCGTGGACGGCTCAGTGGCCGCTGGTCGGATACACCGGACCGACCGGGTTCGAGGCAAGGATCACAGCACCCGGCAACCACTATGGGCTGGTAGCCACAAGCGCGGGCTCTATCTCCGTGTCCGGCTACGAGGGCGCCATGGGAGCCAACGGCGATGCGATCTATGGGTACATCGACCAATACGACAACTTCTTCGTGAGACGAGGCTCGTCCACTACCTGGTACCTCGCGGCCCGACACGCGAAGTCCATTGCCGTGGCCACGACCACCTCGGGAGAGCCGGTCCTGGCCTTTTTGAGCACGACCGGCAACTTCTACGCCGAGCAGGGCTCGCTCACCGGGACCTTCACCCTCGAGGCCACGGGGGTCGCGTCGATCGCACTCGCCGCGGGCGGAGGCTCTGCTCCCCCGCTGCTGGGCTACGTCCGGAGCAGAACCGCCGCATTCCTCGTGAAGACGGGTGTCGCCGGCGGCAACTGGACGGTCGTTGAAGCCTCGGGCGTGCGCTCGATCGCGCTCGCCGAGGGCACCACACCATTGAGTGGGCTGATGGGATATGTGTCGAACGACGGGAGTTTCTTCGCGAGCGAGGTGTCCCCGGAGAATCAGTGGACGCATGAAGCCGATGGCGTGACGGCCATCTCCCTAGCCGCGGTCGGACCTGCCGGCGAACCGCTCCTCGGCTACCTGGCAGGGAACAGCTTCTACGTCGCCGAAAGCCTCACCCCGGCCACCTGGGTCGACGAGGCGACCGGCGTGGCCGAGATGGCAGTCGCGTCCGACTCGGTACTGGGCGCCTCACCGGTCCTCGGCTATGTCACGATCACCGGCGGCCTCGAGGTGCTGCAGGGCCGGCTCTCGAGCCGTTTCTCCTTGCAGGCGCGCGATGTCTCGTCGCTCGCCCTCTCGAGCGTCACCGATTCCTGACCGGTGCAGGCATCAGGCCGAGATGCGAAGGCGCTCGGGTATCTCGCCCGTTGGCTTGGCTGACCCCGGCTCGATCGCGAGCCGTTACTCAAGAGCGAACGCACCCATGCCGATAGATCTTGTACGACCCCCGATTGCCTTGCGAGGGAAGTTGGGAAGCGCAGTTGGCGTTCCACAGCCGTTCCCGAGTGCCATCCCTGTGCGGCAACTGCGCATTCCTCGTTGACAAGACCGCGACTGGCACTCCGGTCGCCGGGGGCTTGAGTTTCACACCCGGCCCTTGGGACATCTTCGAAGTTCCCGGCTCTAGAACGCCTCTCGAGAGGACCTCGTCCGAGAAGTACCTGAGCACCTGGTCGAATTCATGGCCTTCCAAGCCCGCGCCCAACCATCGCCGAACGCATCTGCCTCCATCCTGTTCGTTCTCCGATCATGGCTCAGCCGGCCCGGGATCGGAATAGCGCGCGAGGCCACTGCGGTTTAGATTGACGGCCGGAATGGCGCCAATGGACTTGCATGACGAATTCGGGGTCACGCTGCCGGTCGCCGAGGCGTGGGCTGTGCTCACAGACGTCGAAAAGATCGCGCCCTGCCTGCCCGGGATCTGGCTTCGGGAGGTGGAAGGCGACGAGTACCAGGGCGTCGTGAAGGTCAAAGTCGGGCCGGTCACTGCATCGTACGAGGGCGTCGCCCGCTTTCTGTTGCTGGACGCCGACGCGCACAAGGCAGTCCTCAAGGCGGAAGGCCGCGAGATCCGTGGGCAAGCAAAGGGCACCGCACTCGTCACAGCGACCCTCTCCCCGTCGGCCGAAGGCACCAGGGTCCAAGTCGTCACGGTTCTCTCCATCGACGGCAAGCTCGCCCAGTTGGCCGACGGAGTGATGGGCGTCATGTCGCGCAATCTCATCGCCGAGTTCGCCGAAAACCTGGCGATGACCGTGCTGGGCGCGCCCGAGGCCGTCAACGCGGCGCCGGCCGTCGAGACCGATGCCATCGAGTCCGACGAAGCCCCGGCCGAGGCGCCGCCCGAGAAGTTCACCGAAGTATCCACCGATGCGGAGCCGCCGGCGCCCGAGATGGACCACGACGGGGTCTACCCATCGGCTGAGGACCCGGAGGAGCGGGACTCGCTGATGAGGCGCCTCGCGCCGTACCTGAGCGTTGCGGGGTTCCTTCTCATCGCGCGGATCGTCGTCTACTCGCTGCGTCGCCGCCGGCGGTGAGCCGAGGCGGCTGGAAGGCCGTCCCGAGCTGCCTCTGAGTTCGGCCAGTCCGCCCACGACCTACCAGCCTCAGGGCAAGCCGCTACCGAAGCCCAGCGACTGTGCGAACATGTCGGTGAAGGACTCGTGCACCGTCAATTCCACATAGCGCACGCGCTTGGCCAGGCGATCCGCCATGATCCGGCGCTCTCGCGACAGCAGCAGCTGCTCTGCCCCCCGACCCGCGGCGTTTCCCACCTGCCGGTAGCGCTCTCGTCCCACATCTACTAGCAGCCCCACCCGTATCGCACTCTCCAGGTCCAGATACGTGCCAAAAGCGCCAGCCACAACGATGTTGTCCAGGCTTGCAGCCCCGATGCCGGCCTCTCGCAACAAGAGCTCTGTGCCGGCGCGGATCGCGCCCTTGGCGAGTTGAATCTCGTTCACGTCGGAGCGAGTAAACACGACATCGCGCCCGTGCCCTGCCCGTCCTGCCGGCACCAGCAGGCAGGTAGGTCCGCTCTCGGTCCTGCTCACGAGGGGATGGTCCTTCGCGAGCGACCCTCGCTCGTCGACGATCCCCGCTTCCAACCCCTGGGCAACCGCGTCCAGGATGCCCGAGCCGCAGATGCCGATTGGTGCGGCACCCGCGATGGTTTGCACCTGAAAAGCACCCTGGAGAAAGCGCACATGCTCGATGGCACCGGGAGCAGCCCGCATCCCGTCGTGGATGTGCGCCCCCTCGAATGCCGGACCCGATGCCGTGGAACAACTCCAGATCGCGCCCTTGTGCGACAAACTGATCTCGGTGTTCGTGCCGATGTCGAGGGCCAGCACAGTCTGCATGGTGTCGGCCAGCCCGCTGGCGAGGAGCATCGCCACGTGGTCGGAGCCGACATAGCCGGCGATGTTCGGCGGCAGATAGAGCGTCGCACCGCTATCCAGCTGCACGCCGATTTCCTCGGCGCGTACCACCACCGGGTCGCTCACAGAAGCGACGTAGGGGGCCTCGCCCAATTGGCGGACAGGCAGGCCGGCCACGAAGTGGTGCATGGCGGTGTTCCCGACCACGACCGCATCGACAATCTGGCCGCGGTGGGCGCCGGCCCGCGTGCACAGCTCGCCTACCATCCGGTTCAGCTCATCAACCAATCTCTCGTGCAGCAGCTGTGCGGCCCCGACAGCGGTGTTCGCGTAGGTGATACGGGTCACGACGTCTTCGCCGTAGGCGGTCTGGGGATTCATCGCCCCGACCCTGGCCAACGTTGCCCCACTGGCGAGGTCGACCAGATAGGCGGCCAGCTTGGTCGTCCCGGCGTCCACGGCCAGGCCGAGCAGCGCCCCGCCGGCGGGTTGGATGGACACCAGCGCCCCGGTGCCATCTGGTTGCCTGTAGACCGCCGCCCGTCCCCGCCACTGCTGGGCTCGCAACCGGGTCGAACACGCTCGTGCACTCCGCAGGCTGATGGCGGTCCCTCCCATGCCCGCTTGAGCCAGTGCCTCCTGCAACCGCGTGGCGTCGGCGCGCAAGTCAGTCAACGAGGGAGGCTCGAGCACGAGATCGACAGCGACGACCGGTGGGTCCAGCGTGAAGTCCACCGCCTGACCTTCGATCTGCAAACGCTGCGGGGCGCTGAGCGACTCGGGGGATATCTCCAGGCGAAGAGCGCCACACACCCGCGCCTGACAGGCCAGCCGCCAGCCCTCGCCACGCTCGGAGCCACTCAACAGGCTCTCTTCCTCCGCTGTCTCATCGCTGAGCTGGCCATCGACCGCCCGTACCCGACAGGTGCCGCAGGTGCCCTCCCCACCACACACCGAGACCAGCTCGATGCCCGCCGCCTGCGCGGCCTCCAGGACCGTCACGCCTGGCGCCACCTGCACGCGCCGGCCCACCGGTTGCAATTCCACGCCCACCAGAGCCGTGGGATCGGTGTCAGCCATGGTGTGAGATGTGCTCTTCTCGGTAGCGGCAGGTCTCGGCCATGCTGCAGTAATCGCAGGACTCGCCGGCGTGCTCCACGTCCGGCCCGATGCCGATCACCATCGAGGTCGACTTTTTCGGCACCATCATGGACCCCTCCGTCAGCGTGACACCGGCTGCGGCCGTGTCCAAGAGCGCGAAGATCTGGCGCTGTCCGGCGGCCACCGGCCAGCCCACCAGCCCTGGGCTCAACGGGACGGTGGTCCTCAGTCCCGCGGCCTCTGCTCTTAGGTCCACGCGCTGGCACACGGCGGTGCCTAACAGGTCGACCGCGGCCGAGCCCAGGGCGTCGAGAGCGACGCTCAAGGCCGGGTCCTCCGAAAAGCACTCCGAGGCCGCCTCCTCCAGGGCGGGCCCGATGCTGCAGACGGCCACCGTGACAGATTGCGCGGCATGCAGGTGCTCTGCGACGAGCGGTCCTGAGAGATGACCGGCCTCGCCGAGACGGAGGCGCTCGTGGCGGAACTCTGTTACCGCAAAGTTCGCAGAGGCCACGACCGGTCGCAGCAAAGGCGTGCCTCTTGCAACGGCCTGTTCTGCGACGGCGAGAGACGACGACTGGCGGCGGCGCACCAGCTCGGGGTCGGCGCCCAAAGAGCGCAGCACCATGTCGACATCGGGGACGAGCTCGAAGTCGCGGATGAGGTTCAGGCGGCAAGCACCTCTTTCACGAGACGGACCGCACTGGAGGCGTCCTCTGCGTAGCCGTCCGCCCCGATCTCGTCTGCATAGGACTTGGTGATCGGTGCCCCGCCGATGATGATGCGCACCTGGTCGCGAAGTCCCGCTTGTGTGATCGCCTCGATCGCGACCTGCATGTTCGTCATCGTCGTGGTCAAAAGCGCCGACATCGCCACCACGTTGGCACCGTCTTTGATGGCCTGGATGAACTTGTCCGCCGGGACGTCCACGCCCAGGTCGACGATCTCATAGCCCGAGCCCTCCAGCATCATGGCCACGAGGTTCTTTCCTATGTCGTGGAGGTCGCCCTGGGTGGTGCCGATCGCCACCTTGCCGCTCGAGACCACGCCCTCTTCGACAAGTTGCGGCTTCAGCACCGAGAGCGCCGCTGTCATGGCCCGGGCGGCCACCAGCATCTCGGGCACGAAGATCTCACCTTCCTCGTAGAGCTTGCCGACCTGCGCCATGGCCGCGATGAGACCCTCGCGCAGCAAGGTCCCCGCTTCGATGCCTTCGGCCAGTGCCTCTTCGACCTTGGCGACGGCGACCTTTGCCCGTCCGTCCACTACTGCCTCACGAAGCTCCTCGAGTAACGCCATGGCGCTCCTGCTCCATTCTCTTGTTATTCGATGCGGACACGCACGACTCCTGGACCAGCGATCCCGGAGGGTCGTTGACATCCAGCGTGCGAACTTCGGCGACGGTCCGCGCCTCGCGCGGGGACCTCGCCTTGGACACCGTCAGTCACCGTACTGTTCGGTCAGTTCCGTCGCCATCCTCGACCACTCCCACAGCCGCTGAGGCTCGTAGCGCACCGTGCTGATGTCTTTCATGATCACTTCGACCACGCACCCGTGCGCCTTCGCCTTGTCGAGGACTGTTTCCAGCTCGTGCCTGGCCTTGTCGAGGTTCCAGGTGGTCTCGGCGAACACGGCCGGATTCGGCTTGTGGGAGAACACGTAACGGTTGCCCACGTTGGCCACGGCCTCGTCGAGGTTGACCCAGGGGCTCATCGAGACCTTGCGCAGGTTGGGGACTTTCTCGAGAATGCCCATCTTCCGGTGCAAGGGGTCACAGCAGCCGTAGTAGGTCAAGCCGAACCGGCTCATCCAGCGGAGCTCGTATTGCAGAGAGAACTCCCAGTGCATGCGCGGCGACACGTCGGAGAAGATCTGTGCCGCCCCGCTTCCCCAGAGGTCCTTCGCCCGCACGTGGGCGGGATCGTAATCGGGCTGCGGGAGCTCATCGGTGTACCCGAGGCCGCCGGAACCTATCCGAAAGTACGTGTTGTTGAGGGTCAGCAGGTTCTGCTCTTCGAACTGGTCGAGCATGCTGCAGTAGGCGTTGACGAGCTTGTCTATGGCCTTGTGGACGAACTCGGGGCGGTCGTAGAGGTCCATCAGGGCCTCCTGGACGCCCCACCACCTGATCATCTCGTCCCAGGGCGCGAACCAGAAGCAGAATCCGTTCGCCCCGAGCTTGTGGACGTCAATGACCCCGCTCAGGATCTCGCGCAACTGCTCGTAGTGCTGTTCTGAGGCCACAGCGTCGTGCGTCACGACCGGGACCTTGATCTTCTCCAGGTCGTCCTCGTCACGTATCTGGATATTGAAGTGCCGCGAGACCACCGTGTTCGCCTCGTCCGTCACGGCGATGTCCACGTCTTCGGCAATGCCGAAGGCCGTGTTGTGGACCACCAATGGGGAGTACACCACCGGTTCCACGACCATGTCCGCCGGCATGTGCTCCCACTGATAGATCAGCTTGCGCATCTCCCACTCGTGGTAGCGGCTCCACTCGCTTGTCGTCTGCAGGCGCAGCTCGTCGTCGACGTCCATCTCGTGCCACGGAACCTCGTCGATCCAGACCATCGGCTTGACATGCCTCAACGCATTCATGGCACGCCACCGGGGTGCCGTTTCAGCGTGCACTGGCAGCGCGGCGATGGTCGCAAGCCTTTCGCCGAGAGCGCGCAGGACTTGCTTGTCGACCTCGGTGACCTCCGCCCCGACTCCCGTCAGCGTTCCTCTCCGTGACGGATCCACCAGCCAGTTTGCGTCTTGCATCGAAACTCGCACCAATCCATCGGCTCAAAACGAAAGTCTGCGACGTTGTCAAATCTTATCAAGGCCAGAGAAATCGTTATCTGGAGCCAGGACTGTCGGCCCAAGCCGACGCGCTGCTGCGCGACCTCGTGACGTGGGACCTAGTGGTTCGGGGTGCAGGAGACGATGCGCAATCGTGGCGCCTCTCGAGCTGAGCGCTTCTCCTCGCCACGAAGTGGGCGACGTGTCCTCTCACCATGACGCCGGGGGTCGCCCTGGATGCCAGCCGGACGTCCTCAGTTGTGATCAGATCGAGCAAACGCAACGGAACCACGAACAGGGAAAGGGACGAATCGTGAGTGACAACGGCAACGGTTTCAGGTTGGAGGGGCGCAAGCTCGTGGTCACAGGCGGAGCCCGAGGCATCGGCTATGCCATTGCCAGGACCGCGGCCAGAGCCGGCGCGGCTGTGACGCTCATCGATCTCGAGCAAACAAGCGTTGAGGCGGCGGCCGCGAAGCTGCGAAGCGAAGTGACCGGCGCCGAGGTGCTGACCGAGATCTGTGACGTCTCCTCCTACGAGCAGGTGTGCGCCGCCGCGAAGGCTCTCGAGGCACGCTGGGGTTCGACCGACACCCTCGTCAACAACGCTGGGATCGCCTATCACGCCCCCGCCGAGACGATGAGCGTGGCGGAGTGGGACCGGATGCTGCAGGTGAACCTGTCGGGAGTCTTCTACTGCAGCCAGGTCTTCGGTGTCGCGATGATCGCGGCAGGCTCGGGCGCCATCGTCAACATCGCCTCGATGTCAGGCCTCATCGTCAACCGCCCCCAGCCCCAGGTGGCCTACAACGTGGCCAAGGCGGGGGTGATCATGCTGACGAAGTCTCTCGCTGCCGAGTGGGCGCCGCATGGGGTGCGGGTGAACGCTGTGGCACCCGGCTACACCCGTACCGACCTCATCGAGCACCTGGTCGAGTCCGACATGGCCCGCGACTACTGGATCGGGGGCACCCCTCTCGGGAGGATGGGCTCGACCGACGAGATCGCGAACACGGTGCTGTTTCTCGCCTCGGACGCTGCCAGCTTCGTGACCGGAGAGACCCTGGTGGTCGACGGCGGCTACACGCTCTGGTAGGTCTCGAACGACCGCGAGCTCCTGTCCCGATGGGGCTAGA
>Ga0182011_10001079_pt1 | contig 23860 bp, 25 predicted proteins | sample 711E1DmetaG_FD_120481 | JGI IMG/M metagenome (GOLD analysis project Ga0182011, IMG submission 120481) | Permafrost microbial communities from Stordalen Mire, Sweden - 711E1D metaG | ecosystem: Environmental > Terrestrial > Soil > Wetlands > Permafrost | place: Sweden: Stordalen | collected...
CCAATGATAAGGGTTGTCATATCCATTCGTGTTCTTCGAAATGGAAAGACCGCTAATGGATGAGCAAGAGTAAAGGGCATAGGAGAATATACCATACATTAATGTTTATAGAATTTTGCATTGAAAAAAATACAGCTTTGCCGGTTATTCAAACGTCATATCACACAGAAATGGTAAATAGATTTAAGCCGAAACACGCACCGATGACGCTTCAATTGGCAGGTTAAATTATTTCTTTTAAGAAGGGTATATATTCTCTGTCCGTTTTAAGAATATGATCTTGAAGCCAGGCGCTTAAAAATTTTAGCATTTCAATTGTGACATCCAGGTTGCCGCGTTCATGTTCTATGATGAGTTTATTGATCTTTTTTATAGCTTCCTGGTGTTCATGTTTATGTTTGTCAAAATATGGATAGTTGCACATCTTCATCCACGATTCCTCGGATTGGAAATGATAGATCACATAGTCCTGAAGCTCCTTTAATACAGCTTGAACCAATTCATCTCCCTTACCTTCTTTCATAGCATCGAACATTGCGTTTATAAGAGAAAAAAACTTTCTATGCTGCTCATCGATTATGTCTATTCCAACCGAATACGCGTCGTTCCATTCTATGAGAGGCATCTATGAATTCCTTCCAATGATTTTAATGAATAATGACTGAATAATAACAAAAGGATTACAAAGAACAAAAGTAAATATTCAACTTTCACACCTAAGCGGATTACCGCTATAAAGGGTATTGACAAAACTTTCCCAAATCAGGTTGAACGTTCGGGATTGAGAATCTCCCACATTCTTCCTACCTTTCCTTAAGGGATTTACTATCGAATATCCATCATACCATAAAAGGAGAACGCATATGATAAAAAATCCTCTACTCTTCCTGCTTCCCTTTATCATTTTTCCCTCCATGAGTCTTGCCGGTGAAATGTTCGGCACTCTTCGTGAAGGAGGAAAAGCGGTAACGAAGGGAATAAAAATTGAAATTGTTATCACGGAAAAAACATATGCCTGCGAAACGGATGCCTACGGCTCGTATCGCTTATTTGTCGTCGAGAAAGGGAAATGCACGCTCAAAGTGTACTACAATAAACAGACACCTTCGTTCGAAGTCTACTCGTACGACAAATCCACAAAATACGATATGAACCTTGAACTCAAGGACGGAAAATATTTATTAAAGAGGAAGTAACCATGGAAGACACAGGGAAGACCGAAAGAAGAAAAAAGGATAAATGGGAGATCGCACAGGTACTCCTTGAACCTGTTGGAGGAATACTTACCGCTCTCGCTGTTGCGCTTCTCGGGTTCTTTGGCTCACGGGTTATTGAGAAACAGCAGCAGTTCGATGCTAATTTTCGGCTTTATTCCGAGCTTATGAGCAAGCGTGAAGAATCGGAAAGTTCTTTAAGGAAAGATATGTTTAAGTCCATCATCGACTCATTTTTAAAACCCGGAATGCAAAATTCACCTCTCGATGGGCAACTCCTGAATATAGAACTTCTGACGTATAACTTCCATGAATCACTCAATCTGAAGCCGCTCTTTCTCCATCTCGAAAAAACGGTTCTGGCCATTAAAAATACTCGCGAGAAGGCGATGCAGCTTGCCCGGTTGGAACAGGTGGCACGCGATGTTACCCGGAAGCAAATGCTTAGTCTGGAAGAGGCAGGAGCCAGGTTCGACCGGCAGATTGATCTCGACAGTCTTAAAAAAAGTCCGGGCGGACTCGTGCTCGATGAAGATAGTATGATGGTCGATCACATCCAACGCCTCTTCAGGATTATTGTGCTTGAGGCCGACCAGAAAACGAGGAATATTAAGGTCCGGCTTGAGGTGCGGACGCTCAGCGATTCGCTGCATCAAACCGACGCGCTGAATATCCCGAATATCATTGAGTTCTGGGTTGGTTTCTTCGATTTCCCCATGATCGATAATACCCGGCTCTCACACGACCAACGGTGTGCGATTGTCATGACGGATTTCGATGAACATAGCGCCAATATCAGCGTCCTTGATTTCCCCGGCTCGCGTGCAGGCCTGAAAGAAAAACCATATTTTGATGAGATCATCGAAAGCCTCCACAAGGGGAATCAATAAACGGATTTATCCGGTTAAAATTTGGGCTTTAGCATTGAGCGTCATTCCTGGATTGGAAACGAGACCTCGATGAAGCCGGAAAGGCATCCGGCTGCATATCCCGGTGTTGTGTATTTCTGAGTTTTATTTTAATTGAGGTCCTTTGCCAATATCCATTTTTCCGGCATAATACCTTTTCTTGATTTCGGACGATTGAAGAATGAAATTTTCCACTCCGACTCTTTTCATGGTGCAGAGATTGAATACTTTCATATTATGCGGAAGAATGTTTGCGCGGTCTGCACTAGGCTGGAGTTTCACACAGGGGAATTCATCGCATTCAAAACAAAACTCTACATTCTTTTCAGTAACGCATTTATATGTTTCGCATGTACCTTTTATAACCGGACAATTGCCCTGTATGCTGCGACAGCCATCGCATGGTATTTTTTCCCGGGGGATTCCCATAGAAACCAGAACGTCAATTAATTGTGGATTGTCTTTGCACATATTCAATTCACAAACTCCGCAATCAATCCCGCAGGGCGCAGCCAAATTAATTCTTTCTTTTGTCATTGTTGAAATACCTTTTCCTGTTGTTTATGAAAATGCCGACGATGTTTCCAATTTTATAATATATTTAACTTTTTAGAAATATCGGCACTTCTTCAGAATTTTCTTTATCAGAAGCCCATGCAACGATATTGTAGGTAATATAATCACGTATAGTATTCAATTCTTTTTCATTGCGGATAATACGGTCATAATAATTTCGTTGCCAACATTTTCTACCCGGAGTATTATGCAATTCATTAATTAATTTTGTTGATTGGTATTTAAAATATGCGATAATTTGTCCCAACGTTGGCATATGTAGGGGCGAGGTTACTTCGCCCCTACTACCATCACATTCACAAATGGCAATAATTCCATGCAAATGATTCGGCATAATTATATACGAATCTAATTCAACATTTTTAAAATACACGGATATCTTTTCCCAGCATTCTTTAACCATGTTTCCAATGTTATTCAGCTGCATTTCACCATTAATAATTTTGCCAAACGTATATTCATGACCTTGTGTACAAATTGTTACAAAATAATCTCCTGGCTGTGCATTAACCCCGTGAGATAATAAATCCAATGAATCCTACTGATAATTATTCTTTTATCTATCTCACGGGGTAAATCATACTCCTTGAGTCGAATCGTTTTCCTTTGGTGCTTTTCTATCATAACACAATTCCTAAAAACACAAAACGCCGATGATGTTTCCACCACCGGCGGTTGAATATTAAGAAATTTGGGTTCAGAGAATGCTCCAAGAAAAGCTTAGAACTTCTCGTTAAGAATAAACTCTTCCAACTTCTTCTTAGAAGGTGATTGCGGCCATTCGACTGGTATTCCTAAAGGAGTAATACATACTCTTGTATATGTATCCGGAATACCAAGCACTTCTTTTGTCACACTTTCAGGTATGGCATCGGTAATGAAAACTGTTCCATACCCCAGGGCTCGTGCCGCAAGCATTAAATATCCGGCCGCCAATGGGCCGTCCCAATGATTGTAATCCGGATACATGGATTTATTGTCCGTCAAAACAATGACATACACGGGAGCGGAGAAATAATTACCAAACCTTGTTTTTACCTTCTCTTCGAATTGTTCTTTTGTTTCCTTCATAGTGTTTTTATCATACCTTCCCACAACCCGCATTACACAGGCTTCTTTCATCTGGTTAATTTTATTCCTGTCCCGAACCACCAGAAATTTCCAGGGCTGCTGATTCCCCGATGTTGGCGCCATCCGAGCTGCATCGAGTATTTTGTTTAAATCTGCTTCCGGAATAGAGTCTGATGTAAATTTTCGCACGGATCTTCGGTCCTTGAATACATCCCATATGTTCGATTCCTGCTTCACAATGTTATTTGTGTCCGCTGGGACGGATTCTGCCGCTTTTGGTTTCATCTGTGCCGATACAAACGTAACAGCGAACAGGCAAAAAGTAATAATCCATATTTTCATGAGTAATCCTTGTTTATATGTTCGAATATATTGTGTTATATCGATCTTTACCTCATACGCACGAGAATGGCGGATAGTTACAGCCAAAACAAAAAACGCCGATGATGTTTCCACCATCGGCGTTCGTCGTAATTTTACTATCTATTTTTAATTCCCCAATCAATCATAGCCTCACCTGCTGTTGTGAATATTTTTCTCTTAATTAGATTCTTCCCGATTTCATCGGGAGGAATGACAAGATCATCAGGAACATCCTGATGTACTTCCACATTCCAGACATTTATAACAGCTTCCACTGCGGATCATGATACTGCCGCACTCGTGGCATGGCGGCGCATCGGACTGGGTCTCGAAGATAAACTTTTCGTTCTTTTCCCATACCGAAGCGGCTTTTACCGCAGCGGCGTTGAGAATCGCACCAGGTTTTTTCGCCGACTCCGAGTTCATTTGCACATCGCTCATCGGAGTATCAACGTGATCTTCTACAAGGAACTTCCTGCCGAGCCACCGGAAAATATAATCGCTCACCGACTTTGCTATCGGTATATCCGGATTGTTTGTGAAACCCGATGGTTCGTAGCGCGCATGGCTGAATTTATCCACCAGCACCTTCAGCGGCACCCCATACTGCAGGGCTATGGAAACCGATGTTGCCAAAGAATCCATCAAGCCGGAAATCGTCGAGCCTTCTTTGGACATTGTTATGAACAGCTCGCCGGGAGTACCGTCTTCAAACATCCCGACGGTGATGTATCCTTCGTGTCCGGCAATGCTGAATTTGTGCGTGATCGACTGGCGCTCATCCTGCAAATGCCGCCGTGCAGGTTTGATTTTCGCCTGCTGCTTATCCTTTTTCTTGTCGAGGGAAGTGCTGAGAGGCTGCGTGCGCTTGCATCCGTCCCGATAGACGGCAATGGATTTAAGGCCGAGCTTCCATGCTTCGATGTAGGACTGCAGAATATCTTCCGCACTCACATCGTGGGGCATATTCACGGTTTTGGAAATTGCACCCGAGAGGAACGGCTGGACAGCAGACATCATTTTAATATGTCCCATATATTGGATTGCGCGTTTGCCGTTTGCCGGTTTAAATGCACAATCGAATACGGATAAATGTTCTTCCTTCAAATGCGGAGCACCTTCGATTGTGTCGTTCTTGTCGATGTAGGCGATGATGTGTTCCACCTGCTCGTCATCATATCCAAGCTTCACAAGCGCTTCGGGTACTGTTTGGTTGACGATCTTTATCATCCCGCCGCCGACAAGTTTTTTATATTTTACAAGAGCAATGTCGGGTTCTACACCGGTTGTATCGCAATCCATCATAAAGCCTATTGTGCCGGTCGGCGCAAGCACAGAGGTCTGCGCGTTTCGGATACCGTATTCTTTCCCAAGCGCAACAACATCATTCCAGACATCCCGTTGTGCGTGCCAAAGTTCCGGTTCGACTGTTTTCTGGTCAATGAGCTCGGCGTGAATGCCGTGCTTCGCCATCACGCTCAGCATTGCATCTTTATTGTTTGCGTAGCCGTTGAACGGTCCTTTCACTTCGGCAATTTTTGCGGATTGTTTGTACGCTTCACCGCTCATCAGCGATGTGATTGCCGCGGCAAGTGTTCTCCCTTCGTCACTGTCGTATGCAACACCGCGGGACATCAAGAGCGCACCAAGGTTTGCATAGCCGATCCCGAGCGGACGATACTCGTGGCTGTTGTGCATAATCGCCGTTGTAGGATAGCTGGAATTCTCTACAGATATTTCCATCGCTGTGATCGTCAGTTGAATCGCTTTCTTGAACGATTCGACGTCGATACTGCCGTCCTCGGTGCGGAACTTCATCAGGTTGAGCGATGCAAGATTGCAAGCACTGTCATCGAGAAACATATATTCGCTGCATGGGTTCGATGAATTGATTGGCGCTGTATTGGAGCATGTGTGCCAGCTATTGATTGTCGAATTGTATTGAATACCGGGATCGCCGCAAACCCATGCCGCCTCGGCAATCTGACGCATCAGATCGCGCGCCTGGAATTTTTCCATCGGTTCCCCGTTCTTCACTGCTTTCGTCCACCACTCTTTATCTTCCAGCACTGCTTTCATAAATTCATCTGTTACACGAATGGAATGGTTAGCGTTCTGGTAGAAAATAGAATCGTACGCGCCGCCCGCTATGTTGAAGCCGCCGTCGTATCCCGCTTCGATGAGCGCCCATGCTTTCTTTTCTTCTTCCACTTTACAGTTGACAAACTGAATTATATCCGGATGATCGATATTGAGAATCACCATTTTTGCCGCCCGGCGTGTTTTTCCGCCGGACTTAATGACTCCTGCGAATGCGTCGAAACCTTTCATAAAAGAAACAGGACCGGATGCCGTGCCTCCGCCCGTCACCCGTTCTTTCGACGAGCGCAGCGTGGAAAGATTCGATCCTGTACCGGAGCCGTACTTAAACAACATGCCTTCCGTCTTGGCAAGATCCAGAATGGATGACATCGAATCCTTGACGGAATTGATAAAGCATGCAGAACACTGCGGCACTTCTTCAACACCGACATTGAACCACACCGGACTGTTGAACGACATATATTGATTCACAAGAAGGAATGTCAGTTCATCGTAAAATATATCGGCGTCTTCCCGAGAGGCAAAGTAGCCATCCATCAGTCCCCATGTGTAATAAGCCTTTGCAACCCGATCCACCAATTGACGCACACTCGTTTCGCGCTGCGGGGTCCCAACCTGACCATGGAAGTATTTTGAAACAACAACGTTGGTTGCCGTCATCGACCACGATTTGGGAATTTCAACATCCTGTTGTTCAAAAATCTTTTCTCCCTTTTCGTTGGAAATTATTGCCGTGCGTTTTTCCCATTCAACCTCATCGAAGGGATGAACGCCTCGCCGGGTAAAGTATCGCTCGAAACGCAATCCGCGTTTCTCCGCAGAGTGATCATTGTTATGAGAATTGACTGAGAGATTGGCGGGGTGTAAATTCTGCATTGTGTCTCCTTACCCTAATAAAGTGCGGTAAAATGTTAATTTCAAAAATAATAAAACGACAAGTGTGTCTTACGACGGCTTGACGTGATCAAATTCAATTTTCAAATTACAGGTGATAACAAAACAAACGAGGGAAATTGCACGCACTATCGCATAAACATTCATACAAGAGTAAATCATTATTTGATTTTGCTGTGGGCAACTCATTGTAAATATATCCGGTTGCAGCCCCTTTGTCAAGTTAAAATTGAAGTGAAAAAAATTCAATTTTTAAATGCGAAAAAACACTTGACAAGAAGAACATTATTCATAATGCAATCGACTTTATTTTTGTATTTATATCAGCAACCCTGTCCATCCAATGCGCAAGTAGAAGCAGATTGAATTTATTTTCAACATCTCCTTGATAAAATCAATTATTGCATGTAACACACAATAGGTAAAAAAAGTTCTCCTTTTTTGGACCAAGAGGTGATTTTATAGAAAATTATACCTAAAAATATAGAGATAATTGCGACGGATAGAAATATTTTTATTGTACGAAGAAAAAAGACTCAAGGGATGCATTGGAAGATGAGACTACCGATTCCACGAAAAGTGCCCTTCTGTAGCCCGTACTGGAGCAAAGAGAATAAATAAGAAATTTCATGTACGAGTGCGGTAATGAGGAATTTCACTTCGAAATTGGAAAGCGCACAAGTTTCCTCTGGACAATCCTCTCCGGCACAATCCATGCATCACGGTAACCCTTTGCAATAAACTCCGGCAGCCGCTGGCTGGCTTCATAACGGTTCAGAAAATCTCCAACGCGCACTTTGTACACAGGTGCATCGTAAACAACATAAATCGAATCGCCCGAAAATTTATCTAACGCGAGATTCTTCATCAGGATTGTTTCATCGACATTGGAGGACGAAAAAATCTGAATGCGGAATCCTTGTACAACTTCTTCCTGAACCATCAGGCTATCCTTGGGAATTTCTAAAGAGTTCTGCTGTTTCTGTTCCGTACCATGCGCCTTCTGCGTAAACTCGATCTCCTGATCGTACTCAACAGGGTTGAGTGTTCCTTCATATTCAGAGAGCAGGAGTTTTTTTTCTATCGTCTGATCGTTTTTCGGTTTATCCACTGCCAGAATCGACTTCGAGGAAGTACACCCTGCTGCCAGCATACTTAAGAATAATAGTCCGGTAAATACTTGTTTTCTTTTTTTTACGGGATAAAGTTGATCCAGCATAATCTGTACTCTTCAGGATCTTTCTGTTTTAAAGAATCGCAAAGAGCAAATGCATCTTCGCGATTTTCATACATGCCGATACTGACGCGGTAAAGTTTTGCGCGTTTAATAAATGTATTGAATACCGGCTGATAGAAAAAATATTCTTTAGCTTTCTTTTGTGCCTGCAGGGCTTTTGACATCTGATTATAGGCACCGATCTGCACCGTGAACACCTGGTGTCCTGGGTGTTGAATTTTGATAAGTGCATGGGAAGATACTTTCGACTTCGTGACAACGGATGCACGAATCGTATCTTGCTGTGATCTGAATTTCGGTGCAACCCGCGGTTTTTTTACCGCGGCAATCTTCATGGTATCAATTTTCAGTTTCGAAGCAGTATCCTGATCAGCTGCTCGATGCACAACACGATGTGTTGTATCAATGGGACCGAAAACCTGTACCGGGCTTTTCGCCCCGCTTCCCGCACCGGTTTCCTCAGAAGGAACACAGCCGGCGATCGCCAGCGCCGTACTGGAAAGCACTACGGCAATCGTGAGAAAATGTTGATTCACCACATTCTGCTTTCTCTTTAGATGGATGGTGAGGTTGTTTTCTCCCCGACAACAATCTTGACGCTCGCACTCGCACCAATGCGATCAGCGCCGCTTGCAATGAGAGCAAGCGCATCTTTCTGTGACCGCACTCCGCCGGATGCTTTGATACCCATTTCCGGTCCAACAACTTTTCTCATTAATGCGATATCGCCAACGGTCGCCCCGCCTTGTACAAATCCTGTCGAAGTCTTTACAAAGTCCGCTCCGGCATGTTTTGCCAGCATACACGCTTTCACTTTTTCTTCGTCGCTCAGAAGTCCGGTTTCAATAATCACCTTTGTCAGTACTCCGAGACTATGCGCTGCGCTGACAACGGAAAGAATATCATCTTCTACAAAATCATATTCGCCCGACTTTAGCATCCCGACATTGATTACCATATCCACTTCTTGCGCGCCGTCTTGCATTGCCTGATTTGCCTCAAATGTTTTTGCTGCGCTCGATGTTGCTCCTAACGGGAAGCCAATAACGGTGCATACTTTTACATCCGAATCATGCAAGAGTTTTGAGCACAGCGTTACATTGGACGGATTAACGCAGACACTCGCAAATCCGTATTGTTTTGCTTCTGCGCAGAGTTTTTTGATTTCTTTTTGTGTCGCGTCCGGTTTTAGCAGAGTATGATCGATCTTACGGGCAAGATCTTGATCGAACGCCATACCGGTGGAAATTCCGCCTGCATTGCTATGAACAATATTTTTCACGCCCTCTTTATTCACTATTTCTATTATCAATAACGCAAAGATTGTTTCTTTTCATGCCAGTTTTGATAAACGTGAAGGCATGGGCCTCTTGGTAAATCTGTCCTGTACTATGAAGATGTTTTTTCCATTCTCTTTTCTGCGACAGTTTTTAAAAATCCGTGTGTGTCAATATACGAGAATTATTTTGAGTTACAAGAGATGGTGATGAAAAGTCTGTTCATGTCTCTTTATCAACGAAACTATTTATTGTATTCGAATCTCATGATACCATTGCGCTATAGTCCGGGCCTCAAACAAAATACTCTCATCATCGCTGCCATCAGGAAACGATTACTCGAACACTTCGCCCTCTTCAATGGTATATCCGCGCAGAAATTCTTCGATGCCGAGACGGCGCTTCCCTTCTTGCTGAATTTCCAGTATCGAAACAGCACCGACGCCGGTTCCAACGAGCAATGTGTCATTCGTTCGCCGAAGAACAATTCCTGCTGATGGAGATTGTGGTTTCTCGATTTTCGTCCGGTACACTTTCATGACTCTGCCGTTGTGCGTTGTCCAGGAAGCTGGATGCGGTGAAAGTCCCCTGACAAAATTATGAACCTGCTGCGATGAGTTCTTCCAATCAATGCGGCAATCATGTTTGAAAATCTTTGGCGCTGGACAAGCAAGCGAATCATTTTGTCTCTGTGGCTGTGCTTTTCCAAGTTCGATCAACCGGACAGTTTGAAGGACCAATTCGGCGCCAACTTCTGAAAGTGTGTCATGCAGATTGCCGGCGGTGTCATCTGCGCCAATTTTTACGCGCACTTGAAGAAGAACAGAACCTGTATCTACTTTATCCTGAAGAAAGAATGTCGTTACCCCTGATTCTTCTTCCCCATGGATAATTGCCCATTGAATGGGTGCAGCACCGCGGTACTTAGGCAGAAGAGATGCATGAAGATTAAAAGAACCGAGCTTTGGAATTGTGTACACATCCCGCGGCAAAACTCGAAACGCCACGACAACGGCGAGGTCGGGCGCAAGCTGCTGAACATCCGATATGAATTTTGAATCTTTGAGATTTTCAGGCTGGAGAATCGGGAGGCGATGATGAAGCGCGAATTCTTTGATTGGCGTGAATGAAACCTGCTGACCTCGCCCCCTCGACTTATCGGGTGCTGTCACCACCCCGGAAATTTGGTATGAATGATCGAGGAGAATGCGAAGGCTTGGGACTGCAAATTCCGGTGTGCCCATAAAAAGGATGCGCATGCGGTTATTCCTCTTCTGCCGTCACCACCGGATAATCCACTTCGATTTCTCCTTTTCGTATCTTTCTTAACTTTGGCAGCAACATACTTCGTTTTGTCCTGCTGACGCGATCTACGAAAAGGACACCATTAAGATGGTCCAGTTCATGAAGAATGACACGAGCAAGCAAACCATCGGCAGAGAGTTCTTGTTTTTTAAAATCGGCGTCATAATAACGAATACGTATTTTATCCGCACGTTCTACCTCATCATGCAATTTCGGAAGACTGAGGCATCCTTCTTCCATAATCCATGTACCGTCTTCACTAAGAATTTCCGGATTAATCAAAGCAAGGGTTTTAGGAAGATCAGGCGACGTTGGATGCATTGTATCTTCTGTTTCACCCTCAGCATTTGGCTCGGTGACATCTGAAATATCGATCGTGATGACACGCCGAAGATCGCCCACCTGCGTTGCAGCGAGACCGAGGCCGTTTGCTTCGTGCATCGTCTCAAACATATCATAGATAAGTTTGACTGTCGAGTCATCCAGCGAAGCTACCGACTTGGCTGTTTTCTTGAGTACTTCTGTTCCAAAAAGGTATATGGGAAGAATAGACATGTATGCGAACCTTTGTTAAACCTTATTCATTCAGAGAGTTTTAAAATACATTTGTTGCAATTCCCGAACCGCTCTCTGCATTCTGCAGCCTGGAGACGATGATTTCTAGTCACTCACAATCCGCCGTGCTGTTTCATACCGTTTAGCATAATATGAACTCTGCAGCGAAGAAATCGTTACACCGAACGAAACACTCGCGTGCGCGAAAAGGTCGTCTCCCAAATAAATACCAACATGGGATGCACGGTCCCCCGTCGTGTTAAAAAAAATCAAATCGCCGAATTTCAATTCGCTCAATTCAACCGTCTGACCAAGCATCGATTGTTCCGCGCTTGAACGTGGAAGCAGTTTGCCCATGGCGTTCTTGTACACCGTCATGGTGTAACCGGAGCAATCCATTCCATCTTTTCCGGCCCCGCCATGCACATACGGAACACCCATAAATTTTGAAATCTCCCGCATCATTTTACTTTGATCGAACGGCTTGATGGCCGCATTTTTTTCTTTTCGAAAATCTCTTTCACCGTTGGTGATACTATCTACTTCTTTCGTACGCGGTTTTTTATCGGTTTCTTTTACTTCTTCTTCCACCTCTTTCGATGAAAAACGCAGCCCATGGTGCGGCGGCGCAGGTGCAGGATTTTTCTCCCGGCTTCTGAACCTTGGCGACGACCCGCCGCAATCTTCAAACATGAAGACAGCGAGAACAACACTGATCACGAGTAGTATTTGATGTCTGCACACGATGAAGAAAGTACTTTCGTTATAACAAAGCCCCGCACACACGGGGCTTGCTATGGACAGTAACCAAAATATTGTTCGCGTGTCAACAAGTTTTTCCTTTATCCAAGATATGCACGCAATGCTTTGCTTCGCGACGCATGCCGCAATCGGCGAATTGCTTTTTCCTTAATCTGCCGGACCCGCTCGCGGGTCAAATTAAATTTTTCTCCTATTTCTTCAAGAGTGAGCGAATGCTCGGAATCGAGGCCGAAATAAAGTTTGATCACTTGCGCTTCGCGTTCACTCAGCGTTGCCAATGCACGCTTCACTTCATTCTTCAATGATTCTTCTAAAAGACCCGAATCCGGAGTCGGCTGACGGTTATCCTGAATAACATCGAGCAAACGATTATCTTCGCCTTGTGCGAACGGTGCATCCATCGACAAATGTCTGCCGGAAATTTTAAGCGTGTCGGAAACTTCAAAAAGCGACATATCCAATTCTTCCGCCAATTCACTCGCACTTGGTTCGCGTTCAAATTCCTGTTCCAGCGTGCTGAACGCCTTCCCAATTTTGTTTAATGCTCCGACACGATTGAGCGGTAAACGGACAATCCGCGACTGTTCCGCAAGTGCCTGAAGAATTGATTGACGAATCCACCATACGGCATACGAAATAAATTTAAATCCACGCGTTTCATCAAACCGCTTTGCGGCTTTTATGAGACCGAGATTGCCTTCATTAATCAAATCGCCGAGTGACAAACCCTGATTCTGGTACTGCTTTGCTACGCTGACGACAAAACGAAGGTTTGCCTTTGTCAATTTCTCCAGCGCTTTTTGATCGCCTTTTTTAATGCGCCGGGCAAGATCAATTTCCTCCTGCGGCACCAATAATTCAACTTTGCCAATTTCCTGAAGATATTTATCTAACGATTGGCTTTCACGATTTGTATATTGTTTGCTTATTTTCACCATCGACTCTTTTTGCCTAGATTGAACTTTTGTTTCCCGTCCCGCTTATGGCGGGACTGCGGGTATACCAGATAGAGATACTCTATAATAACACTCAAAGGAGTGCGGAAAGTTCAAAAATTCTGACAATCTCAACGATCCGCAATCCCGATAATTCTTGCATCCGCCGGTGTTATTTCCGGTGGAAATGAACTTACCGCTTTATACCATAAACTCCAAATAACAGTTATACTATCTCCAACATGAATATTTTCAGCTAAAATATGTTGGAAGCCCGTATAGCCCGGTTTGGCATTTGACATTTAAATGATCCAAAGTTTATTACTCTTTTTTTTGCCCTTTTTCGCAGTCAGATCGTGTAAATGACAAATCCGAGATTCATTCCCGGACTATTCCTTAGACTCCGCAAACGATTTATTGTTTCCACGAGCAGAAGCACCGTCACTATAAAATATTGGTCAGGAAACTTTGCCCTGAAAGCGGCCGAGTATTTGCAGTGTTAAAAAACTCCGCTACAGTTTTTCCGATATCAGCAAACGAGCTACGTACACCGAGATTCACATTCTTCTTGCCGGATTTCGTATAACACAGAACCGGGACATATTCCCGTGTATGGTCCGTACTCCGGTCCGTCGGATCGTTGCCGTGATCGGCTGTTAAAATCAGCATGTCATTGTCACCGATACACTTCTGGATTTCCGGAAGCTTCGCATCAAACTCTTCAAGCGCTTTAGCATATCCTTTTGCATCCTGGCGATGCCCGAAGAGCATATCGAAATCAACCAAATTTGCCATCAAAAACCCGGACTGCATTGTTGTTCCAGTTTTAACAATTTCTTCAAGACCTTCTGCATTCGATCTGATGTGAATTTTTTTCTGCAATCCGCGTCCGCTGAACAAATCATCAATCTTCCCAATACCTATTGTCTGTACACCGCTTGCCTGTAAAAAATCCAACACAGTTTCTGCCGGAGGTTCAACCGCATAATCTCGCCGATACGGTGTGCGCATATAGCTGCCGGTTGTTCCAATGAACGGGCGTGCAATAACACGGCCAACACGATACTCACCTACGACAACTTGTTTACGAGTTTTCTGACAAATTTCATACAAGCGTTCAAGCGGAATCACATCCTGGTGTGCAGCAATTTGAAATACCGAATCACCGGAAGTATAAACTATCGGAAAACCGGTGCGAACATGTTCATCGCCCAACTCTTTGATGATCTCCGTGCCGGATGCCGGCATGTTGCCTAAATATCCATCACAGCCCGTGACGCGAAGAAACTTCTCAAGCAGGTTTTTCGGAAAGCCATTTGGGAATAAAGGAAAAGCGTATTGTGTAATTATGCCGGTGATTTCCCAATGTCCAGTCGTACTATCTTTGCCCTTCGATGCTTCCGTCATTTTGCCGAAGCAGCCAATCGCATTTTTGTTTCTTGGGACACCTTTTATCGTCGTAATGTTTCCAAGTCCAAGTGCGGCAAGATGAGGTAATCGCAGGCCGCCAACTTCCTGAGCAACGTGCGAAATAGTATTCGTTCCTTTGTCCCCGTAAACTTCGGCATCGGGTAATTCACCGACGCCGACGCTATCAAGAACAATGAGTATGAGTTTTGTATGCTTCAACCTCATCCGAAATTATCTGTGTGAGGATTGCGCATCGAACCTTTATCCTAAAATCTCCTTCTCGTTGCACTTACAGAGCTGCACCCGCTGTCGGTTGAATTTATAGGATCCATGCGCCGAACGCACCGATTGCACATAGAGTGTCGGTGTTCTGGTAGTGCCGCACTTTGGGCACTTCACACCTTTTTCCTGCGCGGCTTTTTTTGCTTTTTCTGCAAAGTCCGTTTGTTTTGCCATTTACTTCTCCAAAAATTGAATTACTGATTTGTTATTTAATATACTCTTATAATATTGCCGCCAGCTTCAATAGCCTTGTGAAGAACACGGTCTGCATTCTCCAGCAAATCAACGTCCGATGCCTCTTCCAGCGCGCCGGCAACACCAACGCTTATGGTAATGGAAAAACTCTTATTTTCAATATTGAGAATGTTGCTGGCTACATTTTTGCGAATTTTTTCAGCCCAGAGTGACGCCTCATTCGAAGTCGTGTGAACGAGAAGGACGACAAAACAATTGAAGTCGAATCTACCGACAACATCGTATGGACGGATGGAAACTTTTACCATTCGGCTCACATTCTGCAGGATAAAATCAAAGGCATCCTTACCATACCTGGCAACATGCTCATCCATCCGATCGATGGATATCATCACGACCGATAAATCATTTGAAAAATCATTCGCACGCTGCACTTCTTCCTGTAAGCGCCCCATAAAGCTCTTCCGTGTTGCTACTCCTGTCGTTTCATCAAGCGAGACATAGTTCGTCATAACATCTGTCATACTGAGAATCTCAAGAGCCCAAGACGAAGTCTCGGTGAGCTTTTGAACGAGTTTTACATCTGAGTCCGAATAAGTTTTTGGATCTTTGCTTTCAACTAACAAAGCGCCATAGCACCGGCTCAACGAATTGAGCGGTACAATCATCAAGGCACCTTGTGAGTCGCACCGTTCTGCCTGATAGAACCGCGGCAATGCTGTCGTGGAAATATCGTCTATGATTTTTGGAATCCCTGACTGGATCACGCCTGCGGCGAGACTCTGCTGGGCGTCAAGTTCACACATGAGCGGAACATACGGATCGTTCATTCTGTTGAGAAGATAATTGACGACCCACGATTTTCGACTGTCATCAAATAAAACTACAGCAATATAATCCCAGGGAATAAGTTTAGACACTTCTTCAGCAAGCGACCGCGTAATAGAATGAGCATCAAATTCCATGGTCAATTGTTCACGTACGCGAGTAATGGACCTTAAGACTTCAGAATCCAATAACAGGTCGTATTTTGATGTATAACTTCGTGTGAGCGTAGAAATCAGCTTCGCTATCTGAGCGAGCGAAGTGATTGTCTCGTTGCCATAGGCATCGGATTCCAAACAATCCAAGACAAGAACCGCAACCGGATCCTGTGATACACCGCTATAAAATATTGGAATTCCGACAAATGTTTTAACCGATTCAATTGTTTCATAATACGGAAGTATATCATTCTGCCCCAAAGCATTCACATAACTGACAATCTGCGGCTTTCCGCTTAAAGCAATTTGACTCACTAAATCAGAACCAATCGGCAGTCTCCTGCGCTTCATGAATTGCCCGCTATCCGAGAGATGACTTTCAAGCACCAATTGTTGTTTTTCTCTATTTACCCAGAACAGAGCAACAGTGTGTGCAAAATGCACGTCCTTGACAACGCTTAAGACACGCTGGATAAGTGTATTAAATTCCGCACGGGGACCATCTTCTGTTTGTCCTCCGCCATTTGGAGCTTCAATGAATTCATTCAACTCAAACACCGTTGTGGTTGATTTTTGTGATTCTGAAGCTATTTGTTCCTGAGCCATACTTTCTCTTTCAAGGAGTACTGGTTGGGAAGATTCCGGCTCATCAATAAAATCAATTTTGTATTGCTTGCCGGACGCTTGATAATCATCAAAAACGAGTTTTTTCATTTGATCGTCATGCTCCTCTTCTGCATTCAGAGACTGATAACCTTCCTCTGCTTGTGCAGAAATTCCTTTACGTTTTCCAGTTTTCACAATCACATACGCAATCGATGCTCCTGAAAGCAGAAAGAGCACGATCTTCGCGAATACGAATGAAAGAGCAATTCCCCCTAAAAATAAAACAACGCCCACCACAACAATCAATTCTTCCATAAACGTTATGGAATGCAGGAAAGAAAGAATTGAATTGAACCTTCGGGCGTCAGTCATTTCATTGATTATAGAACGTTTTATAGTTGCCCACAAATTACATTAAATTTAGCTGTTTTGTGCCGGAAAGTCAATGAATCATATTGAGAATAATCGTTTTCTTATATTACGGTGAAATAGATTTTTTGTTTTGATTTAAAATTGGCTATGCTTGCAGCAGTATCTTTTTTTGCATAACTTTTTACAATTACATTATGTCTATCTTCTATCCAAAAATTGAAAGTTCTCGATGAAAGCTGTTATCATGGCCGGTGGGTTTGGTACGCGATTGCGGCCGCTCACAAGCGGTATTCCCAAACCGATGGTTCCTATGGTCAACAGACCCATCATGGAACATATCGTTGCATTGCTCAAAAATCATGGTATAGAAGAAATTGTTTCTACTCTCTTTTACCAGCCGGATGCAATTACCGGCTATTTCGGTGACGGCGGCGCGTTTGGAATAAAGATGCAATATCGGAAAGCAGAAGCCGATTACGGAACAGCGGGCAGTGTCCGCAACGCAAAAGACTTTTTGAATGAACGATTTTTAGTTATCAGCGGAGATGTTCTTACCGATTTCGATTTAACTGCTGCGATTCGCTTCCATGAAGAAAAGAAGGCAAAAGCGACAATGCTGCTGACACGTGTATCCAATCCTCTTCAATATGGAGTTGTCTTAACGAAGGCAGATGGAAAAATTACACGATTCCTTGAAAAACCTTCATGGGGCGAAGTTTTCAGTGATACCATCAACACGGGAATTTATCTTCTTGAACCGGATGTACTGGATCTTGTTCCGGAAAAGCAGGAATTTGATTTCGGAAAAAATCTTTTCCCTGCTCTTTTGGAGCGTGATCTCGGATTGTACGGTTATATCGCCCAGGGATATTGGAAAGACATAGGAAGTTTGAATGATTATCAAGACGCCCATATGGATGCAATGCGAGGCGATGTGAAACTTCGGATTGACGGGGAAAAAAAAGGAAATCTCATCGTTGGAGAAGGTACAACCGTCGATGCAGAGCCTCGAAGTCTTACAGGAACAAGCGTTGTCGGAAAAAACTGCCATATCCATAACGGCGCAGTTATAAGTAACTCTATCATCGGCGATAATTGTGAAGTTCTTCCAGGTGTCGTTATCCGAAATTCCGTCATTTGGAAGAATTGTAAAATTGGCGCCCGCTCTGAACTGACACTCGATGTCGTTGGAAACGGCTGCGTCATCAGTGATGATGTCGTTATTCTCGAAAATGTTTTCATCGGTGATTCGTGTACCGTAGGCAAGCGGAGCAAGCTCCTCTCCAATATCAAGATTTGGCCGGAAAAGAATATCGAAGACGGCTCCATAGTAACACGGAGTTTAGTGTGGGAAGATCGATGGCTGCGCGAGTTGTTCACCGATGCGCGCATCACCGGCATTTCCAATGTCGAAATCAGTCCGGAGTTTGGGGCCAAGTTAGGAGCAGCGTTCGGCGCTTTTGTTGGCGCAGGTTCAACGATCGTCACGAGCCGTGATGCCGATAATGTCTCCCGTATGATAAACCGAGCCATTATGTCCGGTATCATGTCCGCCGGCGTACATTGCATAGACCTGCGCACTACGTCCATTCCCATCGTGCGGCACGAATTGCGGACAGGAAAAGAACGAGGTGGTATTCACGTCCGCAAATCTCCGTTCGACAGAAACAGCACGGACATTATTTTCTTTGATGCACAAGGCAAGGATTTACCGTCGAGTAAAACGAAATCCATAGAACGCCTTTTCTTCGGAGAAGATTTTAGCCGCGCGCACCATGATCAAGTCGGTTCTATCTCGTTTCCTGAACGCACGACGGAAAGCTACATCCAGCGGTTTTTAGAAACGCTGGACACACAGGCAATCCGTTCTTCAAAACTGAAAATGGTGATCGATTACTCCAATGGAATCGCTTCAACAATTTTCCCAAACATTCTTGGAAATTTAGACGTACAGATCGTAGCATTAAACGCCTATTTAGACAGCCGTAAAATTACACGAACGAAAGAAGAGTTCGATGCATCGCTCCGGCAGCTTGCATACGTGGTCACTTCGTTAAAATACGACGTCGGTTGTATGCTGGACGCCGGTGCGGAAAAAATATTTATCATCGATGAGCATGGCTCCATTATCGATAGCGACCGGCTGTTAACGTTGATATTGAAATTTATTGTACTTGCCGACAAAAACGTAACAAAAATTGCAGTGCCGATTTCCGCAAGCGGTGAAGTTGACATTATCGCGGCAGAATTCAATTTGCAGGTTATTAAAACACGGGACAGCCATCTCGCATTGATGGATGCCGCAACCGACAAGCAAACCAAGTTCGTGGGAGGCACAAAAGGAGGATTCATTTTCAACGATTTTCTCTTTGCATCGGATGCAATGTACTCAATAACAAAACTGCTTGAATGCATTGCCAAGACAAAAAAGAGAATCGGTGAACTCGATAATGAGACTCCAAAGCTTCATTTCATCAAAAAAAATATTTCTTGCCCTTGGCATGTAAAAGGGCGGATTATGCGAAAACTCACGGTGGAATCCGAAGGAATTCCCCGAGACTTGATTGAAGGGATAAAACTCTATCCCGCTGGTTTCGGCGCCCATACGTCTTTACTATTAAATCCTGACCGCGCGCGGCCTGTATTCCATATTAATGCAGAATCAGATGATATCGCCGCAGCACAACAACTGGCAAGTGAATACGAATCGAAAATAAAAAATTGGATTGACGGCGAACAACACGAGGAGTTGTAAATTCATTTGTATTTTGAAAGAAATTCTGCAATCTTTGATACGAAAGCCGCTTGGAGATGAAAGAAAATACGTACCATGCGGATTTGTCCATTGGAGACATGAATGAAGATTACTGACATTTTAAATGAATCGGTCGTGCGGATCAATCTTCCAGGAGCCACAAAGGAGGAAGTGATCAACGCTATGATTGAACTTGCCGGCACTCAAAAGCAGGTTACCGACAAGGAACGCATGCGTACAGCAATTCTTGAGCGGGAAAAAATTATGTCTACCGGCGTCGGTTCTGGATTCGCTATCCCGCATGGCAAAACAGATGCCGTGAATGATATCGTTGCGGCCTTCGCAGTTACTGCACAGGCCATCGATTATCAATCGCTTGACGATCAGCCGGTGCGGCTGGTGTTTCTTCTTGTAGGCCGCGATAACATGGTTGGTCCGCACATCAAGCTCCTGAGCCGAATCTCACGTCTCATGAACAAGGAAGATTTCCGAAAGCGCCTTCTCGAGGCCGAATCATCAAAAGATATTCTAGAAATTTTCCGCCAAGAAGAGGCAACTATTTCCGAAGGATAGCCTTATCAGCCGTAGTTCCACAATTTAGACCGATGTCCTGCTCATCGACGTACACTGACATAGCAAGAAGGAATGTATTGTGAAATTCCGTACCATTAAAGGCACGAAAGATATATTACCGGAAGAAACTGCCGGCTGGCAGTACGTGGAATCAGTTATTCGGCGTGTGATGCATAACTTCAATTATCAGGAAATTCGTACGCCTGCCTTTGAACAAACAGGATTGTTCGCCCGCAGCATTGGCGAACTCACGGATATTGTCAGCAAGGAAATGTACACATTTCTTGACCGTAGTGAAGAAAGCATTACCCTCCGCCCTGAAGGGACGGCCTCGACACTTCGTGCATACATTCAAAACAATCTCGGCGAACAGTCGCCGCTCACAAAAGTATATTACATCGGACCGATGTTTCGGCAGGAACGCCCGCAAGCCGGACGGCTGCGGCAATTTCACCAGTTCGGCGCGGAGGCGCTAGGCGCATCATCACCCCAGCTTGATGTGGAGATGATGGTTCTGCCGCTTGAAATTTACAAACAGCTTGGCATCGAACACTTTGCATTAAAAATGAATTCGGTCGGATGTGAAAAGTGCCGTCCAGCGTATAAACAACTCCTGCAGACAGAATTACGCAAAATATTTACTCTGCTCTCGCATGATAGTCAGGTACGGGTAGAACAAAATCCGCTCCGCGTGCTTGATTCCAAAGATGAGAAAGACAGGGAGTTGACTGCCGGCATGCCTCTGATGAATAACCATTTATGCGAGGAATGTTCGATACATTTTGCATCCGTCCGATCGCTTCTCGATGCCCTCTCCATTCATTATGAAGTTGACGGGCGCCTCGTTCGCGGGTTAGATTATTATACCAAGACAGCATTTGAAATCACGAGTACATCGCTGGGTTCACAAGATGCGCTCGCCGGCGGCGGCAGATACGATTTGCTGGTCGAAGAACTTGGCGGGAAACAAACACCGGGGGTCGGATTCGCTGCAGGCATAGAACGGCTGCTGATCGTACTGGCGAAACTCAATACGAAGAGATTCGATTCACACGCTCCGGTTCTCTATTTTGTTGGATTGGATGAAACAGCGCGCATCTGGTCGTTTCTTAAAATAAGCGAATTGCGGCGGCAAGGGATCCGTGCAGAAGTTGATTATCTTGGCAGAAGCGTCAAATCCCAAATGAGGGAAGCAAACCGCCAACAAGCGCTCTATGTCATCGTTGTCGGAGAACAGGAACTGAAAACAAAAACCGCCAAATTGAAGAACATGCGAACAGGCGAAGAGACTTCTGTCTCACTCGAAAAGATCGAGATACCTTCTTGATTATGGCAAACAAAAAAAAACACGATCCGAATTACACGCTGAATGTTTTTCACCACTACGACGAAAAGGTCAAACGAAATGTTGTCGTTTTTCTGGTGCAGACAACAAGAATTTTTGTCAGCTTCCGGTATGAGATATTATTGGAGGAAGAACTTATCGATCATGAAATCAGTTTGCAAATTACAGGGCTGCACGTCCCGGAACTGCTCTTGCCGCAGACCGGGCCTGCGCAGGGTCGGTGTGACTATTCGAATCTTGACGGATTATACAAATTAACAATAATAAAACAGGACAAAACAGTTAACGAATTCTCGGTGCAAATTTCATCCGCGAAAATCGACATCCTACACAAACCGAGAGATCCGTTCATCCTCGTCTCATGCGACCCTGTGAGTCTTTCATAAATTATAAATTTCGGCGTTTGGTTTTTATGATTTTTTGAACCATTTTTTTAACATTTTCCATTGTATGTGAATTATTATGTGCCCTCGACTTTTTCAATTTGGACCATTCACCGTGTATGGATACGGATTAATGCTTGCCCTCGGTTTCATTGCAGGCAGTTACCTTCTTGTCCATGAATTCAAAAGGCGTACAATAGATCCGAACATTGCAAATAATATCACACTCATCGCACTCGTTGCCGGAGTTGCCGGTTCAAAGATTCTTTTTCTGATTGAGAATTGGTCCTCTTTTGTCGTCGATCCTTTCGGTATGGCATTCAATCCCGGCGGATTAACATTCTACGGCGGATTTATACTCGCCGCATTATCTATTTATATCTATGGAAGGAAAAAAGGAATTCCATTTTTCATTATTGGTGACGCAATTGCTCCCGGTATGATGCTCGGTTATGGAATAGCGCGGCTTGGCTGCCACCTGGCCGGGGATGGCGATTATGGTTTCCCTACAACGCTTCCCTGGGGAACAGATTATTCCAAAGGAACGTATCCGCCATCGGTTGCCTTCAAAAATTTTCCGGAAATCACCGGCCGATTTCCCGGCGGCATCGTTCCCGATACTATTCCGTGTCATCCAACGCCGGTGTACGAATTCATCCTTTGCGCGTGTATGTGCTGGTTCCTCTGGCGTATACGGAAGAAAATAGCCCCCGCCGGAAAGCTCTTCATGATTTATTTGGTTTTAGCAGGAATCGAACGATTCGCAATTGAGTTTCTCCGTCCCAATCCGAGAATTGTTTTAGGCTTGAGTGAAGCACAAATCATTGCATTCATACTCATGGCAATAGGATTGTCCGGCTGGTGGAAGTTCACGGCATCTTCGCGTCTATCGAAAACAAAATCATGACGGACAATCTCATTGTCGGCAGGCAGCCCGTTCTGGAAGCGCTCAAATCACGCCAACCTATTGAACGGATATTCATCCTGCACGGTACTGCAGGCAGCCATATCGATCAAGCAAAACAGCTTGCGCGGAAACTTGCTATTCCAGTTAAAGAAACAGACAAAGAACGTTTTGCTGAATTAGCCGGCGACACCTTGACGCAGGGCATTATCGCAATCATCGATTCTTACCGTTACGCAGAGATCGAAGAAATCCTTGCTGTCGCGCAACAGAAAAACGAACCGCCCTTCATTCTCATCCTTGATGAAATTGAGGATCCGCACAACCTTGGAGCACTCATCCGTTCTGCAGAATGTGCCGGAATGCATGGTATCATCATTCCCCTTCACAACGCCGCGTCAGTTAATGCTACCGTTGCGAAAACCTCAGCAGGCGCAACGGCACATCTTCCCATTGCGCGTGTGACAAATATTGCCCAGACATTCGACGAGCTGAAAAAGGCCGGAGTATGGATCGTTGGAACCGAAATGGAAAGCGATACGATGTATTATCATCACGATTATACCGGACCGCTTGCCATCGTCGTCGGAAATGAAGGAAAAGGCATTCGACGGTTAGTCAAAGAGAAATGCGATTTCTTAGTGAAAATTCCCATGCATGGAAAGATCGAATCGCTCAACGTGTCTGTGGCGGGCGCGCTAGTGATATTTGAAGCGGCAAAAAGCAGGTATAAGTCGTAATGTTCAGAAGTCTTTGATTTGAGATATTGCGATATTTCATCGTCAACCACATTCAAAGGAGATCGATGATGAATACACAACGCAAAGACTGGACTGGACAAACATTGTATGC
>Ga0182011_10001082_pt1 | contig 23840 bp, 16 predicted proteins | sample 711E1DmetaG_FD_120481 | JGI IMG/M metagenome (GOLD analysis project Ga0182011, IMG submission 120481) | Permafrost microbial communities from Stordalen Mire, Sweden - 711E1D metaG | ecosystem: Environmental > Terrestrial > Soil > Wetlands > Permafrost | place: Sweden: Stordalen | collected...
AATCCCGCCGATGTGCCGCGGCTTCTGCAGGCGTTGGACGAGGGGGCGGACATGGCCGTGGGGTCGCGCTATGTCGCTGGCGGCGGCACCGAGAACTGGGGGCTGGGCCGCCGGATCATCAGCCGCGGGGGCGGGTTCTATGCCCGGATGGCTCTCGGGGTCGGGGTGCGCGACCTGACCGCCGGGTTCAAGGCATGGAAAGCCGCGACCCTGCACGGGATCGACCTTGGGGCGGTCAATGCCCGCGGCTACGGGTTCCAGATTGAGATGACCTACCGGACCCTGCGCGCCGGTTTCCAGGTACGCGAGGTACCGATTCTTTTTGTCGATCGGCGCGTGGGCCTTTCCAAGATGTCAGGCTCGATCTTCTTCGAGGCATTGACTTTGGTCTGGCAGCTTCGGTTCAGGGTCGCCCGCGAAAAAGCTGGCTAGCCTAGCTATTCAAATGTCCTGTTCAATGTCCGATAATAGATATTATGTCAACTAGCCGAGCCAGCCGATTCCATCATGTCCTGGGCGCTAAACGGCCAAGCTTCGGCCCGAATGCCTGCGCATCTGCGGCCTCTCCTCTCACCTCTGTGTTCTCAGCGGTTGGCGGCTACACAGAGGAGGCAGCTCATGCAGCCCCAGGTTCGATACTGCGCTGCTTGCGGGCTCGCTGCTCCCTCAGCTCGGCCAGCGCAAGGTCGAGCTCGGGAGAACGCGCGGCCTGGGCTTCGACGGCTGCGATGGCTTTGTCAAGGGCTGCGATGTCCCCGACCGCACGGGTGCGCAAGGCGACGTACATTTCGCTGAACTGGGCGTGAAAAGCTTGCAGCTCGTCCCCATGGCGCAGTTGGCGCAACACGGGCGGCAGGTGATCGTCGCGAATGCGTCGGCAGGTGGTGGCGATGTTGTGAAGGGGCCCAGCCACCTTGTGGGTAAGCCAGATCCCCGCGGCGGCTATGGAGAGCACCAGGACCACACCGAATCCCGCCATGCCGTAGAGGACGATGCGATCATTGGCCTGGAATCGAGCCAGCAACTCTGCCCCGGCAGCGGGATCGGCTTGCACCGTCAGAAGCACGATGCGCGAGGATTCCTGGGTGGCCTGATAGACCTTGTAGCCGAGGACGCCGGTGAGAAGCACGGCCACCGCCATGATGAAAGCGGTGTAGCGGAGTTGCAGTCCCACGTCGAGCAGGTAGTTGCGCAGCTTGCGCTTGTGCGTGAATGACGGCCTGTCGGATTTCTCATTTGGCTGGGTCATGCTTGTCTCTCCTCCCGGATCCCGGCTAGCCTCCTTGAGAACGGAAGAATTCAAGAAGACTGTCGCCCAGTTGGCCGGCGGAGGCTTCGATGCATTCCCGCCGGGCGTTCAGCTTGTCGGCATCCCGCCTGCCCGCCTGCACGGCTGCCCCTGCGCTGGTCCAAAGAATGATGCTCTTGGACGGCCAGCGCGCAACCATGAGTTTGATCTCGCAACTGGTTTCCCCGATACCGAAAACCTCCTCCAGGCGTGACACGTTGCCATCGATGAGAAAGCCGAGCTGCGGGGTGCGGCCCCGACCCTTGGCTGTCGTGTCAGTAGTGAAGGTTAGCTTGGGCAGCTTCTGCAGAGATTGCCTGAGCGAGGTCTGCAACAAGGCAAGCAAGCTCGCGTCGGCGAGCTTCACCCCGCCGGAAAACGGGCCGATGGTCACAAAGATTTTTCGGTCCTTGACATCCTGATCTTCGAGAGCCGAAAGGGCGATCTTGATCTGGGTGGCGACAAAGGAATCGTGCTCGCGGCCCAGGAGCGCCTTGAGCGCCGGTGCCGCGGAAGCCCCGCCCAGCTTGCCCAGCGACTGCGCCGCCATGGCTCGCACCGACTTGTCTTCATCGTCAAGCGCCTTGATGAGCGCATTCGTCCCAGTCTTGTCACCCAGCTTGCCCAAGAGCAGCGCCGCCTGCACCCGCACCTTGAAGCTGGGATCGGCCAGGAGTGCTTTGCTCAGGTCTTCGACCTTCCCGGCCCAGCCCACCCGCACCGCGACCAGCACAGTGAACACCGTGGCGAGCAAGGCCACCAGTACGCGCGACCGAGAAACCGCGACGCTCATCCTGAGGTGCGCTGCCTCGGAGACGGCCCGCTCGAAGGAAGTTCGATGACGAAGGCCGATCCGCCTCGGGGGATGTCCTCTACCCAGATGGTCCCGCCGTGCACTTCCACGATCAACTTTGCCAGGGCGAGTCCCAGACCGTGACCGATGGGAACATGCTTGTTGGCCTGAGAATAGGGCTCGAAGATCCGCGCGCGCTGGTCCATCGGAATGCGGTCATGATCACCGCCCACACTGGCACGGGTGAGCCCACCCGCACAGGAAATACGGATCTGGCACTGGTGGTTGCCTGGCTGGCGCAAGACGTGCGCAATCAAGTTCGCCAAGGCTTCCTGGAGGTAGTCGGGGTCACCCTGCACCGGCTGGGCATTGGCCGCTGCCTCGATGGCGATGCTCTTGTGGCGGGTCGGGGTCGAAGACTCGATGACGGTCTTGGCTTTCTCGGCGAGATCGGCCAAAAACACCTGTTCTTCGCGCAAGGCTACCCGATCTGACTCGAATCGCTCGTAGTCGACAACCGTGCGCAGGCCGCGCGCCATATCACGAAACAGGGCGCGGCAGTCCTGGACACACTCGTCGACCTCAGTCTTGCTGGAGACGCGATCGAGGGACGCCAGCTCCTGGGCCAAGAATTCGAAATTCGCCTGCATGGCGCCCATGGAGTTCTGCAGATCATGGATCAACCCGCCCACCCAGCGGCGTCGTTCCCGCATGGCAGCGCCCTGAACCATGTGCTTCTTCTCCTCGCGCCGGTAGAGCACCTGGGTTCGCAAGAGCGCCCACACCCGAGCCCGCCGTGCGTCGGCACTGGCGGTGGGGGAGAAGATCGCATCCGCGCCCGCGGTCACCGCGCGCAGGCGCAGGGCCTCGCTGCTCTTGTCGTCAGCCCACAGAACCACGGGCACGAAATGCGTGCGAGCGTTCGCTTTGATGCGTGCGCAGAGATCGACACCACCCGCCGCTGTGGCATGTGACTCGATCAGCACGAGATGCGGGCGGTGCAGGAGCACCTCTTCGAAGGCCATATCCGCACTGCCGGCCACCTGGACATTCATGCCCTCGGATTTGAGGAACTCCACCAGAGGGCGCGCCGACAGTCGGTCGGACGCAACCACCAGGCATTCGACCTGACCCGGGGTTGGTACGACGTCGTTTCGTGTCGTCCGTTCACTGGAAAGCATTCGACGGCGTATCCCGCGCCGGGAATCAAGGTATCAAAAACCGCGCGATCTTTCAACGCTTAGCAACAACGGATGGTCACGAAGCATCTGGCTGAGGCATACATGTAGGTTTCTTGACTTCATTGTGGGCTATGGCACTGTGTCAACATGAGAAACCGCGATGCTACTGGCCAAGCGCCCTTCCCTTCCATTCAAGAAAAGCGCCAGCACCTGCGCTTCGACAAGGTCTTCCCGGTGCGAGTGGAGTCGATTCTGTTCGGCGAGCTGGACTGTGTGGCCCGCAACGTCTCGGCTGGCGGGATCTTTGTCGAGATGAGTGAGCCCCTGCCGCTCGGAGCCCATGTGCGCGTCTCATTCCTCAGCACTGACAACTCGGCCGAGATCGTTGCGCTCGGTGAAGTGAAGAACCACTACTTCATGAACTATGCGAAGGAAGGGTCGACCCTCTCGGTCTCTGGCATGGCCGTGCGGTTCTACGCCTTCGAGAATGAGAGCCAGCAGATCTTGGCGGACTGCCTGGACCGTTTTCGCGTGCTCAACTAGCCCCCTACTCTGCCAGCTGCGCCCGGACCACGACCGGTTCTGGCAGTGCGACAGTCGTGTCTGGGTCAATGGGAACTTCCACGTCCCGCGGGCCTTGCGCAATGGTGAGCGTCCTGGTTCCCTCTCGTACGCTGAGCTCATAGCGTCCCGGCAACACCCCGGTCACTAGGAAGCGCCCATCCTGGTCGAGCGCGCCCACTGCCGGCCTGGGAAAGCCCAGCGAGGGTGCGTGCCCCAGCAGCAGCGCGCGGGTATCGGATGACAGGCGAAAGCCCGGCCGGGGAATCACCTGGCCGGTCACGCGTGACCCTTTGTGATCGAGACGAAGCTCGACCGTGACATCGCCCTTTTCGGCCAGCTCGATCTTCTCTGGGGGATAAGCCAGCATGTCGCCCCGACGCGCCCATAGGTAGTAGGTGCCGGGAGCAAAATGGTCCTGGGCAAAGCTCCCTTCCGAGTCGGTGGTCCAGAAAATGGGCAGGGTCGGCGCGCCGGGGACGTCGGACAGCACCGCCGCGACTGTGGCGTTGGGCTCGGGCGATCCGTCGGCGTTGTTTACTACCCCGCGAATCACGGTTCCGTGCGACAGCTTCACTGTCAGCCGAGCCGCCGGGGCAGTGAGCGCATTCTTCGTGGTGACCGACTTCCAGCCGAATTTGGAGACGCGCAAAGAATACCGGCGGGCTTCCAGCCCGCCGAGAACGAAGGTTCCGTCTGCGCCCGAGTGGGCCTCACTGACCGCAATGGCGTCTTCCGGCGTGCGCACCGCCTGCAGCAACGCACCTACCACCGGGGCGCCGGTTTCGGCGTCGACCACGCGGCCGCGGGCGCCCGACTCTGCGGCCATGCGGAAGGTTCGCGCGGCAGCAGTGCTGGTAGCGCCAAGCTTGTCGGGCGCCAGACGGTCAACGATTTCGCTGGCCAGGCCAATGCGACGCAGCCTCAGGGCATAGCTCCACGGACCATTGCGTAGGTGAAGCTTGAAGGTGCCGTCCTTTGCCGAAACTTCGTCGCCGAGCGGTGTGAATTGCGTGCCCCGCGCCACCCAGATGTCGACATGCACGCCCTCCAGCCGGTGGCCTGCCTCATCGGTCACGCGTCCAGAAAAGATCACCTCGGGCCGATCGGCCGTGTCTCGGTTGAACAAGGCCCGATGGAAGGCCAGCTCAGAATCCAGCACACAGTGCGGTTCGGGTGTCCAGGGCAAGGCACAGGCTGGCGCCAGGGCGGAGCAGAACTCTACGCATTCCTCAGCATCCTTGGGATCGCACACCCGAGGGCGCGACTGAAACGCTTCCAGAAATGGAGCCTCGCCCTCACGGCCGACGCAGTACAGACAAGCATCAGGCTGCTCTACACACAGGACGCCGCGAGGAGACGCCGCGGTGACGTCGGCGGGCCGTGCGCTCGACACCTGGACCGAGCGCTTGCACGCCGGTAGCGCGAAAAGCAACGCCACGGCGACGCAAGGGCCGAGCTTTGCGGGCGCATATCCCGTGGGTTGTCTTCCGCGAGGGCTGGACACAATGCAAGAGTATAGGATCGCGCGCGCTCGGCAAGCGCGGGGATTGGTTGTAGAAGAGGGCCAAGGAGACAAAAGCCTTGACCCGCGGCAGACTGATCGTCTTGGAAGGCATCGACGGCTCGGGGACCACCACGCAGACCGAGCGGCTGGTCGAACATCTGCGCCAGCAAGGACGGACTGCAATTGCCACGCGCGAGCCCAGCGCCGGGCCCATCGGTCGCCTGGTGCGCGAGGTGCTGCTTGGCCAGCATCGCATGTCGCGGGGTGCCTCGATCGACGGACGAACTATGGCCCTGCTGTTTGCCGCGGACCGAGTTGACCACCTGCAACGCGAGGTCGAACCCCTCCTGGCGGCGGGAGCCGTCGTGGTTTCGGACCGCTATCTCATGTCCTCAATGGCCTACCAGGCCGAGGAGGCCGATCGCGAGTGGGTGGCCCTGCTGGCGCGCGGGGTTCGACCGCCGGACTTGACCATCTTGCTCGACATCCCCGTCGAGGTGGCGGCACAGCGCAGGCTCTTGGCTGGGCGCGCCGAAGAACGCTACGACGCGGATTCCTACCTTGGCCGCGTGGCTGACAACTACCGCCGACTGGCGCTCGCTGACCCATCCGCGGTGATCCTCGACGGTTCTGCGGCACGAGACCAGGTCACGGCCGCCATTGTGGCGGCGGTGCAGGCACGACTCGCATCCCCGGCAACGCCATGAGAATATGGTTGGGCATGCAACGACGCTGCTTTGCGCTTTCCCCTGGCGTGGGTCGGGCTATCCCCATCGCCTTGCTGGTCACATCCTGCGCGACCAGCAAGACCGACCTGGCCGACCTGGCGCCGGTGGGCGAGCAGCCCACGCCGATCGTCGCAGCCACCCCCTCCCCCACGGCCAGTCCACCACAGCCTCCTTTGCCCGAGCCGGCGGTATGCACGGCATTTGCACGACCAGGCGTGCTCAAACGCTCGGCGGTGGTGCGAGTCGTGGACGCAGGCATCGGGCGCTGGCTGGCCGGCGGTGCGGAGGTGGAACGGAAGATAGCCAAGAGCCGTTTCCAAGGGTGGGAGATCCGCCGCCTGTATCCCGGTGATCCTTGCTACGCCGCGGTCGACTTGCGGCCAAACGACGTGGTCATCCAGGTGAACGGCAAGTCGGTCGAGAAGCCCGAGCAAGCCTTCGACGTGCTCAGCAGCCTGCGTACGGCCTCAGAGTTGGTGGTGGATTTCCTGCGCGCCGGTCAGCCGCAGAAACTGACCCTGCAGATCGTCGACGAATAGCTAGTGCTTCTTCTTGCCGGCCTTGCCCCGGTGAGGCGTCTTGGACTTTGCCGGCTTGTTGCCGGCCCCGGCGGCTTTCTCGGCACCACTGACCGCGCCGCCAGCACTGGGCTTGGCAGCGTCGTCGGCGGCGCCCAGTCGAGCCGCGGCGGGGGCGGCGGCGGGCTGGGGCGCGGCGGCTGGAACGGTCGGGGTGGGCGGAGTGGCTGCGGTCGGCGGCGGAATCGCCGGCGCAGGGGGAGCAGCGGGCGCGGGCGGAATGGCTGCGGGTTGGGGAGCGATTCCGGCAGCAGCCGCTGGCGGGACGGTTTGGGTCGAGTGCGCCTTGTTTCCCGCCTTGCCCTTCATCATCATGGCGACCACGACAAACAGAGCCACGATCACCACAGCCGCCACGAGCAGGATGGCCGTTCGTCGGCCGCGACCAATCTCTTGCACCAGCTCGCGCTCATCCATCTGCTCGCCGGGCATTGCGCCTGCCGTCGCAGGCAGGGCCGTGGAGGTTCTCCCGGTGCGCAGGGAAAACTTCTTGCGATCTTCGGTGGTCACAGAGCCGTCATCGACATAACGATCCTCCAGCGGCCTCGCGTCGTCGGTCGGCAGCTCCTCCTCGGCGGCTGGTTTGCCCGCCGCCACCTGCTTGGCTTTGGCGTCGGCCACCATCTGATCGACGTCACCCTTCTTGAACCAGAGGGTTTCACGGAAGGCAGCGCCAGACCTGGGTGGCGGGGCCTTGCCAGCCTCCGCAGGCTTGATCACGCCACCGCCCGGAGACGGCATGCCTGACCGTGGCGCGGCGGACTCCTGCTGCTGGGCCAGCGAGGCGGGCTCGGGGGCTGCGGTCGCCACGCGAGCCGCGGCCTGCGGTGGAGCCACCGGCTTTGACGAAGCGGCTGGCACAGATTGGACACGGGCCGGGGGAGTCACCGACTCGGCTGCCATGGTGTCCATGACTGAGATCGTGGGCTCGTCGCCCGAAGGCATCGGCGCCTTGGGTGAGGGCTTGGCCGCGACTCGTGCCAAAGCTGCAGGCTCGTTGCTGGCCGAAGCAGCCGAGGCAGCCGCTTTGGCAGCCGTGGCCTCGGCGACCATGCGCGCGATATCAGCCTGATTCCCGGCAAAGAGCATGGTCTTGGCCAGCCCCACGTCACCGCCGGCAGGCTTGGCGGCCCCGCTGGCTGAGGTGCCGGGGGCCGCTGCCTTCACGCCTTCGAGCTCGGTAAGAAAAAGCCGCAAGGTCAGGTGGCGGCGGCTGGAACTCTTGTCCATCGCCTTGAGAACGAGGCGATCGACGTCGGCCGAAATCCCTGCATCAGGCCGCCGCTGGCTGGGCGGCAACACCGGGCTTGACACATGCATGTCGAGCACGGCCTGCGGCGTAGCGGCCTGGAATGGGGGCTCGCCGGTCAGCAGGTGATAGAAGATGGCAGCTAGGCTGTAGGTGTTCGAACGCTGGTCGGCTGGCTTGCCCTGAGCCTGCTCGGACGAAAGGTAGGCTGGGTCGCCGGCCACCTTGTCAGTTGCGGCCCTTGCTAGCGGAAAGTTGATGACCTTTACGTCACCGGTCGGACCAACCAGCACGTTCTTTGGTGACACATCGCGATGAACCAACCCGGCCTTTTGTGCCTCGAGAAGACCCTGCCCCATCTGCCCAACCAATGCCTTGGCCGTGTCCAGGTCGACGGGACCGGCCCGCAACACGCTGGCCAACGATTCGCCCGGGAAGAGCTCCATGGCGACGAAGATGCGCTGGTCAGGCAGTCTGCCACAATCGATGATGGTGGCGACTCTTGGGCTGGAAACCCTCATCAATTGCTTGAACTCTCGTTCCGCCCGGGACTGGGCTGTTGGTGAGCCCAGCACTGCTGGATTCACCAGCTTGAGGGCGACCTCGCTGCCGGTCTGGCCGTCGCGTGCCCGCCATACCTCTCCCGTGCTGCCGCCGCCAATGCGTTCGATCGGCTTGAAGCGCGGCTCTGGAGCAGCAGGCACGGAATCGAGTCGTTGCGGGCCATCCGCCGTGGCGCATGTCTCCAGTGGACAGAAGTTGGCGTCCTCGGGGTACTTCGACTTGCAGATTGGGCAGATTTTCATCCGGTACCTGAGGTGAAGTCGCTCCGCCTGCGAGGACAATTCCTCCACAGCAGCAGAGCGCGCAGATCCTATGCCGAAGGCACCGGCGAAAGCAACAAGGGTTCCACGCACCCGGGTGGGACGCGCAGACCAAGTGGCGCTACGCGTTGAGGCTACTTGGCGGCCAGCTTGGGCGCCGGCTCGCCCGGAGCACCCATTCCGGCAAACAGGTCGGCCTCGGACTTCGTCGAACGAACGCTTTCCTCGGCCTTGCGTTTGCGCCCAGCGTTCGAGTGGTGCCGCTGCCGGCGCTTCCAGGTCTGACGACTGTTCGATGCCATGGGAGGCTTGACTTAGCAGGGGCGAAGCGCCAGGTCAAATGCAGTCATTTTACATGGGAACCCTGGGAGGGTTCGCTTCGCCCTTCGGCCCCCCACCCGCCAACACCTCCCCGCTCGCTTCGCTCGGCCTCGCCATGCCCTCCCGCGATGGTGCGCCGCCGGCGAGGGCGCGCGCGAAGCGCGCGGGGTGGGCAGGGTGGCCGGTCGTCCCGAAGCCCCCGTAGGGGGCAGAGCCGGCGGGCTCACCACGCGATTACTGTCGTTCCGCCGAGGTCACACCCTCGATCCCTTGCAAGGCCCGCACGACTTTTTTCAGTTGGTCCACGTGATTGACCGTAACTTGGAAGGTGTTGATGCCACGGCGGTCCTCCGTGGTCCTGCACTTGGCCTGGATGATGTTCACGCCAAACTCCGTGAAGCACTTGGAAATGGCCGCCAGTATGCCCGGGCGGTCGGTCGACATGACCTCCACCGCCACCGGCCGCAGCATGCGGGCGTCTTCGTCCCAGGACACCTCAACCCGGCGCGCGGGATCCAGATTCAGCGCCTTGGGGCAATCCCGTGTGTGCACGATAACCCCACGTCCACGGCTGATGAAGGCCACAATATGGTCGCCCGGCACCGGGCTGCAGCACTTGGCAAAGCGGACCACGATGTCGGCCTCACCCTGCACGCGCACGCCGCCCACCGACCGCTTGGTCATGCGCCTGACTTGCGCGCTCGCGTCGGCGACTATGGCCGATAGACTCTCGGAGGTCGCGTCCACGGGCTGAGCCTGGGGATAGATGGCGGCATAGGCATGCTCGGCTGCGACCTTGCCGTAGCCCACGTGAACGATGAGATCGTCGGCGCTGCTCAGACGCAGCGCCGCGGCGGCCTTGTCGAGCAGCCGCTCCTTCTCGGCGGTTGCCAGGGAGCGATGGTGATTGCGCAGCTCGCGGGCCAGGATGTCGCGCCCCAGGCGACGGCTGCGTTCGCGCTGCTCGTTGCGCAGGTGGTGGCGAATCTTGGTCTGCGCGCTGCTGGTCACCACGAACTTCAGCCAGTCCTTGGACGGTCTCTGCGAAGTCGAGGTGATGATGTCGACCGTGTCGCCGTTGCGCAGAGGGTAGCGCAAGGGAACCATGACTCCGTTGACCCGGGCCCCAGAACAGTGGTCGCCGATCTTGGAGTGGACCGCGTAGGCGAAGTCTATGGGGGTCGCCCCCTTGGGCAAGGCCTTGACGTCACCCTTGGGGGTAAAGACAAAGACCTCTTCTTGGAATAGGTCAATCTTGACCGTCTGGATGAACTCGGTCGGATCCTTCAGGTCGCGTTGCCACTCCATCAACTGGTGCAGCCAGGCGAATGCCTGGCGATCGCCGGTACCCAACACCGTGGGTTCCTTGTACTGCCAGTGGGCGGCGATGCCTTGTTCGGCAGTCCGGTGCATCTCGGGGGTTCGGATCTGCACTTCCATGCGGTCAGCCCCCGGTCCGATCACGGTGGTGTGCAGCGACTGGTACAGGTTGGGCTTGGGCAGCGCGACGTAGTCCTTGAAGCGGCCGGGTACCGGCATCCAGTTGGAGTGCACGATGCCGAGCGCGGCGTAGCAGTTCTGCACCGTATCGGTGATGACGCGAAACGCGACGATATCGTAGACCTGTTCCAGCTCGCGGCCAGTCCGCTTCATCTTCTGATTGATGGACCAGAACGACTTGGCCCGCCCGCTCACCTGAGCGGGAATGTCGGCGGCGGTCAGTACGCGCTGCAGTTCCTGGCAAACCTCGGCAATGTAGACATCGCGGCTGGCCTGCGTGCCCGCCATCTTGGCCGTAAGATCCTGGTAGTCCTCGGGATCGAGATACCGGAAGGCGAGATCTTCCAACTCCACCTTCATCCACTGGATTCCCAGCCGGTTGGCGATGGGCGCATAGATCTCGCGCGTCTCGCGGGCGATGCGTTCCTGCTTGTCGCGCGACACGTACTGCAGGGTACGCATGTTGTCCACCCGGTCGGCCAGCTTGACCAGAATGACCCGGATGTCGCGGGCCATGGCCAGCAGCATCTTGCGGAAGTTCTCCGCTTGGCGCTCCTCGCGTGTGTTCCAGGGGATCTGGCCGAGCTTGGTGACGCCGTCGACCAGGCGCTGAATCTCGGGGCCGAAAAGACGGCCGATGTCCTCGGAAGTGGCACTGGTGTCCTCCACACAATCGTGCAGCAGCCCGGCGCAGATGGAGGCCACGTCGAGATTCAGTTCGGCGATGATCTTGGCAACCCCCAACGGGTGGACCAGGTAGGGCTCACCCGACCGCCGCATCTGTCCCGCATGCCGTTGTTTGGCGAAGTCATGGCAGCGGCGGATGAGCCCGATGTCGGCGGAGGGGGCGCTCTTCTGCGCGGCTTCGCAGATGACGTCGATGATCTCCATCAGGGCTTCTGCAAAGGGGTGCGGCTGCCCGCCTCGCGCAGCAGGGCCTGTGCCAGGGCGTCGTTGCGGACGCGCGTGCAGCCGGCCGCCACGTAGATGGCGCGCAACTTGGCGTAGGACTGATCGAGGTTGTCGTTGACGACGAGGTAGTCGTACTCACCGTAGTGGGTGAGCTCCTCGTGGGCCATGGCCAGCCGGCGCTCGATGGCGTCGCTGGCGTCGGTCGCACGTTGGCGCAGGCGGCGTTCCAGCTCCTCCATCGACGGAGGCAAGATGAAGCACAGCACAGTTTGCGCGGGCCACAGGCGGCGAAGCTGGCGGCCACCCTGGTAGTCGACGTCGAAAAGGCAATCCACGCCGTCGGCAAGCGAGGTATTCACCGTCGCAATGCTGGTTCCGTACTGGTTGCCATGCACGACTGCCCATTCGGCGAATTCGCGGCCTTCGACCATCTGGGCGAAGCGTGAACGGCTCACGAAGTGGTAGTCTTTGCCTTGCACCTCGTCCTTGCGCGCCTCGCGGGTGGTGTACGAGACGGAAAAGCGAAGCGCAAACTCCCCGGCCAACCGACGTGCCAGCGTGGTCTTGCCGGCACCTGAGGGCGACGAGATGACCAGCAAGAGGCCGCAACTTCTATCGGATAATGTCATGCTCACTCGATATTCTGAGCTTGCTCGCGCAGTTTCTCCAGTTCCGCCTTGCCCTCGACAACTAGGGTGGCGACAGGGGCGTCCTGGACCTTGGATCCGATGGTGTTGATCTCACGGCCAACCTCTTGCACAAGAAAGTCAATCCTGCGCCCCGCGGCCTCGGGTGCCGCACCGGAAAAAAGCTCGCCCAGGTGAGCCAGGTGGGTGCGCAAGCGCACCAGCTCTTCCGACACGTCGAGCTTCTCCGCCAGAATGGCCACCTCCTGTGCTAGCCGCCCAGGATCAAGGGCGGCGCTGGCCGCCACGGCAGCCAACCGCTCTTCCAGCTTGCGGGCCGCGCGGGTGGGCAAGCCGGAGACGGCCTCGGTGATGTTTGCTACCAGGGCGCGCAGGCGATCGAGTCGCTGGCGCAGATCCGCGGCAAGCGCGGCCCCTTCGCGGGCTCGCATGGTTTGCATTTCTTGCAGAGCCCGCTCGACCGCCGGCCGCACTCCTTCCCAGGTCATTTCGTCGCGCCGAACCTGGCAAGCCGCGGGGCCAGCCAGGAACGCAGCCACAGTGGATAGGTCAACGGGCTGGGCCAGGCCCAGCTCGCGGCGCAGGGTTTCGAGAACCGCGTGGGCCTGACGAACCACCGCGAGATCGATGAGGGCTTCCGGGGCCTTCGCGCCTTCCTCCCGGATGGTGACGCTCACTGTGCCGCGCACGACTTGCGCACGGATCGCGCGCACAATTTCGGCTTCCACGGCCGCCGGAATGTCCAGATCACCACCTCGCACCTTGACGTCTCCGCCGCGACCGTTGAGCGAACGGATCTCTACCACCACGCGCCGCGCACCGACCTCGGCGATCCCATGCCCAAACCCGGTCATGCTCAGCAGGCCGGTGCTCATGGCGTCGGCCTTTGCTGGCTGAACCACTCCAGGGTTCGCTCAAGCCCGGTGAGAAAGTTCACCGGAGCCGTATAGCCCAGCACGGCCTTGGCCTGCGAGATATCGGCCAGCGAGTGGCGAACGTCGCCAGCCCGAGCCGGCTCGTAGCGGGCAGCGATGGGTCGGCCCAATGCCTCGCCGAGCAAGGCGACAACCCGATTCAGACTGGTGCCGGTTCCACACGCGATGTTGAAGACCTTGCCTGAGGCACCGTCGGCATCTGCGGCCCGCAGATTGGCCTCGACCACGTTGTCGATGAAACAGAAATCGCGGGATTGTTCGCCGTCGCCGTAGACTGTGGGCGAACGGCCCTCCAGCGCAGCCGTGATGAAGCGCGGAATCACCGCTGCATACTGCGAGTTTGGGTCCTGGCGCGGACCGAATACGTTGAAGTAGCGCAGGATCACCGCCTGCACGCCAAACACCCGCGCGTACACCCGACAGTAATGCTCTCCCGCCAGCTTGGAAACCGCATAGGGCGACAGGGGCATGGGGGCCATGGTTTCGACCGCAGGCAGGCTGGGCGGCTCGCCGTAGGCCGAGGACGAGCCGGCATAGACCACGCGCCTAACTTGGCAGCGACGCGCGGCCTCAAGCAGGACAAGCGTGCCGGTCGCGTTGGCGTTGTGGCTGGGCAGAGGCGCGGCCAGAGAACGCGGTACCGAGGGGATCGCGGCTTCGTGAAACACGACATCCGCACCGGCGAGAACCCGGTCCAGCAATGCTGCGTCGAGGATATCGCCTTCCACGACGGCAAGGGTACCGACCAGGTCCTGCAAATTCTCGCGCTTGCCCGAGGAGAAGTTGTCCAACACCGAAACGTCATCACCTCGTGCGACCAGGGCGCGCGCCAGCGCGGATCCAATAAATCCGGCTCCTCCGGTGATGACTATCTTTCTGGACATGCAGGTTAGGTAGGCTCGATGCCAGACTGCTCTAGCGCGTTTTTCTCGCCGGGGACAGGGCTTTGGCGGAAGCGGAGCGTGGAAAGGGCAGTCCATCGACGCCGGCGCCGTAGCGGGCGTCGAGCAAAAAAGCCTTGCCCTTTCGTGGCAAGACGCGAATGCGGGGCAGGCCCTGCGCATCGGTTTCATCGTGTGCCGAGAAGCCGCATGCCGCGTCTGTGACCACGCGGGTGCCTAGCTCCACGCCCGCCGCAGTCAGGATGACGGGGTGAGCGCTGGCAGAAAAACGGCCACGGATGGCGCCGACGGGCTCCAGGGTTTGGCCGTCGAAGCGGAACTTGCCCGACGCGCCCCCAGGCCCAGCCACTTCCATGTCGACCGCGCCACCGCCGGAGGACCACATGGCCAACTGCCGCACATCCCCGGGCAAATCGATAACTGGTCCCATGGTCATGCTGGGCAAATCGAGCTGTCGCACGCTGAGCCCGCGCAGCAGATCTGGCTGACCGGGCATCCGCACCAAGCGGCCCGCGCGCATGAAGACGATTCGGCGACCATCGGGCGACTTCACCAATGCCAGCACCCGCCCATCCTCGGCCGTAATGGGAAGGTAACGTCCCGAGTGTGGCAGCCACGCGTAGATCTCCTGATTCATCCCCAGCACCAGGACCCCCTGCCCTTCCAACTTGACCGGAGGTTGGGTGCGCGCCACGAAAAAGAACCCCTCTTGCGCGGCCTGACCCCACTGTGTCGACGCCTCGGCCAAGGCCGAGCGCAGCTTGGCCAGCAACAGCGGGCGGATCTGCAGCGCCCCGAGATCAGCCGCCTCCATGACCTCGCGCGCTCCGGGAACATAGGCGTGGCGGATCAAGGCCACGGCTTGCTCGGTCGCCTCGGCAAATCGATTTTCGCGTGCGTAGGCACAGGCCAGGTTGAGCCACGGGCCGAAAAAGTCAGGGGCCACTTTTTTGGCCAGCTCGTACTTCGCGCGGGCCTCGGCGAAATGACCCGTGCGGTACAGAACCTTACCTTCGCGGTTGAGATCCATGGCCTCTTGCGGTGGCAGGTACGCGACCCGGGTTTGCCCGGGTCCGTTGGCGTTCGGCGCGGCCACAGGACAGGCCGCCAGGAAAAAACAAGCGCTCACAAGCCCGATCACGGATCGACCCACACCGACCGCAGATCCAGGCGATCGCCAACTCCTGCCAAGCCATGCACCCGTTTTGCCACGAGTGCAGAGACGTCGTGACGGTAGAGAAATATGACCGGCCGTTCGCTGGCCAGCCACTCACCAACACGCTGCAATGCCGGCACGCGCGCGCTAGGCCCTGGCGCCAGACGCACTTGTTCGAGCAAGGACTGCAGATGCTCGGAGCGATAGCCGATGAAGTTGAGTTGCCCCTGACTGGCGAAAAGCAGCCGCGGATCTTCATCCCGCCGGCCGTCCCAGGTCAAGGTAGCCAAGTCGAAATCGCCGCGGTCCAGGCGCGCCTGCAGGTTGCCTGCGTCGACTGCGACCGTGTCGAGCAGGAGCCCGGCTCGACGGAGATCAAGGGCGAATCCGCGCGCCTCGGCAGTCAGACTGCGCGCGCCTGATGGCAGCAGGAGGGTCAGCCGGATGGGCACACCGCCCACGTCTCGCACACCGTCTCCGTCGCTATCGCGGAAGCCGGCGGCTTCCAATAAGGCTATGGCCTGCGTACGATCGAATGGGTCAGGGGGAGCTTGCGCGAAGGTGGGGGCGCCGATGGGACGCGCCAGGTCGTGGTGGACCTCATCGGCAAAACGCGCACGATCCCACAGCAAGCTGAGCGCCTGGCGAAACCGGGCATCGCCGAGCGGCCCGCGTCGGTGATTGGGCACGATGAATGAGTAGCGATCCGGCGTCAGCCACCACAGCTCCAAGCTGTCCCGCAGGGTGGCCGGCGCCACCTGATCAGGGTAGAGCACGTCAAGCACGTGCGGCAGGATGTCGATTTCGCCCCGTCGGGTGCGGACCAGCGCACGGGACCCATCACCGTCGATCTCGAACACGATCTCGTCGAGAAACGGCGGTTGTGGCCGTTCGGCGGGCCGGCTGCGTACCAGGCGAATGCGCTTTCCGTGCTCCCAGGAAGCGAACCGGAACGGGCCGGTGCCGACGGGCTGGCGCCCCGACTGGGTCAGCGCCGACCCGGTCTTGCGCAGGATCTCGGCGGGCAGGATGGGGATCTCGCATAGGGCGCGCAGCACCAGGTCCGAGGGCCGGCGCAGGCGGAAACGCGCCGCACGCTCGGGCAGCACGTCCACTCCCTCGACCTCCTCCAGCATGGCATGCAGGAGCGACTGCCGACCGCCCGCGCGCAGAAGCAGCTCGAAGGTGGCTTGGACATCCACTCCCGAAACCACACGGTCGTCATGCCAGCGTGCGCCGCTGCGCAACTTGACAGTGATGCGCTCACCGTCGGCCGAGACCTCCCAGCTCTCGGCCAGCCCCGGCCGATACTGGTTTTCCCGGCACTCGATCAGGGTCTCATAGACCAGGTTACCCACCACGCGCTGGATGACCTGTAGTTGGTCCTCCAGTGGGTTGAGGTGCGGCGGCTCGGCCTCAAGGTGGACGTGGAGCGTCCCGCCGTAGGGATCGGGCCGGGAGGGTCTGGGGGCGATCTCGGGCAACTTGACGCCGGCTGACGGGCGGATCGACCGATGCGCACCCGGAGCACCCCCGTCCTCGCGCTGTGGCGCCGGGGCTGCCGGCCGGCGCGGATTGCCGTGGTGCCGGGTGCAGGCGACGCAGGCCAGCGCCGCCAGCAGGGTCAAGAAGGCGGCTCTCAGGGCTTGTGGCCGGCAAATGCCCATGTTATGCAGGAGCCTCACGTACTGGCCGCATAGTCGGCGGCCATTGGCCTTCGAAGAGGGGAAACTCATGCTCCGAATTTCCATGGTATCGGTTTTCACGATGGCTTCCCTGGCGTCCGGCGCGGCTCTGGCTCAGGGCCAGGCCCTTCCGCCGATGAAGGTCAACCTGCCGCCCTCGCCCAGTTTCAACGTGTCGAGTGCGCCTGTCCAGTATCCAACTGGCGAGCTGTCGGTGTTCGGTCTGCGCAAGCAGAAAGACAAGTACATGGATAAGGATGTGCGGGTCAAAGCTTATATGACTGAGGTCTACGAATGCCCGCCCGAGTTGCGCAAGTGCAACGATGCGCTCTTCGAGAAGCAGAAGGCAGAGAAGAAGAAGGCCATGAAAAAGGGCGGCGATGCCCTGACCGCGCCGGTCGCGGTTGACCGGGCGGGTTGCCGGCCTTGCGACCAGCCTCACTTCTACGTCGCGGATAGCCCAGGCACCAAGCGGGAGCGCGCCCTTCTGGTGGCCGATTACCCGATTAAGGACTGGGAAACTGGCGATCTCAAGCCGCTGACCGTCAAGCCGGGCGAGCAGGTCATCGTGACCGGCACCTTCTCCATCAACTCGATCACCGGGTTCGCCGCGTCGAACGGGCTCATCATCCACAAGAAGCTGGAGGATCTGAAGGGCAACATGCTGGCCGAAGGTAATGCGGTCCTGCCGCCCGAGGCGCAGACCATCCAACTCGAAGGCCAGGCGCCCCAAATAGTGGGCTGGGCCGCGCACCAGAAGGGCGGCGACAGCCAGCCAAAGGGTGACAAGTCGGTTCCCGGCGGGAAAAAGAAGTAGATCCTGTCAGTGTGCCGCGCCCCAGTTCGCACCGGAGTGCACGTCGACCACCAGGGGAACGCGCAGCGTGTAGGCTGACTCCATCACGCCCTTGACCCACACGGAGAAGGCCGCGACCTCATCGGTCTTGACCTCGAAGACTAGTTCATCGTGAACGGTGAGCAGCAGGCGCGCGTCGGGGAAGCGCTCCATTTCGCGATCCACTCGGATCATGGCCAGCTTGAGCAGGTCGGCAGCCGAGCCCTGGATGGGCGTGTTGCGCGCGATGCGCTCGGCGTAGTTGCGTTCCTGGGGCCGGCTCGACTTGATCTGCGGCAGCGCCCGCGTGCGCCCCAGCAAGGTGGAGACCGCGCCCGTGCGTCGCGCCTCGGCGATGGTTTCGTCCATGAACTGGCGCACGCGCGCGTAGCGCTGGAAGTAGCGTTCGATGTAGGCGTGGGCGTCGGCGCGCGCGATGTGCAGGGCCTGGGCCAGCCCGAAATCGGTCTGCCCGAAAACCAGGCCGAAGTTGATGGCCTTGGCGATACGGCGTTGCTCGCTGCTGACCGCCTCCAACGCCACGTTGAAGACCTCGGCAGCGGTGCGGCGGTGGATGTCCTGGCCCGCGGCAAAAGCATCGAGAAAGGCCGGATCCTGGGAGAAATGCGCCAGCACGCGCAGCTCGATCTGCGAGTAGTCGGCTGACACCATCTGGTAGCCGGGATCGGCGACAAAGGCGTTGCGGATGCGATGGCCCAACTCACTGCGGATGGGGATGTTCTGCAGATTGGGATCGCTGGAAGACAGGCGGCCGGTGGCGGCCACAGCTTGGTTGAAGGTGGTGTGCAAGCGGCCGGTGCGCGGATCGACCAGGACCGGCAGGGCGTCGATATAGGTGCCTTTGAGCTTGCTCAGGCCGCGGTACTCGACCACCTTGGCCGGTATCGGGTGCAGAGTAGCCAGTTCCTCCAGCACGTCGGCATCGGTCGATGGGCCGGTCTTGGTCTTGCGGATCACGGGCAGGCCCAGCTTGCCGAACAGAACCTCGGCCAGTTGTTTGGGCGAGCTGATGTTGAAAGGCGTGCCCACGGCCGCATGGATCTCATGTTCGAGAACCCCGACAGCCAGTGCGACTTCGTTGCCGAGCTGGCGAAGGTAGTTGCAGTCGAGTCGGATGCCCCAACATTCCATGCGCGCCAGCACGGGAACCAGAGGCAGCTCGACCTCGCGGTAGATCTTGGTCAGGCTCATGGCTTCCATGGCCTGCTCCTGACGACGAGCCAGTGCCAGCGCGGCCCAGGCTTCGCTGCACAGGTGGTGGCTGGCCTCCTCGACCGGAATCTCACCGGCCGGCCGCGCGCTGCGACCGCTGCCCAGCCATGTCGGCCGCGGGGTCAGCTCCCCTACCCCATCCGCAGCAGCTAGATCCGGCAGGTCATACGGCGCGCGCCCGGCATCGAGCAGGTACGCAGCCAGCATGGCATCGCCGGCCAGACCGCCCAAGGCAATGCCGCGCACACGCAAGAGCACGTCGAGCACCTTGGCGTCGTGCATGTACTTACGAATCTCCGAGGATGCCAAGAGCGGGCCGAGCGCCGCCAATGCCTCTGTGGCGGGCAGCATGGGCGGACCGCCCAGTAGCCGATGACCAATGGGCAAGTAGCAGCGGGCACCGCTGTCCAAGGCAAAGGACAGCCCCACCAGCGCCGCGCGCGGGTAGGGCTGTCCCTCGGCCAGCACGGCCACGCCGCAGGCCCGCGCAGACCGAAGCGCGGCGCATAGGCGATCGAGCCCGGCGCGATCAACGATGATCTCCGGTGGCAAAGCAGCGGCGGTGATTTCGGGCGCAGCCGCAGCGGCGGGACCGGTGGCCGGATCCGGTGGCCGGATCCGATGGCCGGGACCGGTGGCCGGATCCGGGACCGGTCCCGGAACCGATCGCGGATTCTCAGGAATCGAAACGGGTTCCGCCTCCGCCCGCGCCGTAGCCCGCGCACCGTCTACCTGCGCGAGCAGCCGCGTGAACTCCAACTCCCCGAACAGCTCACGCAGGCGGGCGCGGTCGGGGTCGGCGCGCTGCAGGTCATGCACATCTCGGCCCAGTGCTACGTCCTCGCGCAAGCGGACCAGCTTGCGCGAGATCTCGATGGCGTCGCGACTCGACGCGATGGCCTGGCCCTTCTTGCCCTTGATCTCGTCCACATGGTCAATCACGCCCTGGATCGAGCCATACTGGGTAATGAGGTCGGCGGCAGTCTTGGGCCCGATGCCTTCGACGCCGGGCACGTTGTCCACGCTGTCGCCCATCAGGGCCAAAAGATCGCCGAGTTGCTCGGGGGCGACGCCGAACTTCTCGTGCACCTCTGCCGGTCCCAGCAGCTTGTTCTTCATCGTGTCGAGCAGTTGGATCCGGTCGGAACAAAGCTGCATGAGGTCCTTGTCCGAGGAGCAGATCACCACCCGCAGGCCAACCGCCACGGCTTGTCGTGCCAGGGTGGCGATCGCGTCGTCGGCCTCCACCCCCGGCACCGAAAGCACCGGCAGCCCGAATGCCTCCACCACGCGGTGGGAAAGCCCAATCTGCGCCGCCAAGTCCGCGGGCATGGGTGGCCGATTGGCCTTATACGCAGCGAAGATCGCGTCGCGGAATGTCGGCCCGGGCGCATCGTAAATCACGCACAAGTGGGTGGGCCGCCAATCGCGCTCGATACGCAGCAACATCTGGCACAGCCCGTACACCGCTCCGGTGGGAAGGCCCTTGCTGTTGGAAAGGGGCGGCAAGGCGTGAAAGGCGCGAAACAAGAAATTGAGCGCGTCTACGATGTAGAGCGTGCCATCCATGATGCAGAGGAAACTACTACGAACGGGGCTGCAATTCCGCTTCACAGTTGTTTTTTCGGGTTAGTCTGAGGGGTACGTGGCGTCCCCTGTCCGACGAAGAATCCTGAAGTTGAGCGGCATCGTGCTGGCCAGCCTGCTGGGCCTGGTCAGCCTGGCCGTAACCGGCGCGGTGTTCTTTCTGCAGGGCGAGCGCATGGGCGCTTTGGTGGGCAAGGTCTTGCCCGAGATGCGCGGCAGGATGGAATTTCGATCTATTCACTGGCCGGCGCGCCTTTTGGTCGACATCCTGGCCAAACGCCCCACCCAGTTTTCCGTCGATGGCGTGAAGTTCTTCGACCCTGAAGGCACGGTGGTGGTCGACGTGCCCCACGTGGACGTCAAGATCGAGATCCATCAGCTCATCAGCGGTGCCGGCCTCTTCATGCACGACCTGGAGGTTGGACCGAACTCGTACTGGCGCTTTGGTCGCATGCAGAAGACCAAAAAGGGCATCGGCTTTCTGGCCACCTTCGATCTGAAGCACCCTTCGCCCCCGGCCCCGCCTCCGCCTCCGGGCGCTAAGCCGGAAAAGGGGTTCGCGATTCGCATCTATAACGCCCAGCTCAACGGATTGCGGGTGGTGTTCGATTTTCCGCATGTGTGGGGCTTCGACTTGCGCGACCTGCACGCCCCCGCGTGGCTGCGGGTCGAGGATGGTTTCTGCGGCTGGGAAGCCGTGGGAGTTGAAGCCCGCCAGGGCGGATACCTGACTGTGCTCGACCAGGTGCTGCCGTTTGATAGCGTGAAGGTCAAGCAGGTCGCCACCTTGCGCGAGTATTCGGACGACATCTTCCTCGATCTGACCGCGGGCAAGACCGGGCGCAGCACCTTGGTGGGCAAGGGATTCTTCAACGGCATTTATGCCGCCGAGTCAGTGTCGGCAATTCACATGCACGCCGAGTTCCACGACGCCGCCGACGCCCTGAACGCGGTGCTGAAGCCGATGAACATTCCTGGGCTTCATGTCGGTGGCGCAGATGCCCGTGTGGTGGCGGATCTCCTCGGGCCTTACGCAAGCATCGCCATCAACACCGACATCTCCGGTCTGGATGCCGCTTACGATCAGTACGCTGTGCAGAATCTGGTACTGCGCGCGGGCATGCAGTTCGATCCCAACTCCAAGGCATCGGCGCCCAACACCAAGTTACAGGAGCTGTCGTTCTCGCCGCCGGGAGGCGGACGGTTTTCGACCAAAGCGGAACTGATGGTCCCAAAGCTTAGGACACAGCTTCGCTTCGACCATTTCACGGTGGACAGCTACCTGCCCGCGGGGCTGCGCAAGCTGGCCGCGGGCAAGCTGCACGGACAGCTATCGGCGACGGCAGAGTTCGACGAAACGATGTCCACGGTGAGGCGCGGAACCCTGAGCGGACTCGATCTCTCCTTCCAGCGGGCGGGCAAGAAGATGTCCTTGCCTAGCTGGTTGCGGATAAGCGGCCAGGCCGTTGCATCGCCCGCAGAGGTCAGCACATCGGGCATTCACATTGAAGTGCCAGGCGCCGGTGTCGATGTGAAGGGCAAGGTCGAGCTGACCAAGCGCCTGCTGGCCCTGGGTTTGCGAGCGGGCAGCACTAACCTGCCGCGCCTGCTCGCCTCTCTGGGCGTGCCGCCCTTGGCGCAGGAGGCGTCCGTGGCGGTGGATTTGGCCGGCAGCATGGAGCAACCGCGCGCCAGCGGTCAAATCGAGGTCAAGGGTATCGGCGGCAGGGATGGCATTCCTTCGGTGCCGTCGCTCGAGACAAAGTTCCATCTGCAGGACGGTACCCTGCAGGTGGATTCACTCGCCGCCGAGGTGGCTGGCGGTACTCTGGCCGGCAGTGGGACGCTCAAGCTGTTTGAAAAGACGGTGCAGCACATGCTGCGGTCGCCGAGCTTGGAATTCCGTCTGGAAGGCAAGCAGATTGCTCTCGAGTCGATCATCACAGGCGGTCTGGTCTCCGGCAAGATCGCCTTCGAGGTGACGGCATCTGGCCCACTCCGCCGACCGAAGATTCGTTTCAAGATGCCGGACGGGGTGACCGCGCAGGTGCTGGGACAGAGTTGGCAAGTGGGTGGCATCGACCTGGAGGTGGACCAGGAAGGCGTGGCGGTGCGCCTGCTGCAGGCAAGCGGCAAGACGGGCGGCGAGATTCAGATCGAGGGCCGCATGCGCTTTGTTCCCAAGTCCATGCCGATGCAGTGGCACCTCAGGATCACGGATCTGCCCGTGGCCGCGGCGCTGGCGGCTGCCCAGGTTAATCTGCCGGCGACCGGGCGCCTTTCCCTTGATTTGCAGGTGTCAGGTAACAGCAAAGCCCCGCTGGTCTCGGGCAGCATCGGCCTTGCCGGGGTGACGGTAATGGGCGTGGCGCTGGGAGATGCCGCCCTGACCCTCGACGCGATGGAATCTGGCGTAGCGGTCAAGGGCACGCTCTTCAATCGCTTCACCCTCGATGCCATGGCCCAGCTCAACCCCGCCGGACTGCGCGCCAATGCAAGCGTGTCCTTCACCCACTTGGTTCTGGAGGACCTGGCTCTGCAGCTTCGTGGCAGCCGCGAGATCGCAGAGCTGGTCGCGCAACTGAAGGATCTCGACGCCCACGCCGTCCTGTCGGGAGATGTCGGCATCGAGGTGCGGCCGGGAAAGCCGCTTGCCATCCAGGCTGTCCTGACCGAGCTGGCGGCGTCCATCAGGCAAGAAATCACCGAACCCGGCGGTAAGGTCTCGACCCATCGGATCGGCCTGCGCAACGACGGTGATCTGCGGGCCACGATCGCTGGCGACCACATCGCGCTGGACCAGGCGCGCTTCATCACCGACGCCGGCCGCTTCAGCGTGACCGGCGAACTGGAGGGCGAATCGCTGCGCGCAGCGCTCGCCGGCCAACTCGACTTGGAATTCCTGCAACCGCTCTTGCGCAAGAAATTCCAGAAACTGGGAGGCGCTATCAGTCTGCAGGCGAAGGTGTCTGGGACCATGAAGCAGCCGCTGGTAGACGGCACCCTTGCCATCGCTCGCCCGGTCAATGCGGTGCCCACCGGCTTCGATTCCGCAATCGCCGTGCCGTCGGGCGTGGTTCACCTGCGCTCGGATGCGGTGGATCTCAAGGACCTGACGGTATCGCTGGCCGGGGCCACCCTTCGTCTGAGCGGCCGCGCCAGCCTGGGCGCCAACTTCGTGCCCAGAAGCTTGGCCTTGCAAGCCAACGGAGAGGTGAGCGCCTCGTTGCTGGAGTCGCTGGTGCCCGACGCCGTGTCGGATGTCTCCGGCAGCGCGCGCATCGACGCCAAGGTCTCGGGGACGCTGGACCAGCCCAATGTTTCGGCGCGCATCGATCTGGGCGAGATCCAGATGCGCTTACGCGGCATCAGCGGCCGAGTGGCCGTCGAGAGCGGCACCATCGAGCTGTCGAGCCAC
>Ga0182011_10001083_pt1 | contig 23836 bp, 26 predicted proteins | sample 711E1DmetaG_FD_120481 | JGI IMG/M metagenome (GOLD analysis project Ga0182011, IMG submission 120481) | Permafrost microbial communities from Stordalen Mire, Sweden - 711E1D metaG | ecosystem: Environmental > Terrestrial > Soil > Wetlands > Permafrost | place: Sweden: Stordalen | collected...
GGTTGAAAGCGACCCCTCCCTCCCCTTCCAGCCCGTTCAGAGGGACTCCCGCGCGAACGGCGGCCGTCGCGCCCCAGATCGAGAAACCAGCGAGATACAATACCTTCACCCACGCGCTACGCTTCGACATGTCAGTCTCCTTTTATGTTTTGTCGGCGCGCGCAAAAAAACCCGCGCGGCCATTGGTCAGCAGCGCGGGGATTGGTAAATCCCGATGCATCACGCCGCTTTAGCCCCCTGTTCTCCCTTGCGGGACGGCCGGGGCAAGTTGGTGATTAAAGCCTCGCCGGTGCATCTTCACGCCTACAAGTAATCATCGAGCCCGTTTGGTAACCGAACTCCCGGATTTCCGTCGCGACCCTGTTCAGCCGCGCCATAAACCGATCTCCTCCTTTCCAAGAACGGCGGCGCACTTGGACCGTATATTGTTTCTGTGCTTGACAGTCTGGACATGCGACACTCCCAGCCGCTCTCCGATTTCGCGCACCGTCCATCCATCGAGGCTGAGCGACAAAACGATCTCTTCCTTGTTCGTCAAGCCGGCGGCCCGGACCGCCGTCAGAAGCTGGCGGGCCTCGACTTGCTCCTCCAAAGAACAGGGATCAACGAGCACGGCGTCTTCCCACGAAACGCCCTCCGGCGTTTCGATGTCCTCCACGCTGAGTTCTTTCGCCTTGTTCCGCCGGAGACGCAGTTCGTTCCTCAGATGGTGATAGCACCCCTGCAGGAGGTAGCTGTCCGTCTTGCCCCGGACGCGCCCCTCGGAATAACCCGTCCAAAGGCGGATGAGGGCCATTTGGGAGAGGTCGTCTTCATCCAGCAGGCGGGATCTGGTTTTCAGCTTGCGGGCGATGCCCTTGATCCCCGGCTCAAGGCGGGCGATCAGGGCGGTGAACGTCCGGTTTTGGGCGTCCCGGGACGGAGCTTCGTCGGGCTCGATGATGTGAAAAGGCTCGAAAGGGATCCGCGCGTTTTTCGGAAACGGCGAATCGTCCTCTCCGGGCTCCTGTACGCAAGACAACCGAAGTCCCCGCATGATCGATCTCCTCTCATGGTCTCGGGTCCTCCGGTTGTCCGGTCACCGCGAAATTATGGCGTCGTCAGATGATGTATTCCATTTTATCGGCCTGGTCGAAACGAGTTTTCTCCCGCCGCTCCAATTGGACGACCCGCGAGTTCTGGACGGTGATCTCCACGCTGCCGAACCGCAAGCTCCGCACGGCGTCGAGGATGGCGCGGTCGACGGCCTTGTCCTTATCCGAATATCGGTCGCCGGTCACGCGCGCCTCGATCCCCTATTTCGCGTTCTCAAACAGCCACGTGGACAGGTAGCGCTCCCCCGTGTCGGGCAGGACGGTGACGATGGTTTTGCCCTGGGCCTCGGGCCGCCTGGCCACGATCAAGGACGCCCACAGGGCCGCCCCGCTGGAGATGCCGACGAACAGACCTTCCTCCTTGGACAATTGCCGGGCGGTCTCTCCGGCGTCGGAGTTGGACACGGTGATGACCTCGTCGATGATCTTGCGGTTCAAGACCTCGGGGATGAACCCCGCTCCGATGCCCTGGATTTTGTGAGGCCCCGGTTTCCCGCCGGAGAGCACCGGCGAATCGGCCGGCTCGACGGCGACGACCCGGACGGCGGGGTTGCGGGACTTCAAGACCTCGCCCACGCCCGTGATCGTCCCTCCCGTGCCAACGCCCGACACGAAGTAATCCACTTTGCCGCCCGTGTCCGCCCAGATTTCCTCCGCCGTGGTCCGGCGGTGGATTTCCGGGTTGGCGGGATTGGAGAACTGCCCGGCGATGATGCTGTTCGGGATGGATTTGTGGAGCTCCTCGGCTTTCTCCACCGCCCCTTTCATGCCCTTCGCGCCCTCCGTCAGCACAAGCTCGGCCCCAAGGATCTTGAGGATCTGCCGCCGCTCTCCGCTCATCGTCTCCGGCATGGTGAGGATCAGCCGGTACTTCCGCGCCGCGGCCACGAAGGCCAGCGCCACGCCGGTGTTGCCGCTGGTGGGCTCGATGATCGTCGTGCCTTCCTTAATAAGGCCGCGCTTCTCGGCGTCGTCGATGATGGCCACGCCGATGCGGTCCTTCACGCTGGAGAGCGGGTTGAACGCCTCCACCTTGGCCAGGATATTGCCCCCCAGGCCGTGTCCCAGCCGGTTGATCCGGACCAGGGGCGTGCGCCCCGTGGTCCGGCTGACGTCCGCGTAAACTTGTCCCATGATCATCCTCCTTTATGCTTTGGCCAGCGCTTGATCGATGTCGGCGATGACGTCATCCACGTGCTCGATGCCGATGGACAACCGGATGAAGTCCGCCGTGACCCCGGTGGCGACCTGCTCTTCCACGGACAACTGCTGGTGCGTCGTGCTCGCCGGGTGGATGGCCAGCGACTTGGCGTCCCCGACGTTGGCCAGGTGGGATATCAACTGGAGACTGTTGATGAATTTCTTCCCGGCCTCGATGCCTCCCTTGATGCCGAACCCGATGATGGCTCCCGCGCCGCGCGGCAAGTATTTCTTCACGCGGTCTTTTTCCGGGCTGGTGTCCAACCCCGGATAATTGACCCACGACACCTTGGGATGCTTTTGCAGATGCCGGGCCACCGCCAGGGCGTTCTCCGCATGGCGCGGCAAACGCAAATGCAACGTCTCCAACCCCTGCAGGAAGAGGAACGAATTGAAGGGCGAGAGGGCCGGACCAAGGTCGCGCAACAGCGTCACCCGGGCCTTGATGATGTAGGCGATGTTCCCGAGGGGTTTCAGCGCCTCCACGAAGTTGATCCCGTGGTAGCTGGGGTCGGGGTCCGCGATGAGGGGGAACTTGCCGTTGGTCCAGTCGAACTTGCCGGAGTCCACGATCAGCCCGCCCAAGGACGTGCCGTGCCCGCCAATGAACTTGGTCGCGGAATACACGATGATGTCCACTCCGTGGTCGAACGGGCGCAACAGGTACGGAGACACCGTGTTGTCCAGGACGAACGGAATGCCGTTCTTGTGGGCGACTTTGGAAATGCCTTCCAAGTCCGCGACGTCCAGCTTGGGGTTGCCGATGGACTCGGCATAGACGGCCTTGGTCTTGAGCGTGATGGCTTTTTGCAGGGCGTCCAGGTCGTTGGACTTCACGAATTTGACCGTGATGCCGAGCTTTTTGAACGTATAGTGGAATAGGTTGTAGGTTCCACCGTAGAGGTTGTCGGCCGAAACGATCTCATCCCCAGCCTGGGCGATGTTCAGCAACGCCAGGGTGATGGCCGACTGGCCCGACGCCGTGGCCAGGGCTCCCACGCCGCCGTCCAGCGCCGCGATGCGCTTTTCCAGGACGTCGGTCGTGGGGTTCATGAGCCGCGTGTAGATGTTGCCGAACTCCTTCAAGCCGAACAGGTTGGCGGCGTGTTCGGTGTTCTTGAACTGATAGGACGTCGTCTGGTAGATGGGCACGGCCCGCGACCCCGTCGTGGGGTCCGGTTCCTGCCCGGCGTGAAGCGCCAATGTTTCCACCCGCAATTTCGAATCGAGCTGACTCATGGTAATGCCTCCTTGGTTTGTCGGGCGGGCTCTCGATAAAAAGAGGCCCGTACCGTTTTTGACCAGCGGTACGGGCCTCGTGAAGACCGGCTTCGTCCCGCTTTAGCTCCCTGTTCGCCCTTTTTCGAGCCCGGCCGGGGCAAGTTGGTTATTAAAGCCTCGCCGGTTCGCTGTCCGCATCCTATATAGGATGCGGACTGAAATTCCTATATTGCGTATTCGAGAACGTCCCTCTTTTTTTCCAGTTGCGCGGCCAAAGACTCGAACGTGACATTGTCGACGATTCTCGACGTGGCTTCGGCGACCTCCCGCCAGATTTTCCGGAAAACGCACCGGTGGAGGTCGGTACAGCTTGCGTAGCCTTCCGCCAAACAAGCGATGGGTTCGATCGGCCCATCGATGAAGCGTGCCACGTCCCCCACTTTGATCTCGGCGGGCGTTTTCGCCAGAAGGTATCCGCCTTCCTTGCCCCGGCGGCTTTCCACAAAACCGCCTCTCTTCAATTCCAACAAAACTTGCTCAAGAAATTTTACCGGGGCGTCCGTTCTTTTGGCCAAATCATGAATCTGAACGGGGCCTTCCCCATAATGGGCTGACAAATCCAGGACCGCCTTCATCGCGTAGTCGCCTTTGTAGGTTATCCTCATACGGCCTCACGAGAACGATAATCTAGTAACTCGATCAACTTGGTCTAGTTTACCTGAGACCGAATATTTTGTCAACATGTTTTTTCACAAATCTTGGGTGCTTGCAGTGGCCGCCCATCCTTGCCCCCATTGTCGGGAACTTCCGGCCTTTCAGGACGTTAGACTACTTCCTGGGTCGGGAGGCGCCATGGATCGTGCTGATTCTTTCGTCGTTTGGCTGGGTGGGTCCGCGGGCGATGGAATCGCTTCCGTGGGCGACATCTTGGCCCGCTCAGCCGCCCGGTCGGGGCTGAGGCTCTTCGCCCACAATTCCTACCAATCCGTCATCCGCGGGGGGCACGTCCTTCTTCAGATGAACATCAGCTCGGGAGAAGTTCTTTCCCATGGCGGCCGGTGGGACGTTCTGGTCGCTTTGAATCAGGACACGGCCGACCGGCACGCACCATCCGCTCACGCGGCTCCGGGCCGCGGGGTCTTGTTCAACTCCGACAAGATCAAGGTCGCCGACGGCCGCACCGCTTATCCGCTGCCGGTCGGGGAACTTACCAAGGATTTCGGTAAAAACCCTCTCATTCAAAACACGGTGGCCTTGGGAGCCCTGGCGCACCTTTTGGGACTGTCTTGGGAGATCGTCGAAGCCGCCCTGCGCGCGCAGTTCGGAAAGAAATCCTCGGACGTTTCGGAGCAGAACGTCCGGGGGGCGCGCGCGGGCTTCGATCATGCCGCCGCCCGTTTCCCCCGCCTCCCGGGGGCGCCCCTCGTGGGCGACGGGCGGCGGCGTCCGGTGATGACGGGCAACCAGGCCATCGCCCTGGGCGGGGCGGCGGGCGGGATGACGTTTTACGCCGCCTATCCCATGACGCCCGCCTCGTCCATCATGCATTGGCTGGCGCCTCGAGCCGCGCGGTTCGGGCTGGTGATGAAACAGGCGGAGGATGAACTGGCCGCGATGAACATGGCCGTGGGCGCGGGCTACGCCGGCGCACGCGCCATGACGGGGACCTCCGGGGGCGGCTTCGCCTTGATGACCGAGGCCATCGGCATGGCGGGGATGCTGGAAGTTCCCGTCGTCGTGGCCTTGGCCCAACGCGGCGGACCGTCCACGGGCCTTCCGACCAAGACCGAGCAGGCGGACCTTTTCCAGGCGCTGGGCGCCTCCGAGGGGGATTACCCGAAAGCCGTCATCGCCCCCTTGAGCGTGGCGGACGCCTATCTCTGCACGACGGAGAGCCTGAACCTGGCCGAGAAGTACCAGATCCCGGTCATTTTGATGAGCGATCTGTATCTTTCCGAGCACATGGAAACCGTGAACCGGGAGTCCCTCCCATTTCCCGTCCCGATCGAGCGGGGCGAAATCGCCCGGCCCGGCGAGACGGAAGGCTATCGCCGTTACGCGGACACGCCCTCGGGCGTTTCGCCCCGGGTTTTTCCGGGAACGCCTTACGGCCTCCACGTCGCCTCCACCGACGAGCACAACGAAAAAGGCGAGCTCATCAGCGACGTGTTCACCAACCCCTCCATGCGCGTCCGGATGGTCGAGAAACGCCAAAGGAAGTTGGAGGGTTTGGCCCGGGAACCTCGGGCCCTCGCGCGGGAAGGCTCGGACCAACCGGGAATCACCCTCGTCGGGTGGGGTTCGACCTACCAAATCCTGCGGGAGGCCCGGCTGGCCTTGGAGAAGGAGGGCGTTTCGGTCGCCCACGTTCAATTCCGGCGACTGTGGCCTTTCCCGTCGGAAGAGGCCCGGCGGGCTCTGGGCGATCCCGCGAAAGTCGTCATCGTGGAGAACAACGTCTCGGGGCAGTTCGCCCGGCTCCTGCGCCAGGAGACCGGCATCTCCGTTCCCCGCCACGTCCGCAAGTACGACGGCGAGCCGTTTAATTTGCCGGGCCTGTTGGACGCGCTCAAGAAAATCCTCGACGGATCAGCGCCGGAAATCCAGAGGCTGGTCAGTTCCGAGCTTGACATCCCCGTCCATCACCTGGGAGGCGCCGCATGAGCGACATCACGAAGTTTCGCTCCGAGATCAAGCCGACTTGGTGCCCCGGTTGCGGCGATTACGGCGTCTTGAATTCGATTCAAGGGGCCTGCGGCGATTTGGGGCTGGACCCCAAGGACGTCGTCCTGGTCTCGGGGATCGGGTGCTCGTCGGACCTGCCGCACTTCGTCAAGAGCTACGGCCTGCACACCCTTCACGGCCGGACCGTGGCCGTCGCCCAGGGGGTGCGGATCGCCAACACCGACCTGACGGTGATCGCCGCGGGCGGGGATGGGGACGGCTACGGGATCGGCGTCGGGCATTTCATCCACGCTTTGCGGCGGAACATTCGCATGACCTACGTCGTTATGGACAACCAGATCTACGGCTTGACCACGGGGCAAACGTCGCCGACGTCCGCCAAAGGCGCGAAGACCAAGTCCACGCCGCAAGGGAACGTCGAGACCGCCTTGAACCCTCTGGCCGTGGCTCTCGCGGCGGGAGCTTCGTTCGTCGCCCGGGGTTTTTCCGGCGACGGGTCGCATTTGACGGAGATCATGCGGCAGGCCCTTTCCCATAAAGGGTTCGCGCTGGTGGACGTCTTCAGCCCCTGCGTCACCTTCAACAAAGAAAACACCTTCGCCTGGTTCCGGGAGCGGGTGTACAAGCTGGAGGAGAAGGGCCACGATCCGACGAACTTGGGCGCGGCCATCCAGGCGGCGCTTGAAACCGAGAAGCTCCCCATCGGCGTCTTCTACAAGAATCCCCGGCCCACCTTCGAGGAACAGGACCCCGGCATGACCTCACGGCCGGAGCCGCTGGCGCGCCGCCGCCTGGGCCCGGACGCATCCGTCTGGGCCGCGACGATGGAGGAATTTTCTTAAATGTCCGAGACGATGCCGGCGATCTTCCTCGGGCACGGCAACCCGATGAACGCCATTTTGAAAAACGATTTCACCGAGGCCTGGCGCGCTCTCGGCGCGGCGATCCCGCGCCCGAAAACCATCCTGTCGGTTTCCGCGCATTGGTATGTCCCCGGCACGGCGGTGACGACCGGGACATCGCCGGAGACGATCCACGATTTCGGCGGCTTCCCGAAAGAGCTTTACGAGTTCACGTACCGCGCGCCCGGCGATCCCGCGCTGGGGACCCGCGTCCGGGAACTCCTGGCGCCGACGCCCGTCCGGCTGGACAAGCGATGGGGCTTGGACCACGGGACGTGGTCGGTCCTCTGCCACCTTTTCCCCGACGCCTCCATTCCGGTGGTCCAACTGAGCATCGACGAGACGCAACCGCCCGCCTTCCACTTCGAACTGGCCAAGAAGTTGGGGGCCTTGCGCGACGAAGGCGTGTTGATCCTCGGGAGCGGCAACGTCGTGCACAACCTGCACGCCTACGCCTGGGGGCGGCGATCCTTTGAACCCTACGATTGGGCCAAGAGGTTCGACAAGAAAGTTCGGGAGCTGCTGGCGGCGGGAGACGACGGAGCGCTTGTGGCCTACGACGACCTGGGGTCCGACGCCGAGCTTTCCATTCCGACGCCGGACCACTTCCTTCCGCTGTTGTACGTGACCGCGCTGAGGAGAAGAGGGGAGCGCCTGAGCTTCCCCGTGGAAGGCATGGACGGCGGCTCCGTCTCCATGCTGGGGGTTCGGATCGGTTAAAGGGCTAAGGATTGCTTGCCTGATCCTCTTCAACAAAGGCAAAGTTGAACCACCATTTCCCATCAATTCTCTCGAATTCAAAATCGCCTACGCGGGCCCAATCGCGACGGACCGCATCTTTTGACGTTATCGTAGGGGTATTCTTGATCAAGAGTCGCATGGCGCCGGGCTCCCGTGTCAAACCGGTATCCATATCCATCAATTCTTCATATGCCTTTAGAAACCACTGCCGATCATGCCCAATGACGGGATCGTCGTCGAGGGGACCGCGCGTTTCAAATGGAAAGCGCGTCAGCCGGGAGACTTTCGCCTTGTCGCCGCTCATGACGGCCGATCGGAATTCAGACCAAAACTTCTGAAAGCCATCGGTTTGGGGCGAGGACGTTTCAGCCCGCGCCGGAACGATGGTCAGCCCGACGGCAAGACCAATGATGAGAAGCGGCCCCACGAGCCGAGGGGCGTGAAACCCCGGCGTCATTGAGTCTTCCAGGGGAAGGTCGCCTGGTAGAAACCGGGCCGCTGCTTCTTCTTCAACTCGACAGACGGCGTTGGGTCCAAGAACAAGACGACGCAGGCGCCATCGGTCCCGACGTGGAAGTCAATCGGCCATGGAATGCAGGAGGCGGCGTCGGGAACATATCCGGGAACCTTGGCGCTGGCCGCAATTTGGCCGTGGCGGACAACCTCAAAAACAGTTTCAGGGCCGATCTTCAAGCCGTTCAACCAAGCCTTGTACTCTTCGATGTTGCGGTATTTGTCCGGATCGAAGGAAGAGGTGAACCCGTTCTTGAGATCGACCTCAAGGGCATTTTTGTATCCTCTCATCTTGAATTCGTCAACGTACTGATAGGAGTCGGGCAGAATCCGTTTCCACTGCTCAACGGTCAATATCTCCTCCTTCACCCCCTTGAGTTTTCGCTCTTCGTCCACTCTAGAGGAAAAATTCTTGTAGTTGTTCATGCTTACCTCACGATATATCTCCCGGTTTTCGGCGATCTGCTTAGGCTGCAAGAACCGGTCCGCGGCCTCCAGGACCTCCTTCTCGCTGAGATCCCTCGTTTGAGCCTCGCGCGAGAAAACGGCGAGAACGACGTCCGTCCCGGGCTGGGCGCCGACGCCCACAAACCGATGATACGTCGAGGGCAGCTCGAGCCGGAGAAAGGGCTCGCGCCCACCCGCCGGCCGCCAGCCGTTCTTTCCAGAGTCGGGCTTGAAGTACTTGCCCTGGGAGTTGACCGCGTAGAGGGCCTCGCAGTCTAACTCCTTTTTGGAGTCCCGCCCGTCTTTGACCGCCACCATCACCTTGGGGTCCGCGCCGGGGTCCATGGGCTGAAGGATTTCAATCCGGTAATGGGAATCCGCGAGCGGGTTCAGATTGACGTCGCTGATCCATTTTTCCGGCTTGTCGGGCTGAATGAAATACAGATGCGGGTCTTGGACGTAGGCGATGATCGCCTGATCCGTCCCGGTCAAAAACAGAAAGTCCAAGTCATAACTACCGAGCGGGACGTCCACCTGTCTGGGCGGCGCGATCAAGCCGCCGTCCGGGCGCTGCCGGGACAGGCAGGTGCGTTGGCGGCCGTCCTTATTTTCGACGTCGAACAGAAGCAGTATCTCATCAAGGTCCGCGGACCCGGGACGGTTGATCGCCCCGACGGCCCGCACGTCCTTGATCGGGACGCCCATGTCGGGCAACGGCACGCGCGAAATCCCCCGCTGGTCCACCCGCAAAATCGCGAAAGGCGGCGCCTTGGCCCGAACCTCCTCGCTGACCTTGTGCCCTTCCTTCTCATGGAGCGACAGCCAGAAGAAAACCACGTCACGGCTTTTCAACTTCGCGGTGTAGGTTCCTTCCACCTTGAACCGCATCCCTTGGGGGGCCTCCGGGCCGCGTTGTTTGAAAAGGCGCTTTTTGACGCTGTAAACCTCGATGGTCCCGTCGGCCCGCGGCAAAATGAACTCATCCACGCCGTCCCCGTTCACGTCCGCGATGACGATATGGGCCGAGTCGAAAGCGTCCGAATCATCAAAATGTTTGCCGTAGCCCGGGCCCATGAGCCTGAGCATGAGATTGATACCTAGGATTTTAGGGATCAGCGACCCCGGCGAATTCCAGACCAGGGGAAACGGTCCCCGTTTCCACCCGAACCGGCTTTCATCAAACCTTTCGAACCGCTCCTCGTAAGTGCGGGTGTGGTTGTAGAGCGCCGCCGCCAGGGCGTTCCCGCGCCAGAGCACGATGGGGCACCAGTAGATCTCATTGACGCCGATGCCGTACGGACCCGCCTTCCGCTTGCCCGGCACGACTTTGCCCAACCGATGAAAAACGACGTCGCTCATGGTTCCTCCGTCGCGATCCGGCGCGGCGGCCAGGCCGCCCGAGCCTCCGCAAAGGACCTGGATCGCGAAGCACGCGGCCAATGCCGCCCGGGTGAAATGAGGCATCTCACTTCTCGAGGCGAATCGTCGCATCCGAGTTGCGTTGAACAAATTTAGAGTGATCCGGACAAGGAGTGGCTGACGAGGCCCGAGGGGATCTTCGGATAGAAATAGGTGGACTTAGGCGGCATGACGTCTCCGCCCACGGCGACCCGGAGAACTTCGGCCACCGTGTTGGGAGCCAGGAAGAAGGCCCAGCCGTCGTGCTTGGCCGCGAAGGCCGCGGCTTCCTCGGGCTTCCGGGTGAAGAAGAAATCCTCTTTTCCCAGGCCGTCCAAGGCCCCCGCGTGCAGGACGGCCACCGCCAGCTTCGCCCGCTGCGTGCCCCTTAAGGCCGGCGGGATCGAGGCGAAGCGGTAAAGGTAATAATGCCCCTTCCAGTAGAGACCGACTTCCGTCGGAGACGAGCCTTTTTCCCCCGACATCAACCGCTTCAGCGCCTTGAGACCCGCGACGGGAACTAGCCGCCCCCACCGCTCCAAATTGACGAACTGGCGTTTCTCCCGGGACACCGCGCGGTGCGTGGGCAGGATCTCCAGGGCGGGATCTCCGGACGGATTGAAAAGCGCCATCACTCGGCCCGCGGCGGGACCCAATCCCCGCCCGCGCGCCCACGTTCCGTAAGCCCGGGCGGTTTCATAGCGATGGTGGCCGTCGGCGATGACGACCGGCGAGCGCCGCAGGATGGACCGCAGGGTTTCGACGGTTTCCCGATCCGTCGCCCGCCACAGTCGGTGCGTCACTCCGGCCTCGTCCCGGAATGAAATCCAGGGTTTCCCCCTCGTCGCGCGAAGCAAAATCGTGCGGCCCCGGCTGCCGCCGTCTTCAAAGAGGACTTGGATCGGGCTCGTCTGGGACCGGAGGGCCTTGAAGAGCTTGAAGCGGTCCGCCTTGGCCTTGGGAAGCGTTTTCTCGTGCGGGAACACGCCCCGGCCCCAGGGCACGACTTTGAGCGAGGCGAAGAAGCCGATGCGCGAGAGCATCCGCCCGTCGGCTTGCGATTTGAAAGAGGCTTGGTACACGTAAAAGGCCGGCGCGCCGTCCCGAACCAGGACGCCCTTCTCCCGCCACGATTTCCACGCGGCGGCGGCTTCGGCGTATTTGGAGCGGGGGTCCCCTCGGCGGTGCTCCACGCGGATGAAGTTCAGAGGATGCTTCTTGTAGAGGGCCGCCTGCATGTCCGGCGGGATGATGTCGTAGGGAGGGCAGACCAAGTTTTTCAACGACTTGAGTTGTTCGTCGGAGTATCGAAAAGCCCGGAAGGGTCGGATATCGGCCATGAGGGGTGACTCGGATTATAGAAAATGCGACGCGGCGCAAACGGTGTTCCACAAGAGCATGGCCACCGTCATGGGCCCGACGCCGCCGGGAACGGGCGTGATGGCGGCCGCCCGCGCGGAGGCCGCGGCGAAGTCCACGTCCCCGACGAGCCCGCTCGGAAGTCGGTTGATGCCGACGTCGATGACGGCGGCGCCTTCCTTGACCCAGTCGCCCTCGATGAACCGCGGCTTTCCCACGGCGGCCACAAGGATGTCCGCGCGGCGGCAGAGGTCGGCCAGGTCGCGTGTGCGCGAGTGCGCCTGGGTCACCGTGGCGTCGGCGGAAAGGAGCATGAGCGCCAGCGGCTTCCCGACCAACAAAGACCGGCCCGTCACGACCGCGTTGGCGCCGGAGATGGATATTCCGTAGTGTTCGAGGATCTCCATGCACCCCGCCGGAGTGCAGGGGAGCGGCAGTCCCGAGGCTTTCACGTCCTTCCAACTTTTCATCTGGATCCAGCGGCCCTGGTTGGCGGGATGGAGGCCGTCGGCGTCCTTGGCGGGGTCGAGGGCTCGCAGGGCCTCGTCGGCGTTTAGATGCGGCGGGAGAGGCATTTGGAGCAGGATCCCGTGGACCTCGGGCGAACGGTTGAGCTTTTCGATTTTAGCCAGGAGCTCCTTTTGGGTCGTTTTCCTCGGCATCGGCTCGTGGATGGACTTCAACCCGTTGGCGCCGCAGGCTTTGATCTTGGACCCGACGTAAATTTTCGACGCCGGGTCATCGCCGACCAGAATGGTGGCCAAGCCCGGCGTCACGCCCCGCAGGGCCAGCTCGGCCGCCTTGGCCTTGACCCGCTCATAAACCGTCGCGGCGACGGCCTTCCCATCCAGAATTTTCGCGGACATGTTATCTCCCTCCGATCAGGCGAACTTGATCAACCCCAGCTTGCGGGCCAGGATTTCCAAATTTTCGACGTCCTCCCGGTTGTAGCGCAACAGAACCTCAAGCGCCTCGGCGTCTTTTTCCCGGTGATGCTTTTCCCACAACTTGATGGCGTCCACGCCGTTCATCCCCTCGGTGTCCCTGTGGATGCCGAGCGTCATCTCGACTTTTTTCAAGCCGCCGTACAAATTGTTCGCCCAGCAGTCGTGCATGAGGTCGCGGTGTTCAAAATGTCCCGCGATATCAAGCTTGAGCTGGTCCTTGATCAAGGGCAGGTCGAACCGGGCCCCGTTGTAGCTGAACACGGTCTCGACGCCGTCGAGGAACGCCTTCATCTCATCGGCCGGCAGATCGGGCCGCACCCATTGACGGTTGCCCCGGTCCGGCCGGAAAATCCCGACGACGGTGATCCACTGGTCCTCGTCGGTCTCCACGTCCACGTAAGCGCGGGGAGAGGGAGTTTCCTTCTTGGGAGCCTGGAAGAGTTCGGGCGAGAAGAGGTCCATTAATCGGGGGTCCAGAGGGTCCATCGCACCGGCGAGAGAGAAACATTCATCGCCGTCGTTCCCTTTTCGCTCGGGGGTTCGCCGTCCACCTGGGGCCAGACGAAGTCCTCGGTGCGGACCGACAGATGTCCGGCGGAAAACGCGGTGATCTTGGAGTCGGCCAAAGGCCGCCCCAATCTCCCCCCGAGGAGCCGCGCTCCCAGGCGGACCTTGGACCGCGCCGGGATGAGAAAGGTTCGGATCTCGCCGGCCTCCGGGCTTGGCTCCGGCGCGAAATGAAGCCCCCCGGAAAAATAGGGTCCCAGGCAGAAGAGGGCCATGTAGTAAACGCCGCGAAGCTCCCCCGCCTCCCATCGGATGGCCGCGGCGTGCGGTGAAAAAGTGAAGAGGGTCCGCCAGGCCGGGTCGCGGCGATCGAAGGAAACTTTCGGCCGCCCGAAGCCGGCGTTGTTGGCGAAGACGCTCGTCCGCCCGCCGACGGTGAGAAGCCCCAGCGACATGGCCGCCCGCCGCCCCTGGGGTTCCTCGGCCTGCCAGGACGGCCATTCCTCGAACCGCAGGCCCATCCGTCGCGCCAAGTCGTTGCAAGTGCCGGCGGGGACGAGGGCCAGCTCCATCCTCTCCAGCGCACACCGCTCCCACAGGGCCTGCACGACGCGATGCAGGGTCCCGTCGCCGCCCCACACGACGAGGCGGCGGACCCCTTCGTCCAGCGCCCATTGGACCAGGGTTTCGGTGTGGTCCGGGTGCTCGGAGGCGACCCAAGCATACGGCGCCGTCAGGTGCCGGGCCTCCACGATCCCCCGGACCTCGCGGAGCCGGCGGCGGGAGGGATGCAAAATGTGAAACATCTTCATGATCGCGGTTCCTTTTCCAACCGCCGGAGGAGACGGTCCATGGCGGACAGGAAGGGAGTTGGGACTTTCGCCTTTTTCGCGGCGGCGAGGAGCGGGTCCAATAGCGCCGCCCGCTCCGTCGGGCGGCCTCGAAGAAGATCCCGCCCCAGGGGACTCTTCGCGTCGGGAGCCTTGCCGATCAATTCGTCTCTCCGGGCGCGGAGATCGCCCGAGGAAATGGGCCGTTTAAGCGCTTTGGCCGTGGCCGCGCATTCCTCCAAGAGCCGGTCGCCCAAACCCCGGAGGGGCGAAACCAGGATTTCCTTTTGAACCGTGTCGGTCAGCGCCGTCGGCACGTCCACGCACACCTGCGCCAAGAGCGTTTTCCACCGCCGGTCGCCGAGTTTCCGGTCCAAGACGACGGGGATGTCGGCTCCTCTCAAAAGGGCCGCGGACTCCGACGCTCCCGGAGCGGACGCGTCGAGGAACGTGGTCCCCCGTGCTTCATGGAGCACTCGGCCCGGGCCCTCCATCCGCGCCCGATCTTCCGTCAGGGCCGGGACGACCCGGCTCGACCGGCCCTTGGCCGATCGCGCGTCCACAGCCTCCGGGAAGACGAGAAGCGCCGTCTTCGGCCCCGTGACGGGCCGCGAAGCGCGGAGCGCGGTGGGGAAACCCTGCGCGTTGACGAAGACCAGGACGGCGTCCATGACCGGCCAGCCGCGAACGTCCGCGCGGACCCGGTTCGGCGGCGGCGTCCAATCTCCGATCATGACCCCCGTCACGTGCAAGCCGTTTTCTTGGAGTTTGGCCGCTCGTTCCGGACGATGGTCCAAGAGATAAACTCCGGGCCAACGGCGGGCGAGCCGAACCGCGAACAGGCAACCGAGGGCCCCGGGGCCGACGACGAGGATTTTGGCGTCCGATGGGAATGGAGCCATCGGATCATTTCCCCCGGAGCGCGGCGAAGGCGCGGGAGGTTTCCGCCCAGACGCGGTCGGGGCGTTCGGAAAGCACGGGATCGAGGAGGGCTCCGCCGTCGAAGCTCCAGGCGCCGATGTGCGAAACGCCCGCTTCGGCGGCGGCCAGGATCGCCCGCCCGACCTCGCCTTCCGTCCCCGAGGGAAGCCTCATGGCCTGAATCCATATCTGGGTGCCGCGACCCGGCGACGCCGAGGCCAAGAGTTTGTCGGCGAAATGCCGGACGTAGGAAGCCGGATCTTGGCGGCCGAGCGTCCACCGCCAATAGGGATCGCAGCCGAAGATGTCCAAGTCGGGAAGGGCGGCCAGGTCGTTCCAGATGTCCTCGTAGGCGCGATATCCCTCGAAGGCGTACAGGCAGAGGGCGTTTCGAAGCCCCCTGGTCCGGGCGTACGCGGTGGCCTCCTCCAGGAACCGTTTGACCGTCCGCCGACGGAAATCCAGAGCGTCCTGAGTGAGACGGGGCGGGAGATCCTCTCCCGTCTCCTCGCGGAAAAGGTCCCGGCACCGCGAACAGGCGCAGCTGTAAACGCCCTCCCATTCCAGGGTCCAGGCGAACGCCTGGTGCGGCTCGTCCCAGAGGACGACTTGCGCGCCGAAATCCGCGGCGACGCCGATCCATTCCTTCACGTAATCCCGGAACGCCGGGGCGTTTAGGCAGGCGGCCGGGGCGGGCCGTCCGTCGGAATAGCGCGCCCAAAGGTCCGGATGGTCCACGAGGAATTTTGAGAAGCTCTCGCCGCCGAAAACTCCGGCCAAGCCCCAGGGATCCGCCCAGACCTCCAGCCCGACCCTCCGGCTTTCATTGAAGATCCGTTCCAGGGCCGCCTTGTGGAAGTGGAGGTCCGTTTCGCTCACCGTGTGGACGACGTAATCACAGCTCTGGGCGATCACGACCAAGTCGCGGTGGGCGTGGCCGGGGAACCGGTTGCCGAAATAGGCGGTGCCGAGACGCGGGCGGCTCACTGTTTGTCCCTCATCAAGGCCTCCGGAATCCAGTAATCGTTTTGGGGCCGCCATCCCGTTTCCCGACGGAGCTCCTGGAAAAAAGCCTCTTTCATGTCCCGGACCCGTTCCTGGCCCTCGCGGGTGCCGGCCAAATCGCGGGCGGCGCCGGGGTCCGCGAGCAAGTCGTAATATTGGAAAACCACCCGGAACCTCCCGGGCCGGTACACGATCCGCACATTCCCCGTCTGGAAAAGGCGATGGCGGATCGCCAACAAAGCGTCCTCCGCCGACGGGCGGATGCGAAGGCGGCCCGGTGCCTCCGGGTCTTCCTCCAGCCACGAAGAAGCCGGTCCAAACCTCGGACGGACCTCGGGCGGCAGGGGATTGTCGTCCGGGGTCATCCACAAATCGCTTTCGGCGTACACGCCTCGGGCGGCGAAGGCGGGGGTGTCCGGGTCCGCCTCCAAGAGGGAAATTCCCTCCATGCTCTCGGAGGGGATGAGGCCCAGGGCGGAGAGGACCGTCGGCGCCACGTCCACGTCGCGGACGGGCGCGCGCACCCAGCGCGGGGCGGGCCGCCCGACGGGCCCCGCCACCACGAAGGGAGCCGAGAACCGGGACGCGGACGCCGGATCCCTCCCGTCCGGCGACGCGAAGGGCGACCACACGAAGACCCACGTCCGGTCGTCCAAGTCGAGGTCCTCCAAGGCGCGCAAAATTCCGTCCACTCCGCGGTCCACGGCGGCGAGCCCGCCTCTCTGGTTGAAGTGCACCGCCAGGAAGAACTGGCGGTCGAACCGGAGTTGCCGGAGCCACACCTCGGCCTCCCGCCCGAGGAGGCGGGGCTCGTTCAGTTCGGGGACGGCCCGCAATGCGGGCACGAAGTATCGCGCCCACCGGCCGCGCAAGTAGGGGAGCAGGTGGACCGCCCTCCGCAGCGTGTCCCGGCGGAGGATCCCGGGAACGGACAGGTCGGGCGCCCGGACCCGGTCGAAGGAGGAGGAGACTCGCCCGAGGAAATCCCCTCCGTCGCCGGCGAGGGCCTCCGTTTGGAATCCCGCCCGCCTCAGGCGCTCCGGCAGGGAGTCGGCGTCCAGCCGGACGTCGCCGCCCGCGGGGAACGCGTCCCGGACCCCGTGGGACAGGGGCGAACGCCCCGTCAGGAACGTCATGAGGGCCGGTTCGGTCCGGGGAATGGTCGGGACGCAGGACGCGAACACCCGGCCCCGCCGCGCGAGGGCCGCCAGGAAAGGCGTTCGCTCCCCCGCCTTCAGGTCCTCCGAGCGAAGTCCTTCGACGATGAGCACCACGGCGTTGGGTCCCTCGTTGCGGGAAAGGTGAAACCGGAAAACTCCCCACAGTCCCATCAGGAACAAGACCGAGCCCGCCCCCAAGACTCCGCACGCCAACCGCGTTCTTAAAGGGAACGACCCGAACCACCTGCGGAACCGCCGGGCCATCTGAGCCGATCCCGCAGCGAGGATCGCGTAAGCCCCCAAAGTCATGAGTCGGCAGGGCCAGGAAAGGAACCCCTCCGCCATGACGGTCTGCACCCACCGGAGCGGCCAGGCGCGGTCTTTGAAGGCGGGAGCGTACAAATCCGGCGCCGCCCTCATCGCGCTGAGCAGGAATCCACCGTGGAGAAAGACGAGGATCGCCCCCGTCACGCCCCACCGGAGGCGGCGTTCCCACGCCCGGCGCGGCGGGATGGGGGAGAATTCCTCGGCCAAATCCCACGCGTTGCGAAGAAAAACTCCGAGGAGCGCCCCCACCGCCAAATAGAGCGCGAGGATCGCCAGCCTGAACATTCCCTCGGCCGCGGCCGCGTCGGCCGCCAGCCGGGCGAAAGCGGGACCGGGATCGAAGGAATAAGGGCGGGACGCCGGAGCTTGGAGCGGGGACAGGAGGCACAGTCCCGCGAAGAGAACCATTCCGACCCGCCCTTCAATGGACAGGACGGAGCGGCGGGTCGTGGCGACCACTTCCAGGCCGCCGGCGACGAACCAGCGGCGTTCCCGGCGGACCCAAGCCAGAAGGCGGAGCCATCGGCGGCCGATCATCGGGGTTCCTCCGAGGGAGAGTCCCGCCCCATCGTGATCCAAGGCCCGCCCGTCGCCGGGGGATCGCCGGGGAACCCTTCCATCCAGGGGAACTTGGCCCCGTCGAACCAGTCGTTCCGCTTTTCCATTTCAACCAGGGGGAAGCCCAAGCGCGACACGAGATACGCGCCCGTCGGAACCGGCCGGTTGCGGCTGCGGAAGGTCAGGATGAAGGCGGCCGCGGGCGGCCACGTTTCAAACGAGAACGAGGACTCCGGGGCGGAAACCAGGAAGCTGACTTGGTTCGTTCCCCCCCGGGACAATGCCCCGCTGGAAAGGGACACGTTCCACAACTCTCCTCCAGGGCAGACCACCGATCCTTGGAGCGGAGTCGCCGCCCAGCCGCGGAAGAGGAACCTCGTCTCCACCCGTTCCGGCCGCCGCTCGACGACGACGCGCCGGGCCCGGGCGAGAAGGTCCCTGCGCCGCCGGGCGAGGTTTCGTTGCTCGCCGGGGTCGGTCCACAAATCATAGAGCTCCTCGGGTTCGAAATCGGTCCGCGCCGCGTTTCGCGCATCGAGGGTTACCTTTTGGGACCTTCCCCGGCGGAGGTATTTGAAATGCCCGTCCAGGATGAGAGCCTCCCCGCCGGAGCCCTCGATCAGGAACCGCGCGCCTTCCTCCGGAGGACCCCATCGGTTCTTCGTCCGCACGAAGGGGCGGCCCGCCATGCCCGGCTCTGGCGGCGCGCCGACCACGTCCGCGGCGGTCGGCGCCACGTCGAGAAGCTGGGCGGGAGCCGAGATCTCCCGGCCGACCGCCAGGGACGGGTGCTTCATGAGCCAGAGGACGCGCACCTCCTCCTCCCGGAGCCCCAGCCCCGGCTGGGAAAGCGTTTTCCACAAAAGCCGGCCGTCCGAGGTTCGCCGGACGGGCTCGGGCCGGAACGAAATCCCCCGCAGGGAGTTGACGATGAAAAGCGTCGGCTCGTCCACCCCGAGGCGCATCCGCTGGGTCCACAGGCGCTCCAGGGCGCTGTCGGCCTGGACGGCCTGGGCGAGGGCCCGCCAGCGGCGACCCTCCAGCAAGACGGACGGAGACAACCGGACCGCGCGCGCCCAGCAACGGGGCGACGGGTCCTCGCCGCCCTTCGGAGCTCGGATGAAAACGACCATCAAATGCCGGCCGCGCCCGGCGTTATCGGCCAGCCAGCGGGCGGCGCTCCGCAAAGATCGTTCTCCGCCCGGTCCCCGGGGAGGAGCGGCGGAGACGACGTCGAAACCGGCCTCGCCCCAGTCCGCGGGGTCCCCGGGGGCGCCGAAGAGCGCGGTCTGATAGCCCGCGTCGCGCAATAGAGCGGGGAAGAGGGGGACCGCTTTCGCCGGGGGGGTCCGAAGATCCCCGGGCGGCGCCGGCGATGCCGCCTCTTGGGACGTCAACAATTGGAGGAGACCGCCCTCGGCGTCGAGGCGGTTGGCGTAAACCTGGGGAAATGTGAGGCCTTCTCGGGACAGGAAAGACAGCCCTGGAAAATCGTCGACGGAGACCGCGTCCGGGGACAAAAGGGGAAACGTTTCGAAGACGACCCACAGGACATCCGGGGGGGTCCGGGGGCGCCTCCGCGACGGCAACGGCGGCTCGGGAGACCACAAAACGGGATGGCCCCAAAAAGCATGCGCCAGGGGTCCGGCGGGGGGAGCGCCGGGATCCGGATGGAAGTCGGCTTTGAATCGCAGGGTGGCGGTGCGTCCGCCCCAGGCCGACAGATCCAGCTCGACCCGTCCCCAGTCGGATTCCAGACCGCCGAAGGGAAGCTCCCGGACGAGCCGGCGGCGCTGGGCGGCGGGAAATCGGACGAAAGCCACTTTCCGGCGGTCCAGGACTTCGGGCGTCCGTCCTCCCGTCGATATGTCCACGCTCATCTCGAGCTCGCCCCCCCATTCGGAGCGGGCGCCCGTGCAAAAGGACAGCACGGCTCCCTCGGGCACGGACAGAGAAAACGTCGCGGTGCCGTCCGCGGCCAGATGGAGCGAGCGCCGAGCGACGAGGTCTCCTTCCTCCATCAGGGCGACGACGGACCGCCGATCCCCCGGCGCGACCTGTCGCGCGGGACGGCCCGGAACGAGATGGAGGGCGGCCCACGATTCATCCGCCGAAAGCCCGGTGTATTTTCCCTCCGCCCAACGGGACAAGAAATCATAGGCGGCGGTCCGGGCGGGCGATGCCGCCGGGCGCGCCAGGGAAAAAGCCGCCCGCCGGCCGCGCCGCATGGAGCGGGCGATCCGGAACGCCCCCAGGGTTAGGCCGCCCGCCAAAGCGGCGGCGACCGTGAACCCAATGGCCCGTCGGACGGTGAGGAGAAGCGGCGTCACCGATAGTTGGAGAACTGAAGGGGGATTCCGAAGTCCGCCGATTTCAAGAGAGCGATGGCGGATTGCAGGTCGTCTTTGGAGCGGCCGGTCACTCGAACTTGATCGGCCTGGATGGAAGCTTGGACCTTGATTTTGGCGTCCTTGACGGCGCGGACGATTTCCTTGGCTTTTTCGGAGGCGACCCCCTGGACGAGAGCGGCCTCCTGGCGCACCGTTCCCCCCTCGGCGGGTTCTAAATTCTTGAAATCGAGGGCTTTCAGAGGCACCCCTTGCTTGACGAGGCGCCCCTGGAGGATGTCGAGGACGCTTTTCAGCTTCCCTTGGTCGTCGGAAAAGAGAGTCAGCTTCCCCTCCTTCCGATCGAAGAGAATGCGGCTCACGCTTGCCTTGAAATCGAAGCGCGTCGTGATCTCCCGCATCGCGCTGTTGACGGCGTTGTCCACGGCCTGAAGGTCCACCTTGCTGACGACGTCGAACGAGAACTCTTGGGCCATCGTTCTCCTCCCTGGTATTACTCTCTTCCGTTCGGCGATTCCCCGGTTCGGCCGGCGGCGCGATCGAGCGCGGCCGGGAGGATCCGCCGAAGGGACTTCAGGCATTCGCGGACCGCTTGGGGGTCCCCCGGCAGGTTGAGGATCAGAGTCTTGTCCCGAAACCCCGCGGCCCCCCGGGAGAGCCACGCCAACTCGTTCTTCCGTCCCCAGGCGGCGCGCAGGTGCTCGGCCAGTCCCGGGGCCTCGCGCGAAAGGACGTCCCGGGTCGCGTCGGGAGTGACGTCCGTCGGGGAAAAACCGGTGCCGCCCGTCGTGAAGATCACGTCCATCCCCTGCTCACACCAGTTTCTCAACACGCGAGCGATGAGCCGTCGGTCGTCCGGGACGGCGCGCCGGACGACGATGCCGGCCCGCCACCAGCTTCGGCAAGCTTTTTGAATGGTTTCGCCCGACTCGTCCGGCCGCACGCCGCGGGCGCGCGAGGTCGAGCAGGCGAGGATCCCCGCCCGCCGATGGCTTCCCTCCGACAGATGGATTTTTCTGGATTTCTCCATCACCGCGCCTTGAGGAATATATAGAATGGGACGCGGTTATTTTAGACGTTTTTGAGGACATCCGCGATGACGTTTCCCATCCCCCGCGACCCCGTCGCGCTGAGAATTGAAAAGGCCGGCCGGGGCGGCAAGACCGTCACGATCGTCTCCCGGCTGGCCATGCACCCCGCCGGGAAAGAGGACCTCCTCCGCCGCCTTAAATCCGGCTGCGGCGCGGGGGGAACGGTCAAGAACGGCGAGATTGAAATCCAGGGGGACCAGCGCGCGCGGCTGAAGAGTTTGCTGGAGGGGATGGGGTTCCGGGTGAAATAGAGGTTCGTCGCCGGAACCGCTCCTCACAGGGGAAGGGGGACACTCCTGTATAACTATTTCGCAATGTGAAAATGGATAAATAGTTATACAGGAATGTCCCCAACAGATAAGCTAAGAAGCGACCCCCCGCCTTCCGACGGAAGGCGAGGGGTCGCTTGGAGAAACGGACCGCCGTGTTACCGGCGAACCATCTTGGCTTTGGAAACGTCTCCCTGCTTGTCGAGGAAGTACAGGAAACCCTTCTCCTTCTTCACTCCGACTTTGGTGACCTTCTGAGGCTTGCCGCCCTTCTTGCCGCCTCGGGCCATCTTCGCGCGGGAAACATCGCCCTGCTTGTCGATGAAGTAGAGATAGCCCTCTTCCCTTTTCACACCTGCCTTCGCGACTTTCTGAGCCATCTGATTTGACCTCCGTGTGGGGGAATAAAAAACCTGCGAATTCAATGTCTCATTTTTCGACGGAATGCGCAAGCGCCTTCCGTCGGTCCGTCAACGCTCGAAGAAACTCCTTTGCGGCTCGACGGGCTGAGTGATGAGCCGCTCCCTGAGCCACGAGTCGATCACCTCTTTGGAGAACCGGTACTGCCGGCCGATCCGCGAGGCCGGGATTTGGCGGGACCTGATCAAAGCGTAAATCTTGGACTTTCCGATGCGCAGATAGTCCGACAGATCCTTGATGTCCATGACTTCTTTTGTCTCCCTCATGGCGAAAGTTTACATTTCCGGGTTTCTTCCGTCAATGCCATATATTGCCGTCTTTTACCGGGTACTCTCAGAATTTAGCCGATCATGGAATGGTAAAATGGAAATTAATTAGACTTGGGCGGAGGAGGCGACCGATGGATGCATTGGCATTCCTGGCCGTGGGTGCGGCGGCGGGGATTTGTTCCGGGGTGTTCGGCATCGGCGGAGGGGTCGTCATCGTCTTGGCCCTCCTTTGGGGTATGAAGTGGCCCATCCACACGGCCACGGGAACGAGTTTGGCGGCGCTGCTCTTGCCCGTGGGGCTTCTCGGGGCCTGGGAATATTGGCGGCGGGGACACGTCAACGGGACCGCGGCCCTGTGGATCGCCGTGGGACTCACGCTGGGAGCGTGGGCGGGCGCGCGGTTCGCGCAGAAAATTTCCGGGCCCTATCTCCGTTTGTCATTCGGAATTTTCCTGGCGCTGGCGGGGATCTACTTGGCGGCGACCGCGTTCAGGAGCGCGTAGCTTCGAGGAGACTCCGGATGTCGGCCGGAACGCGCACCGGCCGGCCGTCGCGCCCGACGAAAGGGTGGCGCGTCTTCCCTCGGGCCAAGGCCCGGCCCGTCTCCGCGTCCGTGAGCTCGTAGGCGAAAACCACGGAAGCCCCTCCCAACTCCTCCACCCAGGTGCGGATGCGGATTAAGTCGTCATACCGGATCGGGGCCAGGTACCGGCATTCGGTTTCAACGACGGGCAACAAGATTCCCTTGGCGTCTTCCCAATCCCGATAGCGCACCCCCCGCGACCTTAGCCACTCCGTCCGCCCCCGCTCGAAGAGGACGAAGTGGCGCGCATAGTACATGACGCCCATCCGGTCGGAGTCGGCGTAGGACACGCGATAGTCCATCGAATATTCATTCATGAGGTTCGTCTCCCGTCCAAAAAAATCCCCCGGCGGCGGAACGCCCCCGGGGGATTTTTTGAATCCATCGCGCTCCGGAAAATCCCGGGCCGCCCTACTTCGAACTGTGGGTATTCTTCGTCTTCTCCTCGATGACGGCCTGGGCCGCCGCGAGGCGCGCGACCGGCACCCGGTAGGGGCTGGCCGAGACGTAGTTCAATCCGATCCGGTGGCAGAACTTGACGGAGGCGGGGTCCCCACCGTGCTCGCCGCAGATCCCGCACTTCAAGTCCTTCCGGACCTTGCGGCCGTCGGTGACGGCCATCTGCATGAGCTTGCCCACGCCCGTCTGGTCCAGGGTCCCGAACGGATCGTCCGCGAAGATCTTCTTGTCCAGGTAAACGCGGGTGAACTTGCCCGCGTCGTCCCGGGAGAACCCCAGCGTCATCTGGGTGAGGTCGTTCGTCCCGAAGGAAAAGAACTCGGCTTCCGACGCGATCTCCCCGGCGGTCAAGGCCGCGCGCGGAACCTCGATCATGGTCCCGAGGAGGTATTTGATCTTGACGCCGTATTCCTTCATCGTCTCGTCGGCGGTCTTGCGGACCACGGCCGTCTGGTCCTTGAGCTCCTTGATGTTGCCGACCAAGGGGATCATGATCTCGGGGACGACGGTGACGCCTTCTTTCTTCAGCTCGCAGGCGGCGGCGATGATGGCCTTGGCCTGCATCTCGGTGATTTCCGGATA
>Ga0182011_10001084_pt1 | contig 23836 bp, 26 predicted proteins | sample 711E1DmetaG_FD_120481 | JGI IMG/M metagenome (GOLD analysis project Ga0182011, IMG submission 120481) | Permafrost microbial communities from Stordalen Mire, Sweden - 711E1D metaG | ecosystem: Environmental > Terrestrial > Soil > Wetlands > Permafrost | place: Sweden: Stordalen | collected...
AGAGATAGGAGATAGAGAATATGCCGGTGTATGATTATCGATGTACCGATTGTGACAAAACATATGATGTGTTTCATAAAGGCCGCGAAGTAATCGAAGATGTCAAGTGCCCGTCCTGCGGATCTGTACACCATAAGAAATTAATGTCTGTTCCCGTTGTATCGATGGGCTCGACTTCGGCCGGTTGTGATTGTCCGGCAGGTTCTTCAAGAGAATCAGGAGGATGCTGCGGCGGTTCCTGTGGTTTGAACTAACAAGGGTTAACTGTTTCACACTTCGAGCATACCGTGACCTGAATCCTTCTCGCTCTTTCAGCATCTTATCCATGCTGCAATCAATTTGAGTAACAGTACGAAAGAGAAAATTTAAATATGACGGCGTCCTCAATCATTCTCTCTGTGATAGTTGCACTCTTGATTCTTTTCTATGCGAAACGTTTTATTCTACGGATACATATGAATGAATATTCTACTTCTGAAGTTGCTGAAAAGTTACATGACACCTCTATTGTATTGTTGGATGTCCGTTCAAACGAAGAACGGAATCAAAGCGCTATCCCGGGTTCATTACATATTCCGCTCGGAAATATACCGGAAAAGTTGAAGATACTGGAGAAACACAAACAGAAAGAAATTATCTGTTATTGTCGTTCAGGAAGCAGAAGCATGAAAGCAGCATTGATTCTTCAGAAAAATGGTTTTCAAGCGGCGAATATGAAAGGCGGTATGATCGAATGGAATTCACGAAAATTACAGTAATAAAAAAGTTGAAGCGAATTCTGCCGGTAACGCATGCCCAATGTCTGATACATCCTACATTAGCACGTTTATGATGGATTCATGAGTGCGCTATTGAAACGAAAAAGGACAAAGTGATAGAAGCAGGGCAATGACGTACGGATTCTCAAAATCGACAGATCTCTTATACGATGATGTGGTTATCAGAGTAACAGAGGAATTAAAGAAGGAAGGTTTCGGTGTCCTGACTTCTATCGATGTACAAGAGACGTTGAAGAAAAAACTTAACGTCGATTTCCCGAAATACACTATTCTGGGAGCCTGCAATCCACCCTTTGCATATCAAGCTTTGCAGGCGGAAGAAGAAATCGGATTGTTACATCCCTGTAATGTTATTGTGTTCGAGAAGGAAGGGAAAACCACTGTTGCAGTATTCGATCCAATGACAATGATGAACATAGTAAAGAATTCCGCTATTCTGCCGGTGGCGCAGGAAATGAAAGCGCGACTTGAGCGGGTGATAGCGGCGGTGTAATGAATTTTTTAAAGAACAATTCCTATGTATGAAGGAGAAAATTATGGCAGAACAATTAACAAAGGATGGGTTTCTGAAGAAAGTTTTTAATTACGAAAAAAATAAGGAATGGAAATTTGAGGGAGATATTCCGGCGGTGGTCGATTTTTGGGCGCCATGGTGCGGACCTTGCAGAATGGTGGGTCCTATTATCGATGAGCTGTCGACGGAATACGCCGGTAAAGTAAATTTCTACAAGATTAATGTAGACGACGAACAGGAACTTGCAGGAATATTCGGTGTTCGCAGCATTCCATCGATGCTGTTTATTCCCAAAGAAGGCAAACCAAAGATGTCTATTGGTGCATTGCCAAAGGAAGCTCTCGTTAGTGCGATGACTAAAGAGTTGAACATTTCTGCAAATTAGGAAACATACTGCTCTTACAATGCTTGCGTGAATACAAACACATCATGATCAGAGAGAATTGAATCCTATGAGATTGTGGACACTCCATCCACGTTATCTTGATGCAAAAGGCCTTGTTACGCTCTGGCGGGAAGCTATACTTGCACAAAAAGTTCTCCAGGGAAGGACAAAGGGCTATCGTCATCACCCGCAATTGATTCGTTTTCAAAAACATTCTCAACCGGCGGCTGTCCTTGCTGCATATCTGTCCGGTATTCTCGAAGAATCAAAAGTTCGAGGCTATCATTTCGATGGGAGGAAGATTTCAAGGACTCGCTATCATGGAATAATAATCGAGTCCGATGGGCAATTGCTCTATGAATGGCATCATCTGAAGCGCAAGCTTCGGAAGCGCGATATTCAAAGATATCGATTACTCAAATCTATAGAAAAACCTGCATCGCATACTCTCTTCCGAATTATTTCTGGTCCCCGCCGGGATTGGGAGCGAGTGAAATAGAATTACATCTTTTCAAAGGATTTCTTCTTCCTCAACGCTATTCCCCTTTGCTCTTTCCATCCATTTTCTTTACCTTTTCTCGTTGTCAAACCGTACCTCATCCGATAGAAAGGATCAGTATGAGTCCGACTCAATTTCCATCAATCGTGTGGACATTTCCACTTGTTCTCGTTCTTTTGTTTGGATGTTCCATCAACAAAGAAATGAGCACGGAATCCATTCCGGCGGTTAAGTCTTTCGATCTTCAACGATATCTTGGAACATGGTATGAAGCAGCGCGCCTTCCTCAATCATTTGAAAACGGATTGATCAAAGTTACTGCTACATATACAGCACATGATGACGGTAAAATTACGGTGCTGAATAAAGGATTCGATACTGCAAAAGGAGAATGGAAAGAAGCGAATGGTAAAGCACGATGGAAAGATACAACTGCCGGAGCGCTGCTGGAAGTCAGCTTCTTCTGGATATTTTATGCAGACTACAAAGTCATAGACCTTGATACGATAAATTATTCATATGCCATGGTGACAAGCAGCTCAAAGAAATATTTATGGATCTTGAGCCGAACACCCCATTTAGACGATGCCATGTATCATACATTAATTCGAAAAGCAGGCGAATGGGGATTTAACGATTCTGCAATCTACAAAGTACCTCAATAGTATTGTTCACTATCTTCCAACGATTAAAAGGAGTAGCATGATGGAAATTAAAGATACGTGTGCAATAGTTACGGGTGGAGCAATGGGTATCGGACTTGCGACAAGCAAACGACTTCTCAGGGATGGTGTTGTTGTTACTATCTGGGATTTAAACCGGGCCGCCCTCATACACGCGAAAGAAGAACTCGTGCCGTTAGGAAAAGTTTTTTTTCACCAATGCGATGTGACTAAAAAAGAGCAAGTGTATAAACTTGCCAAAACAGCGAAAAAGGAAATGGGTAAAATTGATATCCTCATCAATAATGCAGGGTATGTTTCCGGCGGGGAATTTTTACACCGCCCCGATGCAGATTGGGAAAAGACTATCGAAGTGAATTTAACGGCGTTGCTTTATACAACAAGGGCATTTCTCCCTGAAATGTACGAGCGCAATAGCGGGCATATCGTCAACATCTCTTCGGCAGCAGGTACCATTGGGGTTGCCGGGCTTGCAGTGTATTCCGCGACAAAATGGGCCGTATGGGGATTAACAGAATCACTTCGTATGGAAGCATTGGGTAATGGAAAATCGGGAGTAAAATATTCCACGATTCATCCCGGATATATTGCAACGGGAATGTTCGAAGGAGCAAAGTTGGGCATTCCGGGTCGATGGATTGTTCCATTGGTCAAGAATCATGATGTCATAGCAAAGGCAATCGTCAACGATGCGCTCAAGAAGGGGAAATATTCTCCCAAGCGTCCCAGTACTATAAATTTCAATCTCCGTTTCCGTGCACTTATGCCGGATCGCTGGTTTCAACGGTTTCTTATCATGATGGGAGTTGCAGACAGCATGAAAAACTGGTATGGAAGAAAGAAATAAATGTGCCGTTGATTATTAAAAATGATCGAAAGAAATATATCGACAAACATAAATCATCAGATCGCTAATCATTGAATCGAAAATCATTAAATAGACTATCTCCAATTTCCAACGGATACTGACATGCCATCAAAAAAAATCACAACTTCCGTCAATCCCGCAACAGGCGAAATAATTGGCAAAACACCCGAGAATACCGTCGAAGAACTGGAACGTGCTGTAGCCCTGGCGAAAGATGCCCAGTATGATTGGGCGAATCTCGGTTTTCAAGAACGTGCGCAGTATCTCTTTACCATTCGCGATTACATCGTGGAAAATGTTGATAAAATTTCCGATGTCATATCGAAGGACAGCGGTAAGACAAAGATGGATGCGTTGAGTACTGAAGTACTTTCTGCTGCGCTTGCGATTACCTATTATGCAAAAAATGCGAAGAAAGTTCTGAAGCGAAAGCGTTTACATGGGGGGAGTATTCTTACCATCAATAAACGCTCATATGTCGATCGAGTACCTGTGGGAGTTGTTGGTATCATCAGTCCGTGGAATTATCCATTCGCTATTCCGTTTCACGAAGTTGCAATGGCACTTATCGCAGGTAATGCAGTTGTGCTGAAAGTAGCAACTCAATCGCTTGAAGTCGGTAAAATAATAAAAGAATGTGTTGAAGCTGGAAGACTGCCCAAAGATATATTTCATCTCATCAATTTACCGGGGAAAATTGCAGGTGATGCATTCCTGAATTCCGGCATCAATAAATTATTCTTTACCGGCTCGGTACCGGTCGGTAAGTATTTGATGGAAAAGGCAGCAAAACACCTTGTTCCGCTTTCATTGGAATTGGGTGGCAATGACGCAATGATCGTCTGCAGTGATGCGAATGTTCATCGTGCAGCAAGCGGTGCAATCTGGGCAGGACTTTCAAATTCCGGACAATCCTGTGCCGGAGTTGAACGAATCTATGTAGAATCAGAGGTGTATGATGAATTTATTTCAATCTTAAAAACGAAAATGAGCGAGTTAAAGCAGGGAGTCGATATTGATTCGAATGTTGATATTGGTTCTATGACTACAGAACAGCAGTTGAAAAAAGTACAGGATCATTTTAAGGATGCCATGAAGAAGGGAGCAAAAGCATATCCAGAAATCATGAAGATAGAGAAGAAAAGCAAAGGATTATTTTGTCCGCCTGTGATTTTGGAAAACCTCAGCGACGATATGACGGTGGTGAATGAAGAAATATTCGGCCCGATACTTGCTGTTCAAAAAGTTGCAAGTGTAGAGGAAGCAATCATGCATGCGAATGCTTCAACAATGGGATTAACAGCATCCGTGTGGACGAAAAATCGACGCAAGGGACATGCAATTGCATCACGACTCGAGGTAGGTTCTGTCATGATCAATGATCACCTAATGAGTCATGGACTAGCAGAAACTCCCTGGGGTGGCTGGAAGGAATCTGGCATCGGCCGAACACATGGATATATCGGTCTGGAAGAAATGACGCAGCCGCGCTGCGTCGTTGATGATATACTGCCCGGTGTTCAAAAAAATATGTGGTGGCACCCGCACAACAAAAAAGTCTATGAAGGATTGAAGGGAGCATTGGAGTTCTTATACTCGAAAAAAATTGGGAAGAAACTCGGCGGAGGGATGAAACTGGCAGGAGTATTTTTAAGAACATTTCAAAAATAATCTGCGGAGACAGCAGCACTGTCTCCGCAGATATGGGTAACCTCTAAATATCTTAGAATCTAAGACCAGCGGTTAAAATAAAACCTTGATTAAATATTTTTGCATCGCTGATGTCTGAGAGTTTTTTTTGACCCAATACGTACCGTGCATCGAGATCTAAAAATAAAAGATCGACACCGGCACCGAATACAATAGAGAAGTCACTTTTCGTCACATGTTTTATATTCGTTTCTGACGATGCTACTGTCATTCCATTCGTAATCTGTTCATCTTTTTCTTTTGCTGAAAACGGCATCCCATAAGATACTCCACCTTCTATATAAGGGCTAACTACCGGTATTGGAAAATTAAATTTCACAAGAACCGGAATATCCAAATATTGAAGCTTCATTGTGATTTTATTATTTGGATCCTCATAAATAGCTCCTTTTTGGATATACATTAATTCCGGCTGGAGAGCAAGCCCCACTATTAATCCAATCTTATATGATATTCCACCTGCAAAACCGGTGTAGTGTGTAGGATCAACTCCGCCCACCGATTTATCAGCTCCACTAAATGTTCCGAGATCAATACCTCCCTTAATCCCAAATTGCGAAAATGCTGCAGATACGGCAAAAAGCATCACGAGTGAAACTAATAAGATTTTTTTCATAAACTAGCCCTTTATATTTATATGTGAGATAGTGAGTTCTGTTCTCCGTCCAGAACGACGTCAGAAGTCTTCTGGCAAAACAAAGATAATGTCGAGGAAGTTTCATTCAAAAGTTATAAAAGAAGGATGGCATAATATGATGTAAAATCAGCAATAGAAGTCGATGTAAATTATAAATATTGATAACAGTCGCAACAATTGCCACACTCTAACCAAAGAGGGACCAAGTAGTATTAAATGAATAACTGCCTTTATACTTTTGTTATTGGAGTTTAGAAAATGAGTAAAATAACCGGCTCTAAAAAGTATTCGATCTTTTGGGATGCGAGATGGCAGCGCTGGTGAATGAGAAGAATCCAGCCAGAATGCATGCACAAAAATGGAACGTATCAGCATTGTCAAGCCGAGTCTATTTCTACATATTCGCATCGGGAGGCAAATCGATGATTAAGAAGATGCTGTTCCTCAAGTAAATCTCGATCACATTGCAGCTACAGAAGACCGCCCTGTGCAACCAGGACGGTCTTTTTTCTCCCAAAACCATCTTGCTTTGTATTGAGGCGATGAAACCATAGGAACCATTGGATTGATCCGAATGTTCGGTACTGCAAGTTGTTGACGTTTGTCCTTGCAATCAATTATTGTGAGATTCTCCGTATCCAGATTCAAAGTACGAAATAAACAATCACATTCAAAGAGGAGGTATAAATGAGAATCTTAGTAATACTAATTTTTGCCTTGTGGACTTTCTGTGTACCGTTGCATAATCTAGAGGCTCAAGAGACAAGCAATAGCCGCGCACTTTCGAAAGAGGTAAAAGCAGCGATACAGAGATCACATCGAGGACGTTTGCAGGACATTCCTGATTTATTTAATAACAGGAATGTATTGGGTGTCGGTAAAAATTATATTCCGGTTTCTAAGTCTATGCAGTCACCTGAAGAAGGTCTGCAGCATCTATCCATGCAAAGCCCCCCAAACCCTCTGGAACAAATTCTGAAAAATCAAACTCGCTTGATGAATCAGAGTGCCCAAGCCTACCGCATCGATACAGTAATTGAGCGCGGGACCAGTGACACCTCGTTGGCGATTTTTACTTACTATCCAAACGGAGTATTGAGTTTCGGGTCTAGTACTATTTTTCCATATCGTCAAACGCATACGTACGATGCAAGCGGTCGTGAGATCACGAGTATAAATCTAAATTGGGCGAATGGTCAATGGACGATTTCGTTCGGTGACTCAGTCACATATGATACACATGGAAATGTGCTTACCTGGGTTTATAGTCCATGGTTGACCCCGCCCGGTCAATTATTCAGTTACGATACATACGCTTACTCGTACGATGCACGCGGGAATCCGGTCTTGGAAACAGGCAATGATTACCAGTCGGGCGTATGGGCGTCGTCGTGGAGCAGTATCCTCACGTATGATGCGAACGGCAATCAACTTGGGTATCTGATTACAAACGTAGATTCTTCGTCAGGACAGCCGGATTCTACAATTTTTCGCGGCACCAATACATACGATACACACGGGAATCTTCTTACGTCTTTACGCGAACAAGAAATTAACATACAGAACAACCTTTGGGTGCCGGAAATCGCCGACACATTCACATATGATGCAAACGGAAAGGTAATTAGGTCTGATAATCCAGTGTACACAAACGGTCAATTGAGTTACAAATATATTGACACATATACATATGACGCACACGGGAACGCACTTACATACGCTGGCATGGAGGTGAAAGCAGGGCAATTGGTATATCAAGATACTACAATAGACACTTATGACGCGAATGGGCAAGCGCTTACGGAGTCCACTGTTTATTGGGAGGGCGGTCAATTGCTATTTCAATATACCACGACACTCACCTATAATGCGAATGCGCAAGTACTTACAAATTCTTATGTAGAATGGGACTACGGTCAATTGACGAAATCACTTATGAGTTCATACACCTATAATGCAAATGGGAACATGGATTCCGTCTCCACCGTAAGCACGCTAAATTCTTTATGGGTGCCGGCAGATGGCAGTGCTTCTGCGGTTGTTGCCGGCCATACTGAGAATTTTTCAGGATATAACATAATATTTAAATACGAACTCGCGGGGATCACGAGTGTATCGCCAGGTAGAACCGGTATCCCTAACCAATTCTCTCTGCTTCAAAATTATCCGAATCCGTTTAATCCAACCACGACGATCAAATTCACAGTCCAGGGGAACGGATTCACGTCGCTGAAAGTATACAACGTACTGGGGCAAGTGGTGGCAACACTTGTCAATGCGCAATTGAAAGCGGGCAGCTATGAGAAGACGTTTGATGCGCGGAATCTCGCAAGCGGCGTCTACATGTACAGACTACAATCCGGACAGTTCAATGAGGTTAAGAAACTCATGGTTCTGAAGTAAGTGGCCTGAGATAGTGTGTAAACAAGATTTGCCGACCGGCATCATGGAGAGAAAGTAGTTTCTGTTATGAAAAGATTTCGCAAAACATTATTCACGCAAATGGCTCTGGTTCTGGGTACCGGGGATTCCTTAAGTCAGTGCGTCCAGTTAGATTAAATGGAAGCATATTCAGAAACTACAAAATGATTTTGAATAAATAATTTCAAAGGAAAATCAAAATGAAAATAAAATTATTTATACTTTTATACGTAATTATAATCCCTAACATACTTTTTGCGCAATACGTACAGCAGGGACCAAAGCTTTTTGGCACTGGTGGGGATGCAAGTTCCTTTCAAGGGTCTTCTTTTGCCGTTTCTATAGACGATAATACTGCTATCGTGGGCGGTTATGATGATAATAGCTTCGGTGGAGCAGTTTGGGTTTTCACACGAACCGGCAATGGCTGGACACAGCAAGGTCAAAAGCTAGTTGGTTCGGGTGCAGTTGGAAGTAATGTATACCAAGGCTTTTCAACTGCCATTTCTTCAGACGGTAATACTTTTATCGAGGGCGGTTGGAAGGATAATAATGATGCGGGAGCTGCGTGGGTATTCACCCGAAGCAACGGCGTTTGGATACAGCAAGGCCAAAAGCTTGTTGGTTCGGGTGCAGTAGGAAATGCCAATCAAGGCCGTTCAGTTGCAATTTCAGCAGACGGTAATACTGCTTTCGTGGGCGGTGAGGGGGATAGTAACTTTGTAGGAGCGGTCTGGGTATTCACTCGAAGCGGAGGCGTTTGGACACAGCAAGGTCAAAAGCTTGTGGGCACAGGTACTGTTGGAATTGCCGATCAAGGCATTTCAGTTGCTATTTCTTCAGACGGTAATATTGCTTTCGTGGGTGGTGAAGCGGATAGTAATTCCATCGGAGCGACCTGGGTATTCACACGGAGCGGAGGTGTTTGGACACAACAAGGTCAAAAGCTAGTTGGCAGAGGAGCGTCTGGACATTCCAGCCAAGGTGCTTCAGTTGCCAGTTCTTTAGATGGTAATACCTTTATCGTGGGCAGCCCTGGAGATAGCAGCGGAGTAGGAGCATTCTGGGTATTCGCCCGAAGCGGAGGCGTTTGGGCACAGCAAGGTCAAAAGCTTGTCGGTTCGGGTGTAGCAGGAAATTTTGCTTATGAAGGCAATTCAGTTGCCATTTCTTCAGATGGTAATACAGCTGCTATTGGTGGTGAGGGTGATAGCAATTTTGTCGGAGCGGTCTGGATATTCACACGAAGCGGAGGCGTTTGGACACAACAAGGTAAAAAGCTTGTTGGCACAGATGCAGTTGGACCTGCCCATCAAGGCTGGGAAGTTGCCATTTCTTCTGAAGGTGCTGTACTTGATGGCGGTCCGTATGATAATAATAGCGCAGGAGCTTTCTGGATTTTTTTCAATCCGACAACTGGTGTATCTCAAATTTCCAGCAATATACCTGCAAAATTTAAACTTAAGCAGAATTATCCGAATCCGTTTAATCCTTCAACAAGCATTTCATTTTCAGTGGGGACATATGGCTTTACATCCCTGCGAGTGTATGATGTGTTGGGCCGCGAAGTAGCAATATTGGTAAACGAGCAGAAGCCGGCTGGAACATACACACTGCAATGGAATGCAACAGCGTTGTCAAGCGGTGTTTATTTTTATCGTTTACAAGCTGGATCGTTGAGTGAAACGAAGAAATTATTATTGCTCAAATAAGATGAATGAACGAATAAGAGTATTTCTTAATAGAATAATAGAAGAGGAACTATGAGAGAGCAGCCGGTCTGATTCCCACTAACCCGATTCAACTCATTTTAGCGTTAACATTGCTACAACTGGTTTCGTCATTGAAGCTATGTTAAATATTGTATTGTCAGGCACCGGAACACCTTTTTTATGCTCTCCAAATACTTTTATATACTTAATATTTCCATTCTTTATTAATCCAATACCAACTGCAGGTACATTATTTTCATTCTACCAGCCATGTACCTTTTCCTCAAATCTAAGGTTTACTTTGTTATTGATTTGAGCTTGGAGTGATGTTCCAATAAAGGTGTTAAAAATAGTATTGTTAGAAAGATGAGTCTTTTCATAATTGTTTCGAAGTATTCTATTGGTCATAGGCGTAAAACTATTATTGAGCACAAAAAAAAGCCGACGCTTCGAACGTCGGCTTTCGGAGAAAAGAGAATGAACTTATCCTTCATTTTCTTTCTTTTCTTTTAATCATTACAGTCGGTTAATAATCTCGATAAATGGCAATTTATAAAAATCTTTCCAGGCATCTTTCCCGTATTTTGAGACATATTTCTGACAAATCCTAAATCCGACAAAATATCCCAATCTACTTGGTCCATCATCATACAATTTTGAATCTGCCAATAAATACTTTTTTACCTCTTCCCAATTCCTCGAAAGGTAAAGCTTTTGTGAATCATTCAATATCTTGGACTCGTTTTCAGTGCACCACCTGTACTCGTCATTAGTATAGCCCATGACTTGTTGAAGTGAGTACGCTTTTTCCCAAAAAATATACTTGACATATTCTGCCATGCCTTCATTGATAAATGCCCCGAAACCGCTCATTGCAAGTGTATCAGAACTCTTTGCAGCAATTAAAATCTGGTGGTTAAACTCATGAGGTAAACTAAGCCTGATGTGCTCATAATTTACTTTGTTATTAAGTAAGTCAATAAGCATTATTTGGCCATTTCCACATAAATCGCATGCATTGCCTTGCATACAAACATACCACTTCCGTCTTATCTTGTATCCTGTAAGATCGTTCATCCTATTTGCGATCGAGGTAAATAGCGAATCCAAATTTACCAAAGAGATGATCCTTACCTTATTTGAAATGCTATCGAAATGGCCCCCATTATCTTTATCTATTAAATGATTCATTAAACTTTTAGGATCCGTACCAAACATTTTCCACAATGGAAAAAATGGAACAATTGATGTGGCATAAAAATCAGTGTAATATTGAACTGTGGGTAGTGGGGTCTTTTGAATTGAATATCGAATCTAATATATCCATATTGAACGGAATTCAAGAGTTACTCACTTAATGAAAAGGAAATATTATGGCCGACACATTCACCGTTAAATTAAAATATAAGTCTGAGGATGAACATCTTATTATGATTAAACTGCTGTATTCGTTGACGATACATTTAAGCGCGCTTGAATCTATGTTTTTGTCGGTGTATTCAAAAACATATAATCAAAAAGCCGAGGAAGTAAAGAAAATATACGATGATTTAATTGAGAAATCAGCCAACGAGTGGAATTTGAGTCTTTCAAAATATTGCGATCTGGATATTCAGAAGCACTAATTGTATCTATTATCTTTCCGTTTTGTTTAGGGAAATATAGCAATATTTCAATAACATCTGTTTTTCTTTTATTGTTTGTCTTTTTGGCTGATTTCATTGATAGCCTCAAAATAAAATTGCTCAATTCTTGAAATAAGAGTTGAGCATTTTTTAAAACTTTAATTATTTTATCGTTAGCTATTCAGGTTCGTTTTGTTCTTTTCGTTTTGTGTGAGTTTAATGCTCAATTCTTGGCATAAAGATAAACTTTTGTCTTATTAAGTGCAATATATCAACCTTTAATATTTTGAAACAAAATTTTACCCTTATCTCTTTGATTAAGCAGGATATCATATAATTTTTCCATTTCATTTAATAATAAATGCACTTTATCCTTGCTCTTATTCTGAATAAGCACTCGCCCATCAATTCGCCAATTTCCAACATAAGAGTATTTTTCTTTTCCAAATATACTACGTTCCTCTAAATACTCAAATCGTTTATATATTTTATTGTATTCGGCATTTTCACGATAACTTGCAGTGCTTTGACTAATGTCGATGCCACACAGTTTATCATCAATAAAGATGCACTTGAATTGTAGGGGATAATTTTTTCTTGTGGTTGTTGCGTTTACTTCTTGCATCGTATGCTCGCTTAATATTCCGTCTACTTTTACAATTATATCAGAATAATATTCTACCGTCATTTCTGAAATTGTATCTAATGCAAAAAGAACCTTGACTTGGTTTGCAGTCATTCCCCATTTAAGGCTATCAAACCCTTGGTCAAATTTACCTTGAGCAAATAATAAATTTGCCGTTATAAACATTAAAACAAGAATCTTTTTCATCATTGTTTCCTCCTTATGCTGCCTTCTTTGTAATGTTGTTGTGGTTTAGTAAATCACTCCAGTTCCAAATTTTGTTTGTGATGTTCGCTTGCATCGCTGGCGTTACTCTTAACGATGAATGAATTCTCATGAAGTTATAATGAAAGAAATGTAATGCGATTGCCGCTTTATGGTTCTCAAGTTTCTTGCTGAAAGCGTTTGTCAATCTTGTAAGCCGTCGCATGTTCATTCTCATGGTAAGGTTTTGTCTTTCAATATGCGATGTACTGATTCTTTTCTTTTGAGGATCGCCTAATATTATACGAAGAGAAGTAGAAACTATCTTAGCCGGACTGTATCTTTTCTCTCCTCGGAATTCTTCTGCATAGTTCTTATGAACCTGTCCATAATCAATATCTTCTCCGAACACTCTATCAACGGCTTCATTGTATGCAACGAAAGCATCCGTTGAAAGTTGAAAGCGGTTGCTAACTCGAAACTGCAAATCCTTTATGATCGTTGTGGCGTTTTCTAAGGTTCGTTTTCCTACAAGTGAAGAGATAACAAGTTTCGTGTCTGAATCCATAGCCACGAATACATATTGATCGCCTACTCGTCCGATTCGCTTTTCTTCTTCTGTGCATCCCTTTTGTTTCTTTCCGACATATCCCCAAATCTCATCCATCTGTACGAAGTTGCATTTGAGATTCACCAACTCGGAATCAAGAATCTCACTGGCTTTTTCGCCATACTCACAAAGAACACGAATGATAGCTCTCTTTGTAATTCCGGTGATTCTTTCAATTGATCGGATACTTAAACCTTCTACAAGATGTGTTAAAACAAGTTCTTTCTTTTCATTCGATAATACGTTCATTGCTTTTCTCCTTAATTTGGGTCTTGACTTAAACCCGCAATGAACGTATCTTTGTGTAGGTCTTTTGTCCGTTCATTCGGGCAATTGAATTTAAAAGCCGTGAGTGTTACAAGCACTTGCGGCTTTGCTTTTATACTACCTTTGTATCTCTTTCCATCGTTCTATCTCTTCGTTGCTTATCAATGTTAATGACTTGAATTTGTAGGCTGTCATTTTTCCCCAAGACAGATAATTACGAATAGAACTTGGCTCTATACCTAAAATCTTAGCAGTTTCTTTAATCGTAAAGAACTTTGATCCGTCTGCAATTTTTAATTCGCTCGTCTTTTTCATAGGTTTAATATAATACATAGAGTATGTATTGTCAAGTGAAATCGTAATTATTTTTCACTTTTCTTTCTTAAAGAAAATACCTATATTTAACAAGCCCGTTTTGAGGCGGGCTAAATTATATTATAGCACGAGCACGAATCGTGAATCCGGCAAAAGAGTCTACGATTCCGCTCCAGTTGTTTCTCATATCAACCTCTTTTCTTGTTTTAAGAGTTCTTGGCGTTCGGTTTATTAGACCCGTTCCGATTACAGTCGGCAACGGGTCTTTTGCTTTGTAAATCTATATAACGTTACGGGTTTATTACAAACCAGTCAATCATGTGAAATCAGTTGCATTCACATGAATTCATGTACTTTCATGTGAATTCACATGAAAGGTTAAAGTTTGTCTCTCATTTTAGATATGTAATTCGATAGCTGGGATGGAAGATAGTCTGGTCTATCAATAATTTCGTTATTTTTTAGAAAATCTGTACAAATATCTATCATATCTTTGTTTTTATTTCGCCCTGATTTCATTTTCTTGCATACTCTTGCCGCATCAATTAAGATAACTTTTTTCCTATTACCCGATTTGTTTTTCGATTCTTTTGTCAAAAATATCTCTAATTCCTGATATATTCTATCTTCCACTTTTTTAGCAAATGGTAGAATTTGATTATAGGGTAAATCCTGATCGTTGACGAACATCCCAAAATCATTTTCACTTAAACCGAATTCGGTTTTCATAAGTTTCCACATTCTTGATCCGAATTCATCTATCACCGTTGGACGGATATTTGCTCTTTTCAATCTATCAATAGTATCTATTTCTATTGCATATATTTTCTGAGAAAGAATTACATACGGAGGTTCCATATTTTCCCCTATAAAGCACAAAAAGCAATAGCACCATATAGGCACTATTGCTTCTTTAATGAGTTTTCTTGAATATTCACCGGGTTCGTTTTTGTGCGTTGTGTGGTGATCCTCCTGAAATGATACTCAGTTATAGGCTTAAAATCAAATTCACTTTACGAAAAGGAATGGAGATGACTACAAATTACATAAGTTTATTGGGGCTGTCTATCGCTGTAGTTAATTCATTTTTGACGCTTATTTATGTCTTGCTTACTCGTAATATTTTATTATCGGCAAAAAATTCTGTTGAATTAAGCAAAAATAATTATGAAAATAATAACCGTCCTTTTCTTGGTATAATTAAATATCAAATAACAAAAGACAATAAAAAGAAGACTTTTATCTTTGAACCTGTTATTAAAAACTGCGGAATTATTCCGGCAAAAGAGATAAAGATTAACTTCGATTATTTTTATAATGGAACTACCGTAGAAAGGCTGCAAACTCCATTTTATCCGTCAGTTCTTTTCCCGGATTCAGAAGCATGTTTGTCGAATATTATAACTACTGCTGAAAAATACAAATCAATTATGAATGGTAGCTCTATCCTTGATGTATTTTTTTATATTCAGTACAAGGGAGTCTCCGACAAGATATATTCCACACAGGAAAAGTGCAAATATGATCCAATTATAAATGATTTTATTGCTTATGAGAGCACTTGGGATTAGAAAGTATACTCCTGCAACATAAAAATTTAGTATTGCCGAAATAGATTGTTCTCCATAATTTTTGCTCTTACGGTAATCTATTTGATCTTTAATAGAGAGAATCTGTGCTACAATTGCAAGTAGTGGTATTATTGAAAAAATCGTTAATATAATAGGGTCGTTCAACATTCAAAAGACCCCACTACCGAACTGTGTCTTTATTTAAATTATAGTTGTATAAACATTTATATTCAGATTTATAAACATTATAAACTTTTAAGTCGCCATCACATAAAACAAGTGAATCACGAACATGCGAATTTAAATAATTGACAATATTCGTATAATTATTCTGAGCTGTCAGGTATGATGATAGTAAAACAAAAGTTATTACAATAAGTAGGTTTTTCATTTTCTATTTGTTGTTGCCTGAAGTTGAGGCATACTGAATCTAAAAAGGGCAAATTCTTTTTGATATTTTAAGTTATACATACTTTTAGCGATAAAAAATTATTCGTTGATCATTGTTTCAATATTTATTTTAATGATCGTGAATAACCGATCATTAAAATAAATACAAAATAAAAGCCGGTCCCTCGAACATCGGCTTTCTTGGAAAAAGAATAAGATTACTCCTTATTTTATCGGTTATTTCTCATTTCTTCTCCCAGCCTTTTTGCCTCACCTACTACTTTCCCGTTTACCGATACATTCACTTTCATTGTTTTATTAGATTCATCCTTTATAAATTCAAGTTCATAACCCGACCCGTTTATGAATGCGAAGAATTTATTTTTTCCTACTGGGTATAAATAAGTTAATTGCATTTTCCCTTCCAATAATTTCAATGTATTGCCCTCTTTTACAACATTAACACCAGAGTCATATTCTGAACGTAAATATGTTCCAATATATTTTTCCAAAATATCATCGGTCAGACTAACGAGTGGGTGATGCTGTATCTTTTTTGCAGTACAATCGATTTTTCCATTTGCGGTTACAATCATTGAATCGTCTTTAATAAATTCAAATTGAACATCAAAATCTTTCAGAAAGAATTTATTTTGAACTTCGCTATATTTAAAGAAAAATTTATTTTCCGTTTCCGGGAATAATGTAGCTGTCGGTAGCCGATTGCCTGAAATTACTAAATTACTATCTTCTTTAGTAAATGTAAGAATTCTTCCATATGAATCCAGATACAGACCACTATATCTTTCTAAAATCTCTTCCGAAAGATTCACAATTTTATGAGTAAAAGTACTATTAATAGCCGAATCCTGCGGAGAGAATAAATCTCCCTTCGTTCCAAAGTTTACTAGTGGGTAATACCAATCAGCAAAAACGAATTTCAAACCATCCCATATACCTTTATAATTAACAGTTTCATGTATTTCTTCCGGGTATTTATCATATTTCCAAATTAACTCTTTTGAGGAATATTTTTTTAGAATTGTGGCAAGTGAATCTACACCCATTTGTGTTCCCTCATTGGCCATAGCCACATATAGACGGTTGTATAACTTGGGATTCTTTGATAAAAAAACTTCGGTTTTGTTTAGCATTATTCGATTATCCCACCAAATGCTCGGACTAAGGGCAAGATATGCGGTGAAAAGTTGAGGATTGCTAATAAAAGCATTCATAACAAACAAAGCCCCTAACGAAACGCCGCCAAGAACACGGTAGTTATAAGTTCTATAGTTGTTATCTATGAAAGGGATCAATTCTTCTTTAATGAACTTATAAAACTTATCAGCGCCGCCGCCCAATTTGTTTTCTTTATTCTGTGTCGGTGTCAAGTCACGTTCGCGGTTTTCTCCGGTATGTATACCCACCACAATCGTTTGTGGAATTATTCCTTTGTCAGAGATCCAGCCCACGGTTTGTGCCGTATGATTAAAATTCCACTGCCCGTCTAACATAAAAAGTACAGGATATTTTTTCGTATTGCCATTATAACCGTCTGGCAAGGAAATCATTATGGTCCGATCTTCGTTTAAAACTACTGAATGTAATTTAAATGAAAAGCCGGTGTTTACGTTTATCGGCTCGGTTTTTATTTGATCAATTGCCGGCACACTAAGGTTTACTTTAGGGCTGACTTGTGCTTGGAGTGATGACCCGATAAAAGTCGATAAAAAAAATAATGTTAGAAAGGTTGATTTTTTCATAAATATTCCCGTTAAAGTATTCTGACATATGTGTAACTTTGAGTACAAAATAAAGCCGACGCATTGAACGCCGGCTTTCGCTGAAAGAGAGTTAAGGTTACCCCTCGTCTTCTTTCTTATCTTTTAGTTTTTTTGCAGCTATGAAATAGAAGATGATTAGTGCGAGCCCGCCGGTAATGAGTATGCTTCCAAAAATGACAGATCCTTCATCAAATCTATAGTAATTTTCAAGTTGCAGTCCGACGAGTAATCCGATGCCGACAAAAACAAAGAGAAGCCCCCACTTAAGATTACTGAGTACGTTTCCTTGCCATAATCGGGACGGTGTGGTTGATTTGAAATCAGCAGGAGTGACACCCTTCTCGATCATCGCCATCCGTTCTTTATGACGGGTTTCAAAGTGTTTCAATAACACTACTGCAATCACTCCAAAAAAAGCTAATGGCACAAGAATACCAACAAAAACAGGGTCCATTGTCTTATCCTTTCGTTAATATGATTGATGTTGATGAACTGCTTTAGTAACTTTGACCTGCAATTTGAAAGAAAGGTTTCATGATTTCATATGAAACCTTTAAGAGAAAAATCGTGTCTAAAAATGTATGACTGTGCGCAGATTTAGATGACCGATATAGATAGAGAAATTATACAGCAAGTACTCGATGGCAATGCAAAGGCATTTGGGAAACTTGTCGACAGACACAAAACCAAAGCCATGACATTAGCGGTTCGTATATTGAAGAACCGCGAGGATGCCGAAGAAGCATTGCAAGATGCTTTTGTTCGTGCATATCGTGCATTATCTTCATTTAAATGGAAATCAAGTTTCTCTACATGGTTTTATCGGATTGTCTATAATACATGTTCAACAGCGGCTGGAAAAAGAAATGGAAACCATCATCTTTCGCTTGATATAGTGGATGAAGGAGTACCGCAAGTGGAGATTGAGTCGGATGAACTGCAGCCCGACATGAAAATAGAATCTGAAGAATTCTCCAAAATTGTATGTGAGGAAGTAGAAAAATTGCCCGTTGCTTATGGAAGCACCTTTACCTTATTTACCATTCAGGATATGAGTTACGAAGAAATCGTACAAGTTACCGGATTGCCGCTCGGTACGGTAAAGGCAAGACTCTTCCGCGCACGGGCAATACTGCGAGAGGCAATCATTAAACGGATGGAACATTCTCTTGTATTAAAGGATTAAGAAGGATAGTAAAGAATGGAACATTTACCTTTTGACATTATCTGTAGAATTGCAGATCGGGATTTAGAACAAGACGATATGGCAGCACCGGTGGAACACTGGAAATCCTGCCGGTCCTGCCAAAGAGAAGTTGAATTACAGCAATCGATGGTCAAAGTATCACGACAATCACAACTTATCAGCCCTTCAATTAATTTTTCGCAGAGTGTTCTCGATACCATTGTCCCTTCCCGAAGGAAGAGATGGTACGAATGGGTTCTGCATAATTTAGGCAATATTATTTCAATGACATTAGTTCTTGCCTTCTTGGGATATGTATTTTCAGTTACAGAAACCGGTACTTTTCAAAGTGATAAACAGACGAAAGTTGGACCGATTTCAGAATTTCTTAAAATTATTCAGGATGGAAGCCGTCAACTAGGTAATTATCTCACACCCAAATTCCCTAGTCAAACTAAAAATGCCTCTCAATCTCATACTATCCTCTTTGCTTTACTTGCAATTGTTTTGCTTGTATTCATTGACCAAATTGCTGGATATTTCTTCCGTCGATCAAAAGTCTCATCTTAAAATCTTCTTGACTTTCATACCTCCGTGTAGTATATTAGCACTCACAGTGTAGGAGTGCTAAATGGTTTCCTACAATATCCTGTTAAATCATTCAAAATCATTAAGGAGGGAGTATCTATGATGCTCAAACCATTGGCGGATCGCGTTGTTGTGAAGCCATCCAAAGCTGAAGAAATGACAAAAGGCGGTATTATCGTTCCAGATACGGCAAAAGAAAAACCGGTATGGGGCGAAGTGATTGCTGTCGGGCCGGGAAGAGTTTCCGATGATGGAAAAGTCGTTCCGATGGAAGTGAAAGTCGGCAATAAGGTTCTTTACGGAAAGTATTCCGGAACCGAAGTCACAATTGAAGGTGAAGAGCTTTTGCTTATGCGCGAAAGCGATATTTTTGCCATCATGCCAAAGTAAGTAAAAGGAGAAAAAGAATATGGCATCGAAATTAATAAATTATGATACTGAAGCACGCGCCTCTTTAAAAAAGGGTGTTGATCAACTCGCAAATGCAGTGAAGGTGACTCTCGGACCTAAAGGACGCAATGTCGTTATCGATAAAAAATTTGGCGCACCAACCATTACAAAAGACGGTGTGACAGTAGCAAAAGAGATCGAACTCTCTGATCCTATTGAAAACATGGGCGCACAGATGGTTCGCGAAGTTGCATCGAAGACATCCGATGTTGCGGGTGACGGCACAACGACAGCGACAATTCTTGCGCAGGCAATTGTACGCGAAGGATTGAAGAACGTGACCGCAGGTGCAAATCCGATGGATTTGAAACGCGGAATCGATCTTGCCGTGAAAAAAGTTGTCGAAGGTCTTAAAGAAATCAGCAAGACCGTTGGTGATGACAAAGAGAAGATTGCACAAGTCGGTTCTATCTCTGCAAATAATGACCGCGCCATTGGAGATTTGATTGCCAATGCTATGGAAAAAGTCGGCAAAGACGGCGTTATAACGGTTGAAGAAGCAAAAGGCACGGAGACAACATTAGAAGTTGTCGAAGGTATGCAGTTCGATCGCGGCTATTTATCGCCGTACTTTGTAACTGATGCAGATAGAATGGAAACCGTTCTTGAAAATCCATACATCCTCATTCATGACAAGAAAATCAGCGCCATGAAGGATCTGCTGCCTATACTGGAAAAAATTGCTCAAGCCGGTAAGAGTTTGCTCATTATTTCTGAAGAGGTGGAAGGCGAAGCGCTTGCTACACTCGTCGTGAATAAACTGCGCGGTACGCTTCGTATTTGCGCGGTGAAAGCTCCGGGTTTCGGCGATCGACGCAAGGCGATGCTGGAAGATGTTGCAGTGCTCACTGGCGGCCAGGTCATCTCTGAAGAGAAGGGCTTTAAGCTTGAGAATGCAACGCTTGCGTATCTCGGAACTGCCGACCGCGTCACAATCGATAAAGACAACACAACGATTGTGCAAGGCGCAGGCAAGAAGGATGATATCAAGAAGCGCATCAATGAGATCAAGCAGCAGATTGATAAAACCACATCCGATTACGACAAGGAAAAACTGCAGGAACGTCTTGCAAAACTTTCCGGCGGTGTTGCCTTAATCAAGATTGGTGCATCGACGGAAGTGGAAATGAAGGAAAAGAAGTCGCGGGTTGAAGACGCGCTCCATGCCACACGCGCGGCAGTCGAGGAAGGTATCATCCCCGGCGGCGGTGTTGCATTCCTTCGCTGTGTGAAGAAACTTGATGAAGTGAAAACGGACAATCTCGACCAGAAGACGGGCGTCAATATTATCCGTCGTGCACTCGAAGAACCGCTTCGTCAGATTGCCGCTAATGCAGGTCACGACGGCGCAGTCGTTGTGAACGAAGTAAAGAACGGCAAAGACGATTACGGTTTCAACGCACAGACGGAAAAATACGAGAACCTTATTAAATCCGGTGTTATCGATCCGACCAAAGTTGCCCGTATTGCAATTGAAAATGCGTCCAGTGTTGCCGGCTTATTGCTGACAACAGAAGCAACCATCGTCGAGAAGCCGGAGAAGAAGGATTCTATGCCTCCAATGCCTCCAGGCGGTATGGGCGGTATGGGCGGAGATATGTATTAAACAGGAAAAAAGTCGGAAGTTGAACGTTAAGAGTATGTAAAATTTCAATTTTTGGCGCGCTTCATACAAGCATAAAATAAAATGCCTCTCATCTGTAAGGATTGAGAGGCGCTTTTATTTATGAGATTCCCTCCTAAAAAGATCGCGCTTTGAATATGAGTCTTTTTCCTAAGAAGTTCGTATAAGATATTCGATTTATTTCTTCAAAGTCTGCCTCGTTTTCTTTCGTTTGATTCTTATTTAATCTTTGTGTACTATTTTCTGCGCCTTTCAAAAGCTCCTAACTTCTTTGTGTATCGGATAAAATCATTATAGAATACTATCTAATCGAGGAATCCTTTATGAAAAATTCGTTTTTTTCGATTCTCGTTGTAATCATAAATGTCACGTTACTATCGTCACTCGTTTTCGCGGACGGCGAGACGCGCAAAGCTACTCAAAAGGAAAAAAATTTTTATAGGATGGTGATGGAGACTCTCATCAAAGCATTGCCTGCCGGACCCGAAGGATGGGGTGAAGAGAAGGGTCAGTTTGTGGAACTCGAATTGGTCACACCAGACTGCGAGAAATATCCATTCCGGGTAGATGATGGTGCGTCGTGGACCGATGACACCCGGAGGCAGGCTGCCGATGAAGAAATACAAAAAGTCCTGGGACCCAAAATGATGAGCAATACTTCAAATCCCGAGTATAAAAAGTTAACGGAACAGAACGAACAATTGGCTACAGAACTTGGTGAAGCCGCAGGTAAGAACGATAAACCCACACTCGAGCGGATTCAGAAAGAAATGGAGACGAACACGAAAAAATTACAAGCGATACTCGATGCGAATGATAAGGAATCTGACGGCGTTAGAGAAAAAATGAGCGCACGGGATGTAAGCATAAAGGTCAGTATCCAGGTGAATGAATTTTCACACGCGATATATGAAACAGTGGTCCAGGATGCACCCGTGGCAGGGGGTCTGACATACCGGTCGCAGGGAGAATGGAAAAAGGATAATGGGTGGCGTGAAGGTACGACGTATGTATTTCTTGGAAAAGGATGGCAGATGAAAACTGATGGTGGAACTTCTATCGAAACAAAAGCGCAAAACGGAATTCCTTCAACAGCAGTGCAGACTATTTTCGTCAGTGTTCAGGCAGATCCGGCACGGGCAAAGCAGGTTATCGAGAAAATCGATTGGAATGCGTTGAAGAAGCTCATTCAGAATTAACGGAATTTTCTTAGTGTAAGATTTCCTCTGTTGAATTGGATTGAGATTATTCGGCCTCATTGGCCATCATTAAAATATCATAAGGAATATTATCATGAAAAAATTAATGTTCATTGTCGCATTGTTATTAATAAGTTCAATCTCATTGCTTGCACAGGATGCCGAAGGATGTAAAGATTATCCTTTTTTTAGCAGGATGACGAATTTCTATATTCTTGATTGCAGTCAAAATTTTGCTAAACTCGAATATTATATATCCGATGGAGTTACCGATACTAAAGAAGGAAATTTAACAATAATTTCCTATAACTATCCGGATGATGCCCCAACGAAAGCTCCCAGTCCATTACAAATTATTAGAAATTATGAAAATGCAATTATTAAATTGGGGGGAAAAAAAATATATATTAATGATCATGATTTAAATTATTCATTAAAAAAGAATTCAAAAGAATATATTCTCTGTGTAGAAATGAATGGGGATATACAGCATAAACTTAGTGTATTAGAAATTGCACTCATGAAACAAGAAATTACTGCGAATGAAATGCTTGATGCATTGAATAAGGATGGTTATATAGCCCTGAATATTCTTTTTGAAACAGGAAAATCAGCTATTCAGCAAGAATCACTTCCAATAGTAGACCAAATTTTCGAATTGATGAAAAGTGATGCAACACTGAAAATCAGTATCGAAGGCCATACCGATAACGTGGGGGATGCAGTAAACAATAAAAAACTCTCTCAAGATCGGGCAAAAGCTGTTATGGATGCTCTAATTGCCAAAGGAGTTGACAAGACAAGAATGTCATTTGTTGGCTGGGGACAAGAAAAACCTGTTGCCGATAACAGAAGCGAGGATGGCAGAGCCAAGAACAGACGCGTAGAAATAGTTAAAAAATAAATCCACGAACGGCAGAGTCGAAGGTGACAGGGAAAGGAGCTTGTGAAAATTCAGTCTGTTGAATGGGATTGATATTTTTCGTCTTCATTGGCTATCATTAAAATATCATAAGGAATATTATCATGAAAAAATTAATGTTTATTGTCGCATTGTTATTAATAAGTTCAATCTCATTGCTTGCCCAGGATGCCGAAGGATGTAAAGATCATCCTTTTTTTAGCAGGATGCCGAATTTCTTTATTACTGGTTGCAGTCAAAGTTTTAATAAACTTGAATATTATGTTTC
>Ga0182011_10001085_pt1 | contig 23834 bp, 23 predicted proteins | sample 711E1DmetaG_FD_120481 | JGI IMG/M metagenome (GOLD analysis project Ga0182011, IMG submission 120481) | Permafrost microbial communities from Stordalen Mire, Sweden - 711E1D metaG | ecosystem: Environmental > Terrestrial > Soil > Wetlands > Permafrost | place: Sweden: Stordalen | collected...
CCCCGCACAGATCCGGACGGGCGGATTTCCCGCATCCGGCTCTTGCCTCAGGTGGTGACGCGCAGACGGCGCGAGGCGGGTGGCCCAGGTGCCTCGCCTTTTGGCGCCTGGGAGACCACGAACCTTCATCAACCTTTTTCATGTCAGCTATACTTATTCGGTGATGGGCGAGTGGAGCTTCAGCTACGACGCGGTGGACCGGCTGACGGCGGCGGCCGCCGCGGCCGCCTTTGCCGCGGCGAACAATCAGGTCACCTTCACCTCGGTCAACGCGGCCGTCAACGGCGTTGCCTACGACGCGGCGGGCAACGTGACCTACGACGGCGCTAACTCGTACTTATTTTCCCCTTCAATATTTTCGTTCTAATATTTCTGCCCGTGAATGAGCAAAACCCGTCAGAGGCTTTGCGATGGGGTGGGGGCCGGACAACTAAGCTCCTTGGCAACCCGTTTCCGGCATCGCAGAATGATAAATTGCCGTATGCGCTGGTGGACCCAGCGGTGTGCGCCGTAGGCTTCCCCACCCCCTTGCAGAGCACAACACCGGCGTTCCCAGGGAAGCAGAAGCAGGTGTCCAAGCCCGAAGAGACACAGCCGTGGATTGCCGCGTCTCGACTCCGCCTAAGCGCAAAAAATCAGCCTAGCGGCGACACGTAGGGGGTACATTTAAGGATATGTTCGTCAGTCTTGCAGACAATACACTGAATCTAAATGCTTTATAACTTGATATGAATCCCTCTCCCCTGCCGGTGGGTTCCCCGCAAAACCGCGGATTCTGCCCTCGAAAGCCGGCGAAGAAGTTTCCGCGTGGTTTGCCGTCGGCCATTTCCACCCCAATTCTCCGGCGCGAAAAGGGAGTGTGTCTTGTCTACCCGAAAACACACCTGAGAGAATCCGATATCGCGGCGGAGGCTCAAATCAGGCATTGATAAGGTTCGCATTCGCTCACTGCATTTGACTGGGGCGATTGAACTGCGCCGCTGGCGCCTCTCGCTCCATCCGGTGCGAGAATCGGTTACTGAATACGAGGCGGATATGAGATCGTTCATCATGTCAGTTTTACTTTCTGTCCGCCTAGGCGCTATTGCAGTTTTGTGCGTTCTTGTGTCTTGCCTCAGCGGATGCCGCGCTCAAAAGCAAACAACGTTGACGCTCTCCGTAGCGGCCAGTCTGAAGGACTCAATCGAGGAAACCGAGGCCGCCTTCAAGCAAAGCCACCTGGCTATCGAATTCAGCAACAACTTCGGCTCCTCTGGGACCCTTGCCGTACAGATTGATCGGGGATCTCCTGTGGATCTCTTCATTTCCGCCGCGGACAAGCCGCTCGACGGTCTCGCAGCCAAAGGACTGATCGTCGCGGGAACGCGCCGGAATCTGTTGACGAACACGCTAGTGCTCATTGCGCCGCGGGACTCTAAGCTTCATGACTTTCAGGGGCTCGCGGACAAATCAATTCGAGTGATTGCGCTGGGCGACCCGGCCAGCGTTCCGGCAGGCCAATACGGCAAGCAGACACTCTCGTCTCTTCGCCTTTGGGATCGGCTCAACACGAAGCTAGTGCTGGGAAAAGACGTTCGCCAGGTTCTGACCTATGTCGAAACCGGCAATGCAGATGCTGGCCTGGTCTATGCAACCGAAGCACAAGCTTCGGGGAAGGTCCGAGTTGTTGCAACCGCACCTGAATCGACGCATGACCCAATCGTTTATCCCGTGGCGGTTGTCAAAGGGAGCCGCAACGAAGAGGCTTCACGCAGGTTCGTCGAGTTTCTCCGCGGTCCGATAGCGCAGGCGATCTTCGTAAAACACGGGTTTACAATAGCAGCACCGTGACACTGCCCATCGATTGTTCGCCGCTGTGGATCTCGGTGGCCACTACGTGCGTGGCAACGGTGGCAACGTTTTTTCTGGGAATACTGACCGCCAGGTTGATGTATGGCGTACGCGGAAGCCTTCGCGCGTGGATCGACGGCCTTTTGACGCTTCCGCTGGTTCTGCCTCCCACGGTCGTCGGTTTCTTTCTCCTCCTGCTGCTCGGGAGGCGCAGCTTGATCGGGCATGCGCTGGAGCAGATCGGCATCGTCATCGTTTTTTCGTGGCCTGCCACGGTGATTGCCGCGACGATTGTCGCATTTCCGCTGATGTATCGCACGACGCTGGGCGCGTTTGAGCAGGTCAATCCCAATCTTCTCGATGCCGCGCGCACACTTGGCGCTTCGGAGTGGCGGGTCTTTCGCAGAGTGCTGCTGCCGATGGCCGCGCCAGGCGTGCTGGCCGGCACGGTTCTCGCGTTCGCGCGCGCGATGGGTGAGTTTGGAGCAACGCTGATGCTGGCCGGCAACATTCCCGGACGCACTCAGACGATGCCGATCGCTATCTTTTCCGCGGCCGAGGGAGGCGACATGCGCGTGGCTTTCCTGTGGGTGAGCCTGATTGTTCTTCCCTCTTTTGCCATGATTCGGCTGCTTCACTGGGAGCGGAAGACAAGGAAGACAGCTCCGAATCGGAAGACTTCTCCGCTTACTCCCGCTCCTATTCTGCAGCCGCTATTACCGCGCAACGCGGACGAGTCGGCGCCTTCCGCTTCGCTTGATGTACGTGTTGAAAGGGCGCTGGAAACCTTCAATCTTGAGGTCGGGTTCTGCGCGGGTCAGGGAGCTCTTGGCTTGCTGGGCGCTTCCGGCGCGGGAAAGTCCATGACATTGCGCATGATTGCGGGGATTGTCACACCCGACGGTGGGCGCGTTGTTCTCAACGGCCGCGTTCTTTTCGACAGCAAGACGGGCCAAAACATTGCGCCCGCTCGGCGCAATATCGGGGTTGTATTTCAGGACTACGCCCTCTTTCCTCATATGACGGTGGCTGAGAACATTGGCTTCGGCTTGAGCACGCATTCGGCAAGTGATCGACGGGGACGAATTCAGAAGCAGCTCGAGCGACTGCATATTGCCGAGCTGGCCGATCGCTATCCCCCCGAGATCTCAGGCGGGCAACGGCAGCGCGTGGCAATCGCGCGATGCATGGCCATCGAGCCCGGCGCGCTGCTCCTCGATGAGCCTTTTGCGGCGCTCGATCCGCATTTACGGCGGCAAATGGAAGAGCAGTTGCGCGAGACACTGGCCGGCTACAACGGCGCGGTGATCTTTGTGACGCACGATATGGAAGAGGCCTTCCGCTTTTGCAGCGATCTGCTTGTGCTGGACGGCGGCAAAGTGATTGCCAGCGGCCCCAAGCATCGGCTCTTCGAATGTCCCCGGAGCGTTGCGGCGGCGCGGTTGACCGGATGCAAGAACATCGCTCCTGCTCGCCGCGTGGCGGCCGATCTTATCGCGGTCGACGCGTGGAATTGCGAGCTGCGAACGTCCAGCGGTGTCCCCGATGCGTTGACCCATGCCGGAATCCGCTCGCATCAAATCGCATTTCATCCGGCAACGGACGGGGAAAACACATTTGCCTGTTGGCTGGTTTCGACCAGTGAAGCTCCGCATGAGATGACGCTTTACCTGCGCTTGCACGAGGCGCCTCAGTCCGGTGAATCTCCGCATTTGCAGGCCGATGTGCCCAAGGATCTTTGGCGCGCGCTCAGTGCTCGGCCGCTACCGTGGCGGGTGAGGCTCGATCCGGCAAGGCTTTTGCTGCTGGAAGGTTAGTGGGCCGCGGCCCGCCATCAACGTTTCAGCAATCCAGCTTTGTATTGCAGATTCAGTCAGCCATCTTTTCCCTTCACGGAAAGACGGCGGACGGAGGAACTCGCTTTCTTGATGAGATCGGAGAGATTTCGGGCGCGTTTCAAGCTAAGCCTCTGCGAGTGCTACAGGAGGGAGAGTTTGATCGCGTAGGCCTGTCCAGGCGGCTCACCGCTCGGAGTTTCTTGAATGGACTCCCGCAAATGTCAAAGTTCTACTGCCTCTCCGGTAGCCGTGGGTACTCCCGTTTGTAATCAACTCTTCTGAATCAACACCGGGGCATCCGCCCCCATTCGTCCGACGGAGGGCGAGCGTGCGCCGGCCGCCGGAGGGAAGCGAGTCCTGCTCTCCTCCGGCGGCCGACTTGTTGTTTCATTGGTATCAGTGCGGTAGCTCCAGCAAACCGGTTTCCAGCAACTTCTCCGTCAACCGGTCCAGGGCCTGCGGGAATTTATAGGAGATCGCCCTCACGCTCATTCCCAGCAGGGTGGCCGCCTCGGCCTGTGTGTACTCCTGTAGGACGATCCGGCATAGCATCTGGCGGTCCAGCGATCCCAGCTGGTCCAGGCACTTTTCCACATCAAGGACGAAGATCACCGCATCCTCGAAGGTGCGGACGGGGCGGCTGGAGGCCCATCCCCGCGAGACCGGCTCACCCAAGATCGCAGGCGCCCGGCCCACCTGCATCGAGGCATACAGATAGCGCCGCAACATGCTCTCCGTATGCTTCCTGTAGAAGCCCAGGCTGACCAGCGGCCCGTTATTGGACTCAATTGCGGGCTTTACCGCAGGCCGCGCCGCCGGTATTTCTTCTCTGATCCGCCGATTTTCCCGCCACGCCGGCAGTGCATTGCTCGCTCCCCAAACCATTGGCAACTGGAGTGCTGCGCTCATCGCATGCCTCCGATTGCCTCAGCAGCCACCCAAACCCTGGTTGGCGGTTTGCGGCATGGGCGCCCGCGCCGCTTCCGGCTCTCCGGCGATGGAAAGTCCTTCAGCTTTGTCTCACACTCCTTGCAATACACGCTCCCTTGGGTCTGGGCACGGTACCACAAGCAGCCGCACCCCTCGCAAACCTTCAATTGCACGCGCAATTCCATGACCGAATCTCCGTGTTCTCGTCTTCTCCCGACAGTTCGTGTTTGAAATCGCCGTTCCGCGGGGTGAAGAGAACCAGGCACGGCAACTCAGGTTTCTGATGCCCTGATGGGGGATTGCCACCTGTGCTCTCTCGTTTTTTGTCATGCTCATAGCGCGCAGATCCTGGAATTTTCTCGACCGGCCTGCCCTGGACGCCCCTGCTGCGCGCCCATGGGCCGGATGGGATAACCGGACTGGACCGAAGTCCTCCGGCAATTGTTCATCGGCCGCTGAAGAGGGCAGAATTCCACCCCGTTTCAGCCTTGCGGCGACGAAACGTTCTCGAAAGTTTCCCACAAACCAATACGAGATTAAGTAAAGCCAATCTAGAGATATGGTTCTCTTGCGTCAATCTCCCCCGGCAGTTTTCCGCATCTGTGCTTTTCAATCTCCCACTAAGCGCTGAAAATAAAGGGCAATTGGCCGGATAGCTTTTCTAGAAGAAACTGGAGACTAACCGTCTCTATTGCCGGTGGCGAATTATCCACAGATGAACTTCACCCAGATGCACGAGCGCCTCCGCCTGGAACTGCTGCGCAGGATTCAGCGGGGAACGCTCAGCGTATCTCTGTTGGCGCGCCAGACCGGCTTTGGGCAGGCCCATCTCTCCAATTTTCTCCACAGCCGGCGCCAGCTTTCGCTGGAGGCCATGGATCGCATCTTGGCCGCCCAGCATCTGGCGGCTGCCGACCTTCTGCCCGCCATGCATCAGGCCGGGGCTCTGCCGCCCGACGAGGAAAGAAGCACAGTCCCGATCGTCTCGCACGCGGTGGCGCTCTTTGAGCCGTTTATCCGCCCCTCCGCGGTGCAGTCCATGCTCCACCTGCCCGCCGGCGTCCTCCAGACCATCCGCGCCCGCGTCACCAACCCTCGCCGCGCCTGGCAGCGGTTTGTCGCCGTGCGCATTCCCGCGGCCGACGCCCTGCCGATGGAACCCCTGGTGCTGCCGGAGGCCATTGCGCTCCTGGATCGCCACTACAACTCGCTGATGCCCTACCGCCCCAACCGTCCCAATCTCTATGCCGTCCGGCACGGTTCGCACCTGTCGCTGCGGTATGTGGATTACGTGGCCGGCCGGCTGGTGCTGCGGCCGCACAACATCGCCTTTCCGGTGGACCTGATCGAAGTCGATTCCAGCGAGTCGCCCAGCGACCTGATCGCCGGACGCATAGCCCTGATTATGAATGAGTTGTGAGTTTATAATCCGTGCCCGGAGTCGGGATTGTCGAAACGCGTGTACCGCGAGATAAAGTTCAGATAAACCACTCCCGTGGGGCCGTTGCGCTGCTTGGCCATGATGATCTCCGACTTGGCCCGTTCCTCTTTGGTCATCTCCTCGTCGCGGCTGTAATAGGCCTCGCGGTGGATGAAGGCGACCACGTCGGCGTCCTGCTCGATGGAGCCGGACTCGCGCAGGTCGCTGAGCAGGGGACGATGGTCGTCCTTGCGCTGCACGCCGGCGCGGGAGAGCTGCGAGCATGCCACCACCGGCACGTCCAGCTCCTTGGCCAGAGCCTTCAGGCCGCGGGAGACGGCCGAGACCTCCTGGGTGCGATTCTCGTAGCGCTTGCCGCCGGCCGAGGGCAGCGTGGCCGACATCAACTGCAGGTAGTCCACCACCACCAGGTCCAACCCCCCGGCGTTCTGCCGGAGCCGCCGCGCCTTGGCCCGCATCTCGCCCAGCGAGATGCCGGCCGTGTCGTCGATGAAGATCCTCGACTCGACCAGTTCTCCGAGCGCCTTCTCCAGCTTCTCGTGCTCCTCCCGGCCCAGAAAGCCGGTTTGCAGCTTGCGCTGGTCCACCCAGGCCTGCGAGGCCAACATGCGGCGCAGCAGCGACTCCTTGCTCATCTCCAGGCTGAAGACGGCCACGATGGCGCGGCTGGCGATCGCCGCGTTCTGGGCCAGGTTGATGGCCAGCGCCGTCTTGCCCATCGAGGGCCGGGCGGCGACGATAATCAGCTCGCCCTTTTGCAGGCCGCTGGTCATGCGGTCCAGCTCGGTGAATCCGGTGGCCAGCCCGGTAATCTCGCGGCTCTGCTTGTACAGGTTGTCGATGGAGCCGAAGGAGTGCTGGACGATCTGGTCCAGGCGCTGGAGTCCGTGCGTGATGCCCTTTTCGCTGACCTCGAGCAGTTGCGCTTCGGCGGAGCCGAGCACCTCCAGAGCCGTCTCGCTCTGGTCGGCTGCCCGCGCAATGGCCATCGAGCAGATGCCCATCAGCCGCCGCAGCAGGCTCTTGTCCTTGACGATGCGGATGTACTCCTCGATCACCGGCCGGCGCGGCAAACCCTCGGTCAGGCTGGCCAGGTAGGCCACCCCGCCCACCGATTCGACCTCCTTGTAGCGCGCCAGCTCGTTGGCCAGAGTGACGATGTCCACGGCCCGCTGCGAGTTCATCAACTCCGTCATGCGCAAGAAGATGCGGCGGTGCGAGTCGAGGGAAAAATCATCCTCTGCGAGCTTTTCGGCGGCCTCGGCGTGGGCCGCGTTGTCCAGCAGGACCGCCCCCAGGATGGTCTTCTCGGCAAAGACATCCGCCGGCAATCCGGCATCGTGCGTCAGGTCGGGGATCGTGGCCATATCCGAAAGTGAGTTTAGACCACGGCTGGCTGTGTACAAGGCGGGACGCACTCTGCAAAACAGACTAACTGTATTTATATCAACAGATTAATCGGCTCTCTTTGCGGAAAACTCCGCGTAATCCGGCCATAGTTCACTGCGCGCAGACGACGGTGGAAGGGCTGGCGCCGGTCAGCGGCGATGGCGAGATTGCGCGGAATGCGTCGAAGGGGTTAAAATCTCCGCCTCATCATGACTTCGGTAGCTGAGAAGGGCCACTCCGCAACCGCGGAATGGCCCTTCTTATCGTTCGTTCAAATGGGACTCGGTTACCTCGCGGCCACCAGCGGCTTGATGCTCAGGGCGCCGCTGGCGTAGCCCTTGGCGATCTCGGCGATGGAGACGGGCTGATAGTCGCCGGCGTGGCCGGCCTGGCCGAACTGCGTCATGCGCAGGGCGACGACCTTCTTCATCGCCTCGCGGGCGGGCTTCATGTAGTCGCGCGGATCGAACTTCTCCGGAGTCTCCCACAGCACCTTGCGGATGGCGCCGGTCATGGCCAGCCGGTTGTCGGTGTCCACGTTGATCTTGCGCACGCCGTTGCGGATGCCGAGCTGAATCTCCTCCACCGGCACACCCCAGGTCTCCTTCAACTTGCCGCCGTATTGATTGATGACGTCTTGCAAATCCTTGGGCACCGAGGAGCTGCCGTGCATCACCAGATGCGTGTTGGGCAGGCGCTTGTGGATGGCGATCAGCACGTCCATCTTGAGCACCGAGCCGTCGGGCTTTTTAGTGAACTTGTAGGCGCCGTGGCTGGTGCCGATGGCGATGGCCAGCGCGTCCACGCCGGTGCGCTCGGCAAACTCGACCGCCTGGTCGGGGTCCGTGATGTGCTCCAGGCCCGTGCCGCCCGCCCCGTGGCCGTCCTCCACGCCGCCCAGTACGCCGATCTCGCCCTCCACCGTCACCCCGCGCGCATGCGCGAAATCCACCACCTTCTTGGTCACGGCAACGTTTTCTTCAAAGCTGGCCGGGGTCTTGCCGTCCTCTTTGAGCGAGCCGTCCATCATCACCGAGGTGTAGCCCAGCTCGATGGCGCTCTTGCAGGTCTCGAAGCTGTTGCCGTGGTCCTGGTGCATGGCGATGGGAATCTCGGGGTTGAGCTCCGCCGCGGCCTGGATCAGCTTGAAGAGATAGAGGTCCTCGGCAAAAGCGCGGGCGCCGCGGCTGGCCTGCACAATGACCGGCGACTTGGTTTCCTTGGCCGCGCTCATGATGGCCTGAATCTGTTCCATATCGTTGACGTTGAACGCGCCGACGCCGTAACCGCCCTTGGCGGCCTCGTCGAGGAGCTGCCGCATGGAGACTAGAGGCATGGAGAATTCTCCTATTTCGCCGGCAAAACCGGCGGGGTTGGTGCTGGCTCCGGCCGCCTCTCTGGCTCAGGACGAGTGAACGAAAGCTCAGCCTGGCTGGCGGCGGAAGCGCTAACATCTTCATCGTAGCAGAGCCGCGCAAGGGAAAAGTGTGTTGCGGAGCACAGGCCGCCAACACAATTCCAGAACGGGCCAAGGGATCAAAAAATGCCGGAATCGTTCAGCAAATCATCTGCAAACCAATGTTTGTTCTCCGCTCCTCAGCGATGCGGCCAGCGATGGCGCCTGCAAGTGCCTATGACGGTTACCCATGCACGCGGTCACGGTAGTCGAGCGCCGGAATCGATGGGTTTGTATCGGGCAAACTCGCCTTCCATGCGTTAATAAAAACGAAAACGGCCCAAAGCCGAAGCCCCGGGCCGTTCTGCTGCCTATTCCCTATTCCCTGTTCCCTGTTCCCTGTTCTTTTACTCGGCGGCCGCTTCCACGGGCTTGGTCTGCGCCACGGTCCACTCCGGCGCGCCGACCTTGAAACGCGCGAACCGGCGCACCGTGATGTTCTCGCCCAGCTTGCCCACCTTGGTGGCGATCAACTCCTTGATGCCGATCGTCTGATCCTTGATGAAGGGTTGCTCCAACAGGCAGACCTCCTCGTAAAACTTGGCCATCTTGCCCTCCACGATCTTTTCGATCACCGCCGCCGGCTTGCCCGTGGCGGCGGCCTGCGCGCGATAAATCTCCTTCTCGCGCTCCAGGTCGCCGGGGGTTACGTCCTCCGGCTTCACGTAGCGCGGATCGGTGGCCGCGATGTGCATCGCTATATCCTTGAGCAGCTCCTGAAAGTCACCCGTGCGGGCCACAAAGTCGCTCTCGCAGTTCAACTCCAGCAGCACGCCGATCTTGCCGCCGGCGTGAATGTAGGTGCCCACCGCGCCCTCGTTGGTGGTCCGGGAAGCCTTCTTCTGCGCCGAGGCCATCCCCCGCTTGCGCAGCACGACAAAAGCGTCCTCGATATTCCCCTTCGTCTCCTGCAAGGCCTTCAGGCAGTCGCCCATCGGCGCGCCGGACTTTTCGCGAAGTTCCTTCACCAGTTTTGCGTCAATCTTGTCGCTCACTATCGTCTTTTCTCCTTTTTTCATTCTACCTCTTCCCGGTCCGCTTTTATGTCGGCACAGGGAGGGTTCCAGTAGAGCAATTTGCTCTCCCGAATTCCGTTTTTTCGGATTCCGAGCCACTCCAGCTGCACCGTCACCGAATCGCCGGCTCACAGGCTCAAAGTCGTTATCCGGATCTTCACTTGACAGGTCCGAAGACGTTGTTATGCAATGTCACTATATGGTGACATTGCCCGCGGAGGTTCGCCCTTTGAAACCGCAAGGAGAGCAACTCCAGATTGCGCCGCGGATGGCGGTGGTTCTACTGATCTTCGCGATCAGCGCTCCGGTTTGTCGTGCCGGCGAGGCGCCTCGGGCGTCCGCACCCGCAGATCTGGCTGCCTCTCAACAGCCAGCCTCTGAGCCTCGGAAGACTGCGCACAAGTGGACAATGGGCAGCGACCTTGACCTGTTGCCATTCGCCTTGCACGGTTACTCCAGCGGTGGATTCCTGGGCCGCAATGGCTGGCGCGCGAGCAGTCTGATGTCGGCTTCAACCGCGCCGTCCTTCATGATCTCCAGTGGATTCAGCGATCGGCACACGGACGCCTATACCGGAATGGTGGATCGCTTTTTCGGCGGCAAGCGCAAGAGTATCGAGGGATTCTGGGCAGGCGCGGGGGGCGGCTATTGGCGCAGTAGCATCCGGGCCGGCGGCTCGTCCACGCCCGCAAAATATCACGACTTCCGGCTCACGGTGGGCGGCGGCTATCTGATCCGGCTCTCTCGGCACATTTATCTTGATCCGTGGGCGGCGGAACACTTTGTTGTCGCCGGCCAGCGCCGCATCCCGGTCTCCGGACAAACCTATAGGCCGCCGGTCTTTACGCTGGATGCATCGATCAAAATCGGCTTTAACTTTTGATGAAGGAAGGATTCACGGGGGAAAAATGATTCCATCGCGGATCTTGAGCCGCCGCCACTTCTTGATCGCCGCCGCTTCGAGCGCGGCCGTTGTTGCACTCGGGCGCCATTCGGAATTGCACAAGCGGGGATACGCGAAAGTCGTGCCCGCCGCCGAAGACCTTCGCCTGACTTTGCTTCGCTCCGCCATTCGCGCGCCAAGCCCGCACAACGCGCAGCCCTGGATTGTAGAACTGACCGGCGGCAATGGCATGAGACTCTTCGTGGATCGTAGCCGTCTGCTGCCCTTTACCGATCCATCCGCGCGTCAGATTCACATCGGTCAGGGATGTTTTCTTGAGTTGCTGGAGATTGCCGCGCGTTCCTCCGGATATCGGGCGGAGATCACGTATTTTCCAGAGGGCGAATATGCAAACGGTACTATCGACGGCCGTCCGGTTGCAGCCATCACGCTTCATGCAGACCAGGCCTCGATGCCCGACGCGCTTTTTGCCGAAATCCCCCGCCGTGTCTCCATCAAGATTCCCTACCGGCAGGACCGCATCCTTTCACCGGCCGATGCGAAGGCTCTGAAAGCCGCGTCCCATTCGGAGTGCATCCAGTGGCGCATGATTCAAGATAAATCCTTGCTTCAGTCGCTCGCCGGAATCTGCAAGGAAGCAATGGCCATTGAGGTTTCCAGCCGCGATCGCAACCGCGAAACGGCCCAGTGGTTCCGCTTTAGCGATCATGAACTTGCCGATAAGCGGGATGGAATCGGCTTGGCCCAGAGCGGCGTACACGGGGTGCGAAAATGGCTCGCCGAAGCCCTGCTGCTGAACCGGGATCGGGCCGCGGATCCCCATGGATTTTTTACCCGCGGCGCTATCACGCTGGCTGGGGAGCAGGCCGCAACCGCCTCGGCCTTTGCACTTCTCATCGGCGGTGCGAACACCCGCATGGAGCAGCTTCTCACGGGCCGCGCTTACGCCCGAGTGCATCTGACCGCTACACGGCTTGGTTTGGCCATGCAGCCTCTATCGCAACTACTGGAAGAGTATGCGGAGATGGCGGGAGCGCGGCAGCGCATGAGAGAGATTTTGGACGTTCCCAAGGGCCAGACCATGCAAATGCTCTTCCGACTGGGCTATGCAAAACCCACGCCACTGAGTCCGCGGCGAGAGGTCCGCTCCCTGTTGCGGCAGACTGTGGCAAGCTAAGGGGATAGCAGCGACTGGAAAGGACTGGCAAAGAGCGTGCCAAAGGACCGGGAACAAACCAGAGCCAATATCCTGCGCGCCTTGGGACGTCTGCTAGCTCACTCCGGCTTTCGCGAGGTTGGCGTCAATGCTGTCGCTCGCGAGGCTGGGGTCGATAAAGTACTGATCTATAGATACTTTGGAGGGCTTCCAGAGTTGATCCATGCGTTTGCCGAAGATCAGGCGTATTGGCCTGTCTTGGCGGATATTGCGGGGGAAAGTGGCAAATCTCATACCGAAGCGAACGATCCGGCGCGCGCCAAACAAATGCTGCTGGCCTTTGGCCACGCCCTGCGCAAACGTCCGCTGACCCAGGAGATCATGCGCTGGGAGCTGCTGGAGCGCAATGCTCTGACGGATGCTTTGGCCCGGCACCGTGAAGAACAAGGAGAGAAACTATTCCAGTCTCTCGATAAGTTAACCGGGATAGACCTGCGCGCCATCGGCAGTCTGCTCGCAGCCGGACTCACTTATCTCACCCTTCGCGCCAAGACAGTCGATCTCTACAACGGCCTGCAACTGAATTCCGAAAAAGACTGGGCGCGCATCGAAGAGGCCGTCAGTTTTCTGGTGGATGCCGCCATCAGGATGAGCGAAACTGCCGGAAGCGATCGCAAATAGAAAAGCGCGGCGCTGTAACCGCGCGCCGCGCTCGTCCAATGATGCGCACTCGTGTGCGAAGGGAAGATTAAACGGCGCCCTCGGCCACCTCAACCTCGTCCAGCAGGGCTGCAACCGCCGCCGGCGCCTTGCGGATTACGCCGCCCAACGCCGCTTCCAGGTCCACTTCCTCGCCCGCTTCATTGGCTGGCGCGGCATCCGCGGCCGCGGCCTCAACCGCCTCCGGCAGCGGCAGTTCCTCTTGAAAAGCCTTGTCGCCCACCAGGTTCACGCCCTCGGCCGCCGAGTCGGCGATCTTCGAGGTGAAGAGGCGAATGGCGCGCAGCGCGTCGTCGTTGCCGGGAATCACGTAATCCACCACCGTCGGGTCGCAGTTGGTGTCCACCACCGCCACTACCGGAATGCCCAGCTTGCGGGCCTCCTTCACGGCAATCGCCTCATTGTTCGAATCCACGATAAAGAGCGCGTCCGGCAGCCGCTTCATCGCCTTGATGCCGGCCAAATTTGCTTGTAAATGCTTGCGCTCCCGCTCCAGCTTGATGACTTCCTTCTTGGTCAGCAGCTCATAGCGGCCATCCGTGGCCATCTCGTCCAGTTCCTGAAGGCGCTTCACCGACTTCTGCACCGTCACCCAGTTGGTCAACAGGCCCCCCAGCCAGCGCTGGTTGATGTAGGGCATCCCCGCCCGCGTGGCCTCCTCGGCCACGGCATCCTGCGCCTGGCGCTTGGTGCCGACGAATAAAATCGTCTTGCCTCCCGCGCAGAGATCGGTGACGAACTTCGACGCATCCTTGAAGAGCTTGAGCGTCTTTTGCAGGTCGATGATGTAGATCCCGTTGCGCTCGCCGAAGATGTACTCCTTCATCTTGGGGTTCCAGCGCTTGGTCTGATGCCCGAAGTGAACACCCGCTTCGAGCAGCTCCTTCATTGTGATCGTGGCCATTGGCCTCCTTCGTGAGTTGCATCCGGGTGGTTGATGCCAGCCCATCCCAACGGCCAAGACCTGCCGTTGGGAACCCTGGGTCGCGCCCGGATTGAACCCGCTTGCGCGGGGGATGGTAATACCAGCTAACAGCTAACAGTTGACAGCAAACAGTAAAACCGAAAAGCCTGGCACGGAAAACTGTAAGCTGTCCGCTGTCTGCTGCCAGCTATCTCTTCGAGAACTGGAAGCGCGCTCTCGCGCCCTTCTGTCCGTACTTCTTGCGTTCCTTCATGCGCGCGTCGCGGGTCAGCAGGCCTTCGGCCTTGAGCGCCGCGCGCAGCTCCGGATTGAACTCCAACAGGGCGCGGGCCACGCCCATCTTCACGGCATCGGCCTGCGCGGTCACGCCGCCGCTCTTCACGGTGGTCACAACGTCGAAGTTCGAGGCCATTTCAACCAAAACCAGGGTGCGCTTGGCGGCCACGCGCTGCTGCTCGGTCACGAAGTACTCTTCGAATGCCTTGCCGTTGACCTTCCACTCGCCCGTGCCGGGACGCAAAAAGACGCGGGCGATCGCCGACTTGCGCCGTCCCGTCCCGTAATACTGAACCAGATCTGCCATTCTCTGCTCTCTCCGCCGGAATCGTCCCGGCCTAAATCTCTTTTCTACCCGGTCATTCGCCAGCCGTCACAGGTTTTCTGACCCCTGATCCCTGATCTCTGACCCCTGCTTTTACGCCACTGCCAACGCCACCGGCATCTGCGCCTGGTGAGGGTGCTTGTCGCCGCGATAGACCTTCAGCTTGGTGGCCATCTGGCGGCCCATCTTGCTCTTGGGCAGCATGCCCTTGATGGCCTGTTCCAGAATCTGCTCCGGCTTGCGGTTCAACAGGCGCACGAACGACTCCTCGCGCAACCCGCCGGGGAAGCCGGTGTAGCGGCGATAGAGCTTCTGCTCGGACTTCAGGCCGGTCAGCCGCACCTTCTCCGCGTTGATGACGATCACGTGGTCGCCCACATCGATGTACGGCACATACTGAGGATTCAGCTTGCCGCTCAGCACATCGGCGGCCTTGGTCGCCAGGCGGCCCAGCGTCTGGCCGCTGGCGTCCATCACAAACCATTTGCGGCTGATATCCTTGCCGCTCGGAACAAAGGTGCCCATCTCTCTCCTGCCCTCTGAAAGCCTGTCTAACCAAGCCTGCCAAACCAAAAAAACAGCGCAAATAGCGCCTTTTCCCACGCATCAAGCGCCTGGGCCTCTTCTACCCACTGCCAAACAAATCTGTTCGGGTGAGGAGTGCGGGGGTTGGCCCTCGAAAGGGCTCTGGCTGGGCAGGTCACGTGAACGCCCAACGGCCGGCAGCCTGCTCCAGCGGACCCCCTTCAGGGGCATCCGCCAGCCGGGCCAGGTGAGCGGATCACCCCATCGACAGCAGACCTGCCGCTGGGGGCCCGACACGCACACAGACCCCAGGCGCAACACCGCGCAAGGTCTCCAGAATACCCCGAATCGGGGTGCGGAGTCAACGGATGCCCTCTTCCCGCCCAGCGCCGGCGCATATCCATGGAACAATCTTGCGATTTGCGAGGAACTGAAGATGGGTCAAAAGGGGAAATGGCATTCCCTTGATGTATTTTGCCGCGTTGCGCGATCCCCGGCTGGAGCGGAACCGAGAGCATTTGCGGGAAGAGATTCTTCCCCCTACGGCTTGAACTCGCCTCCGGTCACCACCTCAAAAGCGGCCTGAACAGGCAGTTTGTCGCTCGATCCGCCGGCCAGCACGCGCACCTGCTCCTTTTCCACCCGCCAGGCGTGGCTCGCCGCGTCCCAGTAGGCAAGGTCGCGCGGTTTCAACTCCAGCGCCACACTCCGCTCCGCCCCAGCCTCGATCCGCACCCGCTTGAATCCCTTCAGTTCCAGCCTCGGCCGCTCCACCGCAGAGCCCAGGTGCTGCACATAGAGCTGGACCACCTCGTCGCCGGCGCGCTTGCCGGTGTTCTTCACCTTCACCGTCACGTTGACAGCGCCTTCGGCCGTCACCTTGGGCGCGCTCAGGCTCAGGCCTTCGTAGGCAAAGCTCGTGTAACTGAGCCCGTAACCAAAGGCGTAGAGCGGCTTCTGGGTGCTGTAGAGGTAGGTGCGCCCGTGGGTCAGGTCGTAATCCATCATGGGCAGCAACTGATCGTCGCCCGTGGGGTAAGTCTGGGTCAGCCGCCCGGCCGGCGAGGTATCGCCGAAGAGCACGTCGGCCAGCCCGTGGCCCTCCTCCTGGCTGTTGTGGGTCATATGCACGATCGCCGGCAAATTCCGCTGGCTCCAGACGATGGCGTAAGGAAAACTGGCGCGCAGAACTTCGATGGTCCGGGGATTGGCCGCGAATACCTGCTTGACCAGCTCCTCCTGCTCCAGCACGATGGTCTTGCGGTCTACGGATTCCTTGCCATTGGAGGGAATGGGGCACACATCCCAGCCGGCATTGCATTCGGGGTGATTGCCCACCACCACGATCGCCACATCGGCCGTGCGGGCCAGCGCCGCGGCCTGCGCCGGGTCGGAGCCGTCGGAATACGCCACTTTCACGCCATCGCCAACTGCCTGGCGAATCCCCTCCAGCGCGCTCACCGTATAGGGCGGCGTCCCGCTGTACCAATCCAGCAGCACCTGGTCGGCCCAGGGTCCGATCACCGCGATGCTCTTCAGCTTGGCGCGGTCAAGCGGCAGCGTGTTGCCCTCGTTCTTCAACAGCACGATCGATTCATCGGTCGCCAGCCGCGCCAGCGCCTTGCTCGCCGGGCGCTCCCACGGGGGAGGCGCGCCGTCCGCCTCGCGGCCAATCTTGCCGTAGGGGTCCGCCCCTGGTGGATCGAACTCGCCCAGCCGCAGGAAGACGCGCATCTCATTGTGCAGCGCCGCGTCCAGCTCCGCCTCGGTCAGCAGGCCGTCCTGGATCGCCTTGCGCAGGTCGTCGATGTAGCGGTCGAGAAAGTTGTTGACGCCCACCTTCACCGCGGCCGCCACGGCGTGTTCCTTGTCGGCAAAGCTCTTGTGCGCGTAGACCAGCATTCCCAGCGCGCCGCCGTCCGAGCAGATCAGCCCGTCGTTGCCCCACTCGCGGATCATCACATTCTTCAGCACGGGGTTAATCAGCATCGGTGTGCCATTCCACGCGTTGTATGCGGCCATCACCGCCCGCGATCCGCCCTGCTCAAATCCCATGCGGAAGGGAACCGAGTAGTACTCGCGGAAGAGCCGCTCCCCGAAGTCAGATGAGCTGTGGGAGCGGCCGTTTTCGTTTTCGTTGGCCAGAAAATGCTTCATCAGCGAGGCGGCCTGCCAATGCTTCGGATCGGGCCCCTGCAGGCCCTGCGCAAAGGCCGCCGTCAATGTCCCGACCAGGTACGGGTCTTCGCCGTAGGACTCCTCGGTCCGTCCCCAGCGCGGATCGCGGCTCAGGTCGGCGTTGGGCGCGCGAACAATCAATCCCCCCCGGTTGTAGGCCGGGCTCTGAGAGATGTAGCGCGCCTCGTAGCCCTCCAATGAGGCGATCTTCTTCAGCAACTCCGGGTCCCAGCTCTCGCCCAGCCCCTTTTCCTGCGGAAAGGTCGTCGTCGGCTGCGGTGGTTTGCCCTTGCCGCCCCAGCCGCCCGGCCCTCCCAGCGCCAGCCCGTGCAGCCCCTCCACCTGGCCGGTGAAGGCGGCCCCCAGCTCCGGATATTTTGGGAAGTCCGCCAGCAGATGGAGCTTTTCTTCCAACGTCAGCCGGTGCAACAGGTCATTGATGCGCGCGTCATCGGCCAGTTCAGGGTCCCGAAACGGATAATCCGCCTGGGCCGATGCCGCCCTGGCCAGCCCCAAAACAAGAAACACTCCAACCGCCATCGCGCCCATCCGCTGCCGTAAACCCATCGCCGCTCCCTCCGAATTTCAACCAGCGAAGATTATCACAGTGGGACTCGATTGCTTTTGGATTGCCGCTTGAAGAGTTATCCGATCCAACGAAAAGAGCGAAGCGCTCGCGCGCTCCGCTCTTGTTGCAACCTGTTCTCATTTCAATACAGGCGGAAGTTCACCTCGACGGTAATCATCACCGGCACCGGCGTCTTGCCGTCCTTCATCGCCGGCTTGAACTTGTACTTGCGCACCGCTTCCAGGGCCTTTTCATCCAGTCCCATGCCCAGGGTGCGGATCACCCGCGGGTTCTGCGGATTTCCCTGCGCATCGACGATCAGCGAGATCAGGCAAACGCCCTGGTACTTGGCCCGGCGCGCTTCGTCGGAGAACTCCGCCTCCACGCTGTTCAGAGCCACCGGGGCGGAAACTCCGCCGCCCACATGGTAGAGCCCTCCGCCGGTGTTTCCGCCATATCCTGGTCCATAGCCATTGCCGGTTCCCGAACCCAAGCCGCCGCCCGAGCCCGAGCCCATGCCGCCGCCCGTCCCCGTCCCGTTCGAGAGAACGACGTTGGCTCCACTCTTCATCCCGATATTCGTAAGCAGGGGATTCTCCGGCAGTGTAATGTTCTTCTGCACATCGATTGCCGCTTCCATGGCGATCTTGGGATTCTCGACCGTCTGCACCTGGGGCGGAACCACGGGGTCCTTCTCGATCTTGGGCAGCTTGCCTTTGCTGGCATCGACGATGCTGTTGTCGCCGCCTCCGCCTCCGCCGCCCGCCTTCGAGGCGGCATTGGGCGCCTTGAAATCTCCCACATCGATCTCGGTCACGTGCTGCTGCTGTTTCACCGTGTCGATGATCTTCCGCACTCCGAAGATGAGCAGAAGCGCCAGAATCGTCAGGTTGACCGTGGTCGAGATGCCGTATGCCCAAGGATTGGGCTTCACCGCCATCCGGTCCGGAACCGGAATCGGCGTCGAGGTCAGCTCCAGAGGAGGCAACTGGGGTGGAAAGAAGATGTCGCGGATATTCTCGTAAAGCTCGGTCCAGATGGGAGGTTCTCGAAGCGCGATGCCGAAGCTGACGTCAAGATCGGAGCCGCCTGCGGCGGAGTCAGCGTCAGCCTGAGATTCCCTCTCGGAGTCTGGTAGGTTATTCACCATGGTTGTTACGCGTTCCATGCCTCCGGCGTCCCGGTTTTCCGTTCCGATGGGAGTCTTTCCGCTGCCGGGCCCACCCATTCATTATGCTCGACCGCGCCCGATTGTGTCTCGCCCTTCAGGGTTTCATATTCCTGCGCAACCGCGAATCCCATACACAATAGACTAGGCAGGCATATAGTTTGTAACCGGAAATTTCATCTCCCGCCATTTACACTAACAAATGAACCAGTTCGCGCCATCCCAGGGAGTGAAGATGTCCCCAGCGCCGGAGTTGAAGGCGACCCTTACATTGCCCCAAACCGCCTTCCCGATGAAGGCCAATCTGCCGCAGAATGAACCACTTCGGCTGGAGCTCTGGGCCTCGCTCCATTTGTATGAAGAGTTGCGCAAGGCCGGCCGGGGACGCCCGGCCTACCTTCTGCACGACGGCCCTCCCTACGCCAACGGACCCATCCACCTGGGCCATGCGCTCAACAAGTGCCTGAAGGATTTTGTCGTCAAATCCAAGACCATGGCCGGCTTCGACGCCCCCTACGTCCCCGGTTACGACTGCCACGGCCTGCCCATCGAGATCAAGGTGGACGAGAAGCTAGGCCGCAAGAAGAGGGAGATGCCCGTGCCTGCCGTGCTGGAGGCCTGCCGCGCCTACGCGCAGACGTACATCGACCTGCAAACCGCGCAGTTTGAGCGCATTGGCTGCTTCGGACGCTGGGAGAAACCCTACCTGACCATGGCCCGCGACTACGAGGCCCGCACCCTGGAGGCCTTCTACGGCTTTCTCCAAAATGGCTTCGTCTACCGCGGCCTCAAGCCGGTCTATTGGTGCATTCACGACCGCACCGCCCTGGCCGAGGCCGAGGTCGAGTACGAGATGCACACCAGCCCCTCGGTCTACGTGCGCTACCGCCTCACCTCGGACCCGGCCGCAATCGCCCCCGCGCTGGCGGGCCGCGAGGTTTCCACCATCATCTGGACCACCACTCCCTGGACGCTGCCCGCGTCCATGGCCGTCGCCTTTCATCCCGACTTTGAGTACGTTGCGCTGGAAGCAGGAAATCAGGTCTACATCGTCGCCGCCGAACTGGCCTCCCAGGTCGCCGCGGCCTGCAACCTCGGCGCAACCACGGAACTCGCCCGCTTCAAAGGCGCGATGCTGGAGCGCGTCACCTTCCAGCATCCCTTCCTGGAGCGCAGCGTTCTGGGTGTGCTGGGCGCCTACGTCACCGCAGACACCGGCACCGGCGCCGTTCACACGGCTCCGGCGCACGGCGCGGAGGATTTCTACACCGGCCAGCGTTACGGCCTCGACCCCACCTGCCGCGTCGATGCCTCAGGCCACGTGCATGTGGACCCCGATGCCTGGAACCATGCCGCGCCGCCCGCCTTCGAGGGCAAGATGGTCTGGGCCGCCAATCCCATCATTGTGGCCATGCTGGAGGAGTCCGGCGCGCTGCTTGCTTCCTCTGACCTGGAACACTCCTACCCCCACTGCTGGCGCTGCCACCATCCGGTCATCTTCCGCGCCACCGAGCAATGGTTCATATCGCTCGATACGCCGATAAAATCAGTCCAAAACGAGGAAAAAACCTTCCGCGAACTTGCCATCGACGAAATCGACAAGGTGCTCTGGGACCCGGCCTGGGGCAAAGAGCGCATCACCAATATGATCGCCACCCGCCCCGACTGGTGCATCAGCCGCCAGCGCATCTGGGGCGTGCCCATCGCCGTTTTCCTCTGCGAAGGCTGCAACCGGCCCATCCTCGACCCCGCTCTCAACCGCAAGATCGTCAAGCTCTTCGAGGATCGCGGCGCGGAGGCCTGGCACACCGCCGAGGTAGCCAGCCTGCTCCCGGCCCATCCCGTCTGCGCGCACTGCGGCGGCGACGCGTTCCGCAAGGAAACCGACATCCTCGACGTCTGGTTCGACTCCGGCACAAGCTGGTTTGCCGTCTGCGAGTCCGATCCGGAGTTGAAGCCCGCGTACACCTCTTTCCAAAAGAACGAAGGCACTCAGGTCATGTACCTGGAGGGCGGCGATCAGCACCGCGGCTGGTTCCACTCATCCTTGCTCACCTCCGTGGCCCTGCGCGGCCGCGCTCCCTACTCCCACGTCTCCACCGCCGGCTGGACCCTCGACGAGCAGGGACGCGCCATGTCCAAATCCCTCGGCAACGGCGTGGACCCCGTCGATATTGCCAACCGCCTGGGCGGCGAGATCGTGCGCCTCTGGGTGGCCTCTGTCGATTTCAGGGAGGATATGGCCGCCAGCGAAAACCTGATGCAGCGCTGCGCCGAGATCTATCGCAAGCTGCGCAACACCTTCCGCTTCTTGCTCGGCAATCTCAACGGCTTCGACCCCGCCACCGACAAAATAGAAGAGCGAGAACTCCTGCCGCTCGACCGCTACATGCTGGCCCGCACCCGCGAACTGACCGAAAAAATCCTCGCCTGGTACGCGGCCTTCGACTTCCATCGCATCTACCACGCGGTCAATGAGTTCGCCATCGTCGATCTCAGCTCCTTCTACCTCGATGTGCTCAAGGACCGCATGTACACCTTCGCGCCCGCGAGCCGCGAACGCCGCTCCGCGCAGACCGTGCTCTGGCGGATCACCGAAACACTGACCCGCCTCGTCGCGCCCATCCTCAGCTTTACCGCCGACGAGATATGGGAGCATCTCCCCGCCGTCCAGGGCAGGGAAGCCAGCGTTCATCTTGTGCAATTCTCCAAGCCGGCGGAGATTTTCAGCGAGGATCCAACTGGGTTACTTGAGGAGTGGAAGAAACTCTTTCTTATCCGCAATGAAGTGATGAAAGAACTTGAAGGGGCGAGGCAAAAGAAGGAGATCGGCAAGGGACTCGAAGCGGATGTAAAAATTAAGGCAGTTCCCTCTTTGTATCGATTGCTGAAGAAACATGAAGACGGTCTAAAAGAGCTGTTCAATGTCTCAAATGTTGTGATCGATGAATTTCAAACCGAACCACTGCGAGCTGCTAACTTTAACGTTTCTCAGGACATAAATGACGCATTCAGCATTTATGTCGGCCTCGCCACCGGCACAAAGTGCGCCCGCTGCTGGAACTTCATGCCTGAAGTCTCGAACTACGGCATCTGGCAGAACGTCTGCACCCGCTGCCAGAATGCGCTGACCGAAATGAAGATCGACCCACCGCAGCCGGAGACCGCCCAATGAAATTCACCGCTCCCCGTCGTCTGCACTGGCTGCTGCTCATCTCCGCCGTCATCATCTTTCTCGACCGTCTCACCAAGACCTGGGTTACGCTGCGCATTCCGATGGGCGGCGCGATCCCGGTCATCCCGCGCGTTCTGCGCATCACGCATTGGACCAACGAGGGCGCGGCCTTCTCGCTCTTCGCCAACTCGGCCTCGCCCCACCTGGTCCGCTGGGGATTGATCGCCTTCACGCTCCTGATCGCGCTGGTGGTTCTCTTTGTCCTCGTCCGTCTCGGCGACCGCATCACCTTGACCACAATCGCGCTGGCGCTAGTCTTTGCCGGTGCGCTGGGCAACGTCCACGACCGCATCGTCTACGGCTCTGTGGTGGACTTCATCGAGGTCCACATCTTCAGCTACCACTGGCCCGACTTCAACCTGGCCGACTCCTCCATCGTCATGGGCGCGTCTCTGCTGGTGCTCGACTCCCTGCAGCTGAAAAAGGCCGGCAACACCTCAACGCTGTCATCCTGAGCGAAGGTTGCGGCAGCGACCGTAGTCGAAGGACCTGCATTTCGTCTGGGGAATCACCATCGACGTGCATTGTTCGTTACCATAACTCCATGCCGCAATTTCCTCCAGGCCAGACCCTGCTCATCGACGCCGACGATACGCTGTGGGAAAACAACATCTACTTCGAGCGGGCCATCGCCGCCTTCATCGGCTACCTGAATCACCGCGACTATACCCCTGCCGAGGTGCGCATGGCTCTGAACGCCGTCGAGCGCGAGACCATCCTCGCCCACGGCTATGGACTCTCCAGTTTTACCCGCTCCCTGGTCACGTGCTTCCAGCGGCTCAGCCCCGCGCCGGTGACTGAAGAAAAAGCCCGGCGCATCCTCAGCTTCGCCCGCTCCATCGAGGAGCAGGAGATCGAGCTGCTCCCCGAAGTAGCCGAGACTCTGGCTGAACTGGCCGCGCGCCACCGGCTGATTTTGATGACCAAGGGCAACCGCGCCGAGCAGGCCGACAAGCTGGCCCGATCCGGCCTCTCCGGCTTCTTCACCGCCGTCGAAATCGTCGAGGAAAAGGACCCGCCCGCGTATCGCGAAGTCATCGCCCGGCATGAACTCGCTCCGCACACCGGTTGGATGATCGGCAACAGCATCAAGAGCGACATCAACCCCGCTCTGGCCGCCGGCCTTCACGCCGTCTTCCTCTTCCACAAAGACACCTGGGTGCTGGAACACGCAACCCTCGCCCCCCTTCCGGATGGGCAGCAGTTGCTCGAACTCGATTGCTTCGCAAAACTCCGCGACATCTTCTAACTGGTCGCGTACGAAAAGCCTATGCCATACTGTGTTGGGCCGGATCAATAACTCAATCGGCAGAATCGATATACCGGATGCCCTGCATTGCCAATCCGGAGTTTCTGCGCCGCGCCATCGCGCTGGCCACGCACAATGTAGTCAGTGCTTCGGGCGGACCCTTTGCCGCCCTGATCGCGCGCGACGGACGGATTGTGGGCGAGGGCGTCAACTCCGTGACCGCGGCCAACGATCCCACGGCCCACGGCGAAATCAACGCCATCCGCGCGGCGTCCAAGGCTCTGGGAACCTTCAATCTTGCCGGCTGTGAACTCTACACCAGTTGCGAGCCCTGCCCCATGTGCCTGGCGGCGGCCTACTGGGCGCGCATCGACGCCATCTACTATGGCGCCAGCGCCGCAGATGCGGCCCGCGCGGGATTCGACGACGCCTTCATCTACCAGGAACTCCGGAAAAACTCCGCCGAACGCAAGTTCCTCCCCGCGACCCAACTGCTGGGCGACGAGGCCTGGGCCAGCTTTGCTGCGTGGCTCGCCTCTCCCAACAAGGTGGAGTACTAGAAGCCAAGCTAGTGTCCCGAGTCCAAAGTTCACTAGTGTCCTGAGTCGTTAATTCGTTTACAAAACCTGGCAACGGAATCGAGGATCTGGTCGGCGGTTTTGTGCCAGATAAAGGGTTTCGGGTCGATGTTGTGGTCTTCGATGA
>Ga0182011_10001088_pt1 | contig 23822 bp, 17 predicted proteins | sample 711E1DmetaG_FD_120481 | JGI IMG/M metagenome (GOLD analysis project Ga0182011, IMG submission 120481) | Permafrost microbial communities from Stordalen Mire, Sweden - 711E1D metaG | ecosystem: Environmental > Terrestrial > Soil > Wetlands > Permafrost | place: Sweden: Stordalen | collected...
CCGACCCGGGCGGCTACAGCGTCAGCTGGGCCGCTGCCCTGTGCGCCGATCTCGTCCTCATCGCGCTGCCGGTCGCCCTGTTTCTCGCGGCGGTCCTGATTCGGCGGCCGGGCCCCGGGCTGGCCTGGCTGTCGGCGGCGATCGCAATCGCCATGATCTGGACGGCGATGTGGGCCGGAGCCTGGGCCGCTCGTGCCGGCGCCAGCCAGCCGCAGCTCCTGGCCATCGAGCCGGTCGAGGCTCTGGCTTCGATCTGGGCGGCGTCGGTAGGAGCCTGCCTGCTGGGCTACCCGGCGAAGCTGCCGGGCGGCACCCGGCCGGCAAACCTGCCGCGGGTCTCGAGATGGCCGGAGATACCGGCGCCCGGGCGCAAGGCGACTCTGGTGCTGGCTCTCGTTGCAGTCGCCGGAATCGTCGGCGCGTCGGGCTCGTTCGTCGAGTCATACGAACCCTTGATCGCGGCTCAGCTGACCGGGCGAACCAGGGTCGAGACGATCCACGCCGATGCGGTCGATCGCACCTATCGGGTCTATCGACCGGCGAACGAGATCGCCCGGCCGGGCCTGGTGATCGTCCTCCACGGTTCATTCGGCGGCGGCTTCCAGATCGAGTCGGACTCGGGCTTCGACGCGCAGGCGGACCGGCTCGGCTGGATCGCGGTCTACCCCGACGGCGTGGCCGACGGCTGGGACACGTTCGGCAGCACCGACAAGTGGGGCCAGCACCCCGGCGCCGACGATGTCGCTTTCGTCTCGGCGCTGATCGACCGGTTCGAGGCCGGCAACGGCGTGGATCCCGATCGCGTTTACGTAACCGGCCTGTCCCGCGGCGGGATGATGTCCTACCGCCTGGGCTGCGCGCTGTCGGACCGCATCGCGGCCATCGCGCCGGTCTCGGGCAACATGGCGACGGTCGGCGGCAGCGCCGACGTCCCGTGCACCCTGGCGCGGCCGGTCTCCGTGCTGGCGATCCACGGTACTGCCGACGGCACTATCCCCATCGACGGCGGCAAGGTCGATATCACCTTCTCGCCGCTGGCGGATGTGATCGCGCGCTGGCGCTCGCTCGACGGCTGCGCGGCGACATCCACCTCCTCGGCCGATGGCCCCTCCACCACCACGAGCTGGACCTGCAGTGGCGGAAGCACGGTGTCGATGCGGGTCGTAACGGGTGGCTGGCACACCTGGCCTGCCGTCTCGGGCGGGCTCGCCTCCGCCGGCGGCTCCCCCGACTCCTTCGACGCCTCGCGCCTCATCGCCGACTTCTTCGCGGCGCACCCGAGGGTGGCGAGCGGGGGCTGAGGCATCGGGCTAGAGGTCTATCACAGGGAACCAGAACGTCGGCGTCGGGGTGGCGGAGGCGAAGCCGGCCGAATGTGGCAGGAGTCGTATTGACACGAAGACCGGCCGATTCGTCGACTTGTCTCCCCTAACTCCATCGCTCGACTAGAATGGATCGGCCGTCATTCGCCTGGTGGCGGCTCTGGTCCAGTTCCCGAGCCGGTTCGAACGGAGAAGGGCTCATGTTGAGCATGTTGGGGGTCCAGCCGAAGTGGACGTGCCTGAGGACGCTCGACGGGCACGGCCACTGGGTGCACGGCGTCGCCTTCAGCCCCGACGGCAAGCTCCTGGCCTCGGCGAGCGCCGACAGAACCGTCAGGCTCTGGGAACCCGCCTCCGGTATCTCCCTGCGAGTGCTCGAGGGCCACAGCGACAATGTCCTTGCCGTTGCCTTCAGTCTCAACGGGACGCTCCTGGCCTCCGCCGGATGGGACATGACCGTCCGAATCTGGGACCCGGCGTCCGGTCTGTTCCTGGGGGTGCTCGAGGGGCATACCGGCTGGGTTCTGGCCGTCGCCTATAGCGCAACCATGCTGGCTTCCGCAAGCGCCGACAAGACCATCCGGCTCTGGGACGCGGCCTCCGGTCGCTGCCTGCGGGTTCTCGAGGGGCACAGCGACGACGTGAACGGCGTCGGTTTCAGCCCCGACGGGAGCCTCCTCGCCTCGGCAAGTCAGGACCGCAGCGTCCGGATCTGGGACCCGTCCTCCGGTCGATGCCTGCGGACCCTCGAAGGGCACCCAAACTGGGTGAATGACGTCGCCTTCATCCAGGGCGGCAAGTTTCTGGCCTCGGCAAGCCAGGATCGCACGATTCGGATTTGGGATGCGGGCTCCTGGAAGCCGGTGCGTAAACTCGAGGGCCACACAGGTCCCGTGGACGCGATCGCAATCAACTCCGCTCGGAAGCTCCTGGCGTCGGCGAGCGCCGACAAGACCATCCGGCTCTGGGACCCGTCCTCCGGGCACTGCGCGCAAACGCTCGTGGATCACAAGATGGGTGTGCAGGGGCTCGCCTTCAGCCATGACGGGAAGCTCCTCGCCTCGTCGAGCGCCGACAAGACCATCCGGCTTTGGGGACCGGCAAGCTAGCAGGCGCTGCACCGAATGCCCGGACGTCCAAGCCCGAGCGTGGTAGGGGAGGGAGGATTCGAACCTCCAACCGAGGCTGTATAAGAGCCGTGCTCTAACCGTTGAGCTACTCCCCCGCCGGCCGCGATCGTACACCACCGAACCGATCCCGCGGCAAGCCTCGCTCAGTCCACTCCCCCGCGGAGCACTTCGATCTGGGGGCGGTGCGGGATCGTCTCCGGCGTGTTCTCGGCCACCAGGGCCACGCCGTCGCGGAAGCGGCGAAGCTCGCCTTCGGTGTTGAAGAATCCGACACTGATGCGGATCGCGTCGAGCGGCGGGATAGTGCGGGCGATGCACAGCGTTCGCTGCGACAGCTCCTTCAGGGCCCTGGACGAGCGCCAGCCGGCGATCCGGAAGGTCACCAGGCCGGCCATATTCTCGCGCGGTGTGAGGACCTCGACACCGGGCACCTCAGCCAGCATCGCCGCCGCCTCGCCGGCCAGCCGGGCGACGCGCTCGTGGATCCAGCTCAGGCCGACGAACATCGACAGCCAGGCCGTGCTGCGGGCGAAGCCGACGACGGACGGCCCGTGGAGACCCGCTCCTTCGAACCTTCGGGCGTCCGGCCAGAGCTTGGCCTCGGCCTTCAGGTCGATCGATTCGAAGCTCGAGTAGCCGGCGAATACCAAACGCGGTCGATCCAGGACGGAGGTCGCGCAGTAGACGGCGCCGATGCCCTCGGGCCCGAGCAGCCATTTCTGCCCCGGCGCGGCGTAGAAGTCGGCGCCCATCTCCTCGACCGAAACGGGGATGGCACCGACGGCCTGGGCGCCATCGACGGCAACGAGCGCGCCCCGTGAATGCGCCATCTCGGCGATCTCACGGATCGGGAGGCGAGCGCCGGTGGCCCATGTGACGTGCGAGACGGAGACGAGCCGCGTGCCAGGCACGATGGCCCGGTCGAAGGCCGCGAGGATGGCCGCTGCTTCGGGGGCTCCGTCCGCGCCGGCGCCCGCCGCTCCCATGTCGATGTCGGCGATCGCGAGCTCCACACCGTGACGCTCGCGGACCGCCCATAGCGGCCCCAGCCCGCCGGCATGCTCCAGATTCGTGGTCACGACGCGGTCGCCGGGCTTCCAGTCGACCGACCCCGCCGCCACGTTCATCCCGTCGGTGGCCGCGTGAGTCAGGGCGATGTGGCTCGGGTCCGTGCCCAGGATCGCGGCGATCGACGCCCGTGCCTCGGCCTTGCGCTCCAGCGAGTCCTTGTAGAAGTCGATGTCGGCCCGGCCGGTGCGCAACTCCCAGGCTTCGGCCTCGGCCATGGCCCGGGCCGCCTCCCTGGGGAGTGGCCCGGCGGTGCCCGTGTTGAGGTAGATGCCCGCAGCCGTGGACGGCAGCGCTTCCCGGATCAAGGGCATCTTCTGGTCATCGGGGAGGAAAGGGGTCACCACGCTCCGAATGATAGGCCGCAATCGCGCGGCGCCCGCCGCGATCTGCCGCCCACCGCGTGCCGGCCCGCCGCCGGCCCACCGCCCGCCCGCCGTTTACTCGCCCCCACCAGTGCCTGCCCGCCGCCTACCAGGGGTTCGAGCCGCCGCTAGAACCCTCATCCGGTCCGGCCTCCCCATGCCACTCGATGCCGACCGGAACCGCGATGTGGGCCCGAAGGTGGTTGAGCACGAGCAGATCGACGTAGTTCGGTGACTCGGCCACGCCGTAGGCCCAGTAGCGGGCCTTCGTTACGGGTACGAACCGCCCGCCGAACCCATCGAGGGCCTGGTGCAACTCGGCTTCAAATGGCAGGTGAATCTCGCCCTCGATGGTGAATGGGGAGGCGAGCAGGACCGCTCGGATGCGCTGCTTGGCCGTCCGCGTCTCGGTTCCCGATTCGGTCGAGGTGTTCGGGTGAACGAAGAGGACGTCGTCCAGCTGGACCTGGGATACGGCCGGGCCGGCCACCGCCCGCCGCGACCCCAGCTCCATGAACGTCGAGTCGAACAGGATCAAGTGCTCGGCAGATGGCTCATTGAGCACGTCCGTCAGGCTGCGCATTCTGGTCCGCAGAGTGCCCTGGATGACGAGCTGTGTGGTCACGATCGTCAGCGAGAGCGATACGACAGGATTGAAGGTTCCGAACATGGCGGCAGGATAGCCAACCCGGCGTCGGTTTGGGATGGGCCATCCGGATGCCGCCTTATAGCCACCTCGGCCGCAGCCCGGGCTCGACTCAGCCGGGCTCGACTCAGCCGGCTTGGACCGGGCGCCTTCCCGAACCTCTCGCTTCGGCGGTGACCAGGTACTCGGCGCCGTACTGGAGCTCACGGTGCAGCCGCTCGACGTTGGCAAGCGTGTCGATCTCGGTCGGGCTCTTGTCGATCCGGAGCCGGACGATGCGCGGGAAGCGAAGAGCGAAGCCCGACTGGTGCCGGTTCGAACGCTGGATGACGTCGAAGGCGACCTCGACCACGACAACCGGCTCGACCTGCCTGAACCGGCCGAACTGCCGGATGGTGTGGGCTTCGAACCAGCGCGTCATTTCGGCGATTTCCGCGTCGGTCATGCCGGTGTATGCCTTGCCGATCGTGACCAGGCCGTCGTTTGATTCGTTGCGGACCGCGAACGTATAGTCGGACAGGACGCCATGCCGCTTGCCGTGTCCCGCTTCGACCCCCACCACGACACAGTCGAGCGTCGCCAGGGCACGCTTCATCTTCAGCCAGCCGAGACCGCGACGGCCGGGCGTGTAGCCGCTCTGCGGGTCCTTGACCATCAGGCCCTCGTTGCGGCGGGCACGGGCCTCGTCGAAGACCCGGTCCAGCGCCTCGACCGAATCGGCCGTCACCAGGTGCGACAGAGCGAATCGCCCGCCGGCCACCACGGTCGGCAGGTCGAGCGCCTCCAGGCGGCGCCGGCGCTCGACGAGCGGCATTCCGAGCAGCGGCACGAGCGCGGCCGGCGCCTGACCGTTTCCGCCGGGCAACCCGCCGGCCGCGTGGTAGCCGTTGTGCGATTCGCCTCCACTACTCGACCGCGGCCCAATCGCAAGCAGATCGAAGGCTACGTACGCCACCGGCACCTCGGCCTGCACTTCAGCCGTGGGCTCCTTGCGACCCAATCGAGCCTGCAGCGTCAGGAACGGCAGGACGTGGCCGCCGTCATAGGCCAGGATCTCGCCGTCGAGGATGCCGTCCCAGTCCAGCCCCCGGGTCGCCTCGACGATCTCCGGAAACTGCCCGCTGATGTCGTGCAAGTCCCGGCTGTACAGCCGCGCTTCGGGCCCGTGGCGGTGGAGCTGGGCGCGGATGCCGTCGTACTTGTCCTCGACCCAGACCGTCGGCCCCAGCCTCGCGAGCACGTCGGTCGCGTCCTCGGCCGGCGAGGCGAGCATGAACTTGATCGGGTGCATCAGCCTGAGCCGAGCCGCGTCCAGGCGGCCCTCTTTGGCGAGGACGGCGGTCTCGCCCGTGTCGCCGGTCAGCATCAGGGCCGTGCCTACGGCCTCCTGTGGCCGCTCGAATGCTTCGGCGATGGCCGCTTCGAGAAGCCCCTCGCGTAGTCCGATTCGCAGCTCCCCGGTCAGGATCTTGACCACGTACTTGGCGGATAGGGGGTCGCAGTGATCGAGCAGATCCGCGAATGCCGCGCCCTTGGCGGCCGGCCCCGAGGCTGACTCGACGGCGGCGAATGCCGCCGCCACTTCCACCAGGTCCGGGGAGCGGTCCGGGTCCGGGGTATCCGGCCGCAGCGCCAGGACGTCGGCCACGGCCTGGCCCAGGTCCGAGGAGCGATCGTAGGCCGCACCCAGCGCTCCGGCGGGTGCACCGGCCAATCGACTGACGACGGCGGCGATCGTCGCCCAACCAAGGCCGACTGCCCGCCCGTCAGCCTCCGCGAACGGCCGCCCTGCCAGGAACGTGGCGGCGGCGCGCAACTCCGAGGCAGGGAGTGGCGCGAGGTACCGCGCCAGCAGTGAGGTCTTCTCCGAGGTGCGAGTGGTCCCGGCCACGCGCTCGGCCAACTCGCTCCAGCCACGCATGGCCGCGATGGTATACCTTCGATCGGTGAAACCCGCTCGTCGACCATCGACCGATCCACTGTGGCGAACCGGAGGCCGCGATGGCCGCCGCGCCTGAGCGAGAGTCGTGGCGGCCCGAGGCGATGCCCGGCCGCCTGATCGTCCTGCGCCAGCATCGCCCGGAGAACCTGCGGGCATTCACGCGCTGGTATTCGGACCCCGAAGTCGCCCGCCTGACTCGCTACCAGCAGACACCGCTATCGAATGAAGAAGTCCAGCGCTTCTTCTACTCGCGGATCATGGGCTCCGACTTCCTGGCGATGGCGATCCACGTTCGCGATACCGACCGATTGATCGGCACCTGTGCCTTCAGCCAGCTCGACGGCGACAACGGGTCGACGCTCTACCACATCACAATCGGCGAGCACGACGCCTGGGGCAAAGGCTACGGCACCGAAGCCACGGAGCTGATGCTGGCCCATGCGTTCACGCGCCTGGCCCTGCACCGAGTTGCGCTGACGGTCTTCGAGTTCAACTCGAGGGCAATCCATTCGTACGAAAAGTGCGGCTTCGTGATCGAGGGCACGGCGCGCCAGGCGATATTCCGCGACGGCCGATTCTGGGACGAGATCCACATGAGCATCCTGCTCGAGGAGTGGGAGGCTCGACTCCGAGGCGCGCGCTAGTTGGCGTTGGAGAAGCTTGACGCACCGGGCAGGCAGCCTCCCCGTGACCGACCGGAGAACCCTAGCCCGCGACCGCTGCTGCCTTCGCGGCGTCCGCGGCCTCCACCGCCTCCGCGGTGTCGATCACGCTGCCGAGAGTGGCCGAGCTGAGCTGATCGAGGAGAGCTTCTTCGGCCGCAAAGAAGATGTCGTGGACGCCGCACTCGCCGTCGCGCCCGCACGGCGTGCCGCGAAGGACGCATATCCGGCGGTGCGGATCTCCCTCGACCGCCTCAATGACTCGCAGAAGCGTGACCGAGTGGGCCTTCTCTGCCAGCTGGTATCCACCCGCCCGACCGGGGTGAGCGATCACGAGCCCGGCCCGAGTGAGATCGCCCATGATCTGGGGCAGGAAGCGCGGCGGGATGTGCATCTCCTCGGCGATGCGCCGGCTGCTCAGAAGCCCCCCGTGGACTCTGGTCAGGGCCAGCATCGCCCGGATGGCGTAGTCACTGCGCTTGGTGAGATCGAGTCGCATGGTTTGTTGAGTATGCCCGTATGCGAAGAGCAGGCACCCTGCCGTTGGTCCCGCCCCAACGTGACCCGCGGCCGTAAATGCACGGCCGCGGGCGTGTGTTTAGGAGCAGCCCGGATGCCGGGTGACCCCATCGAGCGGGCGGGGTGCCGCTCAACCGATCAGGTAGCTCACCGTGACCTCGACATCGATGTTGGTCGAGCCCGTCTGAATCGGCGTCGATACCCCGCCGGCCTTGGCTGCATCCAGGGCACCGGAGTAGTAGACCGGCGTCTGTGCGGTCGTTTCGGTGATCGAGGCGACGCCTCTGACCGAGACGCCGGCCGCGGACGTCAGCGCGTCGGCCTTGCTGCGGGCATCGGCCATCGCGATCTGGCGGGCTTGAGCCTGGACCGCAGTCGGGTCATCGAGGCGGAAGGCTATGCCGTTGATCGTCGTGGCTCCGGCCGCAATCGCGTCATCCACGACCGACGCGACGGACTTCAGGTTGCGGACCGTGACCGTGACCGTGTTGGAGAACTGCTCGCCGACGAGCCGCGGCACGGAGCCGCTCGAGCTGTAATCGTAGACGGGGCTCAGGCTGATGTTGGTGGTGACGATGTCCTTCGGGTCGACGCCGTCCTTCTTGACGGCGGCGAGGACGGCGCTCATGGAGGTTGCCGCCGCGGACTGCGCCTCGGCCACGGTTGTCTTCTGGACCATCACGCCGATGGAGACGTCGGCGACGTCCGGAGCGACGCTGACATCGCCGCTGCCCGAGACGGTCACGGTGTGCTCCGGGGCGTTCGAAGCGTCCGCTGCAAGGGCGGCATGGCCACCCATGATCGGACCGACGATGACGCCGACGAGCAGGCCTGCGGCCGCTGTAAGGGCGATCACTCGACCCAGGGTTATCGGGCCGGCGTGGCGTTTGGACATCAGATCGACGCTCGATCCTGTGGCCGCCGCGGGGGCGGTCGCCGGGGGATTCTGGTCGCGCGTGGCGTCAGGCAGGTTGTCGGTCATCATCGTCTCCTTGTATCCGTCATGGTGGTACGAGGCGAAGACGCTCCAGCGCCCCGCTCGGTTCCCGCAGGGCGCGGTTCCGCCCGGTTCGCGCCCGACGCGGCCCCGCCCGCGACACCGCCCGCACTGTTACGATTCGGACGTGAGTGCGAGCGAGTCGAATCCGTGGCGTCGCGTCTCGCGACGCGTTGCCTACGACAACCCCTGGATCCAAATACTCCACGACGATGTCGTCCGGCCGGACGGACAGCCGGGCATCTACGGCGTCGTCCATTTCAAGAACCGGGCCATCGGTGTCGTTCCGATCGACGCCGGCGATCGAGTGCTACTCGTGGGGCAGTACAGGTACACATTCGATCACTACTCCTGGGAAATCCCCGAAGGCGGCGGCCGCCTCGACGAGGAGCCCGAGGAGGCAGCCCGTCGCGAGCTGGTCGAGGAGACGGGCTACGGCGGCGGTCAGTGGCGGGAACTCTGCCGCGCCGAGCTCTCCAACTCCGTCACGGACGAAGTGACGATTCTCTTCGTCGCTACCGGTCTCGAGGAGGGCCCCGCCTCGCCGGAGGGAACTGAGCAGCTCGAGCTGCGCTGGGTTCCTTTCGACGAGGCGATGGCCATGATCGGCCGTGGCGAGATCGCCGACGCAATGACCATCCTGGCGCTGCAGACGGTCGCACTCGAGCGAACAACGCGGCCCTGAACACCAGAACCGCCGGCAGTCGCCGGCGGTTCCACTGGGTCGTTGAGAGGCGGCGAGCCGCCGACCTGGCTACTTGATCGTGATCGATCCCGCCTTGAGCGGCGCGACCGAGCCGTTGTCATACAAGAGGGCGCCGTCCGAATTCCACACCTGAAGGCGCATCGAATCCGTCTTGCCATCAACGCACACGAACTGGTACGTGTAGCCGCTGACGCCATTGATCACGGCCTTGCCGTGGATCGTGGCCGTGCCTCCGGCCGCCACGAACCAATCGGCGCTGCTGGCGGTGAAGCTTAAACCCGTCACCGAGTACGCCGCCGTTACGGTCGGCGCGGTGGCGTTCTTGGCGTAGCCGGCGCTGATCGAGAAGCCGGCGATTCCGGCGACACCACACGCTGTCGAAAGCCGGCACGAACCCTTGGGCGAGCTGGCAGAGCCGGACGCGGCCAGAGTCCGAGCCGGGTCGTAGACGACGACTGAAAGCGGGCCGGCCGATCCGCTCCCCGTCCCATCGCTAACGCTCAGGCTGACGGCGTAGATACCGGCCTTCGCGTAGGTGTGAATGGCGCTGGCCTTCCGAACCGACGAGCCCAACGAAACGACGGTCGTGGTTCCGTCGCCCCACGTCCACGTGGCCTTGTAGGTTTCACCGGCGCCAGGATCCACGAAGCTAGTGGCAGCCGTGACGGTTGTCCCGAGCTTCGTGAGCGGAGTGACCGTCATGGTCGTGATCAGCGGCGCGACGTTCGCGACCGAGATCGACGTGGAAGCGGAGCCGGCGAGGCCGCTGGAGCCCTTCACTTTCACGGTGATCGTGAAAGTGCCGGAGCGGGCATACAGGTGGCTCGGTCCCTGGCAGATCGATCCGGGGACCGTGCCGGACAGTATCCCGGCCACGGGACCCGCACCATCGCCGTAGTCCACCGTGCAGCTGTACGTCTCGGTCAGGCCGCTCGGATTGAATGCCGCCGAGGCCGAGGCTGCGGTTCCCTCATCCACTGAGGCCGGAGCCGACACGGGGAAGACCGTGATCACCGGGGCGGCGATCGTCTCGATGACGAGGCCGGAGCCGGTCTCACCGCCGCTGTCCGTCGCGGTGGTTGTGATGGAGTACGAGCCGGGCGCCTTGTAGACGTGGTCCGGACCAACGCAGCGCGGCATGCCGTCGCTCCATCCGGTAGGAACGTAGGTGCCGGCGTGTACTCCCGAACCATCTCCGTAGTCGACGGTGCAGGTATACGTCTCGAACGCGGCGCCGGGATCGTCCACGACGGCCACGTCGTGGACCGTGCCTCCCGCCACGAACGGCCCCACGAGTCCGCCGCCAACCCAGGGCGCCCAGTTCTCATAGGTGGCGCCGGTTGTGGCCGTGCCGAAGAGACCGCGGCTATCCGTGACCTTGATGTTGACCGTGTAGTTGCCCGAGACCAGGTACTGGTGCTGCGGGCCTGTGCAGGTCAGCCCCGAGACGACGCCCGGGACGACGGTCCCGTCACCGTAGTCCACAGTGCAGGTGTAGGTCTCAGAAGCGGAACCGGGATCCGTGAAGGTAGCGTAGGCGTCGACGGTGGATGGGACCGTTGGATCGAGGTGCCACTCACGCGGGTTGTAGTCCGACATGAAGGCGCTGACCACCGGGGCAACGTTGACCAGCGTGTAAGGCAGAGTGCTGGATCCCGTCCCGCCATTGGAATCGGTGACGGCGATCCTGATCGTGCCCGAACCGGAGGCTCCGTAGGTGTGAACCGGGCCGTAGCAGATGCCGGGGTCCAGCTCGCCGGGCTGAGGACCTGCGCCATCGCCGTAGTCCACGGTGCAGGTGTAGGTCTCGTCCGAATTGGCGCCCGGATCGGTGAACGCCGCGTCCACGGCCACGCTTCCGCCTTCGAGCGGCTGGCCGTTTGTCACGTCCCCTTCAATGTCGATCGGACCCACCGAGGGGGCGACATTCGCGACGGTCACCGGAACGGTCACGGTCGAGATCAATCCGCCGCGGTCGCCAACAATGATCGTGAAGGTGCGGTTGCCGAAGGATGCATCGTAGGGCACCTCGATCGGGCCCGGCGTCGCGAGCTCCTCGTCCAGTACCGGACCCGGCCCGCCGTCGATCCTCACGTGCCACGGCCCGACGCTTGCGTCGGTGAATGTGGCGAGAGTTAGCTGGCCCGAGAAGTCTTCGGGAATAGTGACCGGCGACGCAGTCACGACGGGGGCGAGGTCGATCACCGGCTCGGGCCTGGATCCCGAGCCCGTGTGGCCCAGGGAGTCGGTCACCGTGACGGTAGCCGTGTATACCGTCCCTCCCGGGTGGCCGGGCGTGGGGTCGGAGGCGGCGTACGTGTGGCTCACGTTCATGTTCGCCCCGGTCGAGTTCGAAAGATCCCTGGAAGTGCCGTCGCCCCAATCGACGTGAATCGCCCACGGCCCGGCAGCGTATGGGTCGAAGTAGCCGAACTCGAGAGTGGTAGGAATGCCCTCCGTCGCGACCACAACCGGGGCCATCTCAACGAACGTGTCGCCGGCCACCGTGACGTTGAAGTAGGCGTCGCCCGACCAGCCGGCCGCGTCCGTCACCACGAGGTGCGCCCGATAGGTGCCGGGCATCAGGGGGCGGCCCACCGTCAACGGCCCCTGGGAAGCAGCGGTCCCACTCCAGCTGTAGCCGGGGGCCCAGGTGACAGTCCACTGCCAGGGACCGGCGGATGCGCCATCGGGATCGGTGAAGGAACCGAGCGAGTACTGGTACGCACCGCCGTACGCAGCGGCTTGAGCGCTCGAGATGTTCTGGTCGGCGGGCGGGATGACCGAAGGGCTCGACGGAGGCGCTATCTTGATCGTCGACGTTGCGGAGCTGGATGCGCCACCACTGTCTCGAATGACCACCGTCACCGCATAGTTGCCGGCCGCCTGGTAGACGTGATCGGGCCCGATGCACGCCGGGTACCCGTCGTAGGCCCAGATCGGGATGTAAGTTCCGGCCTGGATCCCGGAGCCATCGCCGTAGTCGAATGTGCAGGTATACGTCTCGAAAGCCGTGCCGAAATAGGCGCTGCCGTAGTCCCAGAACGGCGCGACGGCGTACGCGGTATGGCCCGCGTCCTGGGCACCGAACATCGCGACACCGCCGCCGATGTACGGCGCATCGTTCGTGTAGGTGACCCCGGTCATCGACGCGCCCGAGGCGCCGCCACTATCGGTGACGGTAACAAGGATCAGGTAGCTGCCCGTGACCAGGTATCGGTGCACGGGCCCCGTGCAAGTCATCCCCGAGATGGTCCCGGCGACCAGCGCCGTTCCGTCTCCGTATAGGATCGAGCACGTGTAGGTCTCGGTCGCGGACTCCGGGTCCGTGAAAGTCGCGGACGCGAACACCGTCTGGGGCTCTTCGGGTCTGGCGTTCGAGACGGTAGCCGTAACCGACGGGGCGACGTTTGAGTCGGCGGCCGCAACGGCGCTGGTCATTGCCGGCGACGCCGCCAGTGCGAGCGTCAGCAATACGGCGGACAGCGCAGCAGATCGATGAACAAAACCGGATCTCATGATCCCTCCTCCATGCCCGTCCGACAGGGCACCACGCCCCTCGCCCTACGGGACCGAGGCGGATGCATACCCGAAGATCGGGGCAAGTATGCCCCGTCGGCGCAACCCCGCGTATCCGCTGGGCGACTTATGTCGCCCGCCGGCCTACGTCGGCAAGCCGACCGAGGTTACCCGCCGACCAATCCGGGCCCCAATACCAGGCCCACCAGGCGGATCGATTGCCCGCCTCGGATGGGCTGGGGCGCCTCGTCTCGAACCGGATGTATGATGCCCCAGTCATGCAGGCTGCATAGGGATTATGCGTTCGCGCCGCTCGCCAACTCCCCTGTCAACGCGGCATGAGTCCGGAGGCACGCCATGGTCGAGTCCGCAGCTGGCAGTCATCTCGGGGGATCGGGCCACGCCGCAGCCGGCTCCCGCGACGCCGGCGCACCCGACGAGACTCCCTTCGTCAACCTCCGCGACCCCGCCCGCGCCCTCGGCCCCGACGGCAAGCCCGCCGCAAGCCGCCGCGCATCGATCTGGGCCGACGTGCCCGACGAGCGCTGGAACGACTGGCGCTGGCAGCTCTCCAACCGCGTCAACACCGTCGATGAGATCGGCCGCGTTCTCAACCTGACCGACGACGAGCGCGCCGGCCTCTCGTCGCCCGATAAGTTCAGGGTCGACATCACGCCCTACTTCCTCAGCCTGATCGACCCCGACGACCCGAACGACCCGATTCGCCGCCAGGTCATCCCCACCGACTGCGAGCACGAAGCCTTCACGGCGATGATGGAAGACTCGCTGGCCGAGGATCGCCACTCCCCGGTTCCAGGGCTCGTCCATCGCTACCCGGATAGGGTTCTGATGCTGGTCACGACCCAGTGCGCGAGCTATTGCCGCTACTGCACGCGGTCGCGCATCGTCGGCGATGCCAGTCAGAACTTCAACCGCCACGACATCGAAGCCCAGCTGGATTACCTGCGCCGCACTCCGCAGGTCCGCGACGTGCTCCTGTCCGGCGGCGACGCCCTGACGCTGAACCCCAAGCTGCTCGAGTCGGTCCTGCGGAGCCTGCGCGAGATCCCCCATATCGAGATCATCCGCATCGGCTCACGCGTGCCGGTCTTCCTGCCGCAACGCATCGACGACGAGCTGTGCGAGATGCTGGCGAAGTACCACCCGCTGTGGATGAACCTCCACTTCAACCATCCCAACGAGATCACGCCCGAGGTTTCGCGGGCCGCCGACAGGATCACCCGGGCCGGAATCCCGCTCGGCAACCAGTCGGTATTGCTCGCCGGCGTCAACGACTGCGTCCACATCATGCGGGCCCTCGTTCATCGGCTGGTCGAGAACCGCATCCGGCCCTACTACATCTACCAGTGCGACCTGGTCGAGGGCTCGGGCCATTTCCGCACCCCGGTCGGCAAGGGGATCGAGATCATGGAAGGGCTGCGCGGCCACACTTCCGGCTATGCGGTGCCGACGTACGTGGTGGATGCTCCCGGCGGCGGCGGCAAGATCCCGGTCATGCCCAACTACCTCATCAGCTACTCGGACCACAAGGTCGTGCTGCGCAACTACGAGGGCTACATCACCACATATGAGGAGCCCGAGCACTACGAGGCGCACGACAAGTCGAAGTGCAAGTACTGCCAGAATCCGCGGCCCGAGGTGGGACAGGGCGGCATCGAAGGGCTGCTCGACGGCAAACAGATGTGGATCGAACCTTCAGGCTTCGAGAAGACCCACCGCCGCGGCAACGAGACTGCCCACCGCCTCCAGGATCCTTCGAAGTGGGTGCCATACGCCGTTGGGGCTATCGAAGGGACGGCCGGCCAGCCACACCCCGCTTTGGAGCCGGGATCGAGCGCGCCGTCTCCGGAGGACGCGGTCGTCGGGGGCCCGAATGGCGCCGCCGGCGGCGCAGTGCCGGAGACCCCACGCAAGGAGCCCATGTTCGAATACCCACCCGGCGAGGAACCCCGCCCCCGCGAGGGCGAGCCCACGGGCTGGTCCCACGGCGAGTTGCTGTAACTCCGCCCCTCGCCAAAGAGTGGCCGCGGCGACGGACTCGCCGGGTTGCCCGGCCTACGCCGCGCGTCGGCCCGATTCGGAGTCGTCGGCGGGCTCGTCGCCCATGGATTCGGGCAGGCGGAATTCGGCCGTCTGGCGTGACAGGCTGCGGGCCGTCATGACCAACGAGTCGGCCGAGCCGGCCAGCGTCTGAGCCTGGGCGTTCATCTCTTCGGCCGCCGCATTGACCTCCTCGGCGTGACTCGCGGTGGCCGTGGTGACGGTCTCGATTGCGTCCAGCTGGCCGATCACAGAGGAGGCATGGGCCAGCATCGCCTCGGCACTGGTGTTGTTCTCCTTGGCGATACGATCGATCTCGCGGATGGCACCGACGACTCCGTCCGAGGCCGTGGCCATGATCTGGATGCGACTGCCGATCTGCTCGGCCGCGGAACGTGTCGCCGCCACGGCGGCTGCCAGTTCGTCGATCGCCTGGCCGCTTCGCGTAGCGAGCTCGGAGCCCTGACCGACCTCCACCGCCCCGTCTGCCATGGCCGCAACCGCTTCATCGGTATCCCGCTGGACGTCGGCAATGAGAGACGCGATCTCCTTGGTGGCGCGGGACGAGCGCTCGGCCAGCTTGCGGACCTCGTCGGCAACTACGGCAAAGCCCTTGCCCTGTTCGCCGGCTCGGGCCGCTTCGATGGCCGCGTTCAACGCCAGCAGGTTGGTCTGCTCGGCGATGTCGTCGATCGTCTCGACGATGGCGCCGATCTGCTCGCCCTTGGCTCCGAGCTCGGTGACCTTGACGGCCGCCCGCTCGACGACGTCGCGGATCCGGTCCATGCCGGCCACGGTCTCGCGCACCGAACCGGCCCCGCCGGCCGCAGCGGAAGCCGCGGACGCAGCTACGACCTCCACCTCGGAGGCCGCCGTTGTTGCGCCTTCGATGGCGCCCAGCATCTCACCGAGGGCCGACTCCGCGGCTTCGATTCGGGCATCGATCTGCTGGCCTCCGACGCGCACCTCGGCGACGCGGTCGCCGAGCTGAACGAGCGACTGGAGGATGTCCGTCACCTGGGCTCCCTGGTCGCGGGTGCCGGCACTGACGCTGGCCACGTTCTCCGCTACTTGTCCGGTCGTCTGGCTCAGATCGTTGGCGCTCAGGGCAACACTCCGCGCGATGCCGTTGACCTGCATCGCCGCCTCGCCCACCTGGCCCACGAGCGAACGCAGGCTGCCCACCATGCGATCCAGCGCGACGCTCAGGGCATCTCGTTCCGAGTATGCAGCGACGTCCTTGGTCAGATCGCCGTCCGAGACGCGATCGGCGGCGGCGGCGTTCTGGCGGAGATAGGCCACGATCCGCTCGAACGCGGCGGCCACCTCGCCGATCTCGTCCTGACGCTGAGTCTCTGGGACGATGACCGTGACGTCGCCATGGGCCACGCTGTCGGCCACTCCGGTCAGTTTGCTGAGACCGCGGACGACCATCCGGTCGATCATCAGGAAGACGACGATCACGATCGCGATGCCGAGAATCGGAAGGAAGAGCAGCAGCAGGCCGAGGGTCTGCTGGCCCTGAGCGTAGATGTCGCGGGGCATATCGACGCGGAGGATGGTCGCCGGGTTGCCGTCGAGGTCGTCGATCGCAGCGTAGCCTTCGATGCGCTGATCGTTGAGGGGAACGGCGGCCACCGGTGCCGTTGCGGTCAGTTTCGACGCGACGGACCTGACGTCCCCCGGCGCGCTCGACGGAACGGCGCCCCCGGTCAGCTGGACGACGGAGAAGGAGAGGTGCGTCAGGCCGCTCATGGTCGCAACCGCAGCGGCATCCACGAACCGCCCGATAATCATCGTTCCGTGGCTCGGGCCGTTGCCGTCGCTGGTCAGGATCGCCCGTGAGTCGACCATCATCGGCCCACCCGGTAGATTCAGGATGCCCGAGTCGGCGGCCGCGATGTCCGGATGGTCGAGCAGCTTGCTGCCGCTGGAGAGGTATGGGGTCAAACCGTCCGGAAGCGTCGCGCTGACGGTCCCGGCGCCAAGGTCGGCGGACTTGGCCCAGACCACCGCCCCGGTCTGGTCGACGAATACGAGCAGGTTGGCGCCCAGCTGGCCGAAGGCGCTGTCGCCCAGGTTCGACTCGACGTAGGCGTCGTTGTGGTCGTCGATCCAGGCGTAGGTGTCGTCCCAGCTCGACCAGTTGCTGATCGTGCGGTCGAGCCCGTCGATCTGCTGGTTGAGGGCATCCTGCACTCGGGAGACGCTGACGGTCGCGTCCTTCTGCTCGAGCTTCTGGAAACCATCCGTGACCGCGATGCTGCCCAGGGCATAGATCAGCCCAACGCCGGCGGCCATCGTGACCGCGACACCGACGAGGATGCGGACGCGGAGACTTAGGCGCGGCCGGCGAGCGACGATTCTCGGCTCTGCCGCCCGCGGGGGCTGAGACACGGTTGGCGCTCCTGCTCTTCTGCTGGCTCCGGATGGCACAAGCGGAACCCGTCGGCGACCCGGCCGATTGCTCGAACCGTTTGGGCGTTCCTAGATGGGAGTCGGCCGGTGCATCGCGGAACCGAATAGGGATTCCGCGCGTGATTCACGCCGTGCGGCCGCCACGCCTGCTCATCCGCGCGGAGCAGCCCTCATCGTGCGCCCGGGTGATGCACGGACCGGCACCGCGGCGTACCTTGCGACTATGCAACTCGACAGGGCAACGCCGCGCTGGGGCCTGCGGCGCCTCCACTGGAACCAGGATTACGCCGACCTGGCCATGGCCCTGGCGCTCACAGGGGTGTCGCTCCTCACCGCCTTCCGCGATCACATCCAGCTCGATGCCCTCAGCGTCCCGCTTCTGATCCTCCAGACGCTGCCGATCGCCTTGCGTCGCCGGAACCCGATGAGGATCCTGTGGCTGACGGGCTCGGCGATCATCGCGTACAGCCTGCTCGGCTACCCCGAATCGACTGCCTACCTGGGCGTGTTCGTGGCTTTCTACACCGTTGCCGCAAACGAGCCCCGGCGCAGGGCGACCGTCGCCGCCGCCGTGACGGCCGGCGGAGTCTTCGTCAGCTTCGCCGCCTACGCCGCGTTTGATTCGATGTCCGGCTGGACGATGAACCTGACGGCGGCGTACCTCTCCTTCGGGCTGGCCTGGCTGATCGGCGACAACCTGCGCGTCCGCCGCGCCTACACGAGGCAGCTCGAGGAGCGGGCCGCGGAACTCGAACACGAGAGGGAGGAGCGGGCAGACCGGGCCGTGACCGAGGAGCGGGCACGCATCGCCCGAGAGCTGCACGACGTCGTCGCCCACTACGTCAGTGTCATGGTCGTCCAGGCCGCGGGTGCCCGGCGCGTCGTAGACAAGGATCCGGATGCGGCGAAGGGTGCCCTGGAAGCGGTCGAGATCGCGGGCCGGACCGCCCTGGCCGAGATGCGCCGCATGCTCGAAGTGCTGCGTGCCGACGATCCCGGGATGGGCCCTCAGCCCGGCCTGGGCGAGATCGAGAGGCTCATCCAGAACGTGCGCGACGCCGGCCTGCCCGTGGATTTCGCGATCGAGGGATCGGCCTGCTGCCTTCCGGCCGGGATGGATCTCGCCGCCTATCGCATCGTGCAAGAAGCCCTCACCAACACGGTCAAGCATGGCGGCAAGGCCAGCGCGCGAGTCAGCGTCCGCTACACCGCCGACACGCTCGAGATCGAGGTGATCGACGACGGTCGCGGCGCGGCGGCGCCCCTGCTTTCCGCCGCGGACGGCGGCGGGCACGGCCTCATCGGCATGAACGAGCGCGTCGCGCTGTTCGGCGGACTGCTGCAGGCAGGGCCGGTCCTGACGGGCGGCTATCGAGTCTTCGCCCGAATGCCGATCGAACCAGACGACATCGCGCGTGCCAGGTCCGAGAGAGAGGCCTCCGTTGCCGCAATCGAACAAGGAGCCTCTCGCGCGCGACGCGAGCACGCTCATCGGATGGGCGGCCAGGGTCAGCCGCCGGTGAAGTCGCGCGCCGTGCCGCCGATGATGGTTCGGGTGGTGCCACCGCATCCCGCCGAACAGATCCGGCCTCGAGGCCGCGGCGAGCTGGAGGGCGACCTGTGACGACGCGAGTGCTCCTTGTCGACGACCAGCCGCTTCTGCGAACCGGGTTCCGGATGATTCTCTCGGCCGAATCCGATCTGGCGGTCGTAGGCGAAGCCGGTGACGGCGCATCGGCCGTGGAGCTGGCCCGGCGCCTCCAGCCCGACGTGGTCCTGATGGACATCCGCATGCCGGTCATGGACGGGATCCAGGCCACTCGCGCCCTGGCGGGGCCCGGCGTGGAAGAGCCGATGAAGGTGCTGATACTCACGACCTTCGGGCTCGACGAATACGTCGTGGAGTCGCTCCGAGCGGGCGCCAGCGGCTTCCTCCTCAAGGACGCGCCCCCCGAGGACCTCGTCGAGGCGATCCGGATCGTGGCCGCCGGGGAAGCCCTCCTGGCTCCGTCGGTGACTCGCCGTCTCCTGGACAGAGTCGCCAGCCGGCTGCCACGAGCCAACGAGGACACCATCCCGGCGCTCGCCGAGCTCACCGAGCGCGAGCTCGAGGTATTCAAGCTCCTGGCGCGCGGCCTCTCGAACGCCGAGATCGCCGAGAAGCTGGTGGTTTCGGAGACCACGGTGAAGACGCACGTCTCGCGGGTCCTGGCCAAGCTAGAGCTGCGTGACCGCGTCCAGGCGGTGATCCTGGCTTACGAAACGGGATTGGTCTAGGGCGGCCGGTAAACTGCAGTCCATGCGTCGACGCGAATCGCTTCCTCTCCTGGGCGTGCTCGGCGTTGGCGTTTTCCTGGCCGGGCTCGAGCTCATGGTCACGGCCGTCGCTTTGCCCCAGATTCTGGCCACCCTGGCCGACTGGACGGACCTGCGCAAGGCTTCGTGGATCATCAACGGCTATCTGCTGGTCTACGTGGTAACCATGCCGCTTGCGGGCCGCCTGACCGACCTCTGGGGTGCGCGCCGCCTGTTCCTCGCCGCCCTGACCGTGTTCACGATCGGCTCGCTGCTGGCCGGCCTGTCGCAGAGCCTCGACCAGCTCATCGCGGCTCGACTCGTCCAGGCCGTCGGCGGCGGCGCCATCATTCCCGTCGCCACCGCCGCCGCCTCGCATCTCTTCGAAGGCAACGCCCGGCCGAGGGCTCTCGGCGTCATCGGTGCCCTCACGTTCCTGGGCATGGCCGCCGGCCCGTTCGTCGGCGCGGCCGTCCTCGAGACGGTCCACCCGGAGACCGCGCTGGCCAACATGGGCGTGGCCGGTGGCCCTCTGGTTTCGACCATCGCCCCGTCGTGGCGGTGGGTCTTCTACGTCAACGTCCCGATCGGGATCTGCGCCCTTGTCATCGCCTGGGCCGCGAGCGCCGGCTGGGACACGCGCCGCCAGCCCGCCAGGTTGGATCTGCTCGGCGCCGCGCTCTTCACGGTGGCCCTGGCGTCGATCCTGGCCGGGGTCACCCTCATCGGCAATGCCGATCAGGTCTTCGGCGTCCCGACCGGGATGGCGGTGGGCGGGCTCATCGTGGTCGGCATCGTTGCCGGGTTGATGGCCATCTGGCACGGATTGCACCGGCCGCTTCCGTTCCTGGATCCACGCCTCTTCGCCGATCGTGTCTTCTCCTCCGCGGCGTTGATCTCCCTCCTGACCGGATACGGCATGGCCACGGCGATCGTCGGCGGGGCGGTGTTCGTCGATCGCGTCCTGTACGGCGGCCCGGAGGAGCAACGCGTCGTCCTGGGGGCAATCGCCGGGGCCATGGCCATCGGCGCCCTGGCCTCGGGCTTTCTGGCCAGATTGGTCTCGCCGCGGCTTCTGACCATCGCAGGTCTGGCCCTGGCCGCCTCGGGCCTGGCATTGATGTCGACGGCGAGTCCGGACACACCCACGAACGCCTTTGCGGCGTCGGGAGCCGTCTTCGGCATCGGGTTCGGGCTGACAGTCACGCCGAGATCGACGGCCGCGGTCGAGTCGGCGGGACGGGCTGCATTCGGAGCCGCGTCGGCCACGGTGACCGTGGCCAGGATGATCGGCATGGCCGTCGGCATGGCCGCGCTGACGGCCTACGGATCGACCACGATCACCCGCATCTCGAACGAGATCTACGGATCGGGCGACAGCTACAAGCAGTACATCCCCGCCTATCTTCGCGATCGGCCGATCAACGACGGCCTGGTCGCCCAGGCCCTCGAGCAGTGGGCCGCGAGCAAGGGGGCGTCGATCCTTGTCGGCGTCTTCCTGGTCGCGGCGATGGTCACACTTGTCGCGCTGGCGCCGGCGCTCCTGCTCAAGGTCCGACCCGGCCACGTTCGACCAGCCGGAAGCGGCGAAGCTGGGGAGAGTGAGCATGGCGAGATCGCTTTCTAGCGCAGCCGTCGCCGGTCCTTCGGCCGCCGTCGATCCGTCAGCCGCCGTCGCGACCGGAGCGACCTCGACCGGTGCGACCCCGATCGGTGCCACGGTGACCGGCGCCACGGTTGCCGCAGCCGGAGGGATTGTCCGGCTTGCCGTCTTCGAGGCCGGCGCCTGCCGCGAGTGGGAGGGCGAGGCCGCGATTGCCGAGCTCCCGAAGGCGTTGAAACGTCGGGGGGCCCGCCTGTGGATCGATGTCTGCGACGCCGGACCCGAGCTCAAGGGCAGAGTCGCGGGGCTGCTCGGCCTGCACCCGCTCCTGGTCGAGGACATCGCCGAGCGCGATCAACGGGCCAAGCTCGAGCAGGTCGGCAATCTGCTCCATGTGGTGATGTTCTCGCTCGGCTTCGAGACCGGGACTATCTACGAGCGCGAGCTCGACTTCGTGCTCGGAGAATCTTTCCTGCTCAGCAACCACAGCTCGTGGTGGAATCCGCGCGCCACTCGACACCTTCGCGCCGGAGTCGCCGACCTGCTGGCAATCGGCACAGGCCACCTGTTGTGGGCTCTCGCAGACGACGTCATCGACAGCTACTTTCCGATCCTCGATGACCTTGGCGACGAGATCGACGAGCTCGAGGACCAGGTGGTGGGTCGGGCGGATCGAGCTCTGCTGGAGCGCCTGTTCGACCTCAAGCGCCAGCTGATCCAGATCCGGCGAGTGACCTCGCCCCAGCGGGAGATGTTCAACGCCCTGTCGAGTCGCGAAGACAGGTTCATCTCGGTGGAAGACCGTCTGTACTTCCGAGACGCGTACGACCACCTGATTCGACTGACCGACGAGCTCGACACGTATCGCGAGCTCGCCTCGGCGACACTGGAGGCCTACCTCTCCACGGTCAACAACAACCTGTCGCTGATCATGAAGCGCCTCACCGGAGTGACGGTCGTTGTCGCGGGGATCGGCGCCGTGGCAGGAATCTTCGGCATGAGCGAGGCCCAGTACGCTCTGCGCCTGGACGAGGGCATCGGCTTCTGGATCGTGACGCTCGGAAGCCTCGTTCTGGCAGGGGCCGTGGTGGCCGTACTCCGCCGCGTCGACTGGATCTAGCTAGCGCTTGCAGCCGCCGCCGTTGGCGGCCTTGCACTTTGGCGCGTCCGGACAGACGTTTCCCTTGCCGGTGGGATGAGCGTCGGCAGGGTTGATGACGGCGAACTTGCCGCCCGGAATCGGCTCCGCCACGACCTGCATCTTGAGCGGATCGCCCTGCGGCCCTTCCGACGTCTGAAGCCACAGCTGGTCCGAGGTGGCAGCCAACGCCCCGTCGTATGCGGCCGGGGTGTTGAGAACGTGGCGGATGACTTTGGTGATCTGGTAGACATGGTCCTGGTTGTCGGCCGTGAAGATCTCCACCCAGTCGCCGATCATGGCGGCGCCGTTGTCTACCTTGGCGTTGCTGAGGAGCGGCAGGAACATGCCGCCCGTTCGAGCGTGGGCATACAGGTAAGTAGCCTGCGGCAAGCCAGGGTAGGCCAGCGTCTTGCCAACCACCGCGTACTCGGCCGCGTTACAGAGCGGGAACTCCTCGTTCGCCGGCGAGGCGACAATCGGCAGGTCTATGCCGAGGGCCTCGATCCTGATCCGCGTCGCAATTGCGGGCGGAACGCTGGTGCCGGCCGACGGCATCAGCGACGCTCGCGGCTGCAGGCTGATGGGAGCCACGGACACGGACGCGGCCGCGGGAGTCGGGCTGTCGTTGGGGCCCGCCGAGGCCGGCTGAACGTAGTAGAAGAGGCCGGCTACGATCAGGAACACACCGGCGCCGGCCACCAGCGCCGTGGCCAGGCTGAGCACATCGCCCGTCAATCGGGCGATCGGCCGCAGTACCCAGCGCTTGATGATTCTGAAGAGCGAACGGATACGTTGCATCGACCGGCATCCTAGCAGGCACTTTCCTCGTTCGCCTCAGGCGATACCCCGAGACCGCGCTGCGAGTCATGCGATTTCCCGGTTGTGGCAAGCCGTTGCTGCGTGTTCCGACCGCGCTGGGTCGGCGCTGAGGCCGCTTGCCCGACTCGCGCCCGGCTCCAGTGGATGCCCGAGTCGGGAGGAGCCCCGGCACGTGGCCCCATCTCCGGAGGCACCAGGCCCGGGCGCGCCGCAGCAGGACAACTTGATACTTGGTAACCTCAGGACATGTTCGGTCGGATAAGTTTCGTACTCGGCGCTCTGCTCGGTGCGGTGGCAGCCGTCGCGGTGGCCGTTGCGGTCGTCCTGGCTGTTCCGGGCGCGACCACCCCCACGCCGCCGCCAAAGCCAACGGCAGTGGTCCTGCCCCAGGACACGTCAACGCCTCTACCGGTCATCACGGCGGCACCGTCCGGCGGGCCGGACGTCGTCCGGCCTTCGAGTTCGATCGCGCCGTTCGGCGATCAGTAGCGCCCGACTCGAGGTCCAGGGCGCACTTGACCGCCAGCCAGGCGATCGCCGTCTGATGTGACGCGGGCCGCTGTTGCGGCGCGGGCCGCTGTTGCGGCGCGGGCCGCTGTTGCGGCGCGG